>Ga0190270_10000876_pt1 | contig 13545 bp, 14 predicted proteins | sample Popmic320T_FD_133748 | JGI IMG/M metagenome (GOLD analysis project Ga0190270, IMG submission 133748) | Populus adjacent soil microbial communities from riparian zone of Weber River, Utah, USA - 320 T | ecosystem: Environmental > Terrestrial > Soil > Riparian zone | place: USA: Utah | collected... | reverse complement strand
GGAGATCTGGCGACAGACCGACGGTCGCATCACCCATTTCGTCGCCGGTGTGGGCACTGGCGGCACGATCTCGGGTGTTGGCCGCTACCTCAAGGAGGTGAGCGACGGCCGAGTACGGATCGTAGGCGCCGATCCCGATGGCTCGGTCTACTCCGGCGGCACCGGCCGGCCGTACCTCGTTGAGGGCGTCGGCGAGGACTTCTGGCCGGAGACCTACGACCGCGACGTCGCCGACCAGATCATCGCGGTGTCCGACAAGGACTCCTTCGACATGACGCGGCGGCTGGCCCGAGAAGAGGGGCTGCTGGTCGGCGGGTCGGCGGGCATGGCGGTCGCGGCCGCGATCCGGCTGGCGGCCGAGGTGGGCGACCCCGACGCTGTGATCGTCGTGCTGTTGCCCGACGGCGGCCGCGGCTACCTCACCAAGGTGTTCAACGACGACTGGCTGGCCCACTTCGGTTTCTTGCCGTCAACGTCGGAGGGCACCGTCGGCGAGGTGCTACGCGGCAAGAGCGGCGGTCTCCCGGCCCTCGTCCACACCCATCCCAACGAGACGATCGCCGAGGCGGTGGCCATCCTGCGCGAGTACGGAGTGTCGCAGATGCCTGTGGTCCGAGCCGAGCCACCCGTGATGGCGGCCGAAGTGGCCGGCGCGGTCGTCGAGCGCGACCTGCTCGACGCGCTGTATTCGGGCAAGGCCCGCCTGGCCGATCGGGTCGAGGAGCACATGTCGCCGTCGCTGCCCACGATCGGCTCCGGGGAGTCGGTGTCGGCAGCAGTCGCGGCGCTCCAATCGGCCGACGCGCTGCTCGTCCAGGAGGACGGCAAGCCGATCGGCGTGGTGTCCCGTCAAGATCTGCTGGACAGCCTGGCCCGTAGCTGAGCGCGGCCCGCGCCGTCAGCCCTGATGGTCCGTCGCGTCTACCGTGGGGCCGCCAGCCGACCATGGCGTGACCGGCCGCTCTTGCGGGTGCCCGTCCACGACGAGGTCGACGCGCTCGTTGTAGAACGACATGAGGTGCTTGATCTTGGGATTTTCGGGGATCGGACTCGGGTAGCTCCACACCAGGTCCGGCGCGACCACGTCGCCGACTCGAACCGACCAATACCGCGCCTCGCCCTTGTAGGGGCAGGTGGACACGTACTCGCTGGCCTCCAGGAGCTCGGTGCGGAAGTCCTCGTAGGGCAGGTAGTAGCGCGTCGGCAGCCAGGTCTCGAACAGGAGTAGGGGGCGGACGCTGTCGGCCAGCAGCGAGCCCTCGACATAAACCTGGACGTGCCGCGAGCTGTGGAGGGTGTCAACGCGTTTGTGCGGGTCGCGCGCATGCGTCACGACTCGCTCGTTCTCCTCGTACCACTCCAGCTGTCGCCAGGAGAACGTCACATGGTCGGCCAGGGCCGCCATCGGCCCGGTGGGATCCTCGTGGACCCAAGCGGCTGCCTCGGCTCGCGACCGACCAGCCTGGACCGACCACCGGCGTCGCCCCTTGTCGTCGGTGAACTCGTCGACCAAGGCGCCGTCGGCGATGTCGTCGCGTGGCAGGTAGTAGGTCGGCAGGCCGCCGGGGCCGTATTGCACGAGGAGCTGAGCACGGCCGCTGGCGGCGACGAGCTGGCCCCCGAGGCGGACCCTGATGTGGCGCGTGGTCGGCTCGACGAATGGCGGGGGAAGCTCCATGACCTGACGGTAGCGCGCCGCGTCGGATCATTGCCGACGGTTTGCGCGGACTCAGGCCACGACGAGCACGATGCCGACGAACACGACGGCCGTCGCGATCACCCGGGGCCTACCGAACCGCTCGTGGAAAAACACCGTGCCGATGAGGGCGCCGACGATGATGCTCGACTCGCGCAGCGCCGCGATCGGGGCCAGCGCGCCGCGGGTCTGGGCCCACAGCACGAGCCCGTAGGCCCCGACGCTCAGCACGCCGCCGAAGATCCCGATCCACAGGTGCGGCCGCACCTGACTGGCCAGCGCGGGGCCGCGGCGGACGAGCGCGTACGCCACGAGCACGCCGCTTTCGAGGAGGATCAGCCACCCGGTGTAGCCGGCGGCTGTGCCGGACGCGCGGACGCCGGCGCCGTCGATCGTGCTGTATGTCGCGATCGAGAGTCCGGTCGCGAGCGCCGCGCAGACCGCCGGCAGGCTTTTCCGACTGGGAACACCACCGGCGAGCATCAGGCTGGCGAGGCCGGCCGAGATCACGACTACCCCGATCAACACGACCAGGCTCGGCACCTCACCGATGAACACCGCCGCCAACGCGGTGACGATCAGGGGCGACGTGCCGCGGGCCAACGGATACACCTGACTGAAGTCGCCGAGGCGGTAGGACGTCATGAGCAGCATGGTGTAGACGACATGCATCACGACCGATGCGAGGAGGTACGGCCACGCCTCGGCGCGTGGCAGCGAGGCGAGCACGAGTACGCACAACGCGCCGATCATGCCGCCCAGGCCGAGCAGGACGAACGCCACGACCTTGTCCGAGATGTCGTGGGCGATCGCGTTCCAGGTGGCATGGGCAACGGCGGCGGTCAGCACCATCAGCGTGGCCGACAGCGGAAGATCCAGCTGAGTCTCCTTGCGGGCACGGCACGGCCGCACACAACGTCTTGCTATGCGAAGGGTTCAGCCCTCAGCATGCAGGACGTTGCCGCCGCGGCGCCCGAATTATCGGATCCTGAAATGCTCCGGCAGCGTGTCGGCATCGGCGGCGAAGACGGCCGCGTAATGCATCGGTGCGATGCACCGAACGTTCTCGCCGCCGACCGGCGCGGCGCTGACTTGAGACGGCGTCACGACGAGCTCGGCCGAAGTCGCGGCGCAGCCGGTGATCACGAAGCCGAAGGCCCGCTGGTCGGCGCCGAGGTCGTCGGTCGCGTGCTCCAGGTCGGCGGGCGCCGACGGGATCGCCTCGACGAAGTCGGCAAGCGCATCCGGCTCGGTGACCTCCTGTGCCGGCGGCGGCTCGAACCTCGGCGTGCCCTTCAGTTCGTCGAAGGCGAGCAGCTCACCGGGACCGTCGGTCGATCCGGCGTCGCTCGTGTCGACGCCGACCAGGGTGAAGTCTTTCGGCAGCTTCGCGCGGTTGACCTCGAAGATGGCGATCTGGGTGTGGGGAGCCAGACATTCGTCGTGCGATTGTCCCTCGAACGCTGCGTAGACCTTGGTGCCGTCGGCCATGAGCTTGGCCTGGTCGGGCGAGTCGCAGCTGGGCTCGCTGGTGAACGCCAGGAGGGGCCGGGAGGCCTGCGGATAGTCGGACAGGCCGCCGAAGGCGTCGCTGACTTCGCTGTACAGATCGGGATCGGCGGAGAACCATCCGGGATAGGCCTGCACCGAGGTGGGCCCCTCCAGCAGGGTGGGGGGTGCGACGGCTGCGGCCGCGCTGTCGGCCAGGAGGAGCAGCTCGGCATCGACGGGCTCACCGGCTATCTGCTGGTCCGAGTGATGGCTCGAGTCGTGACTCGAGCTGGAGTCGTCGGATGAGGACTGCGGCTGGTCGGCCTCGTTTGTGCCGCACGCCGTGGCCGCAAGGACGGCGGCGGAGATCACGAGGATCTTCGATCGCATGACCGTACGACTATGCACCGTTCGGTTCGGTTCCACCCGACCGGACCGCAACGTCCCTGCAATCTGGGCGTTGCCGCCTCACGACGCGAGACGCTGCGGGTGAGCCGCGTCGGGACCTACGGCCTGCTTGGCGTTGTACAGCCCCATAGGGCATGCTCGAAGGACTTGGTCCGCCCACCCCGGAGTGTGTCTTCGCGTGTCTTCACCACCGCTGCTTCGGCAGTCGCCGACCCCGCCCGCATGGCGCCGTCGGACGTCGTGGAGCCTGCGACCTGGGCTGATAGTGCTCGCCGGCGCGTCTGCGGTGGCGGTCTGGGTGCTCCAGCGGGTGTTCGTCCAGTCGCTGCAGGGACAGCGCTGGGACGAAGGCTGGCGCCTCGACATCCAGTCGGCGGCTGGGCCGATGTGGGGTGAGCGCGGCCACGACTTCGGGGTTTTCTCGCTGCGTGTCGGCCTGTTGATGTGCGCCGTTTTAGCCGTGATTGTCATGGTCCGACTTCGCTGGGGTCTGTTGGCGCGTGGAGTGCTGCTGGTCGCCGGCGCCAACGCGACGACCCAGATCCTCAAGCACGGGGTGATCGAGCGGCCCGGATACGTCGGCTTCGGGCCCAATGCGTTGCCCAGCGGGCATGTCACGCTCGTCGCTTCGGTGGTGTTTGCCGCGTTGATCGTCGCGTCGACGGCCTGGCGTCCGCTGGTCGCCCTTGTCGGCTGCGGCTGGATCGCCGCTACCGCCGTGGCGACCGTCGTTGGCGGCTGGCATCGGCCGAGCGACACGGTCGCAGCTGTGCTCGTGTGCGTGGGATGGGCTTGCCTCGTCTCCGCCGTGCGCTTGCGGCGCTGGCCGCCCGACGCTCCGGATGCAGTCCGAACCAGACCAGAGCAACGCTGACCAGCGTCAGCGCCACGTTGACACTCAGCGCGAGATGGATTCCGGTCAGCTCCGCGCTCTGTGTCGCGGCGATCGCGCTGAGGATCGGGATGCCTGAGGTAATCCCCACCTGCTGAGTCATGGACGTCAGTCCGGTGGCGAGCCCCTGCTCTTCGTTCGGAAGACCAGACGTGGCCGTCACGGTGAACGCGACGATGGCGGACACGTGCCCGAAGAACCCGACGAACAGCGCGGGGATCAGAATCGCGAGGGCCATCCGGTCGGTGCCGAGGAACACCAATGGCAAGGTCGCCAAACCCTGCACCGAAAGGCCCGTGGCGAGCAGCGCGCGGGTGCCGACCCGGCCGATGAGGCGTCCCGCGATCGGTCCGGCGGCCACGGCCACCAATCCTGGAACGCCGAAGACCAGCCCTGTGGCCAGCGGCGACAGACCCAGGATCTCTTGCAGGTAAAGCGTCGTCAGGAAGATCATTGCCGGCTCCATCGCGAACATCACGAGGCCCGCGTAGTTGCCCCACTTCACCGTGGGCCGCTTGAGGATCCGCACCGGGACCAGCGGCGCCGGCGCTCGGAGCTCGATCAGCCAAAACGCCGACAGCAGCACGACGCCGACGACGGCCGATGGGACGCTCCGCTCGACGATCGCGTAGATCGCAGCCAGCAGCCCCCCGGTCACGGTGACCGCACCGGGCAGGTCCAGCTCCACCCGGTCGGGCCGCCTGCTCTCTTCGATGAGTACGGGCGTGGCCACCAGGATGGCCAACGCGACCGGCACGTTGATGAAGAACGCGGCCCGCCAGCTCAGCAGACTGACCAGGACTCCTCCAACCAGTGCTCCGACGGTGAATCCACCGGACAGCAGCGCGCCGTTGAGGCCGAGTACGCGGTCGCGCAGCGGTCCCTCGGCGAAGGTGGTCGTCAGCAGCGACAGCGCCGCGGGGATCGTCATCGCCGTCGCGAAGCCCTGCAACACCCGGGCGGTCAGAAGCGTCTCGGGACTGGACGCGAACCCGCCGAGCAGCGACGCTCCGGCCAGCAGGGCGATGGCAGACATGAACAGCCGTCGGCGGCCGAAGAGGTCGGCCAGTCGGCCGAACAGCAGCGCGAATCCGGCTGCGGGCAGTGCGTAGGCGGTGGTGATCCACGGCAGCCCGTCGATACCCAGCCCGACGCCGGCCCCTGCCATCGGCAGTGCGACGTTCAGGATCGAGAAGTCGACGGACAGCATGAAGCCGGCGCCGAGCAGGACGAACAGGATCATCCGCTGCCGACGGCTGATCCGCGGCGGCGCGGTCGGCTGGGTACGCGGGGAATCGTCGATGGTGAACTTGTTATCGACCGACATCGGTCTCGCTCCTTTTCAGTACCCGGCGGCGCCGAGGTCGTCGGAGCGTCCGGCGGCGATGCGGGCCCACTGCGCGATGGGACGTTCGCCGGTGCGGAACGGGTTGGCGCCGGCCTCCCACCTCGGTTGCGGCCAGGCGTCGGGCGTGTCTTCCCATGCCTCTCGCCGGCCGTTGACGGTCAGGTCGAGCAGGCCATAGCTGTTGTCCATCGCCTCCAGGCCGCGGCCGCTGGTCCAGTACGTCTCGAACACCCTGTCCCGCTGTCGCAGGTACGAGACCAAGGGAGCCGGGGACCGGGGGCGGTCGCCGAGGAGGCGGTCCGTCGCGTCTCGCGCGGAGTACCAGGGCACATCCCAACCCATGAAGTCGCGATACCGCACGCTCACGTCGTACGGGCCCTGACAAAGCGTCGCGTACGTGACGTCGCGGGAATGCAGGTTCGACAACTCACGGACCTGGCCATTGAAGAACGTGCAGCCCTCGCACTGTTCGGCAGCGGAGTGGCCGGTGTGCCACATGTGGAAGTACGCGAGGAGCTGGTGGCGACCCTCGAAGACGTCCAGGAGCCTGATCGCGCCGTCCGGGCCGGTCAGCGTCGTGGCGGCGTCGACCTCCACCATGGGCAATCGTCGGCGCGCGGCCGCGATCGCGTCACCCTCATGTGTGTGCGCCTTTTCGCGGACTCGCAACGCATCGATCTCGGCCTGCCACGTGGCGCGGTCGACCACCTCGGGCGTCGGCGTCGTATTGTCGGAATTCATGGCGTTTCACCTCTGTTCGATCGGTCTTTTGCCCCACCGACGAAGGGCCGGACGGGAGATCGACATCGGCCCGGCGAGAAGTTCGCGCGAGTTCAGAGCTCGCTCAGGCGGCCGGACAGGTAGCGGCGCTCGGCCTCGGTCGGCGCCAGTTCGAGAGCCTCTTCGTAGGCCGCCCTGGCCTCGGCAGCACGACCGGCGCGGCGGAGCAGATCGGCCCTGGTGGCGGGTAGGAGGTAGTAGCCCTCGAGCTTGCCGGACGCCGCCAGCTCGTCGACGAGGGTCAGCCCGACGGGAATGCCGTCGGCCATCGCGACAGCCACCGCGCGGTTGAGGTCGACGACGGGCGACGGAGCGAGCTCCGCGAGGTCGGCGTACAGATTCGCGATCTGTGACCAATCGGTGCTCGCGGCGTCGGGCGCGGTCGCATGGCAGGCTGCGATCGCCGCCTGGAGCTGGTAGGGCCCGGTGCGCCGCATCGCGAGCGCCGCGTCGAGCGCCTCGACACCTTCAAGAATCAGCGCCTGGTCCCAGCCGGAGCGATCTTGGTCTTCGAGCGTGACCAGCACGCCGTCGTCGGTGCGGGTCGCCCGGCGCGCCTCGTGCAGCAGCATCAGCGCGAGCAAGCCGGGCGGCTCGGGCTCGGCCGGCATCAGCCGAATCAGAACGCGGGTCAGCCGGATCGCCTCGGCCGTCAGTGCGCGGCGTACTTCGTCTTCGTCGTAGCCCTCGTTGAAGATCAGGTAGAGCACCGCGAGGACGGCCGCCAGGCGTCGGGGGAGAAGCTCGGCCGGTGGCACTCGATAGGGGATGCCGGCCTCTTGGATCTTGCGCTTGGCGCGGACCAGACGCTGCGCCATGGTGGGCTCGGCGGTCAGGAACGCTCGGGCGATCTCGGCGGTCGTCAGGCCGGCCAAGGTACGCAGCGTGAGTGCGACCCGGGCCGGGAACGGCAGGGCCGGATGGCAGCAGGTGAAGATCAACCGGAGCCGCTCGTCCGGGATCTCCTCCATCGGCGACTCGTCGGGATCTCGGGCGAGCACGGCAAGCTGACGGAGCTTGGCGGCCCCGACCGCATCCCGGCGCAGCTTGTCGGTCGCGCGATTGCGTGCCGTCGTGGTGAGCCAGGCGCCGGGCTGGTTTGGTATGCCGTCGCGTGGCCAGGTCGCCAGTGCACTGGCGAACGCGTCCTGTGCGGCGTCTTCGGCCAGGTCCCAATCGCCGGTGAGCCCGATCATGGTCGCGACGATCTGACCCCACTCGTCCCGGTAGGCCGCGTCGACCGCCGCTCTAACACGGTCGTCGGGGTCGGTCATTCCCAGACGGGGCGAATCTCGACGCCGCCCCATCGCGCATACGGATGGCCGGCCGCGATCGCGATCGCCTCGTCGCGGTCGTCACACTCGACGATCACGAAGCCACCGACGAAGTCCTTGGTCTCCGCGTACGGTCCGTCCGACACGAGGGTTTCGCCGTCGCGTACCCGGACTGACGTCGCGTCCACCACCGGCCGCAATCGCGCGCCGACCTCGATGCCACCGCGCCGCTCCAGGTCGGCCCGCCAGGCCTGATGCACGGGGTCGGCATCGAGTTGTTCGTTGCTCGGCGAGACCTTTTCGTCGTCGCAGATCAGCAGCACGTACCTCATGTGGCGCATTCTGCCGGACCGCGCCGTCAGTCACGGTCTAGTGGCGGAGTCCTTCCGGTAGCGAAGTGTCTCTAGTCGAGACAGAACTTGTTGCTCTCGGGGTCGGCCATCACGATGGTGCCGGAGCTCATCGGGGGAGCCGGCTCGAACCGTTGCAGCCGGGTCGCTCCCAGCTCGATGAACCGCGCGCACTCGGCCTCGAGAGCCGCCATCCGCTGCTCGCCCTCGAGGCCGGGAGCCGCACGGACGTCGAGATGCACCCGGTTCTTAGCGGTTTTGCCCTCGGGCACCTTCTGGAAGAACATCCTGGGACCGATGCCGTCCGGGTCCTCGCACGCCGACGCATTGCTGCGCTGATCCTCGGGCACTCCCGCGGCCTCGAGAAACTCCGCCCATGCCTCGAACGGGTCCTCGTCCGGCCCCAGTTCGCGGCCCGGCGGAGGCGGAATCACGTAGCCAAGGACGGCCGCCCAGAATCGGCTCTGGGCGATCGGATCGGCACAGTCGTAGGTGACCTGGACGGTGCGGCTCATCGGGCTCCTTCGCCTACCGGTCAGTTGCGGGCAACGGCTTGAATCGGCGTACCTCCTGGGGCCAGCCGCACGCCTCCGCGATCTTGCCGGCCCACATCTTGGCGGCATCGTCGTCGGCGACGTCCACCACGGTGAGCCCGCCCAGATACTCCTTGGTCTCGACGTAGGGCCCGTCGGTGAACATCAACGTGCCGCTGGTCGCGTCAGCGCTGAAGGCCGTGTCGGTTTCCTCCTCCAGCCCCCCGGCGAATACGTAGACGCCAGCATCCTTCATCTCGTTCACGACCGCCATGGCGAGCGGCCCGCGCCCGCGGAACCACTCCTCGGTGTGGTCGCCCACCCACTGCTGGTTGAAGTAGATGAGGTACTCGGTCATGTCTGCTCCCTGTCTCAGTCGCGGACCCGGTGCCCGCCTCAACCTATCCACGAACGGCATCCGGGGGATACGACATCGTCAGGCAGAAAATTTCACGCCGGTCGCGTGGATCGGGCAGTAGCCGTTGGGGTTCTTGACCAAGTACTGCTGGTGGTAGTCCTCGGCGTACCAGTAGTCGTCCAAAGGCACGATCGCGGTGGTGATCTCGCCGTACCCCGCGGCGGTCATCGCCTTCTGGTACTCCTCCCGCGATGCCTCGGCGGCGGCCTGCTGCTCTGGCGTGGTCGTGAAGATCACCGAGCGGTATTGCGAGCCGACGTCGTTGCCCTGGCGCATGCCCTGAGTCGGGTCGTGGTGTTCCCAAAACACCTTGAGCAGGTCGTCGAACGACACCTTCGATGGGTCGTAGATGACCCGAACGACCTCGGCGTGGCCGGTACGTCCGGAGCAGACCTCTTCGTATGTGGGGTTCGGGGTGGGGCCGCCGGCGTAGCCGACCGACGTGGACCAGACGCCCGGGATCTCCCAGAACGTCCTCTCCTCACCCCAGAAACAGCCGAGTCCCACGACGACCTCCCCGAAACCCTCGGGGGCGTCCGCCTCGATCGGGGTGCCGAGCACCGCGTGCTTGTCGCCGACGTTGAACGGGCGGGTGTCGCGGCCCGGCAGGGCGTCGTCGCGGCTCGGGATCTTGGCCTTCTCACGGCCGAACAGCACAACGGCCTCCTCGTAGATTGCGTACCAGACACAACCTACGAGGAGGCCGGTTCGTTCCCGGGTGGGGCCTCAGTCCTTCGATCCCTCGCAGAGGTCGGGATAGACCTCGCACTCCGATGACTGCTCGCCGTCGGGGTAGTCGGCGAGGACGGAGCCGTCGGCGGCGAGGACCTTGACCCGCAGCGGTGAGACGCCGTGCGGGTACATCTCGAGATGCAGGTCCGCAGCGATCGCGAACCAGCTGTTGTCGACCACTTCGCTGACGTGCTCGGTGCCGTCGGGCTCGGTGATGACGACCTTGGCCGCCTCCTCAGGTCCAGACACCTGGTCGACGCCGAAGACGTTGTAGTCGCCTTCCTGGTTGTCGCCCGCGTACTGATTGGTGCTGAACCACACCGCGTAGTCGATCGCCAAACCCTCGGTGCTGGGCAGCGTCTCGCGCTCGATCCCGGCCCACGAGGAGTCGCCCTGACCTCCGGGAGCGGCATTGAGCCAGCAGGTCGCGACGTAGCCGTTGGTCGAGCGCAGGGCGGCTGTGGTCGCGATGTCGGTGCTCGCGGATGTCAGGACATCCCATCCGGTGAAGTCCCAGCCGAGGTACTGACCGCAGGCGGCGCGGATGCCGTCGTCGTCAGAGGCGTCGGGCAGTGGGATCGACACCGTGCCGGCTCGGTCGACGAGATCGGCTTGGGGGACCTCACAACTCAGCGTCATCGTCCAGTCGTCCCCGTCCGACCCCTGACCGGCTTTTCCGACCTGCGCCGTCTGGCCCTCGAACCACGGGCCGTCGTCGCGAGGCGGCACCAAATAGGTGCCATCCATGCCGTACGCATTGTGGAGCAGGGTCGTGCAGCGCCGACCGACCTCGTCGCGGGAGACCTCGACGTGCTCGTACGCTCCGTCACTCGTGGCGGCGACGCTGGGTCCCTGACTCGAGCCCGGGTTCGACCCGTTCGGCGTCGCGCTCGGCAGCCAGACGGCGCCACCGACGATCGCCAGTGCGGCGACGGCGACGCCGCTCACAGCGGTGACACCACGGCGGCGGTGGACTCGGCGACGCCCCTGCCGCAGCAGCCGCGTCGGGTCGGCCGATTGATTGGGATCGCCGTCGCTGGCGCGATACATCAGGTCGTTCAGGTCGTTCATCGGGGGGTCCCCTCTCCCACCAACGCGGCCGCGTCGAGGCGCCCGTGCTCTTCGAAGATCGTGCACAACGAGTCGAGTCCGCGCGAGGTCTGACTCTTGACGGTGCCCGGCAAGCACCGCATGGCGTCGGCTGTTTCGTCGACCGACATCTGGTCGAAGTAGCGCAGCACCACGCAGGCCCGCTGCCGTGGCGGCAGTTGGCGGAGACCGACGAGCAGCATCTCTCGGTCGCTGACGTGCTCCTCGATCCGATCGCGGCCGGGGAGCTCGAGGTCGATTTCGGCCGGCTCCTCGCGCCGCCACGGACGGCGGCCCTGGTCGATCGCCGCCGAGACCAGCGCGCGCCGGGCGTACGTTGGCAGCCCGCCGGAGCGGTCGAGCCGCGGCCATGCGACATAGACGCGCAGCAGCGCCTCCTGGGTGATGTCCGCCGCCAACTGCCAGTCACCCGTCAGCAGGTACGCCGTGCGGCGCAACCGATGCTGAGAGGCGTTGACGAAGTCGACGTACTGCTCGTCGTCGCGGCGACAATGTCGCCTTCCCGATCTCGTTTGCGTCACGCGGCCCTCCTCCTTCGTGTCGCACCTGAGAACGTAACCCGACCCGACTTGGTTGCACGGCACTTGGAGACGCGCAATCTCGCCGCGGACGGCGGCGAGCTAGTCTCGGGAGGTGAGTGAGACAGACGACTACGGCTTCGAGACGCTGGCGATTCACGCCGGCCAGGCAGCCGATCCGCGTACGGGGGCCGTCGCGCCACCGATCTACGCCACCAGTACCTACCGGCAAGACGGCGTCGGTGGACTGCGCGAGGGCTATGAGTACTCGCGGACGGCCAACCCGACCCGCACCGCGCTCGAGCAATGCCTCGCGGCCCTGGAGGACGGCTCGAACGGGCTCGTCTTCGCCAGCGGCATGGCGGCCGAAGACACGCTGCTGCGCGCGCTGACCAGTCCCGGCGACCATGTCGTGATCCCCGACGACGCGTACGGCGGGACCTTCCGACTGTTCGACAAGATCCTCGCGCGATGGGGCCTCGAGTACACCTCCGCTCGCGTCATCGACGTCGACGCGGTGCAAGCCGCGATCCGACCCGGCCAGACCAAGATCGTGTGGGTCGAGACGCCGACGAACCCGTTGCTCGGCATCGCCGAGATCGAGAAGATCGCCGCCGTCGCCCACGACGCGGGCGCGCTGCTCGTCGTCGACAACACGTTCGCCTCGCCCTACCTCCAGCAGCCGATTCGGCTCGGCGCCGACATCGTCGTGCACTCGACCACGAAGTACTGCGGGGGCCACTCCGACGTGATCGGTGGGGCGATCGTGACCCGTACGCCGGAGCTCGCCGAGCCGCTCGCCTTTCACCAAAACGCGGTGGGCGCGGTCGCCGGTCCGTTCGACGCCTGGCTCGTGCTGCGTGGGCTCAAGACGCTTGGCGTTCGGATGGAGCGACACAGCGACAACGCCGAACGGATCGCGGAGTTTCTGACGACGCGGCCCGAGGTGACCGAGGTGATCTACCCGGGGCTGCCCTCGCATCCGGGGCATGACGTCGCGGCGAAGCAGATGCGCCGCTTCGGAGGCATGGTGTCGTTCCGAGTACGGGGCGGCGAGCCGGTCGCGCTGGAGCTCGTCGGCGCGACTCGCGTGTTTACGCTCGCCGAGTCGCTCGGTGGCGTGGAGTCGCTGATCGAGCATCCGGGCCGGATGACCCATGCCTCGGTGGCGGGGTCGTCGCTCGAGGTGCCGGCCGACCTGATCCGACTGTCGGTCGGCATCGAGACGGTCGACGACCTCGTGGCCGACCTGGCGCAAGCGTTCGCCGCCGTGCGCGACGCGTGAGCCGACTGGTCGCTGCCGTCGACTTCGGGTCGACCTTCACCAAGGCGATGCTCGTCGACGTCGACGGCGGCGACTTGGTGGCGAAGGCCGAGCATCCGACGACGATCGAGACCGACGTGCTGGACGGCTGGGCCGCTTGTCGAGCGGCGTTGGCCGAGCGCGATCGGGGAGCCGTGACGGCGTCGGTCGTCGCGTGCTCGTCGGCTGGCGGCGGCCTGCGGATCGCGGTGGTCGGCCACGAGGAGCTGGTCACCGCAGAGGCAGGTCGCAGGGTGTCACTGTCCAGCGGCGGGACCGTCGTGCACGTCGGCGCCGGTGGCCTGGCCGACGGGGTCAATGAGCTGCGGGCGTCCCGACCGGATGTGGTGCTGCTGGTCGGCGGCACCGACGGCGGCAACGCGGCCGTGCTGCTCGGAGCCGCGAAGCGACTGGCCGACGCCGAGTGGCCCGGCCCGGTCGTCGTCGCGGGCAACTCCGACGTCGCCGGCGAGGTGGCCGAGTTGCTCGCCCTGGCCGGTGTCGACGTCGTGGTCGCGGACAACGTCGTACCCCGGATCGGCGTGCTTCGACCCGACTCGGCCCGGGCCGCGATCCGGGAGACGTTCTTGCGCCACGTCATCGGCGGCAAGCGCCTGTCGGCTTCGGCGGAGTTTCTCGACATGGTGCGAGGGCCGACGCCCGACGTCGTGCTGTCGGGTGTGGAGTTGCTC
>Ga0190270_10000875_pt1 | contig 13546 bp, 8 predicted proteins | sample Popmic320T_FD_133748 | JGI IMG/M metagenome (GOLD analysis project Ga0190270, IMG submission 133748) | Populus adjacent soil microbial communities from riparian zone of Weber River, Utah, USA - 320 T | ecosystem: Environmental > Terrestrial > Soil > Riparian zone | place: USA: Utah | collected... | reverse complement strand
TCGTCGAGCGCAAGAAGTACGGCAGGGCAAAGGCCCGCCGCTCATTCCAGTTCTCCAAGCGCTAAAAACGCGAGCACATTCGACGGATCCAAGAGGGCGCGAAAGCGCCCTCTTCGTTTGAGCACGGTTTGCCGGCGATTTATCGACATTTTTCACGAAAACCTGCGCGATAAATGCAATCCTCCAGAAAATTCCATGAGCAATAGTCTGCCGGCCGGCGGACCTTGCCGGCACGTGACGCAAATTGTGCGTTAGGCGCTCCCTGAAGAAGTCAGGAAAAGATGGCGCTCGATACCGCTACGCTCTTCCCGTGGCAACCTGTGTGACGGGGTTGCTGGGTGTTTTCATTCTGGTGGTCTGGGTGCAGGAGCGAGGCACCCGCGCGCTGGCATGGTGGGGCGCAGCCTACCTGATGGGCGGCTCGGCCGTCGGGCTTTGGGCCGCTCAGGATGCGGCGCCAATGGTTCAGGCGCTGCCCAATGCGCTGTTGTTCATCGCCTGCGGCATGATCTGGAACGGCGCGCGGATATTCCATGGCCGCGCGGTCTTGTCCCTTCCGCTCTGCGCCGGCGCCGTTGTCTGGATCATTGCGATGCAGTTCGAAGAGTTCGCGCGATCGGAGCACGCGCTGGTCGTGCTGTCGTCTCTGGTGATCGCGACCTATACGTTCTGTACCGCGCTTGAATTGCGTAGCGGGCGGCGCCGTCCGCTCGGACGCGCCTGGATCGCGTTCGTGCCGCTGCTGCACAGCATCGTTTTCCTGTCGCCAATCCCGCTGACCCTGCTGACGCCGCCCGGCGCATCGTCGGAGGGATGGCTCGCGCTGTTTGCGCTCGAGACGCTTCTCTACGTGGTCGGCGCCGCCTTCATCATCGTCATCATGACGCAGGAGCGGATTGCACTTGGCCACAAGACCGCCGCGATGACCGATCCGTTGACCGGCCTCTTCAACCGTCGCGCCTTTTATGAGCTCGGGCAACAGTTGATGGCGCAGCAGGCGCGGACCAAAGCCGCGGTGAGCCTGCTGACATTCGATCTCGATCATTTCAAGTCGATCAACGATCGCTTCGGCCACGCGGTGGGTGACGATACGCTGCGTCTGTTCGCGGACACCGCACGCGCCAACGTCCGCGCCACGGATGTGCTCGCGAGGCTCGGCGGCGAAGAATTCGTCGCGATCCTGCCGGGCGGAGGAGCCGAGGCGGCGATGGTCGGCGAACGACTGCGTGCGGCGTTTCAGGCCGCGGCCGTAGAGATTTCCTCGCATCGCATCCGAGCGACCGTCAGCGTCGGCATCGCGACCGCCGCGGCTGCAGGAGAGATCGACAGGCTGCTGCTGCAGGCCGATAAAGCGCTGTACAGCGCCAAGAAGAACGGCAGGAACAGAGTTGAATTGGTCGGAAGCGATCCAGTTCCGGAATCTCCGCTTGCCCCGGTACCCTCCCAAAACGTCTTTCGCAGTGCGATAGCGCGTTGGAATCCGTCACAAATTTGGGCCGCCAACGGGACGTTTACCGGCGTCTGATACAGCTTGGGGCATGCGGGGTGTGCGGCCCGGATCGAATGCCTCAGCCTTGAGACGCAAGCTGCGTCGGCAGGGCTCGCGCTCGCTTGTTGCTACTCGGGCTCGGACGAGTACGAGGCCTCGGTGATCGCCCAGCGCCGCGATGCAGGCGCGTACGGCCACGGCCAGAGCCATGTGGTCGTCATGGCGGCGGCGACCGCCGCCGTGTTTCTGTTCTTTCTCGTTTTCTAAACAGCGCGGTTCTCCTACCGGGGCCCTTGCGCGTGCGAAAACGATCTCGATTGCAGGGAAAGGCCCGGAACGAGAGTGTTCTCGATCCGGGCCTTCGCGTTCCAAGCTCACCGGCCGCCACGGCGGCCGGTGAGGTGGCGCACTACGCCGAGTAGTACATCTCGAACTCGACCGGATGCGGGGTGTGCTCGAAGCGGATAACCTCCGTCATCTTCAGCTCGATGTAGCTGTCGATGAAGTCGTCATCGAACACGCCGCCGACCTTGAGGAACTCGCGATCCTTGTCGAGATTGGCGAGCGCCTCACGCAGGCTGCCACATACGGTCGGGATCTTCTTGAGTTCCTTCGGCGGCAGGTCGTAGAGATCCTTGTCCATCGCATCGCCGGGATTGAGCTTGTTCTTCACACCATCGAGCCCGGCCATCAGCATCGCGGCGAACCCGAGATACGGATTGCAGAGCGGGTCAGGGAAACGGACCTCGACGCGCTTGGCCTTCGGATTGGTCGTGAACGGGATGCGGCAGGACGCCGAACGATTGCGCGCCGAGTAGGCAAGCAGCACCGGCGCCTCGTAGCCTGGAACTAGGCGCTTGTAGGAATTGGTCGTCGGGTTGGTGAACGCGTTGATCGCCTTAGCGTGCTTGATGATGCCGGCGATGTAGGAAAGGCAGGTGTCCGACAGGTCGGCGTACTTGTTGCCCGCGAACACCGGTTTTCCGCTCTTCCAGATCGACTGGTGGCAATGCATGCCCGAGCCGTTGTCGCCATAGATCGGCTTCGGCATGAAGGTCGCGGTCTTGCCGTAGATGTTGGCCACCTGATGGATGCAGTACTTGTAGATCTGCATGCGGTCGGCCATCACCGTCAGCGGCGAGAACTTCAGGCCGAGTTCGTGCTGGGCCGAGGCGACCTCGTGATGATGCTTCTCGACGACACAGCCCATGCGCGCCATGGCGGCGAGCATTTCCGAGCGCATGTCCTGGATCGAGTCCTGCGGCGGCACCGGGAAATAGCCCTTCTTGGTGCCGACGTGGTGGCCGAGGTTGCCGCCTTCGTATTCGCGATCGGAGTTGGTGGGGAATTCGGCGGAGTCCAGCTTGAAGCCGGTGTTATAAGGGTTCGCAGCGTACTTGACGTCATCGAACACGAAGAACTCAGCCTCCGGGCCGAAGAAGACGGTGTCGCCGACGCCCATCGACTTTACCATGCCCTCCGCCTTCTTGGCTATGCCGCGTGGGTCGCGGTTGTAGGGCTCGCCGGTGGTCGGCTCGAGCACGTCGCAGACCAGGACCATTGTGGTTTCGGCGAAGAACGGATCGATCGTCGCCGACGCCGGATCGGGCATCAGGCACATGTCGGACTCGTTGATCGCCTTCCAGCCGGCGATCGAGGAGCCGTCGAACATCTGGCCTTCGGCGAACGTGTCCTCTTCGATCATCGTGACGTCAAACGTGACGTGCTGCCACTTTCCGCGTGGGTCCGTGAAGCGGAAGTCGACGTACTTCACGTCGTTGTCCTTAATCATCTTCATGACATTCTTGGCGGTCGTCATGGATTATTTTCCCTTTCGTAAGGCGGGCGTGAGCTAAAAAGCGGATGGACCGGTGCCTAAATGGCGTCCAATCCGGATTCCCCCGTTCTAATCCGGATCGCTTCTTCGATATTCGAGACGAAGATTTTTCCGTCGCCAATGCGGCCAGTTTGAGCGGCCCGACGGATTGCCTCGACAGCTTTTTCGACCAGATCATCACCCAGCACAATCTCGATCTTCACCTTGGGAAGAAAATCAACGACGTACTCGGCGCCGCGGTAGAGTTCCGTGTGCCCCTTCTGGCGGCCGAAGCCCTTGGCCTCGGTTACCGTTATGCCCTGCAGGCCGACCTCCTGAAGGGCCTCCTTCACCTCGTCGAGTTTGAAAGGCTTGATGATCGCCTCGATCTTCTTCATCGCGTTTCTTCTCCCGGGCCGGCCGGAGATATGTTCGGGCGAGCCGCGTTATCCGGTAGCAGGGTCCATGCCAAGGGCGTAACTGGCCTAAAGTGCGGGACTTTCATGCAGTTAACCGGGTAATGCCGCAGTTTGCACGATCTGGCGGCAAGGTGACTGCCCGGAGTTTAGGCTGATTGCCCAACAAGCGGTCAAGAGCGTTCACCGCGTGGCGTTGTGACTGCGCCGCCGGTAGGCTGCGCGCTTCCATGATCGAACTATTGACACCAGCGGAAATGGCCGAGGCCGACCGCCTCGCGATTGACGCTGGAATATCCGGCATCGAGCTTATGGAGAATGCGGGACACGCCGTGGCCGATGCGGCGGCGCGGCTTTATCCGCATGGCGCACCGCAGGTGCGGGTGGTGGCCGGTCCGGGCAACAACGGCGGCGATGGCTTTGTCGCGGCGCGGGTCCTCGCGGACCGCGGGTTTCCGGTGCGCGTTCTGCTGCTCGGAGATCGTGCGAAGCTCAGGGGCGATGCGGCCGCCGCCGCCGGCCGCTGGCAAGGGCCGACCGATCCGGCGACGCCACACGGGTTGGAAGGGGCAGGTCTCGTCGTCGATGCACTGTTCGGCGCGGGCCTCGACCGGCCCGTTGAAGGCGAGGCGAGGGCGATGATCGAGGCGATGAATGCCTCGGGCGCGCCGATCCTGGCCGTGGACCTGCCAAGTGGAATTCACGGAAGTAGCGGCGAGGTGCTGGCAATAGCAGTCCGAGCAACGCGAACAACGACCTTCTTCCGCAGAAAACCGGGCCATTTGCTGCTGCCGGGACGGCTTTTTTGCGGGCCGGTCGAGGTCGCCGACATCGGCATCCCGGACAGCGTTTTGGATTCGGTCAAGCCGCGCATTTTTGCCAATGACCCAAGCCTTTGGAGCGGCGTTTTCCCGGTTCCCAGGATCGACTGGCACAAATACAAGCGCGGTCATGCCGTGGTTGTGTCGGGCGGATTGGCTTCAACCGGGGCGGCGCGGCTCGCCGCTCGGGGAGCTTTGAGAGCCGGGGCGGGTTTGGTGACGATCGCCACCCCGGCGGAGGCGCTAGCCGTCAACGCGGCAGCGAGCCTGTCCATCATGGTGCGCCAAGTCGATGATCCAGCGGGGCTTTCGGTGCTGCTCGGCGACCGCAGGCTCAACGCAATCGTGCTTGGGCCGGGCGGCGGGATGGGGCCGGCGCTACGCGAAATGGTTCTGGCGGCGCTGGAATCGGAATGCGCCGTGGCGCTGGATGCGGACGCTCTGACGAGTTTTGCGGATAGCCCTGAAACGCTGTTTTCTGCAATTAAACGAAGGCGATCAGAGTCAATCCTCACACCGCATGACGGAGAATTCATTCGACTATTTAAATATAAAGCTGAACTATCTGATAAATCATCAAAACATGAGCTTGTTGGCCGGGCTTCCGCACTCTCTGGCGCCACCGTCCTGCTGAAAGGCGCCGATAGCGTCGTGGCGGCACCGGACGGGCGGGTGTCCATTGCGGAAAATGCGCCGCCGTGGCTTGCGACCGGCGGATCCGGCGACGTGTTGGCCGGCATCGCAGCGGGGCTGCTGGCGCAAGGAATGCCGGCCTTTGAAGCGGTTTCGGCCGCGGTTTGGCTGCACGGTGAAGCGGGAAACGCGGTGGGGCCGGGACTGATTGCCGAGGACCTGCCGGATGCTCTGCGAGGCGTCTATCGGCAGTTGTTCGTCGATCTTGGCGCCTGAGGTGGCTCTTCTGACGATCTGCGCGGTTGTTCCTGGGCCCGTCTTCCGCGCTTGTTTGCCTGTTCTTGGCGCGGCCTCCAAAGAACGCCGAAGCGCGCCGATGAAACACCTGCCGAAAGCCTATTTTCGGGGCCTATTTTGTTGCTGCGAAGCGGCCCCGTGATATAACCCGCGCCGCTTGCCGAGCGTGTGCCGCGCAAAGCCCGCGGGCGTGGCGGAATTGGTAGACGCGCGGGATTTAGGTTCCCGTGACGAAAGTCGTGGGGGTTCGAGTCCCTCCGCCCGCACCACGTTGGGCGCACACCGGCAGCTCGCACCCGCACCGAAACGGGTACCTTCGAAGGCGCCGCGCTCCGCGGCCCAGAACAAAGATTGTGTGATGCAGGTAACCGAAACTCTTGCCGAAGGCCTCAAGCGCGAATTCGCCGTTGTGGTCCCCGCCGCCGACTTGTTGGCCAAAGCCGACGAGCGGCTCGACACGCTCAAGGGGCAGGTCCGTCTCAACGGCTTCCGTCCGGGCAAGGTGCCGGTCGCCCATCTCAAGCGCCTGTACGGCCGCTCGGTGATGGCCGAGGCGATCGAGAACGCGGTGCGCGAGGCCAACGCCAAGATCGTCACCGACCGCGGCTTGAAGCTGGTCCGCGAACCCCAAGTCACGCTGCCGACCGACGAGAAGGCGGTCGAGCAAATGATCGAAGGCAAGTCCGATCTCGCCTACACGATGGCGATCGAGATCATGCCGCTGATCGAGATCGCCGACTTCAAAGGCGTCAAACTCGAAAAGCCCATCGCTGACGTGACCGACGCCGAGGTCGACGAAGCGATCAACAAGATCGCCGAACAGAACCGGCCGTTTGCTGCCAAGCCCGAGGGCGCCAAGGCCGAGAGCGGCGACCGCGCCGTGATCGATTTCACCGGCAAGGTCGACGGCGTCCCGTTCGAAGGCGGCACCGGCGGTGACGTCACCGTGCAGATCGGCTCCGGCACGTTCATTCCGGGCTTCGAGGAGCAGCTCATCGGCATCGCGCCGGGCGAGACGCGCACGGTGAACGTGACGTTCCCGGACGCCTACCCAGCGCAGCAGCTTGCCGGCAAGAAGGCCGAGTTCGAGGTCGTTGCCAAATCGCTCGAAGCGCCGACCAATCTCACCGTCGATGACGAATTCGCCAAGACGCTTGGTCTCGAATCGCTCGCCACGCTCAAGGACATCGTCAAGGAGCGCATCTCACGCGAGCACGGTCTGATGACGCGCCAGCGTCTAAAGCGCCAACTGCTGGATGAACTCGACAAGCTCCACAAGTTCGATCCTCCGCCGTCGCTGGTGGAGGATGAGTTCAACAACGTCTGGCGGACCATCGACGAGGATCTGAAGGCGCGCAACCGCTCCTTCGACGACGAGGGCACCACGGAGGAGAAGGCGAAGGCGGACTATCGCGCCATTGCCGAGCGCCGCGTGCGGCTCGGCCTCGTGATCGCCGAGCTTGGAGAGCGCAACAAGATCCAGGTGTCGGAGGAAGAGCTGACCCGCGCCGTCACCGAGCGCGCCCGCCAGGTGCCGGGGCGCGAGCAGGAGGTGTGGGACTACTTCCGCAAGAATCCCGCCGCCGTCGCGAGCCTGCGCGCGCCGATCTTCGAGGACAAGGTGATCGACTACATCCTCGAACTCGCCACTGTCAGCGAGAAGAAGGTTTCGCGCGAGGATCTCTACAAGGAAGACGAGGAAGCCTGAGTCGGTTGCCAGCGCCGTTAACCGGTTCGCGGGCGGCCATTGCGCAGGCCGTGTCTCGTATTAGCTAGTCGTTCGAGTGTGCGTGACTTGAGTACCGGGGCGGCGACCTGTGTGCATTGCGCCCCTCGTCGTCTCGCCGTGTGGCGAAACTATATAGTCTTGGCGGGTCGCCGCGATTCGGCTGACTGTCGATGTTTGAGGAGGGGTAATTGAGAGATCCCGTCGCAACCTACATGAACCTCGTTCCCATGGTGGTCGAGCAGACCAACCGCGGCGAGCGGGCATACGACATTTTCTCGCGGCTGCTGAAGGAGCGCATCATCTTCATCACCGGCGGGATCGAAGACGGGATGGCGACCCTGGTGGTCGCGCAGCTTTTGTTCCTGGAGGCGGAGAATCCGAAGAAGGAAATCTCCATGTACATCAACTCGCCGGGCGGCCACGTCACGGCCGGGCTGGCGATCTACGACACCATGCAGTTCATCCGCCCGCCGGTCTCGACGCTGTGCTGCGGGCAGGCGGCTTCGATGGGCTCGCTGCTGCTCACCGCCGGCGCCAAGGACATGCGGTTCGCGCTGCCCAATTCGCGCATTATGGTTCACCAGCCGTCGGGCGGGTTCCAGGGCCAGGTGACCGACATCATGCTGCACGCCCAGGAAATCATGAACCTGAAGAAGCGGCTCAATGAAATCTACGTGAAACACACCGGACAACCACTGAAGAAGATCGAAGACGCGCTGGAGCGCGACACCTTCCTGACCGGTGAGATGGCAAAGGACTTTGGCCTGATCGACAAGGTGATCGAGAAGCGCCCGGAAGGGGAACCCGCCAAGGCCTAGAATTGATGCAATAGCCCTCAAAAAGCCTTTGGTGACGAGCCAGTTATCGTTAATCAAATCTTGATTGTTCCTCGGCTAGCGTGCTTCGCTAGTATTCGGAGGGCTCGGTTCGAGAAAAATCAGTGTTCTGCGCTACGGTTTTTTAGCGCGAACGGCGTAACGAAAAGAGTCTAACCCGCGCACTTCGCGGGCACGGAGATCGGAATGAGCAAAGTCGGCGGTGGCGATTCGAAGAACACGCTCTACTGCTCCTTCTGCGGCAAGAGCCAGCACGAGGTGCGTAAGCTCATCGCCGGCCCGACCGTCTTCATCTGCGACGAGTGCGTCGAACTCTGCATGGACATCATTCGCGAGGAAAACAAATCCTCGCTGGTGAAGTCGCGCGACGGCATCCCGACACCCAAGGAAATCCGCAAGGTTCTAGACGACTACGTGATCGGTCAGGATCACGCCAAGAAGGTGCTCGCGGTCGCCGTCCATAACCACTACAAGCGGCTCAACCACCAGACGAAGCACAACGACGTCGAGCTCGCGAAGTCGAACATCCTGCTGATCGGGCCGACCGGCTCGGGCAAGACGCTGCTGGCGCAGACGCTGGCGCGCATCCTGGACGTTCCATTCACGATGGCGGACGCCACGACGCTCACGGAAGCCGGCTACGTCGGCGAGGACGTCGAGAACATCATCCTCAAGCTGCTGCAGGCCGCCGACTACAACGTCGAGCGCGCGCAACGCGGCATCGTCTACATCGACGAGATCGACAAAATTTCACGCAAGTCCGACAACCCCTCGATCACCCGCGACGTGTCGGGTGAGGGCGTGCAGCAGGCGCTGCTCAAGATCATGGAGGGCACCGTCGCCTCCGTGCCGCCGCAGGGCGGCCGCAAGCATCCGCAGCAGGAGTTCCTGCAGGTCGACACGACGAACATTCTGTTCGTCTGCGGCGGCGCATTCGGCGGCCTGGAGCGCATCATCTCCGCGCGCGGCAAGTCCACCTCGATCGGCTTCGGCGCCAAGGTGACCGCGCCGGAAGATCGCCGTATGGGCGAAATCTTCCGCGAGGTCGAGCCGGAGGATCTGCTCAAGTACGGCCTGATCCCGGAGTTCGTCGGCCGGTTGCCGGTCGTCGCCACGCTGGAAGATCTCGACGAGGCGTCGCTCAAGACGATCCTGACGCAGCCCAAGAACGCCCTGGTGAAGCAATACCAGCGGCTGTTCGAGATGGAATCGATCGATCTGACGCTCGCCGAGGAAGCGCTCGGCGCGATCGCCCGCAAAGCCATCGAGCGCAAGACCGGCGCGCGCGGCCTGCGCTCGATCATGGAAGGCATCCTGCTCGACACCATGTTCGACCTGCCGAGCCTGGAAGGCGTCGAGGAGGTCGTGATCTCCAAGGAAGTGGTCGAGGGCACCGCCCGGCCGCTCTACATCTACGCCGACCGCGCCGGCGACCAGGGCGCGACCAACGCGGCCTCCTGAGGCGCTGCCCACGGCGCCGTTTCACGTGCTGGTGCGCCGTCATACTTGGTTGAATCTACAGGCTTACTTGACACTCTGGCCTGCGGTATCCACCTAATAGCGTTCGTAGGAACGAAGTTGGGTAGATTCGCTTCGGCTTGCGGTAACCAGCACTCCATCGCGGCTGCGCCATGCGGGCCACGGAGGAGGGGCACAACAACAAGGACTTCCCGTCATGACACTCGCGAAACCACGTCCGCCACTGACCCCAGGCGAAACCCGGGCGTATCCGGTGCTGCCGCTGCGCGACATCGTGGTGTTCCCGCACATGATCGTGCCGCTGTTCGTCGGCCGCGAGAAGTCGATCAAGGCGCTCGAAGAGGTGATGCGCTCGGACACGTTCATCCTGCTCGCCACGCAGAGGAACGCCTCCGACGACGATCCGGCCACCGACTCCATTTACGAGACCGGCACGCTCGCCAGCGTGCTGCAGCTGCTGAAGCTGCCCGACGGCACCGTCAAGGTGCTGGTCGAAGGCGCGCAGCGCGGCAAGGTTCTCAAGTACACCGACCGCAGCGACTATTTCGAAGCTGACGCCGTCGTTCTGCCGGACGTCACCGGCGAGCGCGTCGAGCTCGAGGCGCTGGCGCGTTCGGTCATCACCGAGTTCGAGAACTACGTGAAGCTCAACAAGAAGGTGTCGCCGGAAGTTGTCGGCGTGGTCCAACAGATTGAGGACTACGCCAAGCTCGCCGACACCGTCGCCTCGCATCTTGCCGTCAAGATCCCGGACAAGCAGGCGATCCTGGAGAACATCTCGGTCGCCGAGCGGCTCGAGAAGGTGCTCGGCCTGATGGAGAGCGAGATCTCGGTGCTGCAGGTGGAAAAGCGCATCCGGACCCGCGTCAAGCGGCAGATGGAGAAGACGCAGCGCGAGTACTACCTCAACGAGCAGATGAAGGCGATTCAGAAGGAGCTGGGCGACGAGGAGGGCAAGGACGAACTTGCCGAACTCGAAGACAAGATCAAGAAGACCAAGCTCTCGAAGGAAGCCCGCGAGAAGGCGCAGCACGAGCTCAAGAAGTTGCGGCAGATGTCTCCGATGTCCGCCGAGGCGACGGTTGTGCGCAACTATCTCGACTGGCTGCTCTCGATCCCGTGGAACAAAAAGTCGCGGGTCAAGAAGGACCTCAAGGCCGCGCAGGACGTGCTCGACGCCGATCACTTCGGCCTGGAGAAGGTCAAGGAGCGCATCGTCGAGTATCTCGCCGTGCAGCAGCGCGCCAACAAGCTGACCGGGCCGATCCTGTGCCTGGTCGGCCCTCCGGGCGTCGGAAAGACCTCGCTCGGCAAGTCGATCGCGAAGGCGACCGGCCGTGACTTCGTGCGCGTGTCGCTTGGCGGCGTGCGCGATGAAGCGGAGATCCGCGGTCACCGGCGCACCTACATCGGCTCGATGCCCGGCAAGGTCATCCAGTCGATGCGCAAGGCCAAGTCGTCGAACCCACTGTTCCTGCTCGACGAGATCGACAAGATGGGCGCGGATTTCCGCGGCGATCCGTCGTCGGCCTTGCTCGAGGTGCTCGACCCCGAGCAGAACCACACGTTCAACGACCACTATCTCGAGGTCGACTACGATCTGTCGAACGTGATGTTCATCACGACGGCGAATACGCTCAACATCCCTGCGCCCTTGATGGACCGCATGGAGATCATCCGCATCGCCGGCTACACCGAGGATGAGAAGGTCGAGATCGCGCGCAAGCATCTGATCCCGGCCGCGATCACCAAGCACGGCCTGATCACCAAGGAATGGTCGATCGACGACGAAGCACTACTGCTGTTGATCCGCCGTTACACGCGGGAAGCTGGCGTGCGCAATCTTGAGCGCGAGCTGTCCACGCTGATCCGAAAGGCGGTGAAGGATCTCACGCTAAAGAAAAAGACTTCGATCAAGGTCGATGCGAAGGCGGTCGGCGAGTATCTCGGCGTGCCGAAGTACCGGTTCGGCGAGATCGAGGAGAACGACCTGATCGGCGTCGTGACGGGGCTAGCCTGGACCGACGTTGGCGGCGAGCTTCTCACCATCGAAGGCGCGATGATGCCGGGCAAGGGTAAGATGACCGTGACCGGCAACCTTCGCGACGTGATGAAGGAGTCGATCTCGGCGGCGGCGTCCTATGTGCGCTCGCGCGCGGTCGCGTTCGGCATCGAGCCTCCGCTGTTCGACCGGCGCGATATCCACGTGCACGTGCCGGAAGGCGCGACACCCAAGGATGGACCGTCGGCCGGCGTCGCCATGGTCACCTCGATCGTTTCGGTGATGACCGGGATTCCGGTGCGCCGCGATATCGCCATGACCGGTGAGATTACGCTGCGCGGCCGTATCTTGCCGATCGGCGGGCTCAAGGAGAAGCTGCTGGCGGCTCAGCGCGGCGGCATCAAGACCGTGCTGATCCCGGAAGAGAATGCCAAGGACCTGGTCGAGATCAACGAGTCGATCAAGAAAGGCATGGAAATCTTTCCGGTGTCCCGCATGGACGAGGTTCTGGCCCGCGCCCTGGTGCGCGAGCTCAAGCCGATCGAGTGGGACGAGGCGGCCAAGCCCGTGGTTTCTTCGCCGGACGGCGTGGTCGAAGAGGATGCTTCTGGCCTGACCGCGCACTGACCGGCGCGATAGCGAATAAAGGCGGCGGCGCTGCAAGGCGCCGCCGTTTTGTTTATGGCGAGCGGTGGCTGCGGCACCAAGCCAGCGCGGCACGTCCCGCAGCCGCGCCGGTCGAGAACGACGCCTGCAGCAGGTAGCCGCCGGTCGGCGCCTCCCAGTCCAGCATCTCGCCGGCGACGAACACGCCGGGGCGGCGCCACAGCATGAAATTGTCGTCGATCTCGCTGAAGGCGACACCGCCAGCGGTCGAGATCGCGCTGGCAAGCGGCGCGGGGGCGGTGAGGCGGATGGGAACAGCGTTGATCAGTCCGGCCAACGACGTGGTGCTGAGCGCGCTGAGCTTGGCCGACGAGGCGAGCGCCGCCTCGTGCAGCAGCCCGATGGCGGGCGGCGACAGCTTTACCGCCTTGCGCAGCACATTCGCCAGCGACTGCTTGCCGCGCGGGGCGTCAAGGGCCCGCTGCACTTCGGTGGCGGCGATATCGGGGCGCAGCGCGATGGCGAGCGTGGCTTCGCCGCTGGCGGCGATGGCTTCGCGCAGCGGCGCCGACAGCGCGTAGATGCCGCCGCCTTCGAGGCCGTCGCGGGTGACGATGGCTTCGCCGCGCACCGACTGGCCGCCGAACGAAAGCGCGATGCCCTTCAACGGATGGCCGTCGAAGCGGTCGCGGAACACCGCCGACCAGTTCGCGGCGAAGCCGCAGTTCGCCGGCCGCAGCTGCGAGACCGCGATGCCGGATTTTGCCATGATCTCGGCCCAGCCGCCGTCCGAGCCGAGCCGCGGCCAGCTAGCGCCGCCGAGCGCCAGTATCAGCGCGTCGGGACGGATCGTCACGCGCTCCGGCGCGTCGAATACAACGTCGCCGCGCTCGTCCCAGCCGGTCCAGTGATGGCGCAATGCGAAGCGGACACCGGCGGCATCGAGCCGCCGCAGCCAAGCGCGCAGCAGCGGCGAGGCCTTGAACGACTTCGGGAACACGCGGCCGCTCGATCCGACGAAGGTCTCCTGGCCGAGGCCCTCACACCAGGCGCGAACCGCGGATGGAGGAAACGCCTCGATCGCGGCACGCAGGCGCGGCGCGGCGTCGCCGTAGCGGGCGAGGAAGCGCTCCATGTCCTCGCTGTGGGTGAGATTGAGGCCGCCGCGCCCGGCCAGCAGGAACTTGCGCCCGACAGATGGCCTTCCGTCATACACCGTGACGCGCGCGCCATGGTCCGCCAGCACCTCGGCCGCCATCAGCCCGGCCGGGCCCGCGCCGACAATGGCGATGTCCTGGCCGCTCACGCCTGACCGGCGACGATCCCCATGCCGGTGATCCACTCCGGCACCAGGTGGTAGTAGCGAAGCTCGGCGCGCGGATCGCCCATCTTCTGCGCCGCGGCGGCCGCCGCGACCCAGGT
>Ga0190270_10000874_pt1 | contig 13560 bp, 13 predicted proteins | sample Popmic320T_FD_133748 | JGI IMG/M metagenome (GOLD analysis project Ga0190270, IMG submission 133748) | Populus adjacent soil microbial communities from riparian zone of Weber River, Utah, USA - 320 T | ecosystem: Environmental > Terrestrial > Soil > Riparian zone | place: USA: Utah | collected... | reverse complement strand
TCTTCTTCAGCAAACTTTTACGTTCAATGTTTCACGGTCACTTGCTGAAATCCGTCAGCCATTCTAAGTTAGCGGCTTCACCGATGAGGAGAAGGAAGGTGCCCGGTGGTGCCGCTGGTCTTCAAAACCAGTCTGGGGGTCGTAAGGTCCCCGGAGGGTTCGACTCCCTCCCTTCTCCGCCAGGTGTCTCGCGGATTTTCGACTCAACGAGCCGATACCTATAACCTCAGTGACGGGTTTTGATAGGTCATCGCGTTTAACCTACAATCGCCGATTAAAATGGTAGTGGAACTTCATTCGGCTCCCACTCGTTGGACATCCAATGAATACATTGCATCGGTGTCAGACCGCAGGAAATGGTTGTCTCATTCTCACTTGGTTTTTGTTAATTGACAGATCTTGAAATTGACACTAACTTTTGGGAGGCATCGCTCGTGCCATGGAAACGACGAGTGCATATCCATAAGGGCGAAAGGAGGACTTCATCTTGAGAGTGGAACTTCAGATTAATAACAGTGCAGATCCAAAAACGAGATTTCTTTCCTGGGTTCCATCCCCGTGCCGCATCCGCGTGAGCGACCCGTCTGGTACTACATCGCCGACAATCAGTGTGCGGATTACAGGACGATCGCAAGCAGCCGGGGGCGCGGTCGTATTCCGAAGAAACGCCACAGATACATTTTCCAATGATTTAACTTTGCCGGTTCCGATAACTGGTACTTCCGTGTCGTTTTTTATCGCGGGCAGCTTCGGACGTCCGAGTGTCAATAACGGTGATGTAACGATAGAAGCCCGCTCCGGAACCACACTCGTTGGCTCAGTACCGGTCATGGTACGCATCCGAAAGAATGCCAACACCCTCACGCCGGCAGAGCGCGACCGATTGAATTCAGCGTTTGCACAACTTAACAACCAAGGCGCAGGGCGTTTCGCCGACTTTCGCGATATGCACACCCAAGTTGCCTCTCCCCAGGCGCATGGCGCTCCAGCTTTTTTGCCTTGGCATCGGGCTTATTTGCTGGATCTCGAACGGGAGCTCCAAACGATCGATCCAAGCGTTTCACTCCCTTACTGGCGATTCGATCAGCCAGCGCCAAATATTTTCACCCGCGATTTTCTTGGTGCGTCCGACCCGCTTGGTACAGTCCAGTTCAGCGCAAACAACCCATTGCGATTCTGGGTGACCGATGGCGTCCAGGGGATCAATCGCCGACCTTTTTTCAGCACAAATTCGGCGCCGCCTGGGTTGCGTAACGAGGCGAACACACTTGGACTTGGCAACCAATACCGATCATTCCGGACAATGGAAGGCAATCCGCATGGTTCAGCGCACACGAGCTTCGGTGGATCAATTTCTAGCATCCCAACCGCTGCACGAGATCCACTGTTCTTCTTGCTACACTGCAATGTCGATCGGCTATGGGCTAAGTGGCAGCGTCAGTTCCGCCGTTTTGATCCGGGCCAGGCAGCCTCATACGACAGTACTCCCGTAAGCCGCATTGGCCATAATCTCCCTGATACAATGTGGCCGTGGAATGGGATTACTGGAGGCACGCGTCCTCCGACAGCGCCGGGTGGTGCGTTAGCATCATCGCCAAGCGTCACTGCCCCGGGACCCCAGCCACGCGTGCGTGATTGTCTGGATTACCAAGGTACCCTAAATCCTCTTACACGGTTGGGATTCGACTACGACGATGCGCCTTTTTCATGAAATGCTCGAAACGAGGAGATAGCCACCATGCCCAAGAAATCTAAACCTAAATCTGCAAAGAGCCGGAAATCGGCCCAAAATCCCCGCCGGATTGCACAGCGTGCGCTTGCGTTCGGGACCAATGCGAAAAACTCGATCAAAGCGCGGGTCAAAGCCATGGCGGATGTGCCTCTGGCCATGTGTGAGGATGACAAGAGTCTGCAAACGGTCCTGAAAATCCTGCGCGAAGAGAAAGAACCTATCGAGGTACGGCTAGCCGCGTTACAGGCACTACAAGCCGCAAGTTTTAGCGTCGTCGCGTTCGAGTCGTGCCGTACCGACTACATTGCGACCTTGCGCGCGGTGGCAGCGGACAAAGATCTAGAGCTCCGTCAGCGCGTGCTCGGTATCCTCGCACGCGAGAAAGATGGTTTTGCACAAAAGAAGCTGCTCGAAGGGCTGCAGCAACCTGACAAAGCGTTACTTCCACCTGAGAAGGCACTCCAGCTTCTCAGTTACGATGTACACGCCGAAGCTTATCCAATCGCGCGTGCGATCGTTGGCAATCCACCCAATGCGACCGCAAAGCGAGAAGCGTTACGTCTCCTCGCCGCCGATGCCAACGCTGCACCCACGTTCGAGAAAGTCTTGCGCGACAAAAAAGAAACGTCTGAGAATCGGCAGATCTCCGCCGCTGCCCTACAGGCGATCAAACCGGACAAATTACGCACTCACGCCCGCGAGATTTTACTAGACACCTCGGAGCATGATGAGATTCAGGCCACTTGCCTGACTGCACTTAAGCAGTTCGGCGACCAAGTGGCCATAGTCAATGACAGCGTACTTCTTAGGCGCGTAAAACGCCTCGGCGGCAAGGGATCAAGCGTGGTCAAACAATCCGCACGGCAGTTCCTCAGCAAGTATGGTCAGTGAGGAGGCGAACAATGCAGGATTCGAGAGCGACTACTGCACAGTCGGAACGGGAGTTTGCATCGTTGGTTGAATCGCTTGCTGGCGATCCAACCAGGCGCGAACAGTTAACTGATCTATTGCGCGAAGATCATCCCTGCTACGATCAGCGTGGAACTGCAGCGATTGTCAGGATGCGCGGCTGGGTTCTACATGCTCTGTCGCACGTCGGCCTATCGGAACCCGCGTTGATCTTCGTGCTCGAAGAACTTGATACGGGTGTTGACGCCTATCTTGTCGCGGCCGCGGCACGCGCCTTGCGGTCCTACCCGAATCCATCCGCATTTTTCGCGCCCTACCTGATCCGCGCGCTCGCCAACATCAGGTATCATGATGAACCCGTATCCTTCGAGAACTACGGCGCATACTCTGAATCTCACGGGGCGACAAGCCCGGTTAGAGAACTACTTGCAACGTTAGAATGGATGGGACCGAGTGCGCGGGAGATTCTGCCCCAGGTGGAGTCTTTGGGCACGAAGGACGGCGGGCTTCCGAAGAGATTCCTGGATGATGTAGATCGCGCTGTTGAGGCGATTCGTCGTGGTGATCAAACGAGCGAGCCGAATAATCACTCTTGCTGTGCCTCACCGGCCCCCGTCAACAGTGTAGTTTCATGGGCACGTGACACCCGTTGCAGTTCCGAATCCGTCGAAAAGATTGTCTTTGAGGACCATGAGGGTGCCTCGCTTACCTTCAAGGAATTTTTTTACGGGCATCCATCAATCGTCGTTTTCTTCTACACCCGCTGCGACAATCCCCTGAAGTGCTCGCTCACGATCACCAAGCTTGCATCCGTGCAAAAGCTGCTGAGAGAACAAGGACTCAGCGAGTTAATCCATACGGCCGCGATTACATATGATCCCGCCTACGATCTACCCGAGCGATTGCGCGCTTATGGAAAACACCGCGGCGTACGCCTTCATGCCGGCCATAGAATACTAAGGTCCATTGACAGTTTCGATGCTCTTTGTAGCTATTTTGAGCTGGGCGTCAACTTCATCGAATCGCTGGTCAACCGCCACAAAATCGAAGCTTACATCCTTGATAACGACGGCAGGATCGCCGCTTCATTCGAACGCCTTCACTGGGACGAGCAGACACTTGTCGATAGAGCATCCGCGTTGCTGCGAGAATGACGCCTCGGCGGGCATGTTTCGATGGGTTCGACCTCCTCCCTTCTCCGCCAAAGAATATTTTGCGAGATTAAATGATAGCTGTTACAGCCAATGGCGCTATGCTTGAAGCAGCGAGGTGGTGAATGAAACGTCCAGTCTGTTTGACGTTTGGCCGAGCAGCTTGCTAGCTTATGAAAACTTTGCTCTGGAGTGAACGATGAAACTTCGTGTGGGTAACGGTTGTTGGCATGCGGGTCATGTGCAGGTTGCGGCGTATTGCCACGAGGCCGGTCTCTTCGCCCAAGAAGGGATCGACGTCGAAGTCGTCACGGCAAAAATCTATGCCAAAGGCATGGAATCCAGCCGGCCCGACGGCGAGCGCTATGACGAGGTCGGCACGGTGCTGCGCGATATGATCGCGTTCAATATCGACATCATTCCCGACGTGCACGTGCGCACGCCGTTCGCCGAGCGCGCCTTGGGCAATGACGAGCTGAGAATCATCGGCGGCTGGCGCAATTGGTTTCCCGCTTCGCTGGTGACCGCGCCCGGCGTCAGGTCGATCAAAGAACTCAAAGGCAAACGCATCGGCGATTGGTATCGCGGCGGCATCGCCACCTTGTGGCTCGAACGGCAAATGCGTCTGGCCGGCTTGGACCCCGATCGCGACGTCGAGTGGAAGATCGGTTACAAATACGGCTCCATGCGCGAAGCCTGGAAGCCGCTCCAGGCCGGCGATACCGACGCCGCCATCGTACGCAATCAGTGGGTGCCACAATTGGTCGAGCAAGGCTTCAATAAACTCTACGACTTCGTCGAGGACTCCAAACCCCACGGCCGGCCCGATCGCGTCACCGTGGCGCGGAAATCATTCATCGAGCGCAATCCGGAATTGATCAAGCGTTTCTGGAAAGCGACCATCCGCGCTTACCATCAGATGCGGATGATTCCCGAAAGCTACCCATTTCGCCGCTATGTCGAAGCCAAGCTGCGCGTCAACAATCCGGATGAGTCCGAGCGCATGCGCGATCTCGTGCCGATCATCATGTTGGAGAGTTCGTTTTTCCCGCTCGACGGCCAGCTTAGTCCGGAGGGCGTCTGGCGCATCCTCGAAGAACATATCGATGCCGGCGTGCTGTCCAAATCGGTGACGCGCAAGGATTTGGACGCTATGATTCAGCAGGATTTGGTTCAGGAAGTGTGGCACGAAATGGCTCAGACCGACGAGGTCAAGCGCAACTTGGAACGGTTGGCGCCGGTGGTCGAGAAGTACGGCTATTAGAAGGAATTTAAAAAAGCCATCGAGTGTGATTACCAAAGGTGGCAAGCCTCTCCTTTGCTCGGTGCCAGGCTAAATATTCGGCTCGGAATCCCGGCGAGCCAATTGCGGCGGAACCCGTCAGCGTTCCTGGACCGACGTGGGTCAGTACTCATTTTCTTCTCCTGCGCTATATTTGAAACCGCTTATTCCTTGATCATTTCCGCTTGGCGCCGCCATTGATTTTTCCCTCCATCGATCGCGCGAAGAAAGTTAGATATTTTTTTCAGCGCCACCGTGTTCATTCGATCGATGCCAGCAAGCGCAGGGGACGTTCGGCTTGCGAACGGGTTAAAAAGAGAGGCAATACAAATTTCCAACGGAGATACTTTGCCAGTTGACCAGAATTCTTTAACGGCGTCGCCGGCTGACACAACGAGCGCGGTCATCGTCGGCCGGCTCGCGCCGAGCCCCACAGGTCACTTGCACCTCGGCCACGCGCGCTCTTTTCTGCTCGCCTGGCGGCACGCCCGCACGCGCGGCGGTCGGATCGTGCTGCGGCTGGAAGATTTAGACGTCGAGCGCATCAAGCCGGGCATGCTCGAAGCAACCATCGAAGATTTGCGCTGGCTCGGACTGGACTGGGACGGCGAACCGTACGTGCAATCGCGCGGCGCCGCCGACATCGACGCCGCAGCCCAATCGCTGCTCGCTCGCGGTCTCGCCTATCCGTGCACCTGCACGCGGAAGGAAATCCTGACCGCCGTCGCCGCGCCCCATGGCGGAGAAGCGAACTCGATCTATCCCGGCACTTGCCGCGGCAAATATAAAAGTCTAGAGGCTGCGGAGCAAGCCAGCGGCCGTCCAGCGGCGCTGCGCTTTGTCGTCCCGGATATCATCGTGCGCATCGAAGACGGCGTCCAAGGTGTGCGTGAATACGACGCCCGCGCGACCCTTGGCGATTTTCCAATCTCGCGCCGCGTCGGCATGCCCGCGTACCAACTCGCCGTCGTCGTCGATGACGCGCGCCAAGGCGTCACCGAGATCGTGCGCGGCGCCGACCTGTTAGAAAGCTGCGCCCGGCAATGGCTGCTGCAAGAGGCGTTCGGCTACAGCCATCCGCGCTGGTGGCATGTGTCCTTGGTCACCGACGAGTCGGGCCGCCGCCTTGCCAAGCGCAGCGACGATATTTCGCTCGCAAAACTGCGCGCCGCCGGCGCCGACCCGCGCCAGATCGTTTCCTGGGTAGCTCGCTCCGCGGGCATCGACGCGCCACCGCGCATCCAGGCAAACGAGCTGATCGCTCACTTCGACATCGCCCGGCTGCCGCGCTCCGATATCCGCGTCACGCGGACGGAGCGGAGAGAATTCGGCCTCGTTTAAAATAGTACTGAGCGCTTTGAGAACTAGCGGTCTATCAGTGATTCGCAACGGTTCGGTGTTACGCTTTGACACCGACCTTCGATTCGCACCACGAAATGAGGCTGCTCTGAGGAGCGGTTTCAATCGTCGACCCCGCCCGCGAGATCACACTGCGGGCCGCGTTCGCCGGTTCACCGAGAGCGAGCAGCACGCAAATCGCAAGCATTGCAGTGCGGCCCACGCCGCCGGCGCAATGAATCAGCACGGCTTCACCAGCGTGCAAGCGTTTCGCTATGTCGTCGGCAAGCGCCCAAAATGCAACCCGGTCGGCGGCGGCGCCGCGGTCGGGAATCTCGAATTGCAGCACCGCACAAGGCACCGTGCCCTCTTCAAGCGCCCGAGCGTACTCGGCAGACTTATCCCGAACTTCAGCCATTTCGGCTAGACACACGATGGCGCAAACCGCTTCGTTCCTCACCTGATGCCACACACGATCGAGCGCTTCATAGCGCCCCGGCATGCTGTGGAGTAGCAGTTTCCCAGGAACCTGTGCGGGAAGATCGACACGACGAAACATCCTAGTCTCCCTTGGTGGGTTGCTCTTCAGAAATCATCTTAAACCGTAATTGCGACGATATGGGAAGGCGACGCAGAGTGGCGCGCGCCGCCGTCTCTACGGGTGTCTCTATATATAGTCGTTGTGTCGTGGCGCCAAAGTGGTGTAAAGATTGCCGAGCGCGACGCAGCAAAATTCCTCCTATTGAAGGGAGACATATTCATATGAAGCTCACGGTAGGAATCCTATTCGTTCTCCTCATTGGTCTTGGCATGGTTGCAACATCAGCACAGCCGGCCAGCGCGCCGGAAAACGCTGTTTATCGCGGCGCTGACCGTCAGGCTCGGTTGGAAAAAGCCGCCAAAGCTGAAGGCGAGTTTGTCTGGTACACGTCCGTTAACGCGGAAGACATCCAACGCGTCGTCGAACTGTTCGAAAAGCGCTACCCGTTCATCAAAGCCAAGCCGGTCCGGCTCACCTCGGCTAGAATGGTGCAGCGCTTCACGGCCGAAACCCAGGCCTCCACCTTCTTAGCCGATATTTTGGATACCAACGACGCGCGCATCGAATTTTTCCGGCGCAAGGGAATGATTCAGCCCTATTATACGCCGATGGCGGAAAAGTTCGACAAACGCTTTGTCCAGTCGCAAGGTTACTGGGTCGCCAACCGGGTCACGATGATTGTGCTCGGCTACAACACCCGTCTCGTCAAAGCCGCCGAGGCGCCGCGCCGCTACGAGGACTTACTCAATCCAAAGTGGAAAGACCAACTGGCGCTCGAACGCGAAGACTCCCACTGGTTTATGACTCTGATGGAACATTGGGGCGAACAAAAAGGCAAAGCGTTCTTTGAACGGCTGCGCGCGCAGAATCCCAAGATCCGCACCGGCCACACCCACCTGGCGCAATTGATCGCCGCCGGCGAAGATCCACTGTCGCCCACGATTCACAGCCAAGGAATGGCCACTGGACAGCGCCGCGGCGCGCCGGTCGAATGGCTCAACCTCGAACCGGTCGTCGCGTCGAGCAACGTCAGCGGCTTGGCGAAAAACGCGCCGCATCCCAATGCGGCGTTGCTCTTCCTAGATTTCATGTTGGCCAAGGAGACCGGGCAGCGGGTCATACGCGACGTAAGCCGTATTCCCACCCACCCGGAAGTTTTACCCAACCCGCCCCGTTTACGCGAAGGGTTCGAATTCATCAACGTCGATCCGGTCAAGTATAACGACAAGATCGATCATTACGGCAAACTCTGGCACGAATGGTTTCTGCAATGAGCGATAATTCGGAAGGCGCTCTACAGTTGAGTCTTTACCTTTGCCAATACTCGGTTAAGCGGTAATGGTCAACGACTCCGCGTGGCTAACGAATATATGGTGAGCTTATCAGCGATTTAGTTAGCAAGAGAAACTGAAGTTGGATTCAGTTTGACTTTTTTAGTTTGGCCGGGAGCACAATTAGAGTGCGATGACCTGACGGGCATATATGGAGAGCGGATGCCAAATCGTAGAGTAGGTCAAGTCCGCATTTTTTACCTTCGACGATTACCGAGCACTTCCTTTTTGTAAGCGAACCCACATCGTGGTCGCCAGCGCAATCACCTATGGCGTGACGAGCGATACATTCTGTACATAACTCAGCATCTTCGACGCGCTGAGGAAATGGAAATGATGTGTAATCTTGTGTTGGGTAGGTGGCGCAATTCGTACAGAAGTGCCAAACCTTGCTGCCGATCGCTTTTCGGTAGGTTTCAATCATTAGGCTCAATGCTTCATTCAATTAATTCTATGATATTCGATCAGTTCCTTGAGACAAGGCTCTTTGATAATTTTCTTCAGTAAAAATATTTGCTGACTAGAAGAAAATTACCGACATTTTCGCGATGATTGCTGGTGATCAGTGCCGAAAGCTCAATGATTTCCGCTATTGGTATTGTCATTGCTTCTGTGGCCTCCCTGACGGAGATTCAGAATCGATGGAGGCGACGATGAGGATAAAACACAAGACTAGTATTACAAGTGGATTCAAGCGGCAGCGCTGTCGGGTTTGTAAATGCCAGGATAAATTCAATTTCTATGTTCCGGATCGAATTTGGCGCCAAGTCGTACCTCACGAATATCGAGACACCGTTGTTTGCTTGCCTTGTTTCGATGAATTTGCTCGTGAGCGAAACGTTGATTATTCCGATGTGATCGAAATGCTTTATTTCGCCGGCAGTCAGGCGAGTTTCAAATTCCAAACTATATCCGCGCATGCCACGTAGCCGTGCTCTTGTACATACTCCGTATCCGATCGTGACGGCATCAACGCAACCCTTAACGTGCACGAACCCAGCTCTTCATCATCGGTTGATCTCCGTTTTCCCGCATCCCCTATCTGACTGGACTAACAATCCGTCAGAGTAGTCGTCTGCTTCACATGAACCTTCGATGAACGGGGGCGGATCGCGCACAACGCCGGCGCGGGCGCCCCGCTGTTTCAATTGCTCCGAGCTGAGGCACCGCTATTACCGTTTTGTCACAATTCATTAATTCGTTTGTAACTACAGCGTAACTTGCGCGAGTGAAATTGGTTTCACTGAAATCAACTTCATTTCGGCGAATCTTCGATACTAGAAACGGAGGATAGGTATGCAAAGATTTTCATTATTGCTGTTTGGTTGCGGAATGATCATCGGAATGGTTACAGCTGCTGCCGCCGGCGATCAGGACGCAACGATACGCGCAGGCGGATCGACCACGCTGCTACCGATTATGGCTAATTGCAGCAGTGAGTTCATGGAGAAATATCAGACCTGGGATCGTGTGGATGCTTCCATGCCGAAAACCGGCACAACGGTTTTTGTCACCGGCGGCGGCTCGGGATTCGGCGTGAAAGCACTATTGAGCGGCGTCATCGACATCGGCATGGTATCGAGAGATTTAAAAGATCAGGAGAAAAAGCTTTTGGGCGAGCACCAGAGCCATCTGGTCGGCAAAGACGCGGTCGCCGTCGCGGTCAATAACCGCAATCCTCTGGCCGCTCGCAAAAAAGGTTTCACACCCGCGGAGCTTGCGGCGGTTTTTTCCGGCGAGGCCAAAAGCTACCAGGAGCTCGACCGTTCGCTGCCGGCCAAACCGATCGTGCTTTTGACCCGCGACGCGAGCGCCGGCTCGACGGAGATTTTTCAAGAGAAGATCATGGGCGAAAAGAAACTTTCATCCAAGGCGCTGCAGCTGCCGTCCCAAGGGGCGCTCCTGGAAAAACTCCAGAGTAACCCTAACGCGATTGCCTACATTTCTTCCGGCCTCGCTTTGCACAACAAAAATCTCAAGGCTTTCGCTCTGGAGAACATCGAAGCGACGGACGCCAACGTCACCAACGGCACCTATCCGCTGGCCAGGCCGCTGCTCATGGTCGTCAAGGGCGCGCCCGCTCCCAGCGTGCGCCATTTTGTCGATTACGCGCTCAGCAGCTGCCAGAAGATCGTCGGCGCTCACGGCTATGTGCCGGCGCGGAGCGTGAATTGACGAATCTAAATAGCGCCGGAGATCCGTCCAGCGCCTTTGGCCTTCGCCCCGGCTTTTTCCGTTTGCCGGCCGCTTGGTCGGAGCAATCTTTTCGAGAAATCCTGGCGCAATCATTTTTTTTATTCCTTCTCATCGGCGCTGTCGTCATTCTCTTGCTCGTGCTGCTGTTGTTGGGGCGCGAAGCCTTTCCGATGTTGTTCGAAGGCGGCGGCCTCTGGGGTTTGCTCATCGCTGATCCCTGGGAGCCGCTTTCTCAACCGGCTAGGTTCGGCGTGCGTCACGCCTGGATTTCCACTCTGACGGTCACCTCGATCGCCCTGGCGGTGGCGGCTCCGATAGGTTTCGGCATCGGCGTGTTTCTCGCGGAAATTGCGCCCGCAATGATGAGAAGATTACTGCAACCTTGCCTAGAGTCGCTGGCCGGCATTCCATCGGTGGTCTACGGTTTCTCGGTTACGTGACTTTGGTTCCCTGGTTTGAAAGAACCTTCGACATGCCGACGGGCGAATCGCTGTTCGTCGCGGGGCTGATCTTAGCCGTGATGATTTTACCTTTTATCGCTTCGACTTCGGCCGAGGCGTTCGGCGCGGTGCCCGCTGACGTCAGGGAGGCAGCCCTCGCGCTCGGAGTGAATCGCTGGTGCCTGACGCGCCGGGTGCTCATGCGCCACGCAGCATCCGGAATGTTCGCGGCGGTGGCGCTCGGGTTGGCGCGCGCCCTCGGCGAAACGCTGGCGGTATTGATGCTCGCGGGGAATTCGGTGGCTGTGCCCGCCTCGCTATTGGATCGCGGCCAACCGATTACTGCGTTGATGATCACCGAGCTCGGCGAAGCCGGCGTCGGGTCCACGAAACAGCACGCTTTATTCGCCGCCGCGTTGTTATTGATGATCGTGGTCATAGCTATTAATGCGCTGATCGGCCGGCTCAAAAAAAGAATGATTTATGTCGGCACTTGATGCGAGATTTTCGCGCGAGCAAATCCGCTCTTGGCAGGACGGAATATTTATATCCATCGCCTGGAGTTTGGGTCTGTTGGGTTTCATCCTGCCGATGTCCCTCATTCTTTTTCTTTGCTATCACGGCGCCCAAGCGATCACCTGGGAATTGCTCTGGCAGAGCCCCAAAGGGTTTCCGCTCGGCAGCTCGGGCGGCATCAGGCCGGCCATCGAGGGATCTCTCGCTCTGGTTGCGATCGGTCTCTCAGTCGCGCTGCCCTTGGCGCTCGGCGCCGCCATCTATCTCACCGAATACAGCGCATCCGTTGGTTTGCAGCGGGCGGTGAGTTTTTGCGCCGAGTGCTTGGCCGGCGTGCCGGCGGTCATCTATGGCCTGGTCGGTTATTCGTTTCTGGTGGTGTTTGTGAAGCTGCGAATTTCGCTGCTCGCCGGGGGAATAACCTTGGGCTTGGTGATGCTGCCGATTATTATGATCGGCGCTTACGAGGCGCTGCGCGCCGTCGAGAGAAAATATCGCGAAGCGGCGCTCGCCCTCGGCGTCAGCCGGCTCTTTGCATTTCGCAACAACGTCTGGCCCAAAGCGCGCGCCGGTCTGCTCGCAGCAGTTGTGCTCGCCGCGGGTCATGCCTTTGGCTCGGCGGCACCCGTGCTGATGACCGCAAGCGTAGTTCTGTCCAAGAGCGGTCCCGACTTGTCCTCGCCGGTGATGACGCTGCCGACCCATTTGTACTACCTGGTCAGCGAGGCGAGCTCGCCGCAGCAAGCCTACGCGACCGCATTGATTCTCGTCGCGCTCCTGCTCATGGCAAACGTGACGGTCATGTTGATCAAGGGTTCTCACGGGAGGTAACTCATTCGTGAATGAATCGAGCCAAACATCGACGGCTTTGACCTGGGGCGGCATCAACGGCGCCGCGGCGAAGCGCCAAGCGCCGCAAGAGGATGCGCCGATCGTGTTTGCGGTGCAACGCTTGTCGGTCGCCTACGGCGAAAGAGTCGTGCTCAAAAACATCGATTGCTCGGTTGCGCGCGGCGCGATTACCGCGATCCTCGGCCCATCGGGCTGCGGCAAGTCGACGTTTCTTCGCGTCCTCAATCGGACACTGGAACTGATTCCACAGGCACGCGTGCTCTCGGGCGCCGTCGCATTCGGCGGCAGAGATCTGTTTGAGAGAGGCGTTCAGCCGGTGGCGATCCGCCGGCGCATCGGTCTTATCCATCAACGGCCGGTGCCGTTTCCAATGAGTATCTTGGACGACGTTTTGTTCGGCGCCCGCTATCACGGCCTTTTTAATGGAACACCGCCCGCGGAGTATGCGCGCTATTATTTGCAACAGGTAGGTCTGTGGAGCGAAGTGAAAGACCGGCTGAGCGAGCGCGCCGATCGGCTGTCCGGCGGGCAACAACAGCGCCTTTGTCTGGCGCGCACTCTGGCAAACCAACCAGAAGTCATTCTCATGGACGAGCCTTGCTCGTCGTTGGACCCGGCGGCAACTAAACAGATCGAAGCACTGGTCTTGGGGCTCAAGCCGCGCTACACCATCGTGATCGTCACCCATAATCTGGCCCAGGCCAAACGCGTCTCCGACCAGGCGATCTTCATGCTCGACGGAGAGATCATCGAGCAGGCGCCCACGGCGCAAATTTTCATGAACCCGCAATCGCAGCTTACCCGAGAATTTGTCTCGGGACAGATCGGCTAAATTCCAGGAGGTAAACGAGCATGACACTCATCGGCAAACAACGGATCGTTATCGGCATGTACGACGGATTCGGCATGGATTACATGGAAGCCAGCCCGTTGCCGGCGTTTCGCTCCATGGCGGAACAAGGATTTTTTAAACGGGTTAGCGCGGTTTTTCCGACGGTAACCAACTCCAACAATGCGTCGATCTGCTGCGGCACATGGCCCAAAGAGCATGGCATCACCGGCAATTCTTATTTCAACGAGCAGACCGGCGAAGCCGACTACATGGAGAACGCTGATTTTATTTGTGTCCCGACGGTGATTCAACGCGCTGCCGAGCGCGGCGTAAAGTCGGCGCTGCTGACGTGCAAAGTAAAAACAATACATCTACTCGGGCGCGGCGCGGAGATCGCCGTAGCCGCTGAGGCGCCGCCTGCTGAGTGGGTTGCGCGCTAC
>Ga0190270_10000873_pt1 | contig 13562 bp, 10 predicted proteins | sample Popmic320T_FD_133748 | JGI IMG/M metagenome (GOLD analysis project Ga0190270, IMG submission 133748) | Populus adjacent soil microbial communities from riparian zone of Weber River, Utah, USA - 320 T | ecosystem: Environmental > Terrestrial > Soil > Riparian zone | place: USA: Utah | collected... | reverse complement strand
TCCGTCGCGTCCCAGTACCGCTTCGAGCGGGCGCCGGTCGCGTGCCAGATCCAGCACTTGAACTCGTCGGTCGCGGGAAGCGCCGAGATCGACCGGACCGACACGGAGTCGGTCCACCAGATCTCGCCGGAGAGCAGGGTCGCGGCCAGCAGGCCGACCTGGTAGACGTCGTCGGCCTGGCCCCAGCGGAAGCTCTGCAGCACGTTGCTCGGTGCGAAGTCCGGCGCGAAGACGGAGACGAAGCTGTGCGAGGGGTCCATCGTCATCTTGGTCGTACCGAAGTCGCCGAGCGCCAGCCGCCCGTCGCGCAGGTAGACGTTGTCCGGCTTGAGGTCGCGATGGGTGACCCCGGCGTTGTGCAGCCGCGCGAGAACCTTGAGCAGCGCCTTGGTCTCGCTCCGCACCTTGCGTTCGGTCCACGGGCGCATGCCGTCGTCGAGCCCGGCCCACACCGTGCCGCCGTCCATGAACTCGAAGATCAGCACGTGCCGGCGGACCTGCCTGCTGCCCTGGCCGGTCGAGGCGACGAACGCGTCCAGGAGCTTCACGACCCGCGGGTCGCTGTTCAGCAGCTGCCCGAAGAACGCCTCGCCGTGCCAGTCGCTACGGTCGCGGCACACCTTGATGCACACCCGGCGCGTGCGCCGGCCGTTCCTGGAGAGCCGGTGGCCGGAGTACGCCGTGCCGAAGCCACCCTGGCCCAGCAGCGCACCGACCTCGTAGGTCGTGCCGTCGTCGCTGCGCAGCTTCGTTCGCGCCTTGAGCCGGCCCCTCGTACTCAACCGCGTGCTCAACCGAGAACTCCCGTCGTGCCGAGGAGGACGCGCGGATCCGCGCCAGGCAAGGGTAGAGAACCCGCCGGGCCGGCGCGGCGGAACCCTGTCCCTGCTGTGGATCCGGGCGCCTACCCGTGGAGCCCTAACGGCAGAGCACGTCGACCGACGGGTCGTCGCACCGGGCCGACGCGACGCCGCCGGCGTCCACGGACACCTCGAGTGCCCGCGGGCCGAGCCGCAGCCCCGACACGCTCATCGGGCCGAACAGCGTCGCACCGCCGCGCACACGCACGCGCCCCGTCGGCACATCGGGCTCGATGCCGAGGAGAGTCGTCAACGCGTGCAGCACCGCGGTCGCGGACCACGCCTGTGGCCGGCACGCGCTGGGGTAGGGCGTGGGGGCGGAGGCAGCGTCCGCGCCGTCGCCGCCGTACAGCTCGGGCAGCCGGTAGCCGAACGCCGGCGCGGCCTCGAGCAGCCCCCGCAGAAGCGCGGCGGCGGTCTCGGGGTGACCCTCGCGCATGAGACCGTGCGCGGCGATCGCGGTGTCGTGCGGCCACACCGTGCCGCCGTGGTACGACAGCCGGGAGAAGCGCGGTGACCGGTCCGTGAGCGTCCGCAACCCGAACCCGGAGTCCATGTCCGGACCCGCGAGGCGCGCAGCGACCAGCGCCGACTCCCGCGGGTCGAGGATGCCGGTGCCGAGCAGGTGGCCCATGTTGGAGGCGACCGAGTCCACCGCTCGTCCCTCCCGATCCAGTGCCACCGCGGGGTAGGCGCCATCGGCATCGGCGACCCAGTACGCGTCGCGGAAGCGCTGTCGCAGCGCGGCCGCGGCGGCACGCCAGCGCTCGGCGCCCGGCCGGTCGAACGCGTCGAACAGGTCGGCGCCGCGGACCAGGGACTCGTAGGCGTACCCCTGCACCTCGCTGAGGGCGATCGGTGGTTCGGCCAGGCGTCCGTCGGCCCACTGCACGCCGTCGTCGGAGTCCTTCCAGCCCTGGTTGGTCAGCCCGCGGCCGGTGCGGTCGACATAGGCCAGGAAGCCCTCGCCCAGCTCGCGCTGCACCCAGCCGAGGCACCGCTCGGCCGCCGGCAGCAGCGCCTCGACCTCGCCCGGTGGTGCGCCCCACCGCCACGCGTCGGCCAGCAGTACGACGAACAACGGCGTCGCGTCGATGGTCCCGTAGTACACCGGTGGCAGCGTCATGGTCCCGAGGACCAGTGGCTCCCGGCGTACCTCGTGCAGGATCTTTCCGGGCTGCTCCTCGGTCTCGGCGTCGTCGCGCTCGCCCTGTCGCCGCGCGAGTGTGCGCAGGGTCGACATCGCGAGGTCGGTCCCCAGCGGCAGCAGCATGCGGGCAGCCCACAGCGAGTCGCGCCCGAACAGGGTGAGGAACCAGGGTGTGCCCGCGGCGAGGAACTGGTCGCCCTCGGCGGTCCCTTCGACCACCGTGTCGCGCAGCAGCAGCCCCGAGAGGTCGTCGAGGCTCTGCCGCACCAGCGCGCGCATCCGGACGTCCGCGGTGACCACGCGCGGCGTCGACCAGGGGCGGCAGTGCGGTTCAGCTGAACCGGCGAACGCGCCGGACGTGGCGTCAGCCGTCTCGGTGGCCTCCGCGATGACGCTCACGGTGACGTGCTGCCCCGTACGCAACGACGTGCGCCACAGCAGCGTGCCCGTCGCGGCCTCGACATGGTCGGGTGACGGGTCGCAGGTCAGGCGCACCCGCTCGGCTGCCGGGCTCTCGCCCGGTTCGTGCCACGCCAGACCGTCCTCGATCGCAGCGGGTCGCACCGGCGTGGTCGGCTGCCCGGACCGCACCGTGGCCATCGGGGCCAGGTCGGAGTGCACGCACAGGGCGAGCTCGACGTCGACCGCCGCTCGCGCGGCCGACGTGACCGTGAACGTCTCGCGCAGCCCCTGCCCGGACAGCACCCGCACGCGGTCGACGAGCACGGTGGGGTCCGTGCCGGCATCGCCGGCATGCCGGATGACCGCGGTGAACGCGGCCGAGTCCGCGCCTCGCGACTCGCCGCGCAACCCGTCCGGCTCCCGGCCGTTGATCGCCAGCATGAGCGCGCTGAGCAGCCGCCGGTCGTGATGGAACCAGCCCTGCACGCCGTCAGGACGGATCTGCCCGTCCGGGCCGGACAGCACCAGCATGGGCGCGCTGACACACGAGACCAGGTCGTGCAGCAACGGCGCACCCGCCACGCCCGCGAACGCGTCGCCGCCGTCATGTGTGGCATCGCCGCCGCCCCTTGACAGGTCCGGCCCTACACGAGAGGTTTCGGTCACCGAGGCATTTGATCGTTCAAACGCAGCCGAGTCAACCGCTGGGAGGGTGCGCGGATGTCCCACCGGCCGATCCGGCGCCCGCCCAACATCGGCGACGTCGCGCAGGCGGCCGGCGTGTCCCGGCAGACCGTGTCCAACGCGCTGAACGCGCCGGAGCGGCTGCGCCAGGACACGCTGTGCCGCGTGCTCGGCGCCGTACAACGGCTCGGTTACCGGCCCAACCGGGTCGCCCGCTCCCTGCGCCGGCAGGAGTCCCGGCTGATCGGGCTGTCGCTGCGACCCGCCCTGCCCGACCGCGCCGGCTCACTGCTCGACCGGTTCCTGCATGCGCTGGTCGAGCACAGCGCGGGCGCCGGCTACCACGTGCTGCTGTTCACCCCGCCCGACCCCGACGACGAGGTCTCGGGTTTCGACGAGCTGCTGAACACCACGACCGTCGACGCGTTCGTGCTGACCGACACCTACCGCGGCGACCGCCGGGTCTCGTCGTTGCTGCATCGGGCGGCGCCGTTCGTGGCGTTCGGCCGGCCGTGGGGCGACGCGGCCCAGCACCCCTGGGTCGACGTCGACGGTGCCGCGGGCACGGCGTCGGCCGTCGACCACCTCGTCGAGCGCGGCCATCGCCGCATCGGCTTCGTCGGCTGGCCGGCCGACTCCGACCTCGGCAACGACCGGAAGTCCGGATGGTCCCAGGCCTCGCGCAGACACGGGGTCGGGCAGCATGACCTGCTCGCACGCTGTCCCGACACCCACCACGACGGCGCCGCCGCCGCCGCGGCGCTGCTCGACCGCCCGGAGCCACCGACCGCCCTCGTCTGCGCGAGCGACACCCTGGCGATGGGTGCGCTGGCCACCCTCGGCGCGCGCGGTCAGCGGCCCGGCCGCGACGTCGCGGTCACCGGGTTCGACGACACCGCGACGGCGGCCGTCGTACCCGGTGGTCTCACCACCGTGCGGCAGCCGCTCGAGGACGTGGCCGAGGCGATCGTCAGACGCCTCGACGCACGGCTGACCGGCAGCCCGTTGCCGGACCTCGGCGAGCTCCTCACCCCGGCTCTCGTCGTTCGGGGGACGACTTGACAGTCGACCGAACCAGACGCCTTCGACAGATTGGTCACCCACAGTGCGCATGACCAGGTTCCCGACGGGGAACCACCTACCTGCCACGGGCAGGCACAACCCCTGATGAGCCCACGGACCCAAGGGACGGCAATGAAACTCCTCACTCACCGTAACCTCGCGCTCACTGCGATCGCCACGACCTCCGCGCTCTTGCTCAGTGCCTGCGGAGGCAGCACCAGCGAAACCGAAGAGGGAGGTGCGCAGGTCGAGAAGTTCTCGGGGCGCGGTCCGATCACGTACGTCGCGGGCAAGGACACGACCGGGACGATCCAGGAGCAGATCGACGTCTGGAACAAGCAGAACCCGGACGAGAAGGTCACGTTCCGCGAGCTGCCCGAGGACGCCGACGCCCAGCGGCAGCTGATGATCCAGAACGCCGAGACTCAGTCCGACGAGTTCACCGTGATGTCCCTCGACGTCGTGTGGACCTCGGAGTTCGCGGCGAACCAGTGGGTCGACCCGCTCCCGCAGGACGAGTTCCCGATGGACTCCTACCTCCGGCCGGCGGTCGAGACCGGCATGTACCGCGGCGGCTTCTACTCCGTGCCGATGAACGGCGACGGCGGCCTGCTCTACTACCGCACCGACCTGCTGAAGAAGGCCGGTATCGACGGCCCGCCGACGACCTGGGAGGAGATGCAGGCCGACTGCGAGAAGGTCCTGAAGCTGCCCGAGGCCAAGGGGATGTCCTGCTACGCCGGGCAGTTCGACAAGTACGAGGGCCTGACAGTCAACTTCTCCGAGGCGGTCAACTCCGCCGGCGGCGAGGTCGTGGACGACCAGGGCAACCCCCAGGTGGACAGCCCCGAGGCCAAGGAAGGCCTCGACACGCTCGTGCAAGGCTTCGAGTCCGGGACGATCCCGCGCGCTGCGCTCACCTACCAGGAGGAGACGGGCCGCGTGGCCTTCCAGGACGGCAAGCTGGTCTTCCACCGGCAGTGGCCGTACCAGTACGCGCTGGCCAACGCCACCGACGGCTCCAGCAAGGTCGCCGGCAAGTTCGACGTCGCGCCGCTGCCCGGAATCGCCGACCCTGGAGGCGTGTCGAGCCTCGGCGGGCACAACCTCGCGATCTCGTCGTACGGCAAGAACAAGGCCACCGCGCTGGACTTGATCAAGTACTTCACCAGCGAGGAGAACCAGCGCGAGCAGCTCAACCTGAACTCGCTCGCACCGACGATCGCATCGATCTACGACGACCCCGCCCTGGTCAAGAAGTTCCCCTACCTGCCGGCTCTGCGCGACTCCATCGAGACCGCCGAGCCGCGCCCGAAGTTCGTCCAGTACGGCGACGCGACGGCGGCGATCCAGGAGGCCGCCTACGGCGCCATCTCCGGGGAGATGAGCACCGACGAGGCGATGAGCCAGCTCCAGCAGCAGCTGTCTGGGATGCGGTGACGGGCAAGGCCCGTGCCGCCACCGGCTGAACGCAGCAGCTGAGAAGCGAAGGAGCATCTGCCTCGTGACCGCAACACACGCACCGCCGGAGCCTGGGCGGACGCGGCCGCGCGCACGTGTCACCGGGATGAGCCCCGGTCGGCTCGGCGCCTTGCTGGTGTCGCCGACGATCCTCGTGCTCGGCCTCGTCGTGGCCTATCCGATGCTGGCGGCACTGCGCCAGTCGATGTACGGCGAGCCCGGCCTCGTCAACGGGTTCGTCAGCGACGAGGAGCCGTACATCGGCCTGGAGAACTACACCTCCGCCCTCTTCGGGCCGTCCGCGGAACGGTTCTGGAACGCCTTCTACAACACGTCGTTCTTCACCGTGACCACGGTTCTGCTCGAGACGGTCATCGGGGTCGCCATGGCGCTGATCATGCACCGCGCCATGCGCGGCCGGGCGATGGTGAGGGCCAGCATCCTGATCCCGTGGGCGATCCCCACGGCGGCTTCGGCGGTGCTGTGGGGCTGGATCTTCTACCCCGACGGTGTCGCCAACGCGATCCTGCCCGGGGCGCCGATCCTCTGGACCACGGAGGGATTCCAGGCTCAGGCCGCGGTGATCATCGCCGAGGTGTGGAAGACGGCACCGTTCATCGGGCTGCTGACCCTCGCGGGACTCCAGGTGATCCCGGACGAGGTCTACGAGGCGGCGAAGATGGACGGCGCGACCGCGTGGCGCCGCTTCTGGCACGTCACGCTGCCACTGGTCAAGCCGGCACTGCTGGTGGCCGTGCTGTTCCGGCTGCTCGACGCAATACGAATGTTCGACCTGCCCTACATCCTGATCGGACCCCGCAAGGACTCGGTGGAGACCCTGTCGATGCTGGTCCACGACGAGGCCACCGCCAACCTCGACTACGGTGCGGCGGCGGCGTACGCGGTGCTGCTGTTCCTCTACGTGTTCGCCGTGGTCTTCGCCTTCGTCGGCATCCTGGGCGCCGACATCCTCGGTGACCGCGCGGCGCTTCGGCGGATGCCGGTCCGCCGGCGCCGGCTGCTGGCTCGAGGAGGCAAGCCGTGACCGACCCGACGACCGCGACAGCGGCATCGACCAACCGCGAGCCCGGCAGGAGCATCCGGAGGAACCTGCCGGTCTACATCGGCATCGGCCTGATCGTCGTGTACTGCCTGGCGCCGTTCTACTGGATGGCGGTGTCGAGCCTTCGGCGGACCAACGACATCTTCGAGGTCTCGCTCTTCCCGTCCCCGGTCTCGTTCGAGAACTACGCGGCCGTGTTCGATCCGTCGCAGGGCTTCCTGCGCGCGTTGGGCAACAGCGTCGTCGTCGCGGGCACCACCACCGTGGTGGCGCTGGTGATCGCCATCGTCGCCGCGTACGCGCTGGCGCGCCTGGACTTCCGGTTCAAGCGGCTGGTGATGACCGGCATCATCGCGACGTCGATGTTCCCCGTGGTCGCGCTGGTCGTGCCGCTGCTGAAGCTGTTCACCGCGATCGGCTGGATCAACACCTACCAGGCGATGGTCATGCCCAGTCTGTCGTTCGCGCTGCCGCTGGCGGTGTGGAACCTGACCGCGTTCTTCCGGCAGATGCCGGCCGAGCTCGAGCAGGCGGCGATGGTCGACGGCTGCACGCAGGGCCAGGCGTTCCGCAGGGTGATCCTGCCGCTGGCTGCTCCGGGGGTGTTCACCACCGCGATCATCGTGTTCGTGATCACCTGGAACGAGTTCCTGATCGCGCTGACGATGGTCAACGAGAAGTCGATGCAGACCGCGCCGGTGGCGATCTCGAAGTTCGTCGGGGCGTCGCAGTTCGTGACGCCGTTCGGCAGCCAGATGGCGGCCGGGGTGCTCATGACGGTACCGCTGATCATCCTGGTCCTGATCTTCCAGCGGCGGATCGTCGCGGGCCTCTCCTCGGGGGGCGTGAAGTAGCCGCTCCCTGCGTCGAGATGGCGCGCCGAGAATGCGCGAATGGCCCGCAGTGGCCATTCGCGCGATCTCGACGCAACAGGTGGCGGGTCTCGGTACCCTGCGGATAGGGGCCCAGACTTAGCGCTCCGCCCCGGCTGTCACGGCACCAGCCATCGGGCTGCGGGCGGACCTCGGGAGGAGTCCCCGGGCCACGCCGGACTCCATCGTGGGTAGGCCGGGGGACAGGAGGGGCCCGTGGCGAAGCTGCTGCAGCGGCTGGGCCGGTTCAGCGCGCGCCACGCCCTGATCGTGATCGGCATCTGGGCACTCGTGGCCGTGGGTGTCGCCACTGCGCTCTCGACGTTCGGCGCGCAGACCAACAACGACCTCACCCTCCCCGGCACCGGAAGCCAGCAGGTGAAGGACCTGCTCACGAACCGCTTCCCGCCGCAGCAGAACGGCGTCAACCCGATCGTCTTCGACGTGCGGCAGGGCAAGCTCACCGACAAGGCGAACAAGCAGGCCGTCACCGCGTCCGTGAAGGCCATCCGCAAGCAGCAGCACGTGTTCAGCGTGACCAACCCGGTGAGCAGCTCCGGCAAGACCGCCGGCCTGCTGTCCAAGGACGAGCAGACGGCGTTCGCCCCGGTGCTGCTCAACGTCGGCTCCGGCGAGCTGACCACGGCCATCGCCGGACAGGTGCTGGACGCCACCGGCCCCGCCCGCAAGCTCGGGATCAAGACCGCGGCCGCCGGCTCGATCGGGACGACATTGTCGACGGAGGGGACGGAGCAGAGCGAGCTCGTCGGCATCGTCGCGGCGATGGTGATCCTGAGCCTGGTGCTCGGCAGCCTGGTCGCGATGGGTCTGCCCATCATCACCGCCGTCGTCGGCCTCGGGATCGGGCTGGCAACGATCGGGCTGCTCGGTCACCTCGTGGCCATCCCCTCCAGTGGCCCCACGCTCGCAACGATGATCGGTCTCGGCGTGGGCATCGACTACTCGCTGTTCCTCATCACCCGGCACCAGGACCAGCTCCGCGACGGCATGCCCATGGTCGACTCGATCGCCAGGGCGGTCGCGACGTCGGGCAGCGCGATCGTGTTCGCGGGCTGCACGGTCGTCATCGCCCTGCTCTCGCTGGGTGTCGCCGGAATCCCGCTCGTCAGCGCGCTCGGCATGGCCTCGGCGCTCGCGGTCGTCGCGGCGGTGGCGGTGGCGGTCTCCCTCCTCCCGGCGTTCCTCGGCCTGCTCGGGCCGCGGATCGCCTGGCTGTCCCTCCCGGCGTTCATGCGGCCGAAGGCGAAACCGGGGAAGGGCATGTGGGCCGCGTGGGCCGGGGTCGTCCGACGCCATCCGGTGCTGGTCGCCGTGATCTCGACGGCCGCGCTGGTGCCGCTGATCATCCCTGCGTTCTAGCTGGAGCTCGGCCAGGAGGACATCGGTGCCGCTGCGCCGGAAAGCACCGAGCGCAAGGCCTACGACCTGATCAGCGGGGGCTTCGGCGTCGGGTACAACGGCCCGCTGCAGGTCGCGTCGAGCCTCAAACCGGTGGCCGCGCCCAGCGCGGAGTACAACAAGAAGTACGCCAAGGCCCAGTCGCTGAAGAAGAAGCTCGACCAGGCGCAGAAGCAGCTGCCGAAGGAGAAGAAGCAGCTCGAGCAGGAGCAGAAGCAGCTGGAGGCGAAGCAGCGTTCCCTGGAGGACCAGAAGACCCAGCTGCAGTCGGAGCAGGAGGCTCTGGAGGACCAGGGCACGCAGCTGCAGAACCAGCAGGCCGCGCTGAAGGACGAGGGTGCGCAGCTGCGTGCCGAGCGCAGCTCCCTGGAGGACCAGAAGGCCCGGCTGCAGGCCGAGCAGCGTTCGCTGCGGGTCGAGGCTGCGCGGCTGCAGAGCCAGCAGGCCACGCTGGAGAGCCAGGGCACAGGGCTCCGGAACCAGCGGGCCACGCTGCAACGCCAGGCAACGCAGCTCCGCAGAGAGCAGGCCGCCCTGCAGCGCCAGGCCGCGCAGCTCCGCGGAGAGCAGGCCGCGCTGCAGCGCCAGGCCGCACAGCTGAGGGCGCAGCAGCGGCAGCTCGAGGCCGAGCAGGCCAGTCTGGAGGCGCGTGAGGCGCTGCTGCGCCGTGAGGCACGGGCTCTCGTGGCACAGATCCGACCCCTGGCCCGGGAGCTGGTCATCCTCGGGGCTCGCGAGCGATTCCTCGAACGGGAGATCGAGCGCTCCGCGAACAACCCCGCGCGGCAGGCACGGCTCCAGGCCCGCCTCGCCGAGGTCGAGGACCAGCAGGCTGCGACCCGGCAGCAGCTCAGGCCACTCCGGCAGGAGGCTCGGAGCCTGGTCGCCCAGGCCCGCCGGCTCGCACAGCGGGCCGTGCAGCTGCAACGCCAGGCCGCGCAGCTGCAACAGCAGGCCGACCAGCTCCAGCAACAGAAGGCGAGCCTGCAACGCCAGGCCGACCAGCTCCAGCAACAGAAGACGAACCTGCAACGCCAGGCCGACCAGCTCCAGCAACAGAAGACGAACCTGCAGCGCGAGGCCGCCGCCCTGCAGACCCAGGCCAACCAGCTGCAGGCCGAGGCAGCAGGGCTGCGGCAGGAGGGCAACGCACTGCGAAGCGAGGCCGATGCCCTGCGTCAGCAGGGGAACGCGCTGCAACGCCAGGCCGACGCACTCCAACGGCAGGGCAACGCGCTGCAACGCCAGGCCGACGCCCTCCAACGACAGGGCAACGCGCTGCAACGCCAGGCCGACGCCCTCCAACGACAGGGCAAGGCGCTCCAGAAGCAGGCCAACGCGCTCCAGAAGCAGGCCAACCAGCTCAAGGCCGAGCAGCAGCAGGCCGAGCAGGAGAAGAAGGAGGCGCAGAAGCTGCAGAAGCAGCTCACGAACATGCTCACCAAGGCCGGTGGCGACGACCGCGGAACGGACCCCCGCATCGTGAACCTCCAGGACGGCCTGTCCGGCGCGTCGGGTGTCGTGTCACTGACCCCACCGCAGATCAACAAGAACGGCGACGTGGTCATCATCTCGGCGGTCCCGAAGACGGCCCCGTCGGCGAACGCGACCGCAGACCTGGTCGAGCGCGTCCGGGCGACCGTGCTCCCGCGTACCAACGAGGGCGGCGGGATCACGTCGTTCGTCGGCGGCTTCACCGCGTCGAACGTCGACCTGGCCTCGCTGATCACCGCACGGCTCCTGCTCGTGATCGGGACGGTGGTGCTGCTCGGCGCCCTGCTGCTGATGGTGGCCTTCCGCTCGCTGCTGATCCCCCTGCAGGCCGCGGTGACCAACCTGCTGTCGGCGGCCGCGGCGTTCGGCGTGCTCGTGGCCGCGTTCCAGTGGGGCTGGGGCATCTCGCTGCTGGGCATCGACACGCCCGACCCGTCGGTGCCGATCGCGAGCTACGTCCCGCTGATGATGTTCGCGGGCCTGTTCGGTCTGTCCATGGACTACGAGGTGTTCCTCGTCAGCCACGTCCAGCAGCACCACCACGAAGGTGCGGAGGCACGCGACAGTGTCTCCATGGCGTTGACGTCGAGTGCCCGCATCACCACCGCGGCGGCGCTGATCATGGCGTCGGTCTTCGCCAGCTTCATCCTCGACGGCGACCCGACGATCAAGCAGTTCGGCGTGGGCCTGGCCACTGCGGTGGTCCTTGCCGGCATCCTCGTCGTCACCCTCGCCCCGGCGCTGCTGGTGCTCGCGGGGCGTGCGGCGTGGTGGCTGCCTCGCTGGCTCGACCGGTTCCTGCCACACATCTCGGTCGAGGGGGATGTCACCCCGCCGCGACCCACTGCCTCGACGCCAGAGATCACCGGGACCATGCCGGAGCCGGCCTTCGCAACGGACGGCGAGCCGCTTCCGCCGGTGACCGCACCGAGCCACCCCGAGCGCAAGCAGAGGCCCGCGCGGCCGCGCGTCAGCCGGCACGCCCGGTCGGCGGAGCTGCGGCGGCGGTCGCGACGGCAGCCGGGCCACTGACCTGGTCTCGCATCCGTTCGCCGTGCGCGGCTGCCCAGTGCAGCGGCCCAGTGCAGCGGCCCTGTTCAGCGACGTTCGAGAAGGGCGTCACCAAGCTCGGGGACCCGCGGTCCGTAGCGGGAGAACAACCCGACGTTCGCGGCGTCACCGCCGGGCACGTTGGCGCTGCGCCAGCGCGGCAGCTCGAACCCTGAGCGCATCGCCAGGTCGTCGAGCTCGGCGAGCAGGACGCCCCAGACGTAGGCCGCGGTGATCGTGGAGACCGCGCTGGTGCGCGGATCGTCGCCGGGGTACGCCACATCCCCCGGCGGGACCGCGGTGTCGAGCACGACGTCGGCGTGCTGGACCAGCGTGGTCTCGTGGCGGGCCTCTGCCGCCCGCCCCGCCTGCGGAGAGGTCACGGCGACGACCGTGACGTCACGCGCCTTGCACGCGGCGGCGACCTCGACCGGGTACGGGTTGCGGCCGCTGGTGGAGAACACCACGACCACGTCATCGGACCGTGGCGCGGCCGCTGCGACCACCTCTGGGCCGAGTCCCGGCGTACGCTCGGCCACCGTGCTGCCCTGCGCATCGGACAGCGGGAGCATCTCCTGTCGCCACAGTGGTCGCACGGCCGCCAGCCCGCCCGCGCGGTAGAAGGTCTCGCAGACCAGAGCCAGTGAGTGCCCCGACGCGGCGACGTGGATGAGCCCGTCGCGTTGCAGGCACCGCAGGAGTGCGCCGGCCGCGTGGCCCAACGCGTCCCGGTTGGCCTCGTCCACTCGGTCGAGGAGATCGCGGACGGTGTCCGTGAGAGCGGGACGGTGTTCAGTTGGCATCCAGCGCCTCCGTGACCAGTTGACGTAGACGACCGGCGCTGCCGGCCTCGCGCAGCCTGTCGGCCAGGCCCGTGCCCAGTGCCCGGGCCAGCGTGGACAGCGTCTCCACGTGGGCCGACTGGTCCGGCGAGCTGAACGCCAGCAGCACGTCCACGGGGTCGTTGGCCTCGTGGCCGAACTCGACGGGCCCGTCGAGGCGGAGGACCGCCACGCCCAGCTCGACCCCGCCGGACTCCGGGCGGGCGTGCACCAGGGCCAGGCCAGGGGTCAGCACGATGTAGGGACCGTGCTCGCGTACCACGTCCACGCACGCCTGCGGGTAGCCCTGGGTCGCCGAGCCCATGTCCACCAGCAGCTGCGCGGAGGTGAGTACGGCCTCGCGCCAGTCCTGCACGCCCGTCCGCGTCGCCGCATCGACCAGGCTCACGGCAGCCAGCCCTGCTCGGACAGCGCCTCCTGCAGCTGCTGACGCAACCCGTCGCGGTCCAGGAAGTCGCTCACGGTCACGACGACAGGTGCGAGGTCGGGCACATCCTGGGTGTGCATCTCCTGCCCGATCACGACGTCCGGCGTCATCGACCGTGCGGTGGAGACGTCGGTGCACTCCACCTGCGCGTCGACGTTCAGGTCACGCAGCGCGTCCTCGGCGGTCATCTTCAGCATGAGGCTGGACCCCATCCCGACACCGCAGACGGTCAGGACCTGCAGCGGTTGCTGTCTCATGGACTCCCCATGCGTGTGGTTGGTGGTCAGGGTTCAGCTGCGGGCGGAGGCCGTGGCCTCCTCCGGGTGTGCGTCGGCGCTGGCCCGGCGGTCCTCGCGGCGTTGCAGCAGTACGAGCACCAGAACGGTGATCGCGACCGCGGCCACCGGGATCACCCAGACCGCCGCCCCGCCGCCGAGCGGCTCGGCGAGCCTGAGCAGCCAGGCGAGTGCGTACCAGTCCGGGTCGGCCAGGGTGGCGAGCTCGGGCGCGGTGGAGTCCAGCATGCCCCAGGTGACCGCCTGCCCGACCGCGAGCGTGACCCCGGTCAGCAGGCCACCGAGCACGGCTCCGCGCCAGCCGGCGACGGCGTTGCCGAACACTCCGGCGGACCCGCCGACGAAGAACAACATGATCATCGGCGGCGCGAGCGTGAACCAGTCCGCGGCGGCGAATGCGCCGACCAGAACGAGGAACAGGGCGGTGGCGGTGACGAACCCGACCAGCACCGCCGTCGGCGAGACCGGGAAGACCGTCGG
>Ga0190270_10000872_pt1 | contig 13567 bp, 10 predicted proteins | sample Popmic320T_FD_133748 | JGI IMG/M metagenome (GOLD analysis project Ga0190270, IMG submission 133748) | Populus adjacent soil microbial communities from riparian zone of Weber River, Utah, USA - 320 T | ecosystem: Environmental > Terrestrial > Soil > Riparian zone | place: USA: Utah | collected... | reverse complement strand
TCGCGCGCAGACCTTCGCTGAGAACTGGGGCTACGAGTCGGTGGAAACGGATTGGCGCAAGCTGGTCGAGCGAAAAGACATCGACCTGATCGACATCGCCAGCCCGAACGACACTCACGCCGAAATTGCCGTCGCCGCCGCCCGGGCGGGCAAGATGGTGATGTGCGAAAAGCCGTTGGGCCGCAACGCCGCTGAAGGGAAGTCGATGACAGAGGCGGTCGAGTCCGCCAAGGTCCCCAACATGGTCTGGTACAACTACCGCCGCGCGCCGGCGGTGGTGTTGTTGAAGAATCTGATCGATGAAGGGCGCTTCGGGCGGATATTCCATTACCGCGCCAAATTCCTTCAGGATTGGACGATCTCGAAGGATTTGCCGCAGGGCGGGGAAGGGCTGTGGCGCCTGGACGTGGCGGTCGCGGGCAGCGGCGTGACCGGCGATCTGCTGGCCCACAACATTGACACCGCGATGTGGCTGAACGGCCCGATCTCCGAAGTCGTGGCGATGACCGAGACGTTCATCACAGAGCGCAAACACAACCTGTCAGGGAACGTCGAACCGGTCGGCATCGACGACGCCAGCGCGTTTCTGTGCCGGTTCGAGAACGGCTCGCTCGCGAACTTCGAAGCGACGCGGTACGCGCGCGGCCACAAGGCGCTCTACACGCTCGAAATCAACGGCGAACATGCCTCGGCCATCTGGGACCTGCACGATCTTCACCGCATCCAGTATTTCGACCATCGCGATGAAGGACTGACGCGCGGCTGGCGCAGCGTACACGTGACTGACGGAGATCATCCCTACATGAAACGCTGGTGGGTGCCGGGGCTGCAGATCGGATACGAACATACCTTCATCCACCAGTTCGCCGATTTCCTCGAGGCGCTCGGCGCGGGCAAAGAAGCGGCGCCGACGTTCAGGGACGGCCTGGCGACGGATTATGTGACCGACGCGGTATTGAAATCGGCAAAAACCAGGCAATGGGAGAGAGTTTAGGCATGTACAGTACCGCGCGCGTGAGCAAGCGGCTATCGGGAGTTAGACATATTGTTCGACATCGGAAGCGTCCGCTTGCTTACGCGCGCGGCGCCCTACCTCGTTTCTCAGTTCGCGAAGGAGAGTCTTATGAAAAAGCTTGTTGCAATTTCCTCCGCCGCTTTGCTCGCGGCTTTGCTTCTGACCTTTCAAGGAATTGGCGCCGGCGCGCAGCAAGGCGGGCCTCCGCAGGGGCAGCCTCGCGGCGGTGGTGGTCGTGGGTCAGGCATCGAAGCCCTGGCGCCGGATGATCACACGGGATTCGAATCCATCTTCGACGGCAAGAGCCTGAAGGGATGGGACGGCGATACCGTTTTCTGGCGCGTGGAGAACGAGGCCATCGTCGGCGAGAGCACGGCGGAAAAGCAGTTGAAAGGGAACAACACATTTCTGATCTGGCGCGGCGGCCAGCCTAAGGATTTCGAGCTTAAACTGGAATACCGCATCAACTCGACCAACAGCGGAGTGCAGTACCGCAGCGTGGAACTTCCCGAAGTTGGCAAGTGGGTCTTGAAGGGCTATCAAGCCGACATCGATTTCCAGAACACGTTCACGGGGCAACTTTATGAGGAGCGTGGGCGCGGCTTCCTCGCCATGCGCGGCCAGATGACGCTACTGCAACAGGGTAAAAAGCAGGTCGTCGGCAACCTGGGCGGCGACGACCTCAAGGGTCTGATCAAGGTCAACGATTGGAATCAACTGCACATCATCGCCCGAGGGAATGCGCTCACGCACGTTCTGAACGGTCGTTTGATGGCCGCGGCGATTGATGACGACGCGACGAATCGCGCGGTGGGCGGACTGATCGGATTCCAAATGCACGTAGGCCCTCCAATGAAGGTGGAATATCGGAACATCTGGCTGAAGAACCTCTGAAATAGTGACGCGGAAAAATCCGTTAGCGCCAGGAAGATTAAATGCGCCCATGCAATTCAATGTAGGGGCGGGTTTTCCCCGCCCCTGTCTGGGATCCGGGCAATGGGGCGGGGAAAACCCGCCCCTACATTGTCACACCATCATCAACGTTTAGTCGGCGTCTTCGGCTTCGCGCCTGACTTGATGATGAGTTCGGTGAGCAGGTCTACGGCCTGGTCGAGCGGCAGAACGTCGGCGATGTCGATAGGCGTCCTGCCCCTGTCGTTGCGCTCGTCGAGCGGCGCTCCTTTATCGGCGAGGAACTGAATCACTTTACATATCTCTTTCTGGTCGGCGGCCAGGCCGACTCCAGTGACGGCGGCGTGCATCACCGTGGCGCCGCTCCCGGTCACGGCCTTTACGTCCGGGTCTAACTCGTAGACCAATTTCACTACCTCGACGTTGGCGCTGCCGGCGGCCTGCATCAATAAGGTTGTGCCATCTTCACCCTTCAATTTCGGATCTGCGCCGGCGGCAAGGAGAGCCTTTACGATCTCCAACTGACCGGCTCTGGTCGCCACGTGCAGCGGCGTGATCTCGCCCGCCGGCGGGCGAAACGGGCCGGCTGCCGGGCCGCCGCGCATCAATGCCTTCGCGTTGCGCGCGTTCGGATCGGCGCCTTTGGCGAGCAATTTTTTGACGAGTTCGATGTCGCCCAATTGCGCGGCGGTGTGCAGCGGCGTATTGCCGCGCCCGTCCGCGACCTTTACCTCGGCGCCGCCTTCGACCAGGGCGATTGCCGCTTCCGTGCCGCGAAAGGCCGCCGCCGCGATCAGGACAGATGAGCCGTCGGGCAGCTTCGTGTTGGGGTCGGCGCCGGCGGCGATCAATTGTGACACTGATCGCGCGTCGTTCTTGACGGCGGCGAAGGCCAACGCGGCGTATCCGGTTTTTGAGACGGTCTTCACGTCCGCGCCATGCTTGATCAATATCTGCACGGCCTCCGAATGGCCTTCGGATGCGGCCCACATCAGCGCTGTCTGCCCTTTTCTAGACTCGGCGGCGTTCACCTTCGCGCCGCGTTCGATGAGGAGTTTGACGGCTTCAGCGGCGCCTGAATTGGCGGCTATCATCAACGCCGTCGTGCCGTCCCACCGCGCGTCGTTCACGTCCGCGCCGGCTTCAATCAATCTTTTCACGAGAACGGTGTTCCCGACGCCGCAGGCCAGAGTGAGCGGCGTTTCGCCGTACTCGTCCGCCGTGTTGACCTTCGCTCCGGCGGCCAGCAGCATCTCGGCGGCTTCCTGATCGTCCAGGTATATCGCCCACGCGAGCGCCGTCGCGCCGTCGGGTTGCGCGACGTTCACGTCGGCCCGCGCTTTGATGAGAGTTTTGAGGGTTTTGTGATCGCGGCGTTTGACAGCGTCCAACAGGTCAGGAACATCATATGCCAGGCAAGTCACGGCGGCGATTATGCATAGCATTCCGCAATGCGGCAGCGCGCTTACTTTCATCAGATTCCCTTATCGGCGAAAAATGGAAGGTGTCTCGCAAAAGCAGTCAGACCGGAAAGGCATACCTGTTTACTTCTTTCGCAACGCGACAGCCATCGAAACGGCCACAGCCACCCCCGTCGTCACCGCGACGCGTGTCTTTCCGAATATCAACTGTTGCGCAATCGCGGCGATAAAAGACGTCAAAGCGGCGACCAGCGCAATCAGGCCAATGAGAGCGATTGTGGATCGTCTTTTGGGTTCGCTCATGTGTTCTCCTGAAGCAATGTTAGGACTTATAAGACCAATAGGACCTATAAGTGGTTGACGATCAGACAAGGCAATCCAGCCTGCCCGTGCTGTCGCCGAACTTCTCGACCGGCACGGAGGCCTTCTCCAGCATGCTCAGCAATAAATTATTGAGCGGCGTGTCTTTCGGGTAGACGACGTGGCGATTGCCCTTGACCTGTCCCCCGCCGCCCGCCAGGACGATCGGCAGGTCGTGGTGCGTATGCAGATTGCCGTCGCTGATGCTGCTGCCGTAAACGATCAGCGAATGATCGAGCAGACTGCCGTCGCCGTCGGGCGTCGTCTTGAGCCGCTCAACCAGATGGGCGAAGAGCTTGACGTGTTGCTCGTTGATCTTAGTCACCTTGGCGATCTTGTCCGCGTCGTTCTGGTGATGCGTGAGGTTGTGGTGACCGTCGGAGATGCCGACGGAGCGGTAGGGGCGGTTGCTGCCCTCGCGGGCCATCATCAGGGTGATCACGCGCGTCAGATCGGCCTTGAACGCCAGCGTCATCAAATCCAGAACCATTTTGACGTGGTCTTCGAATTCTTCGGGCACGGCGGTCGGGCGCTCCATCACGGGAAGTTTCATCGCGGCGTTCTGCTGCTCGGCCTTCTGAATTCGCCGCTCGATGTCGCGCACGGCGTCGGCGTATTCGTCGAGTTTCGCGCGGTCGCCGGCGCCAAGATTGCCGTTGAGCCGCGCCAGACTGCCGCTCACGTAATCGAGGATGCTTCGCTGCCGTTCGAACATCGCCAACCGCGCGGCGGCGTCTGTGCTTTCGCCGTCGCCGAAGAGCCGCTCGAAGATCGCGCGCGGATTGTTCTCAACTGGCAAAGGCGTCGTCTCGCCGCGCCAGGAGATGGTATTGGTGTAGGCGCAGCTATAACCGCTGTCGCAATTGCCGGCGAGTTGGTTCGATTCGATGCCGAGTTCGAGCGAGGCGAACTGCGTATGCTTGCTGAGTTCCTGCGCGGCTATCTGGTCGGCTGATACGCCGGCGCGAATGTTGATCTCGGACTTCTTCGGGTGGACACCGGTCAGGAAGGTCGCGCCGGCCCGCGCGTGGTCGCCCGCGCCGTCGCCGAGCGCGCGCCCTTGAACCTGCGCCAGCCCGCTGAAGACCAGCAGGCGTTCGCGGAACGGCTCCAGCGGCTTCATCGTCGGCGCGAACTCGAAGTCTGCGCCTTCGCCCTTTGGCGTCCACTTGTCCATGATGATTCCGTTGGGAACATAGACGAAGCCGAGACGCACGGCGGGCTTCGCGCCGGCCGCAAACGCGGGCGTCATCGCGTCAAGTAATGGTAAAGCTATCGTCACACCCATCCCGCGCAGAAACGCGCGGCGCGGCAGAGATTTCCTGGTCACGATCATTATCTTGGTCTCCTCCTCATGAATAGGACTTATTAGACTTATAGGACCTATAGGTCTCATGACGCCAATCGGGCTATTGGCGCCGCTTCCTCATTTGGAAAGGTCTACTGTTGATAATCGCATTGATCAGCGCGGGCAACCGGTAATCGTCCCGCGCCGCTTCTCGCATAATCGCCCGCACGGCCGGGGCGTCATACGCTTCCAGGCCGCGTCCGAGCGCATAAGTGAGCAGTTTTTCGGTCACGGTCGTGACGAATTCGTCACGGTGGCCGGTCAAGAGAATCTTCTTCAATTCCGCAGGCCCGTTGAATTTCGTCCCGTCCGGTAACTTGCCAGAAGCGTCGATCACCGCTCCGGCGTCCTTGGCGCGCCAACGTCCGACGGCGTCGTAATTTTCCAACGCGAACCCGATCGGGTCCATGCGGGCGTGGCAGGAGGCGCAGATGGGGTTGGCGCGATGCGCGTCCATCTGCTCGCGCATGTTCAGCAACCGGCCGTCCTTGCCGCGCGGCTTCAAATCGGGCACGTCGGGCGGCGGCGGCGGCGGCGGCGCGCCCAGCAGGTTTTCAAGAATCCATTTGCCTCTCTGCACTACAGACGTGCGGTTGGGGTAAGAGGTTACGGTCAGGATGCTGCCTTGTCCCAACAGTCCGCTCCGGTTGGGATCGCTCAGCGCCACGCGGCGAAACTGCGAACCGTAGACGCCTCGAACGCCGTAATGTTCGGCCAGCCGCTGGTTCAGGAAAGTGTAGTTCGCGTCCAGCAGGTCGAAGACGCTCCGGTTCTCGCGCAGGACGCTCTCGAAGAAGAGTTCGGTCTCGCGCCGGAACGCCTGTCGCAATCCTTCGTCGAAGTTGGGGAAGATGTCGGGGTCTGGCGTGACGGTCTCCAGATTTCTGAGGTGTAGCCATTGCCCGCCGAAGTTGCCGACGAAGGATTGGGAGCGTGGGTCGTCGAGCATGCGGCGCGTCTGCCGTTGCATGACGAGCGGGTTTTTCAATTTGCCCTGTTCGGCCAAATTCAAAAGCTCATCGTCCGGGATGCTGCTCCACAAAAAGAAGGAGATGCGCGAGGCTAGTTCAAAATCGTTCAGGCGATAGACCGCGCCCGGCGCGGCCGCTTTCGGATCGCGCTCGACGCGGAAGAGGAAATCCGGCGAGACCAGCATAGCTTCAATTGCGCTCTGTACGCCGTAATCGAAATCTCGTTCGCGCCGCCCGCGTTCGTAAAACGCCAGCAGCGGACTCAGATCGGCGTCCGACGCCGGACGCCGGAACGCGCGCCGGGCCAGTGTGGCCAGAATCTGTTTTGCGCAAGCTGATTCTTCCTTCTCTCGCGTGGGACGGCATATAAAAATCCTGGCGCGGCTCGGGGTCTCGCCGCGGCCCGTGGCGTTGAAAGGCCCGCTGATTGTGACGACCTCGATTGGAGTCGTGTCGGAGACTTCGAAACGCTTGATGCGCGCGCCGTCGAGCCACAGGTCTAGAGGGATCTTCTGGGCAGGCGCCATCGCCGCCATTACCGGAGGCCCGGCGCGGCGTATGCCAGGCAGCGCAGGTTCGATCTTGGCGCCTTCGCGCGGGAACGTGACGCCGACCGTGCGCAATCCCGCCTTAACCGGCATGCGCATTTCATAGAATTGGGCCGGCGCGCCGATGTCTACGTTGGCCGGCGTCTTGACGCGGATGAGGTACTCGCCGTCGAGAGGGAAGTAGTATTGAAACGACAGTCCGCCTCTCGAATAGAAAGGCAGGTCGTCGCTGACGCGTTCGCTGCGCCCCATCCGTCGCGGCTGGAAGCGCTCCTCGCTCGATTTGATGGCAGGGTCGCCGACGGCAAGCCGGCTCACCTTGCGCGCAACCGAGATGTACTTTTCGAGCAGGGCGGGCGAGATTGTCAGCACCTCGCCGATGTTGTCGAAGCCGTAACCGGAATCGTCCACGGGCAAAGCTGCGCCGGGTTTGATGTCGACGGCCAGCAGGTCGCGAATCGCGTTGCTGTATTCCGTTCGGTTCAATCGATGGATGGCGGGCCGTCCCGGATTGGGATTGAGACGGGCTGCGCGATCCAGCGCGCCTTCCAACCAGTTGATGAACGTCGCCGCGTCAGTCGTTTCGAGGCGCGGCGCCCCCGGCGGAGGCATCTGACCCGTGCGCACTTTCCGCAACACCTTCTCCCAAAGCGCCGCATCCCCGCCGACGTTGTCGAAGTCCAGGGACTGGAGCGAGACGCCGGCGGTCTTCGATTTCTGGTTGTGACAGACGACGCAGTTCTCTTCAATCAATGCGCGTTGGGCGATCAGCGCATTTGCGCGCTGCGCCCGCGACGACGAAGAGGAGTAGAGAGTCGCCATGCAGCCAATGAAAATTACAAAGCCCAATTGCAGCGAACGCCGTTTTTCCATCTTGCCATACACAAATGCGCATTACCGACTGCGCGGGTATCGGGAGCGCAGGCATTCTTGCCTGCCTCTGTTTGAATTTGGACTATTGCTTGAATCGCATGCGCATCATTAATCACTTTTCAATTCTTTTCAATACTTATTGGTTTAACCAGCAAACCTCGCCTTTTGTTTTAACCGCATGGCGTCGCGAGTGGCATGCGCTTCGGCGTCGTTGTTGAAGTAGACGTACAGATCCCTTCCCGCCCGGACCTGTTGTTCCATCCACCTGCTCCAGCTCCGCAGCGTCGGTTCAGGATAGCCGCCTCGATACTTCTCCTTCGCCCCGTGGAAGCGGACATATGCGATTGGCCCGACGGCCAATCGCGGGACGTCCAGCCCGGGCATGTCGTGCGCGCAGAAAGAGGCGCCTCGTTCCTCCAACAGTTGAAAAACCTCGTCGGCCATCCAGCTTTGATCGCGGAATTCGAAGACGTGCCGCAGTCCTTCAGGCAACAGGTCCAGGAAAGATTCCAACCGCTCCATGTTCAAACGCCAGCGCGGCGGCAGTTGATAGAGGATCGGGCCTAGATGTTCTCGCAGGAGCATGGCCCGATCCAGAAATCTCTTGAGCGGCGCTTTCGCGTCTTTCAGTCTCTTCATGTGGGTCAGGTATCGATTCGCCTTGACCGCGTAGATGAATCCGTCCGGCGCCTGCTCGCGCCAGGCCTTGAAAGTTTGCGCGGCGGGCAGTTGATAGAAGGTATTGTTTATCTCGACCGTGTCGAAAGCCTCAGCGTAGAACTCGAACCATTGCTTCGGCGGCGCTTCTTCCGGATAGAAGCGCCCGCGCCAGTGATCGTAATTCCATCCAGAGCAGCCGATGCGAATCGTTCCTCTTCTCATCATTGTCTGGCTTGCGGATTGCATAATAGGACTTATAGGACCTATAGGACCTATAGGTCCTATAGGTCCTATTCACGATATGAATTTCGACGATCTGACAAAATATTTCGAGCGATTGGAGGCCGCCAGCGGGCGGTTGAAAATGTACAACCTGCTCGGCGAATTATTCAGCCATGCCGGCGAGGATGAGATCTCCGAAATCGCCTATCTGCTCGAAGCGCGTTTGGGGCCGCCGTTTGCGGCTGTGAACATCGGGATGGGAGAGCGGATGGTCGCCGCCGCTGTCGCCGCCGCCACGGAAGAGATCGAACGGAAGGTCTCGAAACTTTACAAGGAGCTTGGCGATCTTGGTTTGGTCGCCCAGAGACTGACGCCGAAAAACAGGCGCGGCAAGTTGACTGTGTCTGAAGTCTATTCCTCGTTGCTCGAGATTGCGCGGACGAGCGGGCGGGGGAGCGCGGAGAAGAAAGTCAAGCGGCTGGCGGACCTCATCGGCTCGGTGTCGCCGCTCTCGGCGCTCTACATTGCGCGTTTCGTAGTTGGACGTATGCGGCTCGGCGTCGGCGCTCCCACCATAATCGAGGCGGTGGCCCGTTTGCAGACGGACGCCAGGGAGGCGCGCGCCATTATAGAGCGGGCGTACAACCTCTGCTCCGATCTTGGCCTGACGATCACGACACTGCGCGAGCGCGGCCTGGGGGGCCTCAAGAAGTTCAAAGCGCATGTGGGAGCGCCGGTCCGCATGATGCTGGCCGAGCGATTGCCGAACGCCGAAGCCATCGTCAAACGGCTCGGGCGCTGCGCGGTCGAGGCGAAGCTCGACGGATTCCGCTGCCAGGTTCATCTTAGGGGGCGCAAAGTGGAAATCTTCTCGCGCAACCTGGAACGCACGACCGACATGTTCCCAGACATCGCGTCGGCGGTCGCGGCGAGCGTCCGCGCCCGGAACGCGATAATCGAAGGCGAGGCCGTCGCCATCGACGAGGTCACCGGCGAGTTCCATCCCTTTCAGGTCACCGCCCAGCGCAAGCGCAAATATAAGATCGAGGAAATGGCGCGCGAGTTCCCACTCGTCTTCGTGGCCTTCGATCTGCTCTACGCCGACGGGAAGGACTACATCAATCAGGAGTATCGAACGCGCCGCGCTTCGCTGGAGAAACTCGTCAAACAGGCGGGGCGATCCGCCACGGCCAAATCGGTCAAAGCCGCCAAACCTGATGGGCGCGTCCGCGTGGTCGAGCGCGTGGCGCCTGTCGAAGACGCATCCGAGCTTCAGGAATTTTTCGACGAGCAGATCGAGCGCGGTTTGGAAGGCGTCGTCGCCAAGCGCCTCGACTCGCGCTACGAGGCCGGGGCGAGAAACTTCAACTGGATCAAGCTCAAACGCGCCTACCGAGGCGAGCTGAGCGACACGATTGACGTGGCGGTGGTCGGCTACCTGTGGGGACGCGGAATGCGGGCGAAGCTGGGCATCGGGGCCTTGCTGGCCGCCGTCTACAATAAAAAGACGGACAGCTTCGAAACCGTCGGCAAAGTGGGCAGTGGGTTGAGCGAAAAGAATTGGGTTCGTCTGCGCGAGTCGCTCGACGAGGCAGCGGCCCCTGATAAACCGGCGCGCGTGGATTCGCGCCTCGTCCCCGACGTCTGGGTCGAGCCGCAATACGTCATGACCGTGCTCGCCGACGAGATCACGCGTTCGCCCGTTCATACATGCGCGCGCGGCGAGACCGGCGCCGGCCTCGCCCTGCGATTCCCCCGCGTTGTCGGCTTCACCCGGGAAGATAAATCTCCCGAAGACGCGACCACAGTCGACGAAATCAAAAAGATGTACGCCATGCAGAAAAAGCGCCGGTTGCGCTAAGTGGGACAGACTTTAGTCTGTCCGTCCTCAATTTATGTTGCGGACAGACTAATGGTCTTTGAGAATTAATCGCTACCTGCGGTGCGCCCGCGTCCTCGCGGGCAGGTATGTGGCCATGAGCCTGCCCGCGAGGACGCGGGCGCACCGCTTGGGCGCCAATGGTTGCAATTAATTCTCAAAGACCAAAAGTCTGTCCCACTCCCAAAAATCTGCCCAACTCTCAGACATGGTCTTTGGCCTGAGCGACTCCGGCTTTGCGCGCGCAGTTGGCGCAGCAATAGAATGTGTTCTTTGCCTCGATGCCATGCCCGATGATTCTGCAGCCGCACTGGGCGCAGACCGGGGCCAGCTTCTGAATCGCGCATTCGAAGCTGTCGAAGATGTGCTTCCTGCCGGCCGTGACTACCTCGAAGGCCAGATAGTAATCGTTGCCGCAAACTTCACACTCGGCCATGTTCATACCTCCTGCGGAACATCCCCGTAGAAACGAATTTATTCGTTACGGGGCCTAACGAATAAATTCGTTTCTACGGGGCGTGCGGAAAATGTGGGACAAACTGACAGTTAGCCCTGGCTCCGGCAATTGGTCGCTTGCGAGGTCATGTGCAAAGTAATCATTATGGATCGGTTTTCTCGAAAGACCTCTTTAATGGAGTCGGGGCAAACTGTCAGCTTGCACCTACGTTCACGCCGCAATTCTGGTTGTTTCAGGGCGTTGCTGTGACGACCTGAATCACTCTTGCGGCGAGAAAAAAGACTAAGGGAGTTTAGTCCGGCCCCTGCTGAATCGTCAGTACGCAATCAGACCGACTCGTGTCCTTTATAAGTCAGGACGCGGCCCCAGAGGCTTTTCGTTCCCCAGACGCCTGAGCGCATGGCTTCGAGCTCAACAATCTGGCTGTGGTCTACGAAGAGATTCACCTCCGGGCCGTAGTTCTTGATGTACCACGCGAAGACCTCCGGGTCGGCGGCCTCGAACATGACCTTTTCCAGGCCGAGGGCGTTGATGATTTTAGCGACCGCGTCGGTGCGCCATGTCTTGACGTTCTCGGTGATTCCTTCCGATTCGATCATCAGCATGTCGGCCCCGGCTTCCAGAAAACGCTTCGCCTGCCAGATAGCCCATTCCACATCGCGAGTCCCTTCCGCCTCCAATTCGGCTGCAGCGGTGGCCCCGCCGGCGCCGAACTGGATGCCGACTTCCGGCTTGGCTTTTAGCCCAGCCTTCTGTGTCTTTTCAACCAGCCGCAGGAGGTCTTCCGTCGGCGTCGTGATGAAGCCGCTGGAGATTTCGACGATGTCGAATCCCAGTTCCCGGCACTCGCGGATGTAACGGTCGACGGCCACCGCGCCGTACGTCAGGACGCGCTCGATGAAGCCCCCGGTCGAGACCGTCACCTGGTGCTTGTGGCAGAGGTCTATCAGTTCTTTGACCGCCCGGCGCGGCATTAGAGAGAAAGATCCTCCGGCGAATTTGAGGCTGTCAACATAAGCCCCCATCGTCTCCAGCACGTCCTGCAAATAGCGCTTGCCCATTGGCGTGTAATACGGCCCGCGAATCTCAGTCACGCCTCGGACGCGCGGCTTCGTCTGACGCTCGTTGATCTGCAAAAAGGCGAATGCCCGTTCGTCGGCGTTATTGCGCTCTTGATTCATAGTAGATTCCTCCACAGTCCTCCGCGCCGTAAACACGTTGAGAGTTAATGGAACTCCGCGTTCTATTAACTCTCAAGGATATTGGTCGCTCCGATTTTGAACCTCACCCAGCAGCCGCGTCAGATCAGTTACCTGAATCGCCTCCAAATTGGCGACCGCGTCAATGATTTTGCGGCGCAACTCCCGATCGGCGTACGGCTCGCTCAAGCGCTCGAACTTGCGCGACACCGTCTCCCAGCTCGTCGGACGGGTGAGAAAGCCTTCGTAGTCCCGCTTCTCCTTCGTCAAGATTCGGCCGTCGTTGAGCGTGACCGTGATGCGGCATGGCATCTCGGCGGGGAATCGCCGGCTGTACTCGGCCGACGGGCGCGCGCAGATTTTGCTGAGCAACGACTGGACGTCCGGACTCTCGATTCTGTTGGGCAGATACTGTTCAGGCATGACCTGATTATCGAGAATGGCGACGGCCACGATGTAGGGCAGACTGTGATCAGCCTCCTCCTTTGTCCGAACGACTTTCTTGTCGCCTTCGGCGCCTCCGCCGATGATGTGATAGGCCACGTCGAAAGTCTCGATCTCGATCCGCGTCACCTCGGCGGCGATGAAGCCGTGCTCCTCTTTAAGCTCCAGGACGCCCTCGATGGCCGATTGGGAGTGAATTTCGGCGTTGTATTTTTTAACGATCGTTCGCGTCACGCGCTCCAGGTCTTCGCGCGCCCAGTCGATCTCGAAGCGCCCGGAGATGGTATCCATAAAGCCCTTATTCCCCTCGAAGACTTCCGGCGGCCCGGTCACGCCTCGCAGCGCGAGAAAAGTGTCGTAAACGCAACCGAACGCGGTGTTGGGGTAGGCCAACCCTTTCCAATGCGAGAGCGCGCCGGTGCGGGTGACGCGCAAGGCGTTGAAGGCCGTCCCGCAGATGGCGATCGCGTTGGCAGTTCGATCTTCATTCATACTGAGAGCTTTTGAGACACCGGCGGCGACCGCGAAAGCCCCTTGCGTCGTATGATCGAACCCTTTTGCGCGCACAGGCGCCACATCGCTCAATCGGCACTGTACCTGGTAGGCCACGGCGAGCGCGGTCAGGAATGCGCGCCCGCCACGGCGCGCATACTCGGCGACGGCCAGCGTCGCCCCCAGGTTGTCGCTCGGATGGCAGGTCTCTCCTTTGGCCAGGTAACTGTCGTTGAAATCCAGGTAGCGTACGAGCGCGCTGTTGTAGAACGCAGCCTGATCTGGAGACGTTCGACCGCCGCCGATCAGTGTGGAATGCGCATTGCCGCCGAAATCTTCGATCTGCGCCCGAAGCGGATTGATAGGCTCTCCTTCTAAAGCGCCAATGGCGCACCCGAGGCTGTCCAGGATTCGGATCTTGAGTTGACGGCGAGCCGCCTCCGAGAGGTCGTCATATGACGCGCGCGCGACGAACGCCGCCAATCGCCCGGCCTCCGTGATGTGTCCTGCCTCATCCGGCGATACAGAAACCATAGTCATAACCGAAGATCAGATCGCAAGGACGGCGCCATTCGCTCACGCCGTGTAGTAACGAATAATGGTCTTTGAATATTAAGCGCAACCGGCGGCGCGCCCGCGTCCTCGCGGGCAGGCTCTTGGCCACACACTTGCCCGCGAGGACGCGGGCGCGCCGCTTATGCGCCACTGGTTGCGCTTAATATTCAAAGACCATTATTCGTTATGTGACATAACGAATAAATTCGTT
>Ga0190270_10000871_pt1 | contig 13567 bp, 11 predicted proteins | sample Popmic320T_FD_133748 | JGI IMG/M metagenome (GOLD analysis project Ga0190270, IMG submission 133748) | Populus adjacent soil microbial communities from riparian zone of Weber River, Utah, USA - 320 T | ecosystem: Environmental > Terrestrial > Soil > Riparian zone | place: USA: Utah | collected... | reverse complement strand
GAGCTTACGCATATCGTCTCCTCAGAAAGGGTACCGTAGGTTGTCCAACCTGCGGAGGCTTTCGTTACTCTAAAATTGATGAGGACTGAGAGCCATTCATCAATGCGCACACTGACTTCGACTGTTTGGATAATGAAGCCATCCGCAGGTTGGACAACCTACGGTACACTTTCGCGCCGATAACTCCACTTCCATCCCTGCCACTCCTTCACTAGGCCGGCTTTCACAGGGTTATTCAAAACGTATTTCACTATTCGATCAAACTCCGTGTTGTCGCGCACAACGTGATCGTAGCTTTCCCGTTGCCAGAATGCCCCCCTGCGTCCAATCGCGCCATTAGCTTCCCATGCCGAGTAACCCTTGAGTGACTTCATAATCCTATCCAATGGGGGATTCTTGCTGATGAAGCGCAATCCTTCGTGAAGCAATACCTGTCGCAGTTCTTCCGCCGTCAGAAAGGGAGCAAACACTGCGTGAACGTGGTTCGGCATTATGCAGTATGCATCGAGGCGATAAACATTTCCGTCACGATAATGTAGCGCGTCAGCGACGACCTTCGCGACTCGATCGTCATTCAGCCAGGCCGGCCCGGCTTCTGTTTTATGAAGAATATCCTCAAACTTCACGAACCACTTCCGGCCAAATTCCAGAAGCCTTTGCTCGTGCTCTTCCATTTCAGGCGAATCATCTTTCAGCTTCAACCCTATGATGCGCTTCGTTTCTTCTTCCAACCACTGCTTTTGCGCATAATATTGCCGTAGCGTTGGTTTCGAAATAGTTCCAGCCAGTCGAAAGGTAACAAACAATGTCGCGCCCGGCGGATGGAAATGCGGCAGTCTCCGTTCAGTACGCTCTTTGTAAATGTATTCGCTCACTGGAAGCCACTGTACCGCAGGTTGTCCAACTGCGGACGATTTATTATCCGAACATTCAATGTCAATACGCGCTATGGGGATCAATGTACCGTCAGTAGATCGCGAAACGCGAATCTCTAAGTTGGTGTAAGGCGCTGACTTATCAGATGATCTTTTTAGTTCAGCACTTCAGAAAGGAGATCATCATGAATCAGCGCCAAAATCATAATAAATCGTATGTCTTCAATGAGCACGTCCATCAAGCGATCTTGAAAATCGTCGAGCCGCAATTGCCATTGGAAATTTCTGCTCGCGACTTGGACGATGAGAAGCTATGGGAGATCTTATGCCATGCTTCGGTCAAGCAAAGTTTCATTGAAACCTCCTGTTGCGCTTTAACCGATGCGCCGTCGGGCAACACCGTGCGGACGCATCTGAGAGCCGCCCTGGGCGATGACGAACAATCACTCGCGCAATTAGAAGAGCGGCTCAATCGCGCTCTACAAGCCCAACTGCCTCCGGGATTGCGTCGCAAGTTGCAATCGCAGTCCTGGGAAGCGGCCGGTGATTGGGTTGATATTCCCTATTACGGGCAGGTCCAGGAGCAGGACAAGGCAGTCCGCCCGAACCAGCCCAGAGCAGGGACCACACGCTTTCACGCCTATGCGACGCTGGCCGTCATTCGCAAAGGCCGGCGTGTGACGCTCGCCATGACAGTGGTGCGCAAAGGCGAAAAGATGGTGGAAGTTGTCAAACGATTGATCGCGCGTGTGCGTCAACTCAAAGCGCGTTTCAAATGCACTTACTGGGACAAAGCCTTCGGGGCGGTCGAAGTCTTTATTTACTTGCGCGCCCGTCGCATTGCCTATGTCATCGCGCTGGCGCAGCGCGGTGGCATCCACGGCATTGGCCAGTTGTGCGTCGGACGATCTAGCCGTCACGCGCGCTATACCTTCAAACGATCTTCGGAACGTCCTTATCGCACGGATGTCGTGATTGCTTGTCACTACGCCGGGCGCAAATCGAAGCGGCGACCGAAGAAGAAGAAACACGGCCTGAAGCATTACGCCTATGCCGTCAACGGTGTCGCTCACCGGAGCCCTCAAGCGATCAGCGCCGCCTATCGCCGTCGCTTCAGCATCGAGAGCGGATACCGGCAATTGCATCAAGTGCGCGCGCGGACTTGCTCGCGCCATACGGGCTTACGAATGCTGCTGGTCGGGCTGGCGCTGTTGCTGGTCAATCTCTATGTCTTGTTGCGAGCGACTTGGACTCATCTGACCTATTACGGCAGGCGAGTCTGCCATCACAGCTTAACGCTTGATGATGTCGCCAGCGCTCTACAACAAGAAGTTCAGCGAACACTTGGCTTTGCGCCGGAATTTTACTGCCGCGTGTAAAGCTGTAGCTCTTAATCAATTTCGCGATCTACTGACTGTAGGTTGTCTAACCTGCGGAGGCTTTATCATCAAGCGGCTTGGCGCTAACTCAACGGCTTATTAATCGAGCCATCCGCAGGTTGGACAACCTACGGTACATTGCGCGCCGCAATGTTACTCGCGCATCCACCGGTCGAGATTTTCGCGCACGAACTCATCGTCATTCAGGCGCGGATAGCAGTCATAGACGCGATCAATCTCTTCCATCTGCCCGGGCGAAAGGTCTTCGCGCGGATCGAGGCACCAGCGGCCCGCCAGTAATCCCTGTCGCCGCAAAACCTCGTGAAAACCGGCGATGCAACCGGCGAAATCGCGCTGCGCGTCGAACAGCGCGGCGTTCGCGTCGGTGACTTCGGCCGACCGCGCCAGCGCGTCGAGAGCATTGGCGCCGGCGCGCGCCATCTTGATTTCGGCGAGTAATTCCACCGCGCGTTTTGTCCACACGGCCCAATGCCCCAACAAGCCTCCGGCGAAATGAATTGAAACATGGCCGCCGCCCCCGGCGCCGATCCGAAACTCGGTCAGCAGATCCGCCACGATATTGTCGTCGTTGCCGGTGTAAAGCGCGACTTCGTGATGCCTGCCGCTGTCAGCCAGCGCGCGCGCCACATCCAATGTCCGGTAACGGTTGAACGGCGCGACCTTCACCGCCGCGACGTTTTCGATCTCGAAGAACTCGCGCCAGAAGCGGTAATCCAATGGTCGCCCGCCGACCGCCGGTTGCAGGTAGAAACCGCAGAGCGGAATTATCTCGGCCACGCGGCGGCAATGCCCGATCAATTCAGCGACCGTAGCTTCGCGCAGGGCGGAGAGACTAAGCAATCCGATGTCGTAGCCGGCTGCTTCGGCAAACGCCGCTTCCCGCGCCGCCTGCGCAGTCGCGCCGCAAACGCCCGCGATTTTGACGATCCGCTTTCCGTTTTGTTGTTCCCATTCGCGCACGGTTTCCAACGCCAGTCGTAACACCGGCTCGAACAAACCGACGCGCGGATCGCGAATCGCAAACTGCGTGGTATGAACGCCTACGGCCACGCCGCCGGCGCCGGCGTCGCAGTAATAGCGCGTCAAGGCGCGTTGCCGCCGCTCATCCAATTTGCGGTCGGCGTCGAGCGCCAGCGGATGCGCGGGAATCACCAACCCGTCAAACAAACTCGCCCGCAACGTCGCGTCAATCGGCATCAATATCTCCCGTCTACAGCCTCGAACTTCGTCGGCTTGTTCAGACTCGCGCCGCCGACCTCAACCCAGCGCGCGGCCATCTCCATCAATTCGTGGAGCGTGACCTCCGGATAACCGAGCAGCGCGTGACAAAGCCCGGCGTTGTTGAGCAGCGCGGCGGCGGCTTCCGAGCCTTGAAAAACGGCATCGCGTTTGAAGCGTGCTGCGAAGAATTCAGCCGCGCGGCGCGTGGCGATCATCTCCGGCCCGGTCACGTTCAGGACGCGTGGCGGCGCGGCGCACAGTTCCAACGAACGCAACGCATATGAATTCGCATCGCCCTGCCAGATGACATTGAACGCTGGAACCGTCAGATCAACCGGCTGCCCGGCGTGAACCTTCCGCGCGATGTCCAACAACACGCCGTATCGCAGATCAACCGAGTAATTCAACCGGAAGATCAAACAGCGCGCGCCGCGCGTGTGCGAGAAGTATTCAAAAATGCGCTCGCGGCCGAGGCATGAACTGGCGTATTCGCCGCGCGGCTGCGGCGCGTCGGTTTCGACCGAGCCGCCCGCCGCCGTGTTGACGAAGGGATACACATTGCCGGTCGAGAAAACTACGACGCGCGAGGAGCAATAACGATCAGCCACCAGGCCGGGCGCGTAGCTATTGATCGCCCAGGTGAGATCGGCGCGCTCGGTCGAACCGAATTTTCTTCCGGCGAGAAAGAAGACGTTTTCGCAATCAGGCAAATCGGCGATTTGCCCGCGGTCGAGCAGATCGCACGAGATTGTCTCGACGCCCGCGCTTTCAAGCCCGGCGCGTGATTGCGGCGCGGAGAAGCGCGAGACGGCAATCACTCGGCGCCCGACTCCCACCGCATCAGTCGCGCGCTTGATACGCGCGGCGAGCGACGGCCCCATCTTGCCGCCCGCGCCGAGAATGACGATGTCGCCAGCCAAACGGCTCATGAATTCGATATCCGCCGCATTCGGCGCGGACAGCGCGTCTTCCAGTTGCGCTTCGGTTTCGATGATTGGCATTTCTTTTTAACCGAGCTCCGGCCCCAGAATACCGAACTGTTTCGGCGGCAGACCGGGGTAAGGGTTATCGCGATAAAACATCCGGATGAATGGCCGCTGCTCGCGGAAGCCGACGGATTCGAGCCACGAGCGCCAGCCGTTTTCGCAATGCGAAGCGTCAAGGATGAAACGCTTGCCATCCTGGCGATTCAAACAGGCCGAAACCAGGCGCCGCGCGGTCTGTTGATCATGCGCAATGACCGGCCCCAGATGCTCGAAATTGAAACCGCGCCGCCCGAAAGTGTAACCGACGATCTGTCCGCGCTCTTCAATGACCCAGGCGTATTCCGGCGCGCCGTCGAACATCCATTCCAACGTCAAGCTGCGGTCGGCGCCGAAGACCTGGCGGTCAAAATTTGCGACGGCCGGCAAATCATCTTTCGTCATCGGACGCGCGGGATTACGCTGGAGCGTCGGGTCCTCACTCGAAACCACCGCATCCATCCGGCTCAAGCTATATTCGTCAACGAAGTCCAGCTTTTGATAAACGGCGTGTCCGGCGGGCGTGGCGTCAAGGCGGATCGAAGGCATGTCTTTCAATACGTCCAGCGCCTCAGCCATCAGCCGCGCGCCGATCCCCTGCCCCCGCTCCGCCGGATCAACTAACACCATCCCGATCCAGGCGAAACGATCTTCATAACGCGCCGTCGCCACCGTGCCGACGACGCGCTCATCAATGACGGCGACACGGCAACCTTTCGGGCTGAGTCGAAGAAACAGTTCCCACTCGCGCTCGGTCTGATTCCATCGCGCGGCGCGGGACAACGCCAATCCTGCCGCGATGTCGGCGGGCGTCATGTCGCGGAAGCAAATCCGCGCGGCTCTGTTTTGCTGCGACGACTCGATCATGTGACGCTCTCCGATTCGAAGTTTCAGTTCGGTGACGGCGGCTTGTACGGCGCGCGACGCTCGTAACTGAGACGCTTATTCGCTCCATTCTCAAATCGGGTGAACAACGCCTTCCTGCGTCGCGCGGTTGTTGCGGACGAGCGCGAGCGCAGCCACCACCGCCAACAGCGGGATCAAACTGGCTGCGATCAGAATCGGCTCGAACGAATAACGGTCGGCCACCACTCCTGTCAGATATGTCGCGGTGATCGTGCCGATCCCGGCGCCTGTCCCGCTCATGCCGCTGACCGAAGCGACCGAACCGGTCGGATAAATATCCGCCGGAAGATTCAAAACCATGGTTGAAAGCGCGGCGTAAGCCAGCGTCGAGATCGCAAAGCACGCGATCAGCCAGAAATACGACGCGGTATAAACGGTCGGGATCAGCAGCGTCATGCCCAGCCCGCATACGACGATCACCAGTTTGCGCGCCGCCCCCACCGACCAGCCACGTTTGATCAGCCAACTTGAAAATCCGCCGCCCGCGAAGTTACCGACGTCCGCCGCCAGAAACGGAACCCAGAAGGCCAGCAGGCTCTCTTCGAGCATGAAGCCCTTCGTGACCAGGTAGATCGCAAACCAATCGGTGATGAAGAACCAGACCGGATCGGTCAGCGTCTTGGCGAGGATGATGCCCCACGTCTGCGGTAGCCGAAGCAGCGTGCGATAACTCAATCTCCTGCCGCCTTCGCTCGCCTCCGCATCCGCGCGGCCTTTCAGAATGTACTCGCGTTCTTCGGCCGACAGGCGCGGATGCTCTTCCGGGCGGCGGTAGAGCTTACTGAACAGCAGTAGCCACACAAAGCCGAGCGCGCCCGTCACAATGAATGCCGGACGCCAGCTTCCGAAAGTGTGATAAACCCACAGAACCAGAGATGAAGCGATCGCGATGCCAATCGAAGAGCCGCTGTCGAAGAGCGCCACCGCCCAGCCGCTCTCGCGTTTCGGAAACCATTCCGAAACCGCTTTGGTCGCGCCCGGCCAGTTGGCCGATTCTCCCGCGCCGAGCAGAAAGCGGAAGAGCGCGAAGCTGCGCAAGCCCACGGCCAGCGAAGTCATCATCGCGGCGACCGAGTAAAACGCCACGGCCAGGCTCAACCCCTTGCGCGTGCCGACCCAATCCAGAAAGCGCCCCGAAGCGGTCTGCCCGAAAGCATAAGCCACGCGGAACGCGATGATCAGCATTGCGAAATCGGTGTTAGTCCACTGGTATTCGTCCTTGATGTAAGGCGCGAGCACAGAGAGCGTCTGCCGGTCAATATAGTTGATAACCGTCGATAGAAAGAGCGCCCCGCCAATGTACCAGCGCAGATGTTTGATCGGTCTTTTCCGTTTCGAGTCTTCAATCGCAGCGGCCATCTCAAGCCCTCACTTTGATCCCAAGAATTTTAGCCAACGTCTCGCCGTAAATTTTCTTCCGGCTTGCTTCCGGCGCGCCGCAGGCGTCGAGCATCGCCTCGTAGCGCGCCATGCAAGCGTCCAGATTTTCCGGCGCTTCGTCCGTGCCGAAGACGAGTTTTTCAAAGGCGTAGACCGCATCGGGTGAACTGTGCGCAGTCGGCCCTTCCCACCACAGATATTCCTTGAAGACCGCCAGGTTCTTCGCCTTCTTGATCAACGACGAGCCGGTCAGATCGAAGTAGAGATTCTTCTCCCAGCGCGCGACCTCGGCGGCCTCATCGTACCAGGGATTGCCCAGATGCGCGCCCTGGATGACCAGCTTCGGGAACGACCGCGCGATTGTGTGCAGAAACGACGGGCGCATCCGCGCCATCGAAGACGACTCCGGCTCGTCACTTGAACCGGCGACGATGCCGGTGTGGAAGAGAGCGACGAGTTTCAGCGACTGCAGCTTCTCGTAGATCGGAAAGTATCCGAAGTCGTCCCAGTTGTATTTTGGCCGATGCATCTTGACGCCTTTGAACCCGGCGTCGGCGAACTTCTGAATCTCCTTGACGACGTTCGGATCGTCCACGTTGACGTGGCCGTAGGGAATGACCACGTCGGGATGATCGGCGGCGGCCTTTTCTATCAACTCGATGCCCGCCATCGGCGTCAGCACGCAGGCCATCGCATTGCGCCGGCGGTAGACCTTGACCAGCCGCTCGACGTAATCGGGCGCGGGTTGGTAATGCTGATGCGAATCAATGGTGAAGCGACGCGGCGGCTGTCCCGAAGGCTGCGAGGATGATTGCGACAATGACGGGCGCGCGCCGAGCGTCATTCCGAGAGCGCCCACGCCCGCCAGTCTGAGAAAGCTGCGGCGCTGACTTTTAACATCGCCCGCGCGATCCGCCAGTCCCTGCAAACTCGGGCGCTCCGGCTCGTCGCGCCGCGTATCCGGCGGCGCGACGACTTTCCCGACCGGTTCGATGTAGTGATCTTTCGCCATAAATTCTAATCGGCAGAACGTGTTCTTGCCGGCAGAATATGCCGATCAGTGAAAAATGTTAAGCAAACCCGCTGTTCGGGAATCCCGGAGATCTTCATTGGCGGAAGATAAACGAGAGGCTTCGGCCAGCCGGGTCGTTGAAGCCTCTCAAAATTCTCCGGATCAGTACCGCGAGCAGTAGCGAGCGCTCTTTGCTTTGAGCCACGCTCGCTACCGCTCGCGATACTGATCCGTACTCGCATTTCAGTACGCCGTACATTGATTTGCAATCCGATCTAAACTCTCAATTGTAGCCCGACCAGGAATCGCTGTTCCGCGCTTGACATCGTTACCGATAACGTTTATACACTGCCGTTATCGGTAACATATAAACCGCGCGCGAGCAGTGCAATTTCGAGCGATTCAGATCCGAAAAAAGAGCTCCCCGATGAGAATTTTCGCCTAAGCGCTGTGTACAGGCGCAAGGACGGCGCCGAGTTTGGGCGTCGAATCAGGAATTCCGGCTCAAGGCAGTCGGGCGCGCCATCGATGAGCGTACGTCAGGCTTTCTAAATCAGACCACGTAACATTGGTACAGATATTCCAAACGCAGAGGGCGCAGAGGGGCGCAGAGAACGATCAAGACAGGTATTTCTCCGCGTACCTTTGCGTCCTCTGCGGTTGGATGTCCCAATCTTGGTTGTCCTGATTTAGACGACAGCAGGACAGATGCGTCGCACGATGGATACGCCGCTGACAATTTGGAGGTCATCGCATGAAAACTTCCCAGACGATCCTATTTTCCCTTCTTCTTTTGGCAGTGGGTCCCCTTACCGCTAAGCACGAAAGCCAGATTGCAGATGCAACAGCAACTCAGCGAATACAAGATCCTGGCAGCTACGATGTTGGTCTTCAGTTTTCACAAGCAGGTAATAGCACTACGTGGAGGTACACCATTACCAAAACCACAAATCGTACGAAGGACCTTGGTCATTTTATCGTTGATTTCGCTAATTGCGGGGACCAGAGTCCCAAAATAACCGACATCGTGTACGCGACTGTCAATGGAGTTAAATGGTTAGATCAAATCGAGGCTTCGGAAGGTAACACGGGTTGCGACGTCACCTCTGCGAATTTCGTGAAATTCGACAACCTTCCCGCCGCCGATATTTATGTAATTGAGTTCACTTTGGATGGCATTTATCCTCCGATGGACACTATAGGCTGGCTAAAAAGCGGAACTTCTTGCGTTAGAAAAACTCTGCTGGGCCCAGGTTGCAAGGGCTATACGCGCACTTCCACCATGGAAGCGGACGCATCCCTTGAGGGTAAACTGTACAGTGACATCAATACCTACATGAGACTCTTCGGGTTCGATTACACAGAAGAGCCCAATTGCACTGGAGGTTTCGGAGGGCACATCGACGGCGTTCACGGCGCTGTTGACCTTGACCCTTATTTCAATAGGTATGTTTTTCGTTTTGATATCCACATCGATCCGGTAATAGACGGAGACCGTTGCAGTTCCGGCACTGTAGACCGTCAGCGGAATGAGATGAAATCGATAACCAACAATTCAACATGGGCTAAAGTCCAGGGAAATTGGGATGAGTGGCAGATATTAGAATGGAAATTCAAACTGCCGAGAGGTTTCCAACCTACGTCCAACTTTTGTCATATTCATCAGATCAAAGCTCAGGACGGCCCGAATAACGGCGCTCCGGTGATAACGATTACTCCCCGGGCTAATAGCTCTGGATTGAACAAAAGAATTCAGGTTATCCATTCTGTTGACGGAGCGAACACAGACAAAGGAACGATCGTGGACAATGTACCATTGTCTGATTTTGAGGATGAATGGGTGCAAGTTCGTGAGGAAGTCCATTATACGCATGATGGTTTTTACTCCATTAAAATCACTCGCATAAGTGACGGGAAGGTCCTGGTAGATTTTAAAGACGAAAACATTGATATGTGGCGGATCGGGAGCTCATACATACGGAGCAAATTCGGTATCTACCGTAGCCTTGCCGGTGGAAGGCTGAATCAGGACCCCGTTGGCCAGAGTCCGTTGTTAAAAAACGAGTCAATCTGGATAACGGACTTCAGAGTGTATGAGAAGAACTCAAATCCGAATCCTGGTCTGCCGCACGACTGAGACAGATTCACTTCTGTGCGCTATCAGTGCTGCGAGCGGTAGCGAGCGTGGCTCCCGCCAGTAGCCTACTCCAGAAGCTACGCTCGCTACCGCTCGCGGTACTGATTCTGCGTCCCAATGCTCTATTAACCTATCAATGTCGCAAGTAGTAAACACGCTCTTAGCCAACTTATGCGCCGCCAAGGAGAAAAAATGAAAATGAAGAAGAATTTGTTTGCCTTGAGGGGGATTTTTCTGATCATTGCCGCCGCGCTGCTCGCCGGCGCGATCACCGGTCCGGCCAGCGCCAGCCTGCTCTGGAACGGCTCCGCCAGCCTTGGCCTAGGCGTGTTCAAGACCCTCAACATCCAGAACGCCGGTGGAGACTACACCAGCAACCCGAGTCCAAACGGCTCCTATGTTCGCGCCATCAATGATCCGACCTACGGCATGATCTGGGACTTCTACAAGGACAACGACGACCGGCGCAGCGAATGCCACGCCGCGTCGGGATTCCAGGCCGCGAGAGGCAGCCAGTATTATCTCGGCTGGGGGTTCAAGCTCAGCAGCACGGTCAACAACAACGCGATTTTCCAATGGAAGTCCTACGGCTCGCCGATGGTACAGAACTTTCCGCTCGTGATGAAAATGGTCGGCGGCCAGTTGCAATTGCATTATTTTCCGCCCGGGGGCGGCGATGTCACGCTCTGGTCGCGGTCAATCTCAGCCAACACCTGGTATAAAGTTTATCTCCGCATCCGCGTGTCCGATTCCACGAGCGGCGGCTCGGTGTCGTTGTGGTTCAACGACGCCCAGCAGACGCTGAGCAACGGCTCCACGTCCTACACCGGGAAGACCTTCGACGGCAGCTCAGTCGATCCCAAGTGGGGCATCTACGGGGCGACCGGCACGAGCCTGCACGACTACGTCCGCCACCTGCGGATCGGCACGGCTCTGGCCGACGTTCAGTTCTGAGCGCCGCGCATCGATGGCTTTGCCCACCCGTGGTCACGTTTGGATGTACGGGAAGGAGCGCTCCGGTACGGTACCGGGAGCGGTAGCGACCGGGTCACTGGCGCCCGGTCGCTACCGCTCCCGGTACTGTACCGCGCAGCAACTTGGGCGATTAAACGAATCGCCAGACACCGTACACGCATTTGCAATCCGCTCTATAATGACGGCATGAAACGCTCCGGATTCGCAGACCTTCCCCTCCACAGCGGCCACGTCCCGCAATGGCTCGCCGAACGGATGACCAAACTCGGCGCGGCGATCGCCGAAACGGTCGTTCGGGATTACGGCGCATCGGCTTTCCTCTCGCGCCTCAGCGACCCTTTCTGGTTCCAGGCGCTCGGCGCCGTGATGGGAATGGACTGGCACTCTTCGGGCATCACCACATCAGTCATGGGCGCGCTGAAGCGCGGCCTCACGCCACGGGCGGATGAACTCGGCGTCTACGTCTGTGGCGGGCGCGGAAAGCATTCGCGCAACACGCCGCAGGAATTGCTCAATGTCGCGGAACGTCGCGGACTCGACGGCGAAACCCTGGTCCGCGCCAGCCGGCTTACCGCGCGAGTCGACAACAATGCGATCGCAGACGGCTTTCAGATTTACCTCCACAGTTTCGTCGTCACGTCGGACGGCGAGTGGGCCATTGTGCAGCAGGGCTTGAACGATCGGAGCGGAATGGCGCGCCGCTATCACTGGCGCTCCGCGTCGGTGCGCGACTTCGTCGTCGAACCACACACCGGAATAGTCGGCGAGAACCAGGGAGTGATCATGAACCTCGTCGACGCCCGGGCAAAGCCGGCGCAAACCGCCCTGCTCGACATCGCCCGCGAAAACCCTGAGAAGACGCTAAACGCCGCGCGGCGCCTCCGCATGCCGAGCCATCACGAAGTCCGCGCGGAGAACGTAGACTTGAAGCGTCTCGGGGCCGTACTCGCGGTCGCCTACGAACGCGACCTTCACGACTTCGCTGAACTTTTGCTGTTAGAGAAACTCGGTCCGCGCACCCTCCAGTCGCTCGCCTTAGTCGCCGAAGTCATCCACGGCGCGCCGAGCCGTTTCTCCGACCCGGCGCGTTTTTCGTTCGCGCACGGCGGCAAGGATCGGCGTCCGTTCAAGGTCCCCTTGAAGACGTATGACGAATCCTTGAATCTCCTCCGGACTGCGCTCGATGCCGCAAAGGTCGGCGACAAAGACAAACTCGACGGCTTCCGCCGCCTTGAAAGCTTCGTCCGCGCGGCCGAAACTCAACTCGACCCCGAAGCCGACTTCGACGCGGTCATCGCCCACGAAGAGGCGATCTCTCCATCGCTCGGCGGGCGCTCCGTCTTCGACGACAAGCCCAGGCAGCAGTCCCTCTTTTGAATTTTTCTTCTGATGATCAGCCGCGCCCGGGCAATACCAGCTCGTAGCTCTTGTAAGTCATGAGGCGGGATTACTTAATTTTCTTCGCCCTCCCTATTTCCCGTCCTTCCCGTTGAACCGTCAGATAGGCGACTTGCCCGTTTTCGTCTTTGACGAAGCTAAAGGTCATGCGCCGATCCTCATTCGTAAAAAAGTTGGTCTCGCTTTCCGGCAACAGGTCTCGTTTTTCCGGGTTCGACCCTTGTTGCAACTGCAACTTGTCGCCTTCGCGGGTGATTGTGAAGGCCACCGACGGATTAAGTTGATATTGCCCTGTGTACGTATCAAAGATTTTGGGGTCTATCTTTGCAAGCTTACGCTCTGGAACTAAACCCGGTATGTATAGCGCCGCGACGCCGACCGCAATTAAATTCGGATCTGCGTTATCGCCATTCGTCAAGACAACGACGGATAATTTATCGTCCATGAATCGCGCGAATTGGGCGCGAAAACCCGGAAGCGAACCGCCGTGATGCGTCATCTTGTGGCCTCCCACCCTGCTTAATTCCCAGCCGAAGCCGTAAGGGTGAGTTACGCCATTGTTCAATTTCACCGGCGCCCACGCCTGGCTGAGAGTAGATTGCTTGAGAACCTTGTCAGTGTAGAGCGCGGCATCCCACTTTGCCAGATCAAGTACGCTGGATAGAAACGCCCCACTTGGTCGCAAGGCGAAGTAGATGCCTGCATTATCCAGTTTGCCATTTCTCCAGACATAGCCGTTGGCGCGGTTTTGAATGATCTCGGTCATGGTGGTGGCGCGGGTGGCGTTCATTTCGAGCGGCGTAAACAGGCGTTCGCTCAAGTAATCGCTCCAGGGCTTGCCGGAAACTTTGCGAATGATCTCAGCCAGTGAAAAGTAACCGACGTTGCAATACTCCCACTTCTCGCCCGACGCGAAACGCAGCGGCAAAGGGTAGGCAGTCTTAATTACGTCCGCGTCATCTTGGATTTTGAGCGGGTCGAAACCGGGAGCCTCACGGACGATTCCCGATGTGTGGGTCAGCAGGTGTCGGACAGTAATCTCTCTCCACGTGTCGGGCGTTCCCTCAAGAAATTTGCTGATTTTGTCATCGAGGCTCAACTTGCCGTCCTGAACCAGTAGCAAGACGCCTGCGGCGATAAATTGCTTGCTGACGGAGCCGATTTTGTAGACGGTTTCCGGTCTGGCAGGAACATTGAGTTCAACATTCGCCTGGCCGTACCCTTCGGCCTTGATAACCTTC
>Ga0190270_10000870_pt1 | contig 13571 bp, 9 predicted proteins | sample Popmic320T_FD_133748 | JGI IMG/M metagenome (GOLD analysis project Ga0190270, IMG submission 133748) | Populus adjacent soil microbial communities from riparian zone of Weber River, Utah, USA - 320 T | ecosystem: Environmental > Terrestrial > Soil > Riparian zone | place: USA: Utah | collected... | reverse complement strand
TCAGCATGGCCGCCGAACGGTTATTCTCGCGACGCGCGGGGCTCATCGCGGGACTTGGCCTCGCGTTCTATGCGCCCGCCATCTTCTTCGACGCGCTGATTCAAAAATCGGTGCTCGATGTCTTCTTCCTCTGCCTGGCGCTCTTCATCCTGAGTCGCCTCCTGGACTGGCCGCCCGAACATGGGATCCGCGCCGATATCAAGGGCAGGGCCCTTGGCTGGATGTGCCTCGGCATCGTGCTCGGCGGCCTTGCTCTGACGCGTGAGAACGCGCTCGTCTTCGTGGCGGTCATTCTGGTGTGGATCGCCGCACGACAAGAAGCGATTGGCACGCACGGTCGGCGAGGCTGGCTCACGAGAGCACGCGTGACTGACGCAGCGGCGCTCGTGCTCGGAGTCGCTGTCATCCTCGCGCCGGTCGCGGCACGCAACTACGCCATCGGCGGTGGATTCTACGTGACGACCGCGCAATTCGGCCCCAACTTCTACATCGGCAACAACCCGCGATCCGATGGGACGTACATGTCTTTGCGTCCGGGTCGCGGTGGCCCCGAGTACGAACGTCAGGATGCGACCGAGCTCGCGGAACACGCGTTAGGGCGGCGGCTCACACCGTCCGAAGTCTCGAGCTACTGGTCGAACCGCGCGTTGGACTTCATCGGTTCACAGCCAGGTGCATGGCTGCGGCTCATTGGACGGAAGGTGGCGCTGCTCTGGAACGCCGACGAGATGCTCGACACGGAAAGCCAGGAGAGTCACGCCGAGTGGTCGACGTTGTTGTCGGTCGGTGGGTGGTTCGGGCATTTCGGCCTGCTCGTGCCGCTGGCCCTGCTCGGCGTAATCACGACGTGGCACGAGCGCGCGCGCCTCTGGCTCCTCTACGCCATGATCATCGCCTATGCAGCCAGCGTGGTTGCGTTCTACGTCTTCGCTCGCTATCGGTTTCCCCTCGTGCCGCTCTTGATGTTGTTTGCTTCCGCCGGCCTCTGTGCCCTGCCAACTTTCTTTCGCGCCTCCTCACCCGCGCGACGATTGGTGTTGGTGGCGACGCTGGCAGCTCTCGCAATTTTCGTGAACTGGCCGATCCTCTCGACCTCGATGATGCGCGCGGTGACCGAGAATAATCTTGCCGTCGCGCTCCAGGAAGACGGCCGGCTCAATGAAGCGATCGGACACTATCACCGCTCGGCAGAACTCCAAGCTGACTACGCTCCCGCGTACAACAACATGGGGACGGCGCTCCGCGCCCAGGGGCGCGTCGAAGAAGCCATCGCCTCGTATGAGCGCGCGCTCCACGTCATGCCCGATTATCCCGACGCGCATTACAACCTGGCCAACGCGCTCCTGGAGCAGAATCGACCGGGCGAGGCAGCCGACCATCTTCGTGCCGCGCGCCTGTTGCTACCGAGCTCGGCGGGGGTCCACAACAACCTCGGTAAGGCGCTTGCGGAGCAGGGCCGCCTCGAGGAGGCTGCAACGGAGCTGCGCCAAGCTGTTGCTCTCGAACCCGGGTCGGCGATGGCACACCGCAACCTGGGCAACGTGCTCGCCTCTGGTGGCGACCTCAACGAGGCGCGTGCCCACCTTCAGCGGGCATTCGAGATTGACCCCAGGGATGCAGAAGCTGGATACGACCTTGGCACCTTGCTATTGCAGGGAGGGCAGGTCGACGACGCGGTGTCGGTGTTCCGCGCCGTCGTTCGTGAGAGGCCAAATTACGCCGAAGCGCACAACAACCTCGGCATCGCGCTCGGTTCGCAGGGACGACTGCTTGAAGCGATCGCGCAGTTCGAACAGGCCCTGCGGCTGAAGCCGGGATTCGCCGATGCGCAACGCAATCTGGAAATGGCGAGGCGCATGGTCCGGCTGCCGCCTTCGCGCTGAAGGCGCTTCGGCGCCCAAGCAAGCCGGATACGACGTTCGGCAGATGACGATAACGGTCACCAGCGGGTCGTCACACCGAACCCGAACATCCTCCCCTGCATAATGCTGTTTGGCGCCAGATACGTAGCGGCCAGGGCGTTGGTCGTCACGTAGCTGATGATCGCGTCGGAGTTGTTGACGTTGAACACCTCGAAGACCGGCAGCACGCTGACTCGCCCGAATCTGAACGTGCGTGAGACCTTGAAGTCGAGTTGCGTGATTCGTTCGACAAAGGTGGCCCTGGCCGGATCGAGATACATGATCAACGAAGGTTGGCCGAACACGCCGGTCGGCATGATGATTTGACCCGCGGGACAGGGCGACGGGCAGTCCGCAGGATAGCGCGTGATACCCCTCGTGACATTCATCGTGCGCGTGCTGGTTGGGCTCTCGTTGCTTTGCAGCGCAAAGCTGAAATCGATGCCCCACACCACCGGGGTCGTGCCAGCGAGCTTCAATCCCTTCCGCCATGGGATGTCGAGAGCGAAGTCGTCGCAGAACGCCCTGCCCGTATAGTTCGTCGTGTTCTGCGGAATCGTCGGCGTCGGCGACAGGTAATTCGGGTCGTCGGGTGCCGTACACGATTTGATGCGCTCGCGCTCGACGCCCCCTCCTCCGAAGACCTGGCCTCCCCACGGCAGGCGCCACCTGAACTCAGCGCTCACGGCTTCGTACTGCTGCTTGCGGTCTGAATCGAAGGTGTCGAGGTTGCGCGTCGGACGCTGCGATGCGGCACCGCTGCGGGCGAAGACCTCGAACGGCTGACCAGTCAGCGGGTTGTAGAACGTGTACGGCGTGTAGTCAGTCAGCGACCAGCTCTGGTTGATCGTTGTCGTCAGATTGTGGAAGCCGCCTTTGAACCAGGCGCCAGAGACCGACAGCCGGGGCAGCAACTCGTGTTGAATCTCGAATGCGCTCTCGAGGTTCCATGTGCGAGGGTAGTTGCCGTACTCGTTGAGCGCGGCGATCCCGAAGTTCGAGGACAGTGTTGTGAAGTCGATCTCACATCCAACGCGCGGGTACCCGGTGCAGCTGCGCTCGCCTTCGGCGATGTCGTTGCGGTTGACGTCCCGCCACGGTAGTTGGACCGTTTGCGAGAGAAACGGGTTGTAGTTGGCGGCGATGCCGGTCGTGCGGATCTGGTTGTAGCGATTCAACGAGTACTTGAGCGCCGTCCTCCCGTTGCCCATGAGATCGTAGACAACCCCAAACCGTGGCGCCCAATCCTTCCAATTGGGAAGGTTCTCGATCGCAGTGGTGCTACGGGCGGGGACGAAGCGTCCGGCAGGCGACTCGCTGGCGAGCACCTGCGCCTTGACGTTTTCCCACCGGATGCCGCCGTTCACGGTCAGGCGAGCCACCCGCCACGAGTCCTGTACGTAGATACCGAGATCGCGATTCAGTCTCTCGCCGTAGTCCAGCGGTGTATTGCGAATCACGACGCTGTCGGGCACCGAGTAGCGGACACCCGTGCTGTTGCTGCGGTACTGCTGCGTCAAATCCCCGTTGGCGTCGAGCGTGTGCCAGAAGTCGCCCCACGTGTACTGGAACCCAGCCTTGAAGTTGTGTGCGCCCGTCACATACGAGATAGACGTCTGGAGATTGTGGCGCTCGGGGCTTTGCGTGGTCTGACTGGTGGCCGCTGTGGTGCGGCCGCCGAGGTCGTTCTCGAGACGCGACGCGTTGGCAAACCATTCGGTCGTGAAGCGCGGCTTCTCGACACCCTCCTGGTAGCTGTTCGTGTAGTACTCCAGGTTCCGCGAATAGCCCGATTCGAGCAGCATCCGATTGGTCACGGTGGACGTCCACTTCAGCGACCCGGTGTTGTACGCGGGGGAGAACCACCGCAGGGACGCCGTTTCCGGATCCTCGTTGCTCTGCATGTCGTGACCGCGATACTTGTCGATCTCGTCGAAGTAGGCGGCCAGCTTGTTGCGCGGACTGATCTGCCACGTGACGCGCGCCATCGCGCTCTTGATGTACTGATCGTCTATACCAGGGCTGCCATCATCGAAGAAGGTGTTCGCCACGAAATTGTTGACCGAGTAGTAACGCGCCGACGTGAAGAACCAGACCTTGTTGCGCATGACCGGTCCGCCGAGCGCAAACGTCGTATCGATGATGCGGTCGATCGCGTTCCCCAGCGTCAGCCCTCTAGCCTGGTGGCGAGCCGTCAGATTGTCGGACTGCCAGTCACCCGGTCTGAGCGAGGCTTTGAAGTCGCCGCTGAATCGATTGCCGCCCTCGCGCGGAATCATGTTCAGGCGTACGCCGCCGGCCGCCGTATCGGCGCCGATACCGCTGGTCTGATAGCTCACTTCCTGGTTCATGGCATCGTTGAAGTAGCTCTGCACGCCGCCATCGAGCTGCAGCCCGTTGACCATCAACCCGTCCACCATCACGGTGTTGTTGGCGAGTGTCATCCCGTGCGTGCTCATGTAGGTCTGCTGCATCGCGCGCGCACCGCCGGTGTCGGGCAGGTTCAGGCCAATGCCCACAATGAGCTGCCCCAGGCCCTGGATGCTGCGGCCGGTCGGAATCGCGTCGATCGCTTCGCGATCGAGCACTTGTGTGTGCACCGCCGTCGTCGTGTCAACGACGGGCGACTCCCCGGTGACGGTGACGGTTTCCTCCACCGTGCCCAGCCTCATCTCGGCATTGACCGTGGCAGTGAATTCGGATGGGAGATCGATGCCTTCGCGCTTGAAGGTGTTGAAGCCAGTGAGCGTGAACGTCACGCTGTAGACGCCAGGGCGCAAATCGACGATCCGGTAAACACCCTGGCCGTCAGAGACGACGCTGCGGCCGCGCTCGATGAGCACGTCGCTTGCCGCCTCCACGGTGACGCCCGGAAGTACCGCTCCGGTCGCGTCCCTGACGACACCCGTGATGGCACTCTGGGCGGCTGCAGTTGCAGGCCAAACCGTCACACACGCAAGTCCCACCACGAATCCGAAGGCAACCGTTCGCATCGATTCCTCCTTCCTCGAGTTAGTTTCTAGGACTCGCTCGTGTCGGTGATGTTGGCAACGCTCCTTTGTGAGTCGGACCCCGGTTACCCTTGAGCGTGGCCGGACGCCCCAACACAAGCGAACAGCAGAGTCATGGTTCCAGCGAGCCCCCTGGTTCGGAACTGATATGGCGGGCAAGGCTACGCCTCCCCTCCTGCTTTCGTCAATCTACCGGCCTGGCATCTACCGGCCTGGCACCTACCGGCCTGGCAACGTCGGAATTTGACTCTTTCTTGTGCCGACCGACCGAGAAGTAGAGGGGGTCTTCGAACCGGCTTGAATTCAGCGCTTATTCGCTTCTATTTTGATCTGCTTCAGGGCTCCCACTTCAGGAGGAAGCTCCGTCACGCCTGACGGCCATGCGTTGGTCTTCAGGATGAAGGCGATGACATCGACGTTCTCCTGACGCGACAACTTGCCGGGACTGTCGAGCGGCATCGTGAGGCGGATCCGCTCGAACAGATCGCCGAGCGCCAGATCGTTCCAGTTGGATGTGAACCCTCCGCCGACGAGCGGAGGGGTCATGTCGCCGCCTTCGAGTGCCGCTCCGTGGCAGTTTGAACACTCTCGCTGGTACGACGCTGCGCCGCGTTTGACCTGCTCGTCGGTGAAGACACCGTCCCAGACTGATGTTCCCGCTGACTGAGCGGACGCGATAGAAATCAGCGCAAGGGCGGCGGGTCCAACGAGTAGGACTCGCCCGACGTTCATCACTGTTGTGTCCCGCCTCCGGTGTCGTTGATCTCGGACGATGGCAACGCGAACGCGATGAACTCGCCGGAGTAATTCCCCCCGCTCACCGCGATGACGATGAACTGCCGGCCGCCGACGCGGTAGGTCATCGGTGATCCGCTCACCTGCGCCGGCATCAAGACCGCACCAACCTCCTGGCCGGTCTCCTTGTTGTACGCACGCATCATCGCGCCGCGTGGATGATTTGGCGTCGTGGTGACGAGCGGGTCCCCGGCAATCACAAGCGTCTTGGTAACGAGCACGCCGACACTGCCGCCCTGTCCGGTTTTCGGAATGTTGAGTCCCTTCAGTTTCGCGTGATTGCGGACGACGTCGGGCGTGTCGCCGTGCGGCACCTGCCACTTCAGCTCGCCCTTTCTCAAGTCGATCGCTGACAGCACGCCGTAAGGAGGCTTGACCATCGACAGCCCTTCGACCGCGTTGAACGCTCGCGCCGGCTGTGCACCGGCAGGTGTGTCGGGAGGAGTCGCCGCTTCAACCGCGGCACGCTGCCGCTGGTTGACGTCCGCGTAGGTCCCGGTTCCTGCGGCCACACGCAGGCGGAACGGCTGCCCGACGACGCCGGCCTGATACGGGATGTCCGAGAATCCTGGTGGCGGCGGCGCTACAGACTCCGGCGTGAACGCAGACAAGTTCGCTTGCGCGTAGACGATGCCGGTCTCGGGATCCGCCCCGGCTCCGGGCCAGTTGGTTCCACCACTTGCATTTCCGAGATTGAGCGCACCGAGCAGTCCATTGACGTTGCCAACGATCGGCGGGTTGTAGAGCGTCCCGCTGTAGGGATAGTCGCCTCCCCACTTGTAGCGCTTCATGTTCTCGACCGCTTGCGTGCGCATCTCGGGCGTGAAGTCGATCAACTCGTCGGGAATCCTCAGGCCAGGTCGCCCGTATGCGGGAGGCTTGCTCGGAATCGGCTGCGTCGGCGAGTACCACTCACCAGGCACGTCGCCCGGTGGGACCTTCGTCTCGACGATCGGCCAGATCGGCTCTCCCGTGACGCGGTCGAAGACGTAGAGAAAAGCCTGCTTGCTGGGCTGCGCCACCAGCTTGCGTGGTTTTCCGTCAATGGTGACGTCGAGCAGGATCGGCGCCGACGAGATGTCATGATCCCAAATCGGATGGTGAACGAGCTGGAAGTGCCACTTCCGCTGTCCGGTCTTGAGATCGACGCAGACCAAGCTCTCGCCGAAGAGATTGTTCCCCGGCCGCTTGCCGCCGTAGTAGTCGGATGAAGGTGACTCGACGGGCAGATAGACGAGGCCAAGTTCCTCATCGACGGTGATCTGCGTCCACACGCCAGTGTTGCCGTTGACGGCCCAGGAGCCATTGAGCCACGTGTCGTTACCAAACTCTCCGGGACGCGGAATCGTGTTGAACGTCCACTGGACTTTCCCGGTGCGCACGTCGAACGCGCGAACGAGTCCCTTGGTGTTGTTATGCGTCGTGATCGTCATGCCTTCCTTCATCGACGATCCGACGATGATCGTGTCCTTGACGACTGTGGGTGTGGAATGCAGGCCGATCTCGCCGGTCTCGAGGTCGATCTGCTGCCCGTTTCCATACACCACGCCGACCTTCATGTCGACGACCCCGTCCTTACCAAACGACTTGATCGGCTGGCCCGTCTTCGCGTTGAGCGCAATGAGACGGTAGCCGGGTGTGACATACAACACCCGGTCGTCGCCTCGGCCATCGGTCCAATACGCGAGCCCGCGTCCCGAGAGCTGGCGTGGTGCGGCGGCGCCGCGTGGGCCCTCGGGATAGCGATGAACCCATAGCAACTCGCCGCTCTGAGCATCGAGCGCAACGACCGCTCGGCGAGTACCGCCCGTCGTGTAGAGGACCCCTCCGACCATGAGAGGCGTCGCTTCGAGTTTGTATTCAGGCCGCGTCCCCAGACCGTCGGTCTTGAAGTGCCACGCGATTTCGAGCTTGTTGAAGTTGCTCGCGTTGATCTGATCGAGAGGTGAGTACTTCGTGCCACGAAGATCGGCGGTGTAATGCGGCCACTCACCATTGCGCGTCGACGGCGCGGGAGCAGACTGACCGGATGTTCCCACCGAAAGCCAAAGAGTGCCGAGGGCCATCACCACGAGCGCGGTTCGCTGCATTGGTCGCCACATGATTCACACTCCTTACTCGCCGAACTCGCTTGTGTTGCTGATGTACCGAACGCCCATCCTTTGTGAACCGCCGGCCATGTCGGCTAGCTGTTGACCGGAGCCACCCACACGAGCGAGCTGCAGTGTAGCGACCTCTTTAGAGGGTCGCGGACGGGGAGCACTATACACGCGGCAGGGCCAAAGAATCGTCAAATTGGCGGCCCGACCAGCCGCCCCGCCGCCTTTCATTGACGCCCGGTTCGCGAAACGCGCACAATCCCGTGTTGGGAACGATCTCGGGCAATCCGTGTCGACGGCTGGGCGGTTTCAGGCCCATCCGTTAAGGAGCACGCGATGGCGAACCACAGGCGACTGTCGACGTTCTGCCGAGGAGCCCTGGGCGCGAGCGTAATCGGGCTCGCGGGATTACTGGCAACGGCCGGACCGGTTGTTGCCGACGAACCGGTGAAGACGCCCGTCTTCACCAAAGACATCGCTCCGATTTTTCAGGACAAGTGCCAGGCCTGTCACAGACCGGGCTACATTGCGCCGATGTCACTCGTGACGTACGAGGAAACCCGTCCGTGGGCGCGATCGATCAAGGCGCGCGTCGCAGCCCGGCAGATGCCCCCGTGGCATATCGACCCGTCCGTCGGAATCCAGCACTTCAAGAACGACCGCTCGCTGACCGCGGAGCAGATCGACACGATCGTGCGCTGGGTGGACGCCGGTGCGCCGCAGGGTGACCCGAAAGACATGCCGCCGCCGAAGCAATTTGCCAACGACGATGTGTGGGGACTGGCGCAGCACTTTGGTGGACCACCGGATCTGATCATCAAGTCGCCGCTGTACACGATGCCGGCGCAGGCTCTTGACCAGTGGTACAAGCCGGTGGTCGAAACCGGTCTCACCGAGGCCCGATGGGTGCGCGGAATCGAGATTCGTCCTGCGACGGTGAAGGGCCGCCGAGTCACGCACCACGCGTTAGCGCGACTGCAGCAGGGTGATCCCGAAGCGTCTGCTGCCGACGATGGGATCGGAGCGGGCCTCTTCATGGAGTGGGCCGTCGGCAAGCAGGGCGAGATCATGCGTCCGAACAGCGGAAAGCTGATGCTGCCCGGTTCGCGAATTGTCTTCGAGGTTCACTATCACGCCGTTGGTGAAGAGATCACCGACCAGGTCGAACTCGGCATCTACTTGTACCCGAAAGGCCAGGAGCCGAAGTATCGCCAGGTGCTCGCATCGCTCAGCAGCGTCGCTGGCGGCGCGCGCAACATCGATATCCCGCCGAACGGGACGTTCGTCACCCAGAATTTCCACGTGATGAAACAGGCGGGGCGAGTCGAGAACTTCCAGCCGCACATGCACCTGCGCGGCAAAGCCATGTCCATGGAGGCGATTCTTCCAAACGGCACGACCCAGATCCTCAGTCACGTGAACAACTTCAATTTCAACTGGCACAACAACTACGTGTACGCGGACGCAGCCGCGCCGCTGTTGCCAAGGGGCACGATCCTGAAGATCACCTCCTGGTACGACAACACCACCAGCAACAAGAACAATCCCAATCCCAATCAGTGGGTCGGCTTCGGCGATCGGACCGTGGACGAGATGGGCCACGCCTGGGTGAACATCACCTACATGACCGACGAGGAGTTCCAAGCCGAAGTCGAAAAGAGAAAGGCCTCGTAGTGTCCGGCTTTGGCCGGACCCTCATCTCGATCGGCGGCATCACGCTCGCCGTGTCGATGACCGCTCTTGCGGGCCAGGCTCCGGTGCAGTTGCCGCTCGATCCGGTGCGTGAGAATGGCCAGAGCGTGACCGGGGCGTACGAGGGCTGGTACCAGAATCCCGACGGCAGCTACAGCCTGCTCGTGGGGTACTTCAACCGAAACCAGAAGCAGTCGCTCGACATCCCGATTGGACCGAACAACCGCATCGAGCCTGGCGGTCCCGACATGGGTCAGCCAACGCTTTTCCTGCCAAGACGGCAGTGGGGTGTGTTCGTCGTGAAAGTACCAAGAGACTTTGGGAAGAACACGCTGACCTGGACGCTCGTCGCAAACGGACAGACGACGGTCATCCCGTTGAACCTCGACCCGCTCTGGATCGTTGCGCCGTTCAAGGACGCTGCGCTCGGAAATACGCCTCCTGGGATCCGGTTCGAAGCGGAAGGCGAACAACACCAGGGGCCACCGACCACCATCAGCCGGTCTTACACGACAGAGGTGTCTCGCCCGCTGCCGCTCACCGTCTGGGTCAACGACGATGGCGTTCGGCCACCAGAGGCGCGGGAACGTCCCAAGACGCCTGCCGTGACGTGGAGCAAGTATCGCGGGCCCGGCGACGTGGCATTCGACAAGCCGCTGCCGGTCGTCGACGAGAAGACCGGCAGTGCGACAACGAACGCCACATTCACGACCGCAGGTGAGTACACACTTCGTGTGCAGGTCAACGACGCTACCGGCGACGGCGGCGGCGGCTTCCAGTGCTGCTGGACGAACGCTCATGTGAAAGTGGTAGTTGGCAGTTCACAGTAGGCAGTTCACAGTTGGCAGAGTCTGTGAACTGCCTACTGTCGTTTAGCAGTGAAAGTGCCCTGAGCGAGTCCGCCGATATCCAGGGTCCCCTTCATGGCGTCGTTGCTTTCGATCGTGCCGGTGTAGCTCACCTCGACCGACATTCCCTGGACGGTACCGGTGAACTTGAACCCGATGTCCTTTCCTTTGACCGTTCCTGTGAGGTCGGCCTCGCCAAGGTTCGTGGACGAGTAGTGTCCGGTGAGCGTGTCGCCAGACTGTTTGAATGTTACCGTCGGCATCCCGGACCCCGCGGATGTCGTGACCTCGAAAGTCCACTTTCCGGTTACGTCCATGCGTGCCGGGTTTTGTGCTGCTGCCGCCGGCAGCCCTCTGCCAGCCAACGGAATCGCTGCCAGAAAGAGGATGGTGACAAGCAGAGTCTGCTTCATCGTCTTGTCCTCCGCGCGACGCCGCCTCGATGCGCGCGTTCTGACTATAATCCCGGTTTCATTTGGGAGCGTTGTATGAATCGAGCCGCGATACTCGGCGTCGCCCTCGTCTGCTCTGGCTATATCGTCCTGGGCGCCCAGGTCCAAACAAGCGATGCGCCGACCAACTCGTTGCCGAACCCGTACACGACGGTCGAGCATTTCTTCAAGATGCCCGAGGGCCGTACGTGGGGATCGACGAGCGCGGTGGAGATCGACAAGGACGGCCGGAGCATCTGGGTGGGAGAGCGCTGCGGCGCAAACAGCTGTCTCGATCGGGCCACGGGGCAGATGTCGAGCCTGCCGTCGATCCTCAAGTTCGACGCCTCGGGCAAGCTCGTCGCGAGCTTCGGTCAGGGAATGCTCATCTTCCCGCACGGCATCCATGTCGACCGCGACGGCAACGTCTGGGTGACCGATGGTCAGGACGATGCGTCACAGCCAACTCCGACTGTGCCGGGCGCCGCGGCAACGCGCTTCGGTCCTCTTCCCGGATCGACGCGCGGACACCAGGTCTTCAAATTCAGTCCCGACGGGAAGCTGCTTCTGACACTTGGCAAGGCCGGCGGCGCCGCAGCCCCAGACTATTTCTATCAACCCAACGACGTGCTCGTCGCACCGAACGGTGACATCTTCGTTTCCGAAGGACATGGCGGCGCCAACGGACGGGTGCTGAAGTTCGATCGGAACGGCAAGTTCATGACATCGTTCGGAAGCAAAGGTTCAGGCCCGACGGAGATGGAGCATCCGCATGCGCTCGCGATGGATTCACGTGGGCGCCTGTTCGTGGGCGACCGCGCGAACAATCGCATCCAGATCTACGACCAGGGTGGCAAGCTGCTCGACACGTGGTCGCAGTTCAGCAGGCCAAGCGGGCTGTACATCGATCGCCAGGACATGATCTACGTCGCGGACTCGGAGTCCGAATCCGTTTCGCGCAATCACGACGGCTGGAAGCGCGGAATCCGGATCGGCAGCGTCAAGGACGGCAAAGTCCTCTACTTCATTCCCGATCCGGTCGAGAAGACGACAGGAACGAGCGCGGCCGAGGGCGTCGCTGTCGACGCCCAAGGAAACGTCTACGGCGCGGAGGTGGGTCCGCGCGCGCTGAAAAAGTACGTCAGGAAGTGAGTGTCGGCGGGTCTAAGACCAGTCGCTACTTTTGGACATCTGCCGCGACGCACTTGCCGCCTTCGCAGCGATTGTTCTCCGCACACGAATACTCGTAGAGCTCGGTGCCCTTCTCCATCAGCACGAACGTCCGCGTGTTCTTGATCGGCTTCTGGTAGTACTTCGGGTCCTCGATCGTGACGTCCCAATTCAAGTGATCGAAGTCAGGGCGCGTCATTCGGATCGTCAGCTTCAGGGCATCGCTGTGCGGATGCTGCGCGGTGTCGAGCCACGTGCGACCGTTGAAGCCTGCCGTCATGATCACGAGCGTGTCACCGTCCCAGCGCCCTACTGACGTTCCCATCCAGGAGGGCTCGAGATCCTTCGGCAGCTCACGTCCGTCGGTCGGCACCATCTGGAAGCGGTTGTCCTGCTCCCAGAGGATCACAAGGCGATCCGGGTGATGCACGTAGGCGTGCGGATACGGTGTGTTGTAGGCGCGCACGAACCCCCACGGCTGACAATGCGAGCCGTAGTCGTAGGTCGTCGGCTTGTTGTTCTTGTCGAATTCAGCCTGCCCTGCCGGCGTGAACAACAGCTGACCAGAGACGACGCTCTTGCAGCCGGTGCTGCCGGCCGCGCACGCGCCATCCACGCCTCTCGAGATATCTCCGACTCGCGGATGATCCCAGACGCCAGTGAAGTCGGGTTTGCCATTCGACAACCGCGGCGCCGGCTTCGACGTCTGCGCGCTGACGACAACGGCCGCGAGCACAATCAGGGCGCTCACACGAAGGATACTCTTCATGTCGATCTCTCTTTCCCGCGCGGGAGTTACTTGGGAGCCGGAGTCTGCTCGGACGCCGTGAACACCTGCCGGCCATCCGGGAACGTCACGCCTCGACTCGCGGCATTGGGCGAACCGTCCTTGGCACGGATGCCCTGCACCTTCACGGTGTCGCCGACCTTGAGCGAGTCCTTGGTGATGCCTCGGCGCCTCAGCCCGTTGGGCGCACCGCCGGAGAAGCCCCACACGGCCGCGAGGCCAGAGACCTCGTCCTTGCCTTCGACGTAGAACCAGATGTGGGGATTGGTCCATTCGACCTTCTTCACCACACCCGTCACTTGCACCGGCTTGTTGGCGTCGTACTCCGCCGCTTCGGAATGATGTGCGCGGAGAGGAACAGCCACAGCGAGCAGCCCGATGCTCGCAGCCAGCACAACCGCACCGAGTTTGCGTGACATCACAGCCCTCCTGATAGGCCGTCACCGGTTCGTCGCGATTATCGTCGGCACCTGCGCGTTGTCAAGCCGATGCGACACGTTCGTCCTTGGTCTCTAGCCTTGGTACGACGACGACCAAGGTCCAGAGACCAGAGACGAAGGCCCAGTTTTCAGCGCGCAGCGGTTGACGTAGTCGGAGGCACGGGCGGGAGCGTCGAGGCGGCGAATGCGGCGACCGCCGCCATGTCCTGCACCGACATGCTGGTGACCACCGGCTTCATCAGCTCGGCCCACGGACCGTGCCGCGCGCCGGTCTTCATATCGAAGAGCTGCCGCATCGTGTAGCTCGGCGAGCGCCCCGCCAACGCGGGCACGGGGCCGATGCCTTGGAGGTTCGCGCCGTGACACGTCGCGCACTGATACTTCGTTGCCACCTGCT
>Ga0190270_10000869_pt1 | contig 13578 bp, 14 predicted proteins | sample Popmic320T_FD_133748 | JGI IMG/M metagenome (GOLD analysis project Ga0190270, IMG submission 133748) | Populus adjacent soil microbial communities from riparian zone of Weber River, Utah, USA - 320 T | ecosystem: Environmental > Terrestrial > Soil > Riparian zone | place: USA: Utah | collected... | reverse complement strand
GCACAGGAGGTCTTCATTCAGCTCTTTAGAAAAATTGGAAGCTTTCGTGGTGAGTCAGCCTTTACCACCTGGCTGCACCGTCTGACCGTCAATCAGGTCTTGATGCACTTTCGCAAACGCGGCGTCAAGATGGAGCAAACGACCGACGATGGTGAGACTCCGGTTCAGATCGTAAAAGGCACGGAAAACCCCAATGCGATGCCGGTTGTGGATCGCATAGCACTTGATAAGGCTATTGCCCAACTTCCCCCCGGCTACCGCACGGTCTTTACCCTTCACGATATTGAAGGACACGAACACGAAGAGATAGCCAGGATGCTGGGTTGCTCGGTTGGGACCTCCAAGTCGCAACTACATAAGGCCCGGATGAAATTACGTGGTCTCCTGAGGCAACAGAAGATGAATGAGTAGCTTCCAAGCTAACTTGCCACGGTTTCATCCCCTGAAACCAGAGGGTCGGAAGTTGATCTAAAACTCGTTTAGATGTTGAATTTTTAACGCAGTCTCCCCTTGATTGCTTGAAAACCAAGATACCCACCTGGTCGGGTTAACTACCTGCGTTGGCCGGGTATTTGTTAGAGGTCGGAAGACAATGAACTGCGATAAGTGTCAGGATCTTGTAAGCGATTTTCTTGATGGCGCGCTGAGTCAGGAAGATCAAAAAACTCTTAATCTGCATTTGGAAGAATGCTTGAGCTGTGCCGACGTGCGCACCGATCTCGAATCGATCGTGAGCTTTTGCCGGACGAGTCGCGGCGAGTACATCGCGCCTCCAAATGAGAAGGCGCTTTGGATGCGCATTCGTAACGTGATTGAAGCCGGCGCCGCACCTGCGTTTGCAAGAGCGGCACCGGCGCCACGACAAAACTTTCTGCCAAACTGGATCGGCCGCACCTGGGAACTTTCGTTTCCGCAATTGGCTGCATCGGTGGCGGCAATAGTTTTGTTGGTTTCGCTCTCGACGGCGGTCGGAATGCGCGGCCTCCAACGAGGAGACGTAACGAAGTCGACAGTTTCGTCCGCGGAAAACCTGAGCCTGGCGGCGGCCAACTTGCGCAACCGTATAAACCAGCAGCAGCAGGCAATCGATTATTGGAACCAACGCGTGGAATACAACAAGACCCGTTGGAATCCGGAAATGCGTGAAACTTTCGATCGAAACTTGAAAGTAATTGATCAAGCCGTGACTGCTTCGTTCGACTCTTTGAGTAGCAATCCCCATGACGAAGTTTCCGAAGAGATGTTGAATGCAGCGCTGAATGAGAAGCTGGCGCTCTTAAAAGAGTTTGCGGAACTCTAAGACCGGGTTCAGATTTTGACAGAGAAGAGCAGCGAGACTGACTTGCCCACGCCGATGAAAATTCGAATTTCCCTCGACCGATTTGAAATTCCCCGTACCATCTTTACAAGACTGGCTTTGGTTTTTGTCCTGTTGGTTACCTTTAGCGTCAGTGGTGTCTCAAGTGTCTTTGGTCAACAAACTCTCTCTAAAAGATATCCAGCCGGAAAGAAAGTCCGTGTCGAGTTAAGAAACATTTCAGGCACTATCGTGGTGGAGTCGTGGAATCGCGACGAGATCAAGCTTTCCGCTACTCTTGAATCTCCGAAGGCCAATGTCTCGCCACGCCAGAGCGGTGACGCACTAATCGTCGACGTGATGGCAGATAACCGCGGACGCAGCGACATCGGCGATGTGAATTTTAGACTAACAGTGCCGGTCGATTCTTCGGTTGATCTCGAAACTAAACGCGGCCAGATTACTGTCACAAACATTCGCGGTGAATCAGTGCGCGCCCACGTTTCGCTGGAAGGCGATATTGAGCTCGTCAACATTGGCGCTTTTAAGGTTTTTGCTCAGAACACGACGGGAAACATTTTCTTCGATGGCGAATTCGCACGGGGCGGGAGTTATCAGTTCCAGTCGAGCAAAGGCGATATCACCATCAGAATTCCGGCCGACTCGGCGTTTAACCTGGTGGCTGCGGCGCCGAACCGCCGTATCACTCTTGGTGAGTTTTGGAATAATAATATGAAGAACCTCGGCGACGGACGCAAAGTTACAGGTGACGTTCGTGATGGTCGTTCTTCAGTGGCTGTAACCAATTTCCAGGGCAGCATCACGTTTCATCGTCGATAACATCAGATTAAACTTCGGTTTGACTTCGGACGCCCTTGATCGCTAATCAGGGCGTCCGTTTGTTTTAGAAGACATTTACCAATGACACGAACGTAAGGTGTCTGTAGACTGAGTCGCAACGTTTCAAAGTCCATGATGGACCGCTTAATGAGGTTTATGAAATTGTTCCTGGTTGCCGCACTTCTTCTTGTTACCCTCTTAGTTCCTGCGGCTGACTTCAACGCAAAACATCAGAAGAAAACTACGGAAGTTAACAAGCCCGCTCAGCTTGTACGCACGACGGTGCGACACGAACGGCGTAGGTTGCCCTACGGTGGGACGCTCACCCTCGTGGGTGCGCCTGCCGGCTCAATTACAATTGAAGCATGGTCTAACTCGGAAGTAGATATTACGGCGGAAGTGCAACTTAAAGCTGACACGGAACAGGATCTCGATCGTCTGGCTTTAGTAAATAACGTGGTGGTCGATGATGAACCCAATCACGTTCGCATCTTTACCACAGGCACACACGATAAGAGCTTCATGAAGCAGGTTAAGAAGTTTCCTAAAACGCTTTTAGGGCTGCCCTGGAAGGTTGATTATCGAATCCGTGTTCCGGTCGCCACCGATCTGGACGTTAATGCAGGACGTGGACCGATCACTATCAAGGGCATCGAAGGCACCATTCAACTCTCGGCTGCTGAAAGCGAAACCAATCTCAACTTGTCCGGCGGGACTGTTAACGCCACGATCGCGCTGGGAAAGGTCACCCTTGTTATCCCGGTGAAAAGCTGGCGTCGCGGAGGTGTAAACATTCGCGTCGCTGTCGGTGAGGTCAACGTTGAACTTCCGCCGGGTTTTGCTGCCGACCTTGATGGGGAGATTCTGCGTTCCGGCCAGATTGTGAATACCCATGATGGTCTGGAAGTGCGTGAGAAACCGGGCATAACACCTCGCCTTATGAAAGCCCGCGCCGGTGCAGGTGGCACATGGTTCCGGTTCACGGTTGGCGACGGCACTATCAATATTAAGAAAACACCGTAATGAGTGTTGCACTCACGGGTCCCGTTTTCCACCTCCCGTTTGCCGCGCGCCGTTTAGATAGGGCACTTGTGCCCAGTGCAGCGGACAAGTCCGCCTTCTAAACGGAGATCAAAGACCTACGCTTGTCAGGTAATTGGCCGCCCTGTATTCTCTCGTCTCAATTCTCATGAGCATAAAATCAGACAAATGGATTCGCAGAATGGCGACGGAGTTTGGGATGATCGAGCCGTTCGAAGCCGGGCAGGTGAAGGAACTAAATGGCAGAAGGATCGTCTCCTACGGCACGTCGAGTTATGGTTACGACATTCGCTGCGCGGATGAATTCAAACTCTTCACGAACATCAACAGCACCATAGTTGATCCGAAAGCGTTCGACGAGAAAAACTTCATCGACGTGAAGGCCGATTCAGTCGTGATACCGCCTAACAGTTTTGCTCTCGCCCGCACCGTTGAATACTTCCGCATACCTCGCAACGTACTGACTGTTTGTCTGGGGAAGAGTACCTACGCACGCTGTGGAATTCTGGTAAACGTCACACCGTTTGAACCTGAGTGGGAGGGCTACGTGACTCTTGAGTTCTCCAACACAACACCTTTGCCGGCAAAAATCTATGCTAACGAAGGCGTGGCCCAGGTGATCTTCTTCGAGTCAGACGAAGTCTGCGAGACGTCATACAAAGACCGAGGCGGCAAGTATCAAGGCCAACGCGGCGTCACCCTTCCAAAGATGTGAGGATGTCGGTTCTCATAGTTACTGAAATCCGCACCATAGTTAGTGAAATTAATTCTCATAGTTAGTGCTTTGACGCACCATCGAAGTGGTGCGAGTTGAACTTGTATTCATGTGTTCCATGCATACTAAACCTTTCGCTGGGATCCGCCCTGCCCGAAATTCTTCAAATGAAGTGATCCAAGAGCGAGCAATGCTCTGCCCAGTTGAGATTCCGATTCTGGTAGCGTAGCCTTTGCTTATGGATTTTGGGGTTACGGTCAAGTTTGACGACGATCTCGAACTAGTGATTCACGTAGATGACTTGCTAGGTCGAGATGCCCTTCGAACCCGAGCTTAGGGGCGGAAGCGTATTAGTAGACTACGACGACCGGGAAATTTGGGCTTACTTGTCCAAATCTGAAGTCTGGAAGGTAGAGAGATACAACCCCAAGATTATTAAGCGCACTGCGGGCATCAGGGTTGCGACTCGGGCAATGCTGAGAAACCCGCTATTGGAGTGGCTAGCAAGAAACGAGGGGGTGGAACTGCCAACTTCGGCACTGCCAGCACTTTTAAGAAATTGGAGAATTTCAGTATGAGAAATGGTACGGCGCAACGCATTGCGAAGGTAGCGTCCAGAGTGTTAGACAATCCTGCTTCGAGTAATCAGCCAAGATCGTAGCTGCCAGCGCACTGACGCAAAGTAAAGCTCCGGATGAGAAAACCTCTGCCCGAGTGGCTAGCGTGGCCTCACGTATCCTCCAAGACGACCGATTTGGGAAAGACGCAAAAACCTTGGCTGGTAGTGTCTTGGCTCAAAAGGAATAAGTGAGCCTTCAACTGCATGTTAAGCGTTGTCCCACGCACTACTCGATAATCCGAACTGACTTTTTATCTGAAGAGCCCCTGGCAAAACTCGGACATTTCGGTATTACCAGATAGGTAGACATCAAACCCCCTGGTGTTTTGGGATAATTTGTTTTCGAACTCTCTGCAACGAGGAGTTTGCAAGACGCTCTGAAGATTGAACAGAATAGCCTTGGTCACCAGGGATTTTATCGATCTTCACCAAGTCATACACGTGCCAAAGAATATGAACAAGGGCAAAGAGCGGACGCCCCACGAGACAGCTGAAGCTCTGGAGCGCATTGAAGATGCGCGAGCAAAGGGAAACGTTGAATTATCCCTGATGGGTTACGGCCTTACAGCCGTGCCTCCCTCTGTCTTCAAGTTGTCGGACCTTCTGAGCTTGGATCTTAGCGGCAACCAACTTAGCGAATTGCCGGAGTCAATCAGTAAGCTTCCTCAGCTTCAGGTGTTGGAGCTACGCGACAACCAACTCAGGGTTTTGCCCGAATCCATCAGCAATTTGACGCAGCTTCAGCGCTTGGATCTTAGTGGTAACCAACTGAGGGTTTTGCCGGAGTCGATCATTAAGTTGGCGCAGCTTCAGATCTTGGATCTTAGTGGCAACCAATTAACGGAGTTGCCAGAGTCAATCTGTAAGTTAACGAAGCTTCGGAGCTTGGAACTCAGCTACAACCAACTTACTAGATTACCGGAGTCAATCAGTGAGTTGACGCAGCTTGATCTGTTGGGTCTCAGCCGCAACCAACTGTCAAAATTACCAGAGTCAATCGATGAGTTGACGCAGCTTCAGGGCTTATATCTGAGCGACAACCAGCTGACGGAATGGCCGGAGTCAATAAGTCAGTTTACACAGCTTCAGGGCCTGTCTCTCAGGGACACTCAACTGCAAGAATTGCCGGAGTCGATTGGTAAGTTGAAACACCTTCAGAGCTTGGATCTCAGCGACAATCAACTGACGGAATTGCCGGCCTCGATCAGTGAGTTGACGCAGCTTCTGGTCTTGGACCTCAGCCGCAACCAACTGACGGAATTGCCGGAGTCAATTAGTAAGTTGACCTCCTTGGAGAACCTCTTTCTTCATGAGAACGACGGACTGGGTTTGCCGGCAGAGGTATTGGGAGCCTCCCGATGGGAGTTCGCCTCCGAGACTCCGCTAGCCGAGCCGGCTGAGATTCTCGAATACTACTTTCGGGTGCGCGGCGGTCAGCGCGCGCTGAATGAAGCGAAACTGATACTGGTAGGTCGTGGGACGGTAGGTAAGACTTCAATCGTAAATCGGCTTGTTGACAATATCTTCAAAGCAGAGCGTAAAACGGAAGGTATCAAGATCACGGAACTTAAGCTTCGCCTTAATGGCAAAGAGGATGTACGACTGAACATTTGGGATTTTGGCGGGCAGGAAATCATGCACGCGACTCACCAGTTCTTCTTTACCCAGCGCAGCCTTTATCTGCTTGTGCTAAATGGCCGCGAAGGCGGCGAAGACGCGGAAGCCGAATACTGGCTCAAGCTCATTGAAAGTTTTAGCGGCGACTCTCCGGTAATTGTCGTTCTGAACAAGATCAAAGAGCATGACTTTGACGTGAACCGTCGGGCGCTACAACAGAAATATCCTTTCATTCGAGACTTCATCAGAACAGATTGCAAAGACCGAACTGGAATCGACGAATTAGAAAAGGTCGTTCGCCGGGAAACAGATCGGCTTGAACACTTGCGCGATGCTTTCCCTGCAAAATGGTTTGCCATCAAGGATCGACTTGCGGGAATGGAAAAAAACTTTTTGAGTTTTGACGAATACCGTAAGGAGTGCGCCGAACTAGGAGAGAAAGATCCAAAAGCTCAGGAGGCGCTAGCTTTCTACCTGAACAGCCTGGGTATTGCGCTGAACTACCGTGACGATACCAGATTGCAGGACACTCACGTGCTCAATCCTCGCTGGGTTACGAACGGCATTTACAAACTGCTCAATTCTGACGAGCTCAAGAAGCAGAAGGGTGAGATTCGATTGAGCGACCTGTCCAGGATTCTTGACGACGAGCAGTATCCGAGCACGATGCATCGCTTCCTTTTTGATCTGATGAGGAAGTTTGACCTTTGCTTTAGTTTCCCCGGTGATGACACGCATTATCTAATACCGGAATTGCTCGATAAACAGGAGTTGTCCGAGGCTTCCGAGTTCAGGGTCGAAGACTGTCTTAATTTTCAGTATCACTATTCGGTGCTGCCGGAGGGCCTGCTGCCGCGTTTTATCGTTCGGACTCACGCGTTGAGTGAACTCTTGCCCCGTTGGCGCACGGGAGTAATCATGGAGTTTGAGGGCTGTCTCGGGTTGGTGAAGGCAGACGTACAGGAAAAGAAGGTGTTTATCTCAGTTAGTGGCCCAGCCATGAGCCGGCCTCGGCTGATGGCCGTCATTCGAAGAGATATCGACCGAATCAATCGAGACATCCGTAAGTTACAGCCTCAGGAAATGGTGCCCATACGTGAGTATCCGACTGTGGTGGTGCTTTATGAAAAACTACTCGCGATGGAGCGACAGGGAATATCAAAGTTTCCTGAGTTTGTGGGCAACAAAGTGATCGAACTTGAAGTCGGGGATTTGCTAAACGGGCTTCGTCCTGAGCCCGCGAGAAAAGTCCAAACCCTGGGAGGTCGACGCGGAAAAGCCACGCTCTTCATCAGTTATTCACACTTGGATGATGGTCTGCGCGGTGAGTTGGAGTCTCAACTGAAAATCCTGCAACGAAGAGGATGGATTGATCTTTGGCATGATCGCAGGATTGCGGCGGGCGAAGATTGGAAAAGGAAGATCGACGATAACCTCGAACGCGCTGACATCATCTTGTTGCTGGTGAGCGCTGACTTCATAGCATCCGACTACTGTTTTGAAATCGAGGCGAAGAAAGCGCTCGAACGCCATGAAAAAGGCGAGGCTGTGGTAATTCCCATAATTTTGAGACCTTGCAAATGGCAAATCGCCGAGTTTGCCAGCCTTCAGGCTTTACCGAAAGATGGATTGCCGATCACTATTTGGTCCGACAAAGACTCTGCGTGGCTGGATGTCGAAGAAGGAATTGAACGTGTCGTTGAGGAGCGGTTCACTCTCAAGCTCCCACTCTCCACGTCAGCAGAAGGAATGGATGCATGAACATTCTCGTCGTTGAAAACGATCGCGCCTTTCGGGAGGCTTGGGTGAGTCTCTTGTGGAAGCATCATTACTCCGTAGTTGCGCTCGATAGCCTGCAAGACCAAACAGCGGAGTTGCTTCATGAGCAGCACTATGATCTGGTATTGATTGATCGCCGGCTTCGGGATAAACAGGATAAATATGACACATCAGGACAAGAATTCGCGGTGCAACTTGGATCCCTCGGAACACCAACAGCTTTGGTTACCAGTTACCTACCGAATGACTTCGAGCTATTCGACCTACTGCAAACCGGTGCCCTCACAGCGGTTGCGGACAAAGGGATGCCGATGCTGGAGTTGGCCTCTTGTATAGAGGAATTTAGACAGAGTCGTCGGTTTCCCAATTGCATAGCAAAGTTTTACTTGAAGGGCGAAAGTGAAGTCCTCACCGAAGAGGACTGGGGGACGTTTGGCGAAGGAATCAGAGGTGTGACGTTGTCGGGTATCGAACTCGCGGTGTTATTTCGTAGTTTGATCCCAACCTGTGCCCTATCCGTTGAACTAGAACCACTCACACCTGGATACGGAGACGGGACTGCGCTGTTCCGTGCCAGGATTTCTTCTGGAGACGGCCCGTTAGTTGAAGAGGTTGCCATTAAATATGGAGAGCGAGTCACGATCACGAGCGAAGCAATGCGTTATGATCGTCACGTGGGGCCCCTTGCTGTCGGAGTCGCCCCTCAGTTGCGGTGGCGGAAGGAGACACGAAAACTTGGAGCGATTGCTTATTCTTGGGTCGGCGATTCAATCGAGGACGGAGTACCTTTTGGACCTGTCGGCAAACTTACGAATACATTAACCTGGAGAAAGCGGCAAAGTGCACTGGAACGACTGTTTTCTGTCTCTCTTTCCCCATGGTATCGAGTCTACCGTGGTGGCACTACAAAACTCGAACGACCGATGCGGCTTCTAACCTATTACACCGGCAAAGACGGATACAGTACACAGCTCCCCTTCGAAAGCAATCCTCTACCCTCGGGTTTGCCAAGCATAGTTGAAGCCGAGGAGAACTTTTGGGACTTTGGAGACTACGGAAAGTTACCAAATCCGGTAGAGTGGCTCACTAAGGGTCCAGGATCAGAACTCCAGCTACGTCGCTATAGTCCCTGCCACGGTGACCTGCACGTCAAGAATATTTTCGTTCTGGTAGATGATTCTCCGCGACTGATTGATTTCGGAGATACCGCCCTGGGACACGTTTTTCGAGATTTTGCCGCTCTTGAAGTGAGCGTTCGCTTGTCTTGCTGCAATACAACCGACCTAGATAAGCTGAAGATCGCCTCAGACTGCGCTTCAAAGACAAAGAGTCTGGGCGAACACATAGATCACCGCGCAATACCTAAGAATCTCGACGACCTCAGAAAGACGCTCGTAACAACAATGCAGATAAGGCGAGCTGCATTGGACGCGGTGGGAACCAACTCTGCTGAGAGCGGTATGAAAGAATATCTATTTGCTCTGATCATCCGGTTTCTCCGCTACTCAATCGGAATAGCGGATGAAGTTTCCCTCGGTGAAAGCGAGCTAGAGAAAACCACGAGGCTTTGGCACGCACTTTATGGCGCTGCTCGGGCTACTCAACAGGCGATTGCCTTATCGGGATGACAAATCTCTCGAACTTTGCCATTGAGCACACTGGAAATCGTGGTAAAACCCAAATGCGGTGGGGTCATTCAAACAAGTCCCAGAAGAACTGCACGCGCCTTCCATCCCTTGTTTTCATTGTTATCACGCTACTCGTTGAATTGTTTTACTATACACGTTACTTCTTATCTGATGATAGTAGCGAGAGTAAGGCCAAGACTGCGATGCCTCCAAGAATCCATCCCGCTGCATTTTGATTCGGCTGGTCGGTCTGCGAAGTGCTGATTCTTCTTTTCACTTCTTCCACGGCTTGTTTGATATAGAAGCGGTTGAACCTTATGGTGTTGTGATAGAAATCTTCCCACAGACCTACCTCGACTGTGTCTTCTATCAGCAAAATGGCAGGTCGACTAAACAGGTTGGCCTGCTTGAATTCAGAATACACTCTGGACCGCTTACCCAAGCTGCCTGAGCCAGTCATCAAGCCAATGAATAGCACCGAGTTCTTTATTTCATTCGCCGTTTGCGGATCAGGCCAGTCTGACTGATTGTAGCTGGTAACTAGCGTGAGACCGGCTTCCGCAACCTTCTGCGACAGAAGCGTCAATATATACTGCTCATCTTCATTGATTGAATAGGATATGAAAGCATTCATGATTGCTGGCTCCTATTCTTAAGCTCGAGGAACTCGTCGTGCTCTGGGAAGAACTGCTTTATCAAGGAGTATTTGAGCAATAGCCTCGCTCTGAATTGCTCACCCTGCCAGATTTCATATCTATACTTGAACCTGCATTGATCGTTAAGTCCTTCAAACATTTCCGTCACCTTCGAAGAAACATTCCCCTTACAGACAAGCAGGTAGCCATCTGCACCATACTGATGGATCAATGAAGGTATGTTCACATCATTGATGTCACTTTTTGAGACACTTCGCTCTTTGAATTTGCATTGCACCACCCACTTGCGATCAAAAGGAAAAATGGAATCCGTAACTCGAAATATTACCAATATGTCTCGACCAGCATCATTCCCTATCCCGGACGGCCTCACTTCAACTTCCACTATATTGTTCTCTTCGTCTTTTAGCAGGTGAAAATACGCCGCGACCAAACTCTCGAATTGACGCCAATCAGAAATTTCATCGAATGTTATGGTGTTCTTCATCAGCACCAAGCCGCTACAGCCCTTTGTATTGCAAAATCCAGGACACGACGTCGCCGTAGTCTTTGAGGGATAACTGGAATTTGTGCCGCTCCTGAAACTGCTGCGCGGGTCTAGCAAACCGTGACGTTGTGACGAGCATTCCTGAGGTTGCCTGATGGTCTACCAGCGTTCCAAATAAACTTCTTACCAAACTAACACCGACGGGTCGGCGCCTATCGTATTGCTTGGCTTCAACTAGACATAGGAATTTACCGATTTCGGTCTTCATGTAGGCGAGAATATCTTTGCCACCATCCCTCGTTGCCGGCGTCAGTTCAATGTCCATACCCATGTCAGTAAGTAAATCAGCGATGACTTCTTCGAACTGGCGAGGCGTAATTTTGAATAGATCATCCGGAGTTCTCTTGAGTTTCAATATCAGGGCATCATTGGCCGTAATGATCTGAGGCGCGACTAATTGAATAATCTTCTTTTGAGTAGTTTGCTCTTTGAGTCCATAGAGTTTTCCTGCCGGCGGCCCAACCTTAAGTTCTCTGCCCCTTCGAGTCTTAATGTCCGTTTGGCGCGTAATGACAATTACATTCGAGACTGCCTTCCAATTGAAAATGCGATTCAGAGCATCGTCGAGTTGCTTGGGGAGAAGCCCATCAGCCCCGTCGAGGACCACCAGAAGACGGTTTTCGGTTCTGGTAGCGCGCATTCTGTTCAGAACCACCTCAACGGCCTGAACTGGGTCCGGGTTTCTGTTGAGGTAAACCCATTCAACCTCCGTGCGTGGTGGGCGATATTGCGCCAGGTAGTAGCGTACCAACGCCGATTTGCCAAAGCCGGCAGGCCCGGTAACAAATATCGGCCGAAAGCGTTCCGAATCTACATATCGTGCAAGGCGTCTTAGTTGTTCTTGTTTTTCTTCTTGAAAGGAGTCCTGAGGCGGGTCTTCAAAGAAGCGAATCGATTCTTCGAAGTTGGTCGGTGATTTGGGCATGCCTCACAATCCTTTACACAATTGATTCTAGTGGGTTATGTCAGCTCGCTAGACCTAACGTAATATCACTCAAGCACCCATAGGAGGGCGGAGACTATCGCTAGAACGGGCTCGCAGTAATTGTCTGGGCGAATTCTTATGCTGTCCTAGTAGTGCGTTGCTAATGGTCGAGGCGGTCAAAGAGAATCTCAATCATTTTCAGTAAGAGAGCGGTAGCTGGCCTCATCACCTCGATTTGAACCGGGTCGAATCCCTTATGGCCGTGGAACAAATTGCAGCGGACTGCATAGAGGAAGTGCAAAACAGCTTTAGATCGCTCATTCGGATTCGCCGAACGGAACATGCGTAGAAGTTTCAAGTCTTCGTTACGTTGGGTCGCGCCATCAACCATGTTGAGCTTAATCGCAAATTGTCGCCCTTGCACCGGCCCATCCAGAAGCGCGATGACAGCTTGGATGGCACTGGTGCAAGCTGGACTTGCCTCAAGAAGCTGAATCATGTTCGGGCCTCCGAGATACTGGCGCACATACTCCTTGGCTGCCTGGGCATCGGGAAAGGAGGTGCGACTGGTCAGGTTTATTTGGCCTCGCCGTGCGAGTTCGAATGTCGCCTCTCCGTAAAGCCGATTGTAGATTACGAACAGCGTAAAGAAACGGTCGAAAGTAGCGCGGATGTCTCCGCCCTGGTAGTGGTTGGCCTTTGCGCGCCAACGATTGTAAAAAGTGTGAAACTCTCGGCTAAGCATGTGTCTAGTGAGATTCGGCTAAGGCGTTGCGGACTGAGCCTTTGCGACCGACAGTGAGTCCTCAATTTCGGAAAGTATCTGTTCTGCAATCTCTTGGTTCGAAATCTTCTGCTCCGCGGGTTCCAAAACGCCAACTTGCGGAATCGACATGAGCTCATATCCTTGGTCAGCCAAGTTGTTAACTGCATCAAATAGCCGTCCGCTTGTCCTACGCGCGCATACAATGACTATGCACCCAATCCGCACGAATTCATTGAGGCTCTCCGTTAGTGCGCTTCCTGGATCGCCACGGCTTTCGATCCCGATCTTCACTTCCCCAATCCTAACGACGACCTTAATATCAATTCCCCATCGTCCAGGCGCGTGTTCGACACTGGCGTTTGGATATTTGGCTATCAGTAAATCATAGGCTTTACGAATAGTGGTGCTTTTCCCCTTTCTTTCGGTGCCGGTTAATGCAATGGCTTTTTTCATACCAAAACCCTCCTAGCTTTCCCTGTTGACTGCAATATAATGCAAAACCGGCCACGGAAGAGGCCGGTTCAGCGAGTAACTTACGATCGGTGGCAGTTTGCATTGTACTCGCGATAGTTTGTGCTTTCAATCAAGGTCGAAGTGTGTCGCTGGTACTGCGCCGCCCTCTAACTCCTGTCGGCGCGGGCTTCCGGTTGTGGACTGCCAAGCACATCAAAAAGGCAAGCGCGAGTGTGCGTCACCGCCTAAGAAAGTAATCAATGAAAGTAGTAAAGCTGAACATTGCACATTTTCGCGGCATCAAAAAAGCGGAGCTTCATTTCGATGGTCACACGTTGTTGGTCGGAATGAACAACGTTGGCAAGTCTACAATCTGCGAAGCGCTTGAGTTAGCACTCGGACTGGATAGGCTCAAGCGATTTCCACCGGTCGAAGAATTCGACTTCTACAATTCGCGTTACCTCGACAAAACCGTCGAACCTCCAGTTCCCATCGCGATCGAAATTGAGGTTGTCCTTGCCGATCTTCATCAAGAACTTGCCACCAAGTGTTTTGACCATCTAGAGCGTTGGCACCGTTCGGAAAAGCGTCTTCTTGCTGAGGGAGAGATCGATCTCGCGGACCATGCGGATGTTTGCGAATGTCTGAGGATCAGGACTACAGCGAAGTACGACGTCGAGGAAGATGAGTTTGAG
>Ga0190270_10000868_pt1 | contig 13584 bp, 12 predicted proteins | sample Popmic320T_FD_133748 | JGI IMG/M metagenome (GOLD analysis project Ga0190270, IMG submission 133748) | Populus adjacent soil microbial communities from riparian zone of Weber River, Utah, USA - 320 T | ecosystem: Environmental > Terrestrial > Soil > Riparian zone | place: USA: Utah | collected... | reverse complement strand
TGGAGGGGACTGGAGTGCTCGACACTGACGGCCTCGTCGTCGGATCGGTCGCGCGCGGGGGCGACGCACTCGGGTCAGAGACCACTTCCGGCACGGGCTTCGGCGCCGGAGTGGTTGGCCTCTCGGGCGTCGTGCCGACGGGCTTCGGTGGATTCGAAGGCACGGCATTGCCGGCTGAATCGCCTGACAGCAGGTAGATTCCGCCGCCCGCGATCGCGATGATGAGGGCCGCGGCAGCGGCGATTGCCGCCATTCGTCTGTTCCCGGTCTCCCGCCGTGGCATGGGTCTCTCGACCGCGGCGGCGCGCGGCGCGTCGCCAAGCAGCGCCGCGATTGATCGCTCGAACTGCGTGAACTCCTCGTGCTCGGCGGTGCCCGTCCAGTCCGTCAGGTCCGCGGCCTGCAGGCGGCGGAATCCCAGCGGTAGTGGGACCGCCTCGATCAGCGCCGGCACCAATCGCCCGTTGGCCCTTCCTTCTTCCGCCTCCTCGAGCACGTGGGCCGACCTCAGGGACGACGCCGACCAGAGGACGACGACGCAACGGGCGGCGTTGAGCTGTTCCTGAATCGATTCGCCGAAGTCCCGGCCGTGCCGAAGGTCCTTATCCCACCAGACCGACCATCCGTGGCGGGTCAATACGTCGACGAGCGCGCCTGCCCGGCGTCGATCCTCGCGCGCGTAGCTGATGAAGATATCGGCCATCGGCGTCATTCTGCGCCAAAACCAGCCGCCCTGCCAGGCGCTACCTGGCCTCGGGCATCAGCGTTCAAGCCGTGGGTGAACCCGGCGTTGGAGGGACTACTCCAATAGCGAGGTCTCGCTTAGAATGCCTCCGGGGCAGAGTTCGGATAAAGGAGGCTTCGGATGTCTGGCATATTCCATGCGGCAGCAGTAGGGTTTTTGGCTGTGTTGATGACTCCGGCTACAAGCGAGGCAGTCTCGTTCACTCTGTCGTCAGTCGTCGGGGATAATTGGATTTATACGCTCACGTATGAGCCCCTCGATAACTATTCGATCTTCCAACCATCCACGACGATAACCGTAACGGGCGTGTCCGGGGTAACTAGCGCCCTGGGGCCGACTTCAACGGACTTCGACCCACCCGGCGGATTCTTGGACACACTCAACCTTGACTGGACTCCGGCCGTTCTCTCGGGAGGAACTGCGGTGAGTTGGACTCATATCGGTTCCGGAACGGGTAATTTTGGTGAACCGAAGCACGTGTTCGGCTTCACAATTATCGCCCCCGGCGCTCAGACGGGCGTGGCTGCTGTTGCCACGGATGGCTTTGAGCGTGACTTGTCGAACCCCCTACCAAACGGCAGCTTTGACCTTGACATCTCGACAGAAGTGCGTGGACCAACTGTATCTGCCGTGCCTGAACCGGCGATCGGGCTTCTGATCGGCTCAGGCCTCCTGTATGCGTTTCAATTGCGGCGCCGCCGTCGAGCGTTCAAACGCTGAGTAGCTTGGCGATGCCGGACCATCGGCCCGTCGCCGTAGTCGACCTAGAAGAGGAGAGCGGCGAACTGTCACCCATCTGGTGCCTGTCTCACGCCAGATTGGGCATCACATTCCGGATGGTCTTCATCCCGTTGAGGAACGCCGCGATCATGTCGTAGGTCGCCTGCAGATCGGATGGCAGCGCCTTCCTGTCGATCAGATTCGGGTCGTTGCTTGGGAGCTTCAGGTCCGATTTGAGCGTGTTGTAGCGGCGTACCAGTTCCTCGTTGGCGTCCTGATGGAGCGTCTCGGGAAACCGCGTCACCGGCTGCGTCGTGAACGGCTTGCCAAAGGTGAGCGCGACCGTCAGCGGGCTTTTCATCTGGACGTCGTGATAACCGAGCTTGTCCAGGGCCGCCGTGAACGCCGAGAGCATGCCGGCGTCCTTGCAGGTGATTTCGGCCTCCATCGTGAGCCGCGTCGTGTCACGAGTGAATTCACCCCACTTGAAGCCGGTGAGCCACCAATGCTTCTCCGGCCCGCGTGTGAACATCGGCGTGCCGTCGCGCTTCAAGGTGAAGTGCATGGCCAACATGTCGTCGTCGCCCACGCACCGGTAGAACGCCGTGGATTCTCGAGCGTTCTCGGCCAGGCGGTCGATGGCTGGCACCACGGCGCGAAGCGCGTTCCAGATGCTCGTCGCCGTCGCCCCCGATGGAGGCGACGCCAGCTGGTTGTAGACGCCGATTTCCCCGCCCGTCTCCAGGCCGTACTGCCCCTTCCACAGCTCGATCATCCAGTTCTTGCCGGCGTGTGCGAAGTACACCGGCTCGCAGTCGATGATCATCTGCATCGCCGGACACGCGACGTCGTAGGCCCACATGAACCCGACCGTCCGCTGCCAGGCCTGGAGCCGTGACTGGATGATGTCCTGCACCGGGTCGTACTCGAAGCCGACGTCGAACACGAGCGTTGCGAGATCGCTCTTGGGATGCCAGTCGCTCATCGTATCCTCCACGGATCAGGAAACCGCCTTGGGCGCGGCTTCAGCGCCTGCGGTTGGCGGAACGGCTCCACGCGGATGCGCCGGTAGCTTACCTCCAGGACCTCTAATTGATCCGTGCCGCCCGGCGCGCGACGGACCACACGGTCGCCGGCCTTGGATTTCACGTCCTGGGATTTCACACAACACTAGGGAAAACGAGCGTTCCGGGGAGTCTCGTGCTCGTCGCGGGTGAACGTTGGCCCTGTTGTTGGTCCCATTCAACTAGACGCCCAATCAAACCAGCATCAGTTCCTGCCTGTTGGCGTTATGCTGCGACCCTCACAAGGTCGTCCCATGGAGGACGCATGTTGATCGATGGCGTGACGGCAATTCTCCTAATCAGCCCGGACGCGAAGGCCCTGGCCGACTTCTACAGGAAGGTTCTGGACCTGCCGCTGCAGGACGAGGAACACCCGGGAATCCCGTTGCACTACGGTTGCGATGTTGGCGGTGTGCATCTCGCGATCCATTCCAGCGAAGGATTCACAGGCGTTCCGACTCGAAATGCTCAAAGCCCTGCGATCGTACTCGGGACGTCGAACGTGAAGGCCGTCTTCGAACGCCTTGCCGCGAGCGGTGTTGACGCCATGGGACCGTCCGACCACGGCTTCGGGCTCATCGTGTCGTTTCGAGACCCCGATGGAAACGTCGTGGAGATACTGGAGGCGCACGAATAGCCTTGCGGATCCGGTCAAGCCCAGGGGCGCCTGAAGAACGAGGAGCGCGTATGCGAACGCGGTCGATTGTCGCCGGATGCGTCGGCCTGCTTTTCTCGGCCGTTCTGGTTGCCGCGGATTCCCCTTATGTGGGCCGGTGGAAAGTCAACGAAGACAAGACCGACTACGGGCTCGCGTTCACTTTCTCACGCTCCGAGTCGGGAGAGTTGCGCCTGACGCAGGGCGATCTCAGTTACATCGTGCGGTTCGATGGGCAGGACACGACCCAGGAGCGGTCCAGATGGGACGAGCGTCTACCGGCGGACGTCAGGCGAGCGACAAGGTCTGGTCGGCGCATGGAATATCAAGACGGTACCCGTCTCCATTTTGGAAATCTCGGTTGGTGACGGCTACGACCTGGTATATCGCCAGGGGCCGGGAATTTGCAAGGCGAGGTTCGATGGTCGCGACTACCCAACCTCGGGTCCCGAGACCTGCAAGATATCGAGGGTCCACGATCGGAGTTTCCTGTTCACGGTGAGCATCAACGGCAAACCAGTTGCGGTGGATACGTATACCGTGTCCGGGGACGGTCAGACATTGACCCCGATTGGCGGCCTGGCCGGGCAGCCGCCGAACCATACGATCGTGCACGAGCGGCAATGATCAGAGTTGTCCCGTGATCGTGAAGGCGCCATCGAGCATTGGAGGCTACCGGCATGAGGCAGAGACTGGCGATGCTGGCAGTGATTCTCCACGTAGCGCTGGGATCCTCCGCGTACGCGCATCACAGCCACTTCTACGATGAGTGCAAGAGCATCGGGATCGAGGGGCGAGTCGAACGGGTCGACTTCAAGAACCCGCACAACTTGATCGTTCTCAGACTGGACGACGGAGCTGTGTATACCGTCGATTGGGTGAACCTGACCCGACTGACGAGTGCCGGCATCATCGGCGCCGCGAAGGAAGCGGTGGTGTCTGGAGCGCGCGTCGCGGTGACGGGCTATCTAATCAGAGATGCGGTCGAGTTGCGGCGGATTGCCCCGAAGTTCAAGGGCGACGTGAATCCGAACACTGTCGAAGCACGCTCGTTACGGCGTGTGGACGACAGTTTCAGCTGGCCACTGCCTCCGAAGGCATACCCTCCGAACTGCGACCGTAAGTAGCGCCCAGCGCGCCGCCGCTACCTCGCCGATCGCGGTTCCCGCCCGCGTCCCGCGAACAGCATCGCTTACGTGCAGCTGCTGCCTTTTCGCTCGCCGCGTACCCAGGCGGCCAGCATCTGCCATTCCGGGTCGTCGCGGTTCTGCCAGCGTCGTGGGCCGTTGTGCGCGTAGGATCCGCCGCTGTCCGGGTGGAGCGGCTTCAGCAGGAAGCGGCTTCGCACGGGATCGCCAGGCACGATCAGCCGTGCGATCACCTGGAACGCTTGCCGCGCCTCCTCCTCGTTCCACGTGGTGCGCCCGCTGCCCGGCACGGGGGCGAAGCCGATCTGGCCGGCGTTGTGGCAGTTGCTGCACCGGATATGCCCTTCGCGCGGAGTCGCGAACACGTTCTGCACGCAGGTGCGGAAGAACTCGAAGTCCACTGCCGGCACCGGCGGCGGGATGTAGCGGTCGGCGGGCAGGCTGCGAATCCACTGCAGCACCGTCAGGTATTCGGGGTCCGTGCGCGAACTCCAATAGCTTCCACCGGTGTGGCCCGGCCCGCCGGCGCGCGGCTCGAGCGGCTTCACCAGCAGCCGGCTGTTCTCCGGCGCGCGCGTGTTCACGAGCTGCGTGATCATCTCGAAGTTGCGGCGTGACTGTTCCGGCGTCCATCCGGCATCGGTCTCGGGCGTCTCGAGATCGAACCGGAGGCTCGTCTGCCAGGTGTGGCACATGACGCACGCCGCGTAGCCGGGCATCGTGCCGCCGCGATCGCGCATGAAGATCGGCTCGATGGTCTTGCGGAACGACTCCACGTCCGCCGGCCTGGGCGCTGGTGCGGCCGGCGGCTGCGCCGACGTGGGCGCCTGCGAGGGGCGTGGCTCAGCCGAAAGCGAGCCGGAGAACCAGACGGCGGTCAGCAGGGTTCCCGCGCCCGCCGCCCAGAGCGTGTGCCACACGACCCGTGTTCGCGCGCGCACGACGCTCATTCCCCACCGCGAGTGGAGCTGGTTGGCGGCGCCGCGTTCACGCGATCGCGCGGCAGGATCGCCGTGCTGATGCGCGCGGGCCGCGCCCCGGTCTTGATCCGGTTGACGATCGCCAGCTTCTGCAGATCGACCACGGCGGTGTGGTCGGATCCGGAGATCGCCACGTACATGAACTTGCTGTCTGGCGTCGGTGTCATCCAGTTGGCGGTCGGACCGACTTCCACCGCGCCGATGTACTTCAGTCCGGGCAGCGTCCACCCGTAGATCCGGCTGTCGAGACGGCTCGACGCCCACAGCGCCGATCGATCCGGCAGCACCTCCACCCCGTGCATGTCGCCTGTCTGGATGCCGTCGGCGTTCTGCTTCCACAGCGGCAGCTTCGGCGGCCACAGCATGTCCACGACCTTCCGGGTGTTCCAGTCGATCACCCACACGGCGTTGATGCCCGTGGCCTGCGCGAACATCCGCTTGGTGGAGCCGTCGGCATTGGCCTCGAACGCCATCGGTCGCACCTCGTGCGTGCTGCGCCCGTACTGGGTGTAGCCGGTCAGCGGCATGCCCCAGGCCACCTGGTCGGTCTTTGCGTCGATCACCTGGATCGTGGGATCGCCTGGCTCGGGGTCCTCGTTCAATCCGGCGACCACGAAGTTGTCGTCGGGCGTCACGTAGGTGTTGTGCACGGGCGCGAACACCGGGATGCTCCGCACCACCTTGTGAGTCGCGAGATCGATGACGTCCACGACAGCTGCCGGCTTGCCGCCCTGCTGGAAGCCTGGCCCCACGACCTTGGACGAACGCCGCGAGATGGCCGCGTAGAGCTTCTTGTGCTTCTTGTTGACCACGATCTTGTTGGGGCGTTCCGACAGCGGAATCTGCATGACCGGCTGCAGCGTCTTCGCGTCGAAGACGTCCACCGTGTACTGCTGCTCGTTGGAGCAGTAGTAATAGAGACCGTCGGGATGTGTGGTGATGTTGTGCGCGTGCGGACAGCCACGGATGAGGCCGCTGACCCGCTGCGTGGTCGGGTCGATGATGTGATGGATGTTGCCCGCGTTGTTGCTCTGGAGTATGCGCACGGCCACCCCGTCGTAGGAGTCGAGCCGGGGCACGCCCTGAGCCGACACCGGCACGGCCGTGACGACCAGACTGGCGAAAACGGGCAGGGCGTGAAACAACGGCGACCGCGTCATGGTGACCTCCGTTGGCCGGACGATAGCACGGCAAGGGCGTTCTGGACGCGGGTTTCCGCCTTGAACCGTCCCCCCTTCGGGGGATAGCCTTCCACACCAGCCAGCACAGGAACAGCCGTATGCCATCGCACGGGCAGCACGCTTGGCGAACGGTCCCGGAGAACGCGGTCGGGCGAGCCCGGGTCGCCGCGTTGGCGCTGGTGGCTTGGTCTGTCCTGGCCTTGTCTGGAGCTGACACGGCGGCTCGACAGTCCCCGCCGCAGGCCGGCGCGCCCGCCGGTCCCAAGGCACTCATCGATCAGTATTGCCTCGGTTGCCACAACCAGCGCCTCCGAACGGCCGGACTCGCGCTCGATGCGATGGATCCCGCCCAGCCGGCGAAGGATGCCGCCACGTGGGAACTGGTCATCGCCAAGCTGCGCGCCGGGTCGATGCCCCCTCCGGGGCGACCGCGGCCGGACGCCACGGTCTATCACCGGGTCGCGCAGGAACTCGAGCGCGGGATCGACGGCGCCTGGGCGGCTGCGCCGCATCCTGATCGTGTCCCCGCCGTCGCACGCTTGAACCGCACGCAGTACAGCAACGCCGTGCGCGATCTCTTCGGTCTCGACATCGACGTGCGGCCGATGCTGCCGGGCGACGAAACCGCCGACGGCAGCTTCGACAACGTGGCGGACGCGCTCTCGATCTCCACGGCGCACCTCGAGCGCTATCTCTCTGTGGCGCGCCAGGTCACGCGCCTGGCCACGGGCCTGCCGCCCGTCGCGCCCGGCATCGAACGGTTCGAGATTCCGATCCACGTGCTGCAGGAGGATCGGCAGAGCGAGGACCTGCCCTTCGGCTCGCGCGGCGGCATCGCCGTCCGGCACGTGTTTCCCGCGAGCGGCGACTATCTGATCAAGGTCAGGCTGCAGCGGCAGTACCAGGACTACCTGATCGGCATGGGCTGGCCGCAGCAGCTGGACGTGCGCCTGGACGGGAAGCTGGTGAAGCGCTTTGTGGTGGGCGGCTCGGCCAAGGGCCGGCCGGCCGCCCGCAGCTACGCCGGCGACGGCGAGCCGGGCTTTGCCGGCGATCCCGAGTGGGAAATCTACATGCAGACCGGCGGCGACGCCGGCCTGGAGGTGCGCCTGCCGGTCGGCGCGGGCCCCCACGTGGTGGGCGTCTCCTTCGTCCGGGAACTCTGGGAGCCCGAAGGGCTCCCGCATCCCCCGCAGCGCGGCCGCACCATCACCAACGACAACGTCTATATGGGCTACGCCAACGTGGGAGAGGTCCAGATCGGCGGACCGCTGGCGCGCACTGAGGGCCCGGCGGCGTCCGGCGGCGTGTTCGTGTGCCGTCCCCGCGCCCAGGCCACCGAGCGGGCGTGCGCGCGCCAGATCCTCTCGCGCACGGCGCGGCTCGCTTACAGGCGGCCCGTCACCAGCGGCGACCTGGACACGCTGCTCCAGTTCTTCGACAGCGGACGGGACGAGGGTGGCTCCTTCGACGCGGGCGTGCAGCTGGCCCTCGAGCGCATGCTCGTCGATCCGGATTTCCTGTTGCGCGTGCACCGGAAGGCCGCACGGGCCGTGGATCAGTTCGAGCTGGCGTCGCGCCTGTCGTTCTTCCTGTGGAGCTCCATCCCGGATGGACGGCTGCTCGACCTGGCCGAGCGGGGCCGTCTCGCCGATCCCGCGATTCTGGCGCGCGAGGTCCGGCGGATGCTGGCCGACCACCGCGCGTCGGCGCTCGTGACCGACTTCGCGTCGCAGTGGCTGAACCTGCGCCGCCTGGGAGAGGTGGTGGTCGATCCGGACCGCTATCCCACCTACGACGACAGCCTGCTGCAGGCGTTCCAGCGCGAAACGGAACGCTTCGTCGGGAGCACGATCGACGAGGATCGCAAGGTCACGGACCTGCTGACGGCCGACTACACGTTCGCCAACGAGCGCCTGGCCAGGCACTATGGGATACCAGGCATCTATGGCAGCCGCTTCCGGCGCGTGACACTGCCCGACCGGCGCCAGCGGGGAGGGCTCCTGGCACACGGCGCGCTGCTGGCCACCACCTCTTACCCGGACCGCACGTCGCCGGTGCTGCGGGGGAAGTTCATCCTCAACAACATCCTGGGCCTGCCCACGCCGCCGCCACCGGTGGGCGTGGACACGAACCTGGCCGAGGTCAAGCCGGGCACGGCGCCCAGGTCGATTCGCGACCGGCTGGCCGAACACCGCACCAACCCGTCGTGCGCGAGCTGCCATGCGGTGATCGATCCGCTCGGTTTCGCGCTGGAGCACTACGATTCCATCGGCGCCTGGCGCATGGCCGACGAATCCGGAAACCCCGTGGACGCTCGCGGTACGGCGTCAAATGGGGCGACACTCGATGGACTGGAGAGCCTGCGCGCGATGCTGCTGGCCCAGCCGGAACAGTTTCCGCGAATGGTGACCGCAAAGCTGCTCGCCTACGCGATCGGCCGGCCGCTGGAGCATCAGGACCGACCCGCGGTGCAAGCCATCGTGCGCGAGGCGGCGGCCGGGGGCTACCGCTGGTCGGCGCTGATTTTGGGCATCGTGAAAAGCCCCGCGTTTCTCACGCGTCCGGCCACGGACAAAAGGGGATGACGACGATGGGATTCGCCACATCGAAAGCGTTGCCGCGGCGCACCGTCCTGCGGGGCATCGGCGCCACCCTGGCCCTGCCCATGCTCGATGCCATGGTGCCGGCTCTCGGCCCGGGCGCCCGCGCCGCCACCAGACCGGTGCACAGGTTCCAGGCGGTCTACGTTCCCAATGGCATGGCCATGGAGTACTGGCTGCCGAAGGGCCTCGGCCGCGCGTTCGAGCTCACGCCGATCCTGGAGCCGCTGGCGCCGTTTCGCGGGCAGATGCTGGTGCTCTCGGGACTGAACGCGAGCTGGACCTACATTCACGCGGGCGCGTCGGGCTCCTTCCTGACCGGCACCGCGCGCGGCGGCCGCACTGAGGTGGAGATCCTCGCGGATGTGTCGATGGACCAGTTGCTCGCGCGGCAGTTCGCCCAGGAGACGCAGCTGGCGTCCCTCGAGCTGGCCATGGACGGGCCGGCAAACGCGGGCGCCTGCACGGGCATCCTGAGCTGCGCCTACACGCACACGATCTCCTGGCGCAGCGCCACTCAGCCGCTCCCGATGGAGCACAACCCGCGAGCGGTGTTCGAGCGGCTGTTCGGCGACAGCGGCAGCACCGACCGTCGAGCCCGCGAAGCGCGCCTGCGCCAGCACAAGAGCATCCTGGATTCGGTGAACGACAAGCTGGCGAGGCTGAGCAGCGAGCTGGGCCCGCAGGACCGCGCCAAGGTCGATCAGTATGCGGAAGCCGTGCGCGACGTCGAACGGCGCATCGCGCGGGCCGAGGAACAGCGCGGCGTGGAGCTGCCCGCGATCGATCAGCCGCAGGGCATCCCCCCGGTCTTCGAGGATCATCTGGCACTGATGCTCGATCTGCAGCTCCTGGCCCTGCAGTCGAACCTCACGCGGGTCGTCACCTTCATGATGGGCAAGGAGCAGAGCGCCCGCCCCTACCCGCAGGTCGGCGTCCCCGAGGCGCACCACCCGCTCTCGCACCACAACGACGTGCCCGAGCTCATCGAGCGCTTGTCCCACATCAACCGCTATCACACCAGGCTCTTCGCCGGCTACCTGGCCAAGCTGCGCGCGACGCCGGACGGCGACGGCACGCTGCTGGATCACATGACGATTCTTTACGGCGCCGGCATCTCCAACAGCACGCGCCACTCCGGCCAGAACCTGCCGCTGATGCTGGTGGGCGGCGGCGCGGGGCGTCTGTCGGGCGGACGGCATCTGACATACACGGACAAGATCACCAATGCGAACCTGCTGATGACGCTGATGGACAAGCTGGACGTGCCGGTGGAGCGACTCGGCGCGAGCACGGGGAAGCTGGACATCGACACGCTTCCGGAACTGTAGGCGGGCGCCTCGATGTCAATTCAGAATTCAGAATTCAGAATTCAGAAACTGCGGTCGGGACTGCGTTCATGGCGGTGCGGAACGGCATTCGTGGCGATGGTACTGGCCGTTGTGATCGCCGCGCCGGTCGGGGCGCAGGTGCTGGCCGCCGCGAAGGCCCAGGACACGGAGGGCGTGAGGCGCGCGCTGCAGCTCAAGCCGCCGGACGTGAACGCCGCCGAGGCCGACGGCACCACGGCACTGCATTGGGCCAGCTATCACGACAACGGTGAGATGGCGGCGCTCCTGCTTCGTTCCGGCGCCAAGGCAAACGCCGCCAACGACCTGGGCGCCACCCCGCTGTGGATCGCGAGCCAGAACGGCAGCCCGGCCATGGTGCGCCGGCTGCTTCGGGCCGGCGCCGACCCCAACGCGGCGCTGCTGCTGGGTGAATCGCCGCTCATGGTGGCATCCCGCGTGGGCAACGCGGAGGTAGTGGGGCAGCTGCTCGAGGCGGGTGCCACGGTGAACGCCCGCGCGGCGCGAGGGCAGACGGCGCTGATGTGGGCCGCGGCGCAGCGGCATCCCGGCGTCGTGCAGCTCCTCATCTCCCGCGGCGCGGACATCCATGCGCGCTCCGAGGCGTGGAGCCAGGTGGAGGCGGTGTCACCGCACGGGCATCTGGACTACAACCGCGCCATCCCGTACGGGCGGGACACCGCGCTGATGTTCGCGGCCCGCGCGGGCGATCTGGCCTCGGCGACGCTGCTGGTCGGCGCCGGAGCCAATGTCAACGACGCGGATGCGTGGGGCGTCAGCGCCACGACGCTCGCGGCCTTTGGCGGATTCACCGAGCTTGCCGAATACCTGCTGGACAAGGGCGCAAACCCGAACGCGGACGCCGCGGGGTTTGCCGCGCTCCACGTGGCCATCATGCGCCGCGACGAGCGGCTGGTCGGCTCGCTTCTGGCGCACGGCGCCGATCCGAAGCTCCCGCTCAAGGCGTGGACGCCCACCCGGCGCACATCGCGCGACAACAACTTCGAGCCCGAGCTCGTGGGTGCGACACCGTTCTGGCTCGCTGCCCGGTTCGCGCAGCCAAGGGTGATGCGCCTGCTGGTCGAGCGCGGCGCCGATCCCCGGGTCGTGCACCGGAGCGACCGTGTGGTGGACGGCCGGGGCGGCAAGGCCTACGAGCACAAGTACGAGTCCACCACCGCGCTGATGGCGGCCGTGGGGATGGGCGGCGGCGGGCCGGCGTGGGTCGCGCCCGACCGTGCCACGCGCGAAGCCCTGATCCTCGACGCTGTGAAGCTGGCCGTCGAGTGGGCTGTTGACGTGAACGCCGAGAACACCGACGGCCGCCGCGCGCTCGACGCGGCGAAGAGCCAGAAGCTGGAAAGCGTGGCCTCGTTCCTGATCGAACGCGGTGCCAAGCCGGGCATCGAGCCAAAGAAGTAACTGACTCTAGGGTGTCAGCTTCCACACTTCGCCCGCTCCTGCAGTGATGCCTCCATTGGTGTAGTAGACCGTGCCGTCGCTGGCCACGAGCACTGACGTCGGGCGATTCAGGTTCGACACCAGAACCGTCTTCTGTCCGCTCGGAGTGATCTTCACCAGATCGCCGGGCAAGGCGAAGAATGCCGGCCCTGTGGAGTGCTCGATCACGTAGAGGCTCCCGTCCGGCCCGAAGTCGATGTCGGTCACCGTCGTCAGTCCGCTTCGGAACACCTGCGGGGCCTGGCCGGGCACGACCCGATAGACGCTGGCTGCGCCGGCGGTGAACGGCACGCCTGTCAGTTCGCTGACGTAATACGCGCCATCTGGTCCTACCGCGACGGCGGTGGCCACGGCGTCGGTCACCCGGGCGGGGCGCGAGGGAAAGACGGCGATCGTGTTGACCAGGCCGCTCGAAGCGACGCTGAGCAACGCGTTGGCTCCAGCGTCCGCCACGAGCCGCAGTGTGGGCAACACGAGCAGGCCAAACGGATTGCTGTCCAGGGGCCCCCCAGCGGGATTCACGTCTCGTTCGTATGCGGACACGTCGCCGGCCTCGGCAGTCTCTCCGGTTCTCGAAATCTGCAGGAGCGTACCGAACATGTTGCCCCTGAATCCGTACCGCGACCGCGCCTGCGACGACGGGTCGAAACCGAGGCCCATCAGGACGTACATCGAAGAACCCTGGAAGCCGACGTCGCTTGGTCCGCCAGCCGCATCACCGCCGGCCAACGCATGCGAGGGGAGTTCGGAGACAACGCGTTGCTGAACGTTATTGAGGAAGCGCGAGATGGCGCCCGTCAGACCGTAGCAGCGACTCTCGTTCGCCGAATTGATCTGGCACGGCCCCGCGCCGCCGGTTCCGGCCTCGGCGACGTAGATGCCCCCGTCAGGACCAAAAGCAAGTCCGCGCGGACTGTTCAACCCGCTCATGATCCGCGTGTTCGTCTGCGCGGCAAGCGGGGTCGTCGTCAGGAGTGCCACCACACAGGTGACGCCCACGAGCCAGGGGGTCGCAGCGAGTGTCCTTGGGGTCATCAATGTCCCTCTCTTTCTATGAGTTCAAGCGGAATCGAGCACCGAAACGCGCAGCCGGGGTGCGCTGCGCGTTTTACGGAGCGAATCCGCTTGAACACTCAGACATTTGCCGGGGCACGGGATGTCGCGTGTCGGAGCCCTGATAGACTCCGAAGGTGAACGGGGCATCCGGGCAAGCCGCCGACCTGACGGGGCTGCTGCAGGCGTGGGATCGCGGCGACGCCACCGCGCTGGACCAACTGGCGCCGTTGCTGCACGCCGAGTTGCGACGGCTCGCGCGCAGCATCCTTGCCCGGGAGCAGGCGGCCAACGGCTGGCAGGCGACCGAGCTCGTGCACGAGGCGTATCTGCGCCTGTTGGGTTGGCAAAAGACCGTTCGATGGCAGAACCGAGCACATTTCTTTTCCACGACGGCCGCGATGATGCGGCGGGTGCTCGTCGATGCCGCACGAACGCGTAAGGCGGCCAAACGCGAGGCTGGAGTCGCACCTGTCTCACTCGACGCCATCGACGTCGCGGCGCCACAGGCCTCTGTCGACGTGATAGCCGTGGCTGATGCCCTGACCGCGCTGGCGGCCGTGTCGCCGCGCGCGAGCCAGGTCGTCGAGCTGCGTTTCTTCGGCGGCTTCAGTGTGGAGGAAAC
>Ga0190270_10000867_pt1 | contig 13585 bp, 13 predicted proteins | sample Popmic320T_FD_133748 | JGI IMG/M metagenome (GOLD analysis project Ga0190270, IMG submission 133748) | Populus adjacent soil microbial communities from riparian zone of Weber River, Utah, USA - 320 T | ecosystem: Environmental > Terrestrial > Soil > Riparian zone | place: USA: Utah | collected... | reverse complement strand
TGGCGAGTCTCGAAACAGGACACCATTGGCGGTGCGAATCCAGCCTGCTAGACAATCGATGACCGCGGCCGGGGGCATTTTTAGATGGAACGCAAGATCCTCATCATGGGCCTGCCCGGCGCGGGCAAGACGACGCTCGCCCGGGTGCTCGCGCCGCGGCTCGGCGCGGTGCATTTCGACGCCGATCAGGTCCGCGCCAACATCAACAAGGATCTGGGCTTCACGGTCGGCGACCGGATCGAGCAGGCGCGGCGGATGGGCTGGCTGTGCGACCGCGTGGTCGAGGCCGGCGGCTTCGCCATCGCCGATTTCGTCTGCCCGACCGCCGAGACGCGCGACGCCTTCGGCCCGGCCTTCACCGTCTGGGTCGACCGCATCGCCGAAGGCCGCTTCGAGGATACCAACCGGCTGTTCGAGCCGCCCGAAGAGCCCGCAATCCGCGTCACCGCCGAGGGCGCGCCCGAATATTGGGCCGAGCAAGTGGCGCAGACCCTGGTGCCGACATTCGACTACAAGAAGCCGACAGCGTTGTTCGTCGGCCGCTACCAGCCCTTCCACGACGGCCACCGCAACCTGATCCTCGAAGGCCTGCGGCGGGTCGGCCAGGTCTGCGTCGCGGTGCGCGACACCGCCGGCACGGGCGAGAAGGATCCGTTCGCGTTCGAATATGTGAAGGCGAGGATCGAGGGCGCGCTCAAGGAGCATGCCGGGCGTTTCGTCGTCGTGCCTTTGCCCAACGTCACCGCCATCTTCTACGGCCGCGACGTCGGCTACCAGGTCGAGCGCATCGATCTCGACGAGGCCCTCGCCGAAATCTCGGCGACCGAGATTCGCGGCCGCATGGGTCTGTAGGGACCCAGCGGCACGGTTGACGAACGCCCGGCCATCGCAGCAAGAGCAGGCGATGACCGGGACCATCGACAAAGCGGGGCTGCAGGTGGCGGTGGCGCTGGCGCGCTTCGTCGAGGAGGACGCGCTGCCCGGGACGGGGATCGAGCCGGAGACCTTCTGGCCCGGCATGGCCGATATTTATGCCCGTTTCGTGCCTGAGAACCGAACGCTGCTCGCGGTCCGCAATGCGCTCCAGGCGAAGATCGATGCCTGGCACGATGCGCATCCCGGCGAGGCGTCGGGCGACGCCTACCAAGCCTATCTGCGCGAAATCGGCTATCTCGTCGACGAGCCGGAGCCCTTCACGATCGCGCCGGACAATGTCGACGACGAGGTCGCGCGCCTCGCCGGGCCGCAGCTGGTGGTGCCGGTGCTCAACGCCCGCTTCCTGCTCAACGCCGCCAATGCGCGCTGGGGCAGCCTGTACGACGCGCTGTACGGCACCGACGTCATAGCCGGCGGCCCCGCCGGCGGGGGATACGATCCCGTGCGGGGCGCGATGGTCGTCGCCAGGGCAAAGGCGTTTCTCGACGGCGCGGTGCCGCTCGCGTCGGGTTCCTGGGCCGACTTTGCGGGCGGCGATCCCTTGCTCGCCGATCCCGCCCAGCTCGTCGGCCGGCGCGGGGCCGATCTTCTCTTCCGCAACAACGGCCTGCACATCGAGCTGATCGTCGACCGCGATCATGCGATCGGCCGTGACGACCCGGCCGGGATCGCCGACATCGTGCTCGAGGCCGCGCTGACCACGATCGTCGACCTCGAGGATTCGGTGGCCGCGGTCGACGCCGAGGACAAGGTCGCGGCCTATGCCAATTGGCTCGGGCTGATGCGCGGCGATCTCGAGGCCCGCTTCGACAAAGGCGGCCGCGCCGTGAGCCGGTCTCTGGACGACGATCGCCACTTTACCGCGCCCGACGGCTCCGAGCTGGTCCTGCCCGGCCGCAGCCTGCTCTTCGTCCGCAACGTCGGGCATCTGATGACCACCCCCGCCGTGCTGCTTCCCGACGGAAGCGAGGCGCCTGAAGGAATCCTGGACGCCATCGTCACCAGCCTGATCGCGCTGCACGACTTGAAAGGGCTCGGGCGGTTCCGCAACAGCCGCGCCGGCTCGGTCTATATCGTCAAGCCCAAGATGCACGGGCCGGACGAGGCGGCCTTCACCAATCGCCTGTTCGACGCCGTCGAGGACATGCTCGGGCTCGCCCGCCACACGGTCAAGGTCGGCGTGATGGACGAGGAGCGGCGAACCTCGGCCAATCTCGCCGCCTGCATCCGGGCGGTGAGGGACCGGGTGGTGTTCATCAACACCGGCTTCCTCGACCGGACCGGCGACGAGATCCACACCTCGATGCGCGCCGGCGCGATGGTGCCCAAAGGCGAGATGAAGGCGAGCGCCTGGATTGGCGCCTATGAAGAGCGCAACGTCGGCATCGGCCTTGCCTGCGGCTTCGCCGGCCGGGCGCAGATCGGCAAGGGCATGTGGGCCGCGCCCGACCGCATGGCCGACATGCTCGAGCAGAAGATCGTCCATCCCCGGGGGGGCGCGAACACGGCCTGGGTCCCGAGCCCGACAGCGGCGGTGCTGCACGCGCTCCACTATCACCAGGTCGACGTGTTCGCGCGCCAGCAAGAGCTGAAGGCACGGCCCATTGCCGGGCTGGACCAACTGCTCGCGATCCCGCTCGCGCCCGGCCGCAACTGGTCGGCGCAAGAGATACGCGACGAGCTCGACAACAATGCCCAGGGCATCCTCGGCTATGTCGTGCGCTGGATCGATCAGGGCGTCGGCTGCTCGAAGGTGCCGGACATTCACGACGTCGGCCTGATGGAGGATCGCGCCACTTTGCGCATCTCTTCCCAGCATTTGGCGAACTGGCTGTTGCACGGCATCTGCTCGGCCGCTGAGGTCGATGCGGCGCTGGGCCGGATGGCGGCCAAGGTCGATGCGCAGAATGCGGCCGATCCGCTCTATCGCCCGATGAGCGGCAACGAAGCGACCAGCTTGGCCTTCCAGGCGGCGCGCGCTTTGGTGTTCGAGGGCGTCACGCAGCCCAACGGCTATACCGAGCCGCTGCTCCACAGCTACCGCCGGCGGCTGAAGGAGCGGACGGGATGAGGAGGCCGGATGCTTAGTCGACGGACGATGATTCAGGCGGCGGTCGCAGCCGCCTTGCTGGCGCCGGCCGCCGGCCTGGCGGCACCGCTTCCGCCAAGGCGCAGGCCGAGGCGGCTGCGGCCGGGCGACGTGGTCGGTCTCGTCGAGCCCGCCAGCCTCACTCCCGACGCCTTCGATCTCGAGCTGGTCCTGGAGACGATCCGCGCCATGGGGCTGGTCCCGCGGCCGGCCGCCAATCTGCTCAGCCGCTACGGCTATCTCGCCGGCCGGGACGAAGAACGCGCCGCGGGCATCAACACGATGTTCGCCGACCGGGCGGTGCGCGCGATTTTCGCCGTGCGCGGCGGCTGGGGCAGCGCACGGGTGCTGCCGCATCTCGACTTCGATCTGATCCGGGCCAATCCGAAGCTGCTGATCGGCTTCAGCGATATCACCGCGCTCCACCTCGCGCTGGCCGCGCGCACGGACTGCCCCAGCATCCACGGCCCGAATGCCGCGAGCGCCTGGGGGCGGCTGTCCTGGGATTCCTTCCGCCGCCTCGCCTTCGACGCGGAGACGCCGACCTGGCGCAGCCCCGTGGGCACGGACGACCGCCTGGCGCAGCGCAGCGGACGGGTCCGCACGTTCCGCCCGGGACTGGCGTCGGGACCTTTGATTGGCGGCAACCTCACCGTGCTTTCGGCCTTGGTCGGCACGCCTTTTCTGCCCAGCTTCGACGGCGCGATCCTGTTTCTGGAGGACGTCGACGAGGCGCAATATCGCATCGATCGCATGCTGACTCAGCTTGCTCTGGCCGGGATTCTCGGACGCGTGGCGGGCGTGGTCTTCGGCCAATGCACCGACTGCACCAACCGGACGGCGTCCCTGGGAGGCTTCACGCTGTCAGAAGTCCTCGCCCAGCATCTGACGCCGCTCGGCGTCCCCGCCTTCCAGGGCGCCTTGTTCGGCCACATCGACAACCAGTACAGCCTCCCCGTCGGCGTCCGCGCCGAGATCGATGCAACGGCGGGGACGATCCGGATGCTGGAGCCGGTGGTCGCTTAGCAGAGTCATCGAGGCAGGCAGAAGGGGACAGTCACAGTGACTGTCGCCTTTCATTGTCGCGGAGAGATTGAGGGCGCGGCGGGGATGGGTCGAGGCTCCTGAAAAGGCGCGCCGTCGCTATCGATCGGGGCCAAGGGTTTGGCCGATATAATGCCGATACGCCCGTTCCAGATAACCCGTCGGCGGGCCGTGAGGGGAATGGATTCTCGACAGCGCGTCACCGATAATTGTCTCTACGTCTGCGGTCAGCGAAGGCCAGCGGCTGACAGTATCGCTGTCGCTCCACCGCTCCATGAAGTGCGCATAGGCTCGCGCCATGCCGCAATTGGCGATAAAATCCGGTATCACCGAAAGCTCGGAATCTGCGGCCTCCTCCACATCCGTCGATACGAACGGGACGTTTGCTCCGGGGGAGATCAGCCCAACTCCCGCCTTAAGGAGGCGACGCAGTCGAGCCTCGTCGATGGTCCCGGAAGCCGCGGCGGGTATGAACAGATCGGCGGGCGTGTCCCAGAACGACTGGTCACCGGCATCAAGGCGTTCGCCGCTGCCCAGATTGGTCCCGCTCCGGGCGCGGATCAGATCCTTGACGTCCAGGCCGCTGTCGCTTGTGACGCAGAGGCGGCGCTTCGGAACGTCATCGTCCTTATCGCCGCGCCTCTCGTCGGGGTCGAGCGTTATGACGCCGCATATACGGGCCCCCGCCTCGGCCAGGAAATAGGCGGCTGCGGCGCCGACATTCCCGAATCCCTCGACCAGCACCCGCTTGCCGGAGAGGTCCTGGCCGCGAAGCTCGTAGAAACGGCGAGTCGCTTCGGCAACTCCGAAGCCCGTTATCAAGTCGAGAATTTTCGGCGCCTCCGCGGCGAGCCGCAGACCGACCTCTTCGACGGGCTGCGGAACGCCACTTCGCAGGCTCTTCAACCGCTCTTCATGATGGTCCCGGTAGAAACCATAGACGATCCCCTGCTGCGGGTCCGTGAATGCGGCGCTGCCCGGCTCAATCGTCCGGCTCACCTCGCCGAACAGCCTGATGATGGTCGCGTCGTCGACGCCCAAATCCCCGCCTGTCCCATACCGGTCTTTCAGGGAGGGCCAAATCGAGGTGAGCCAGCGCCGAAGCACCCCTTCCTTATGGGGCTTCGGATCATAGCCGGCAGCGGAAGTGACACTCTCGGGTTCCGGGACGTAGCGGATGACCGATTTGGCTCCCCCAATATCAGGACCGGCAACCCTGAACTTGAGCTCCATGGTCTTTGCCAGGTTGATCGCGGTGGTGCAGGCGTCGTCGTCGCTGTCGAAGCCGCAAATCCTCGTCCCCCCGCCGGCGGCCCCGTTTCGCCACGACTGGACGGCGAGGAATCCGACCGAATCGCTTTCCGTGTCCTTCCATTTCTCCACGTGGGCGAGGGGCGTGTCATTCATGTAGGTCTTGCGGAGCGTGAAGCCGGTTTCCATGTCAGGCGCTGCCTCCTATGCGGATCAGTCGATAGTCTTTCGATCCCTTCTTGAGCACGAGCAGGCTGTTCAGAACCAAATCGTCCGTAGTCAGCAGGCGCTCGGGGTCGGTGATCCTCGTTCCATTGAGATAAAGCCCGCCGCCGCCGGCCAGCCGTCGCGCTTCGCCTTTCGAAGCACACAGGCCGGAGCTCAGGCAGGCATCCACCAGCCTCATTCCTTCTGCCAGGACGGCGCGATCGAGCGTCGAGGCGGGAAGGTCGTCGACGATGGCCGACAATTCTTCCGAGGTCAGGCTCTCCAACTGCCCGCCAAAGAGGATGTCGGAGATTTTCTCGGCCTGGCGCTCGACGCTCTCGCCGTGAACGACGCTGGTCACTTCCCGCGCCAGACAACGTTGAGCCTCGCGCCGTTCGGGTGCGCAAGCGTGCGATTCCTCGATTGCGTCGATTTCGTCGGGGCTCAACCAGGTAAAGTACCTGAGATAGGATCCCACATCCCGGTCATCGACGTTGATCCAGAATTGATAGAATTCAAATGGTGAGGTCTTGTTGGCACTAAGCCAGACTGCGCCTGCCTCAGTCTTGCCGAATTTCAGCCCGCTGGAAGTCGTCACAAGTGGGAATACCACTCCATAGGCCTTCGATCTGCTGACCTTCCGGATTAAATCAATTCCAGCTGTGATGTTACCCCATTGATCACTGCCGCCCATTTGAAATTCGCATCCATATCTCTCATGCAGAACTAGAAAAGTCATAGGCCTGCAGAAGCATATACGTGAATTCCGTGAACGAGATACTATCTTCCTGTTCCAGCCGGCGCCGCACAGATTCCTTTGAAATCATGTAGCTTATCGAGAAATGTTTGCCGACATCGCGCAGGAAGGTCATCAGGTTGCTGGTGGAGAGCCACTCCGCGTTGTTGACTATCCGTGCGGCCCGGTCGGAGGCCGAGAAGTCAAGGAAGCGCTCGAGCTGCGACCTGATCCCGACGAGGTTCGCGTCGATCTGATCACCGGTGAGCAGCTGGCGTTCGGCGGTCTTGCCGCTCGGATCGCCGATCAACCCTGTTCCTCCGCCCGCTATTGCAATGGGCCTATGTCCGGCCCTCTGAAGGCGTGCGAGCGCCATGATCGGCAGCAATGACCCGACATGCAGACTGTCGGCACTGGGATCGAAGCCGATATAGGCCGTGATTTGGCGGCTCGCCAAGGCTTCAAGCGCGCCTTCGCTCGCCGTATGAACCAAGCCTCTACGCTTCAAGTCTTCGACAATGGCCACCGCTTCACTTTCCTCGCCCCGAATTAACACTGTAGTCGATTAGGCTGATGCGTCCTGCTCTCTCAAAGATTTAACTCGCTCGCAAACACAGGCCAATTGTGCGTTTTGTCTCGACCCGAGGAAATGAATTCGAGCAGGGCACGGGAATAGAGACGCAGGCGTTCCGGCGCGGATTGTGTAAGCGGGCTGATCGCCTGTCAAGCAAACGGCGATCTCGACGCAGATTCCATAGCTCACAAGCGAGCGTGTGTAGCGTTGGACCCACATGCCGCAGTGGTCGTGCAGGGATGACGCGGTATCAGGTCAAGAATGGTAGCGATGTGCGGAGCTCTTCGCCGCATGGGGCGATCCGACGCTGGCGGGGATCCCGAGACCGGCACAATTCCGGCTCCTCCGTCAGGCCGAGCGCTGGAGTTCCGCTACAACGAGCGGGAAAATGGCCGGGCGCTCGTTCACAGGCCGCAGAGCTGGAGTGACGTTCGTCTATCGACGCACCCTTATCCAATCAGCAGGATCGAGCGCGATTTCCTCGCAATTGTCGCCCCGCCCGGCGCGGTCGATGACGAGGAAGTCGCTTTTGTCGAGGACGAGCAGGAAATGGTGCCAGACGCCCTTGCGATAATGGACGCCCTGGTCCGGCTCGGCGCGGAAGAGGCGGATTTCGGCGGGGTCGAAGGGGCCGGCGGGGGCGACCGCGACGAGGTAAAGGCGGCCGCTCAGTGGGACGAAGGTCTGGCTGCCGAGCGGGTGGCGCTCGAACGCACGCAGAACCAGTTCGGCGAGCGGCCTGGCGCGGAACAGGCTGATCACGGGGACGCCGCCGCCGTCGGCGACGTCGACCTCGGCGAGCGCGTCGTAGCGGGTGGCGTGACCCTCGTTGATATCGAGCTTAACGGCGGCGTCGGAGGCGTGGATCACGCTGCCGAACCAGGCGAACGCCTCGGCGGTCAGCGGCTCGGGCGTGAGTTCGCGCATCGGTCCTCCTCATTTGAAGGGTTGTGCACCCGATAGCTCCGTTTCATCACTGCCGCCGTGATAGGCGGTGCATTTGACTGAGACCAGCTACCCGCGCGACCTCATCGGCTACGGCCGCACGCCGCCGCATGCGGGGTGGCCGGGCGGCGCGCGCATCGCCGTGCAAATCGTGCTCAATTATGAGGAGGGCGCCGAGGCGAACGTCCTCGACGGGGATGCGGGCGCCGAGGTGTTCCTCTCCGACATTCCCAATGCTGCGCCGGTGGCGGGCGCGCGGCATATGAGCATGGAGCAGCTCTACGAATATGGATCGCGCGCCGGCGTGTGGCGGCTGCTCCGGCTGTTCGAGCGTTACGATGTTCCGGTCACCGTGTTCGGCGTGGCGCTGGCGATGCAGCGCAATCCGGCGGTGGTGGAGGCCTTTCTCGGGGCCGGGCATGAGATCGCGTCGCACGGCTGGCGGTGGATCAATTATCAGTGGGTGCCGGAGGCCGAGGAGCGCGCCCACCTGGAGCGCGCGATCGAGGTGCACCGGCAATTGACCGGCGAGCGCCCGCTCGGCTGGTACACCGGCCGAACCAGCCCCAACACGCGGCGGATCGTGGCGGAGGACGGGGGCTTCCTCTACGACGCCGACGATTATTCGGACGATCTTCCGTTCTGGACGGAGGCGGCGGGGACGCGCCACCTGATCGTGCCTTATTCGCTGGAGACGAACGACATGCGCTTCGCCAGCGCGAACATGCAGACCGGAGACCAGTTCTTCGCCTATCTGCGCGACACGTTCGACACGCTCTACGCCGAGGGAGAGGAAAGACCCAAGATGATGTCGGTCGGGCTCCACTGCCGGCTCGCGGGTCGGCCGGGCAAGATGGCCGGGATCGAGCGCTTCCTCGAGCATGCGCTCGGTCACCAAGACGTCTGGTTCTGCCGCCGCATCGAGATCGCGCGGCACTGGCGCGCCGAGCATCCACATGCCCGCTGACATGTTCCAGGATCTGCGCCGACACCATGTCGATCTGGCCCAGCCGCGGCTCGGGGGCGAGGTGACCTATGCGACGGACGATTTCTTCGCCGACAAGGCGCGCCTGATCGACCCGGTCGAGCCGGTGTTCGTCCCGGACAAATATGACGAAAACGGCAAGTGGATGGACGGCTGGGAGAGCCGGCGCAAACGAATCCGCGGCCACGATTGGTGCGTGGTCCGCCTGGGCGCGGCGGGGCGGGTCGCCGGCTTCGAGATCGACACCCGGCATTTCACCGGCAATTATCCGCCCGGCGCCGAGATCGAAGTCTGCCGAAGCGACGACGCGATCCCGGACGAGGGGGCGGGCTGGACGAAGGTCACCGAGCGCCTCGCGCTGAACGGAGACGACCGCGTCTACGTGCCCGTCGAGCATGACGACCCCGTGACCCATGTCCGCCTGCACATCTTCCCCGACGGCGGCGTCGCGCGGCTGCGCGTCTGGGGCAGGGTCGCCAAGGATTGGTCGAGGCTTGATGCGGACGAGCGCCTCGATTTGCTGGCGATGGAGAATGGCGGGCGCGGCATCATCGCGAACGACGAGCATTATGGGCGCGTCGAGAACCTCACTGCGCCTGGACGCGGCCTGAACATGGGCGACGGCTGGGAGACGCGGCGGCGGCGCGAGCCCGGCCACGACTGGGCGGTGCTCGAGCTGGGGGCTTCCGGTCGCATCGAGGAGGTCGTCGTCGACACCGCCCATTTCAAAGGCAATTATCCGGACCGCTGCTTCCTCCAGGCGGCGGCCCAGGCAAACGGCTCGCCCGACGAGATCGCGTCGGCCTCAGAGGCGTGGCCGGTGCTGCTGGCCGAAGCGAAGCTCGAGGCGGACAAGGTCCACGTCTTCCGGGACGGCCTGGCCGATCTCGGCGCCGTCCGCTTCGTACGGCTGAACATCGTTCCCGACGGGGGGGTCAGCCGGCTGCGGCTGATCGGGCGGGTCGCGCGATGAGTGCTTTGTTCGAACATTCGCTTTGGGTGGAGGAACGCGCCGATGCGCGGCCATCGTCCGGCGACCGGCATGCGGATTTGATGGCCGTCGTGTATGACGCAAGCGCCGAGGAGCAGCTCGCTTTGATCCGCGCACACCCCGAGCTGGCGGGCAGGGCCGCGGTCGACCTCACCGCAGACAGTGCCGCCGAGCAGGCCAGCGCAGGGCTGGACCGGCTGACGCCGGCCGAGTTCGACCGTTTCCACGCGCTCAACGACGCTTACGCGCAAAAATTCGGTTTTCCGTTCATCATCTGCGTGCGCCTGACCGACAAAGCGGGCATCCTCGCCGCGATGGAACGCCGCCTCGCCAACGACCGCGACACCGAGATCGCCACCGCGCTTGGTGAGATCGGCGAGATCGTCCGGCTGCGGCTGGAGGCGACGTCATGAGCACGCTCACCACCCACGTCCTCGACACCAGCCACGGTCGCCCCGCGGCCGGCATGGCGCTGGTACTGAGCGGACCGGACGGCGAGATCGCGCGGGGCACGACGAACGCCGACGGCCGTTGCCCCGAGCTGGCGAGGGACGCGCTCGCTCCGGGACGGTACGCGATCCGCTTTTCGGTGGCGGACTATTTCCGCCGGCTCGGCGTCGCATTGCCCGATCCGCCCTTCCTCGACGAAGTCACCGTGGAGTTCGGCGTCGCGCCGGACGGCGGGCATTATCACGTCCCCTTGCTCGTCTCGCCTTTCGCTTATTCGACCTATCGGGGCAGCTGAATGGTGGGCGTCGATGTCGCCGAATGGCTCAACCTCGCGATCCGATGGCTGCATCTGACGGCGGGGATCGCCTGGATCGGCTCGAGCTTCTATTTCGTCTGGCTCGACAATCATCTGACCAAGCCGGAGGCGGGCGACGCCTCGGGAGAATTGTGGTCCGTCCACGGCGGCGGCTTCTACCACAACCAGAAATACCAGGTCGCGCCGAACGCGATGCCCGAGCGGCTGCACTGGTTCAAATGGGAGGCCTATTTCACCTGGATCAGCGGCTTCTCGCTGCTGGTTCTGGTTTATTATGTCGGCGCTGAGAGCTTCCTTATCGATCCCGCCAAGGCGGACCTGAGCCCGGCGGCGGCGATCGCAATCGGCCTGGGTTCGTTGACGCTCGGCTGGCTGATCTATGACGGGCTTTGCCGTTCGCCTGTGGGATCGAGCAACCTCGCTTTGGGGGTATTCTGGTTCGTCTGCCTGCTGTTCGCCGCCTCCGCCCTCGACGCTCTGTTCAACGCGCGCGCGGCCTATATGCATGTCGGGGCGATTGTCGGGACGGTGATGGTCGGGAATGTGTTCATTGTGATCATTCCGAACCAGCGCAAGGTCGTCGCCGACCTGATCGCCGGGCGCACGCCCGATCCGGCGCTGGGCGCGGCCGCCAAGCAGCGCTCGCTGCACAACAATTACATGACGCTGCCGGTCCTGTTCATCATGATCAGCCCGCATTATCCGATGACCTACGGCGCCGGGCGGCCGTGGCTGGTGCTCGCCCTGCTCGGGCTCACGGGCGTCGCGGTCCGCCATGTGTTCAACCTGCGCGGTCGCGGAAAGGCGACGGGCCCGACCATCGTCGTCGCGACAATCCTCGCGCTCGCGACCGTCACTTATGTCACGCTGGAGAGAGGGGAGGAGGCAGCCGCGCCCGCGCAGAATGTCGCTTATGCCGAGGTCGAGCCGATCCTGGCGATGCATTGCGCGGGCTGCCACGGCGCGAGCCGCCCGCCGCGCGCCATGCCGCTGGACAGATGGGAGCGTGTCCGGGCGGCGTCGGCGCGGATCAAGGCGGTGGCGGTCGATACGCAGGTGATGCCGCTGGGCAATCCCAGCGGCATGACTCCGGCCGAGCGGCAGCTTCTGGGCGCCTGGATCGCGGCGGGGAGCCCGAGATGATCCGCTTCCTCCTGGACGGGGAGACGATCGAGGTCGAGGACGCCGATCCGACGAGCACCGTCCTGGACTATCTGCGGTACACGCTCCGCCGCACCGGCACGAAAGAGGGCTGCGCGGAGGGCGATTGCGGCGCCTGCACCGTTCTGCTGGGCGAGCTGGCGGGGGAAAAGGTCGAGTGGCGCGCGGTCAATGCGTGCATCCTGTTCCTGCCGATGCTCGACGGCAAGGCGCTGAGGACGGTCGAAAGCCTCGGCGGCACGCACCCGGTCCAGCGCGAGCTGGTCGAGCGCCACGGCTCGCAATGCGGCTTCTGCACGCCCGGCTTCGTGATGTCGCTCTACGGCCGCAGCCTCGGCGCGGCGGGCACGAAGGGCGTGCCGGTCGGCGACGTGATCGCCGGCAATCTGTGCCGCTGCACCGGCTACGGCCCGATCCTCGCGGCGGGCGAAGCCGTGCCGGCGACCGCGGGAGAGGACGACGGCACCCTCGAGGCGCTGCGCGCGCTTCGGCCCGCTTACGGCCATCCCGCCACTGCCGACGAATTGGCCGACCTCCTGCTGGAGAATCCTGAGACCCGGATCGTCGCCGGGGCGACCGACGTCGGCCTGTGGGTCACCAAGCAGCTTCGAGACCTCGGCGCGAGCGTCTTCATCGGCGACATCGCCGACCTCAGGCGGATCGAGGAGGGCCCGGACGCGCTCACGCTCGGGGCGGCGGTCCGCTACTCCGAGGCCCGCGAGGCGCTGGCCCGCCTGCATCCGGATCTCGGCGAGCTGGTCCGCCGCATCGGCGGCGTCCAGGTCCGCAACGCCGGCACGATCGGCGGCAACATCGCCAACGGCTCTCCGATCGGGGACATGCCGCCGGCCTTGATCGCGCTCGGCGCCGAGCTCACGCTTCGGCGGGGGACCGAGCGCCGCACCATCGCGCTCGAGGATTTTTTCCTGAGCTATGGGAAGCAGGACCGCGCGCCGGCCGAGTTCGTCGAGAGCGTCCGCATCCCACGGCCGTCGAGCGACATGCTGGTCCGGGTCGTCAAGCTCTCCAAGCGGTTCGACAGCGACATTACCGGCGTCTGCGGCGCCTTCGCGCTGCGCATCGCGGACGGCATGGTCACCCAGGCGCGCGTGGCCTTCGGCGGTATGGCGGGCATTCCCGCCCGCGCGCCCGGATGCGAAGCCGCGCTGACCGGCCAGCCCTGGAGTGAGGAGACGGTCGAGGCCGCGGCGCAGGCTCTGGCGAAGGATTACGACCCGCTCGACGACCTGCGTGGCTCGGCCGCCTATCGCCGCAAGGTCGCCGCCAATCTGCTGCGCCGCATCTGGGCGGAGCAAAGCGAAACCGTCAGCGTGCTCCATGGCTGAAGGCGCCGTCCACCAGCCGCTGCCGCACGACAGCGCCGATCTCCACGTCGCCGGTGCCGCCACCTATGTCGACGATCTGCCCGAGCCGCCGGGCGTGCTCCACCTCGCCTTCGGCCACGCCGAGGAGGGGCATGCCACCCTTGTGTCGCTGGACCTCGACGCGGTGCGGGCGGCCCCCGGGGTCGTCGCCGTCTTCACCGCCGCCGACATATCCGAAGAGAATAATGTCGGGCCGGTGGTCCATGACGACAGGCTGCTCGCCGAGGGCGAAATCCTCTATCCGGGCCAGCCGCTCTTCCTCGTCGCGGCGACCAGCACCCGCGTCGCCCGCCGCGCCGCCCGGCTCGGCAAGGCGGTGGTCGAGCCGCGGCCGGCTTTGGTCACGGTCGCGGACGCAAAGGCTGCAGGCTCCGAGATCGAAGAGACGCAGGTCATGGCGCGCGGCGACGCCGACGCCGGGCTTGCCGCCTCGCCGCACCGCCTGACCGGCACGCTGGAAATGGGCGGGCAGGAGCATTTCTATCTGGAGGGCCAGGCGGCGCTCGCGACGCCGG
>Ga0190270_10000866_pt1 | contig 13590 bp, 10 predicted proteins | sample Popmic320T_FD_133748 | JGI IMG/M metagenome (GOLD analysis project Ga0190270, IMG submission 133748) | Populus adjacent soil microbial communities from riparian zone of Weber River, Utah, USA - 320 T | ecosystem: Environmental > Terrestrial > Soil > Riparian zone | place: USA: Utah | collected... | reverse complement strand
TGGAGAATAGGTGTAAAGAAGCGCTTTGGCAAAACTGAATATATGGCGATCAGAATTGGAAAGCTTACGACCACTTGCTAGTACATCCATGTAAAAATATAGATACTGCACTGCCGTTCGTCTTTCACTTATTATCATTGCGTTGATGTATTTCATAATTAACTGAAGGCCGTCCGCCAATGTATGTTTTTTTGCCGGCCACCCAAAAACAATACGGCCGGCGAGGAGGTCAACCAATAGACCAGATCCCATTTTCCCTTGAATGATATTAAGAGCATTGTTGATAACTAGACAGTATTGCAACGAAACGGTATGCGTATTCTCCAGAGGTATTTTTTCATCGACGGCCGACTCGTCCCGCTTCGGCTCTGCCCCTGGAATATACGAAAGCCCCTCTTCTATTTTGGACACATGCCATTTCGATGTCATCGTCCCCCATGCTGAGATGTTGTGAAGCTCTCCGAGCAAATACTTCCTCCATCCGTCCAAGAGGTGAATCGTTGTGTCGAAGAATCCAGATGCCTTATTCCAGTCATTACGCATAATATACGTTTCTTTGGCATTGATATACTGAGCAATGACTTTGGAGCATCCCGTCTTCGGGATCGCGAGATCTTCGATTCCAGCTCTGATTTTTCCTTGAATCACTGTCGATCTGGCCGGCGCGGCTCGCGGCATGGATCCGGCCGCGGAGATTTGGTCTCGCGCAGAGGTGCCACCCATCCGATCGGCTTCCGCCTCCAGCGTCGCGTCCTCATTGATCGCGACGCCCTTCAGCTGTGCCGTCGCCTTCACCCGCCCCTGCTTCTGCTGGACGACATGCCAAGCCTCGTGCGGCAGATGCTCCTCCTGGTCCGGCCCGAGATGGATGTCACTGCCCTTGGTGAAAGCGAGAGCGCCGAGCTTCACCGGCTCGGTCGAATTGCGGTGGACGCGGACATCGTCCATCGCCAGGCCCGACAGCGCCTCGACGCCCGCCTTGAGGCGATCGGGCAAGCCGGCGCGGTTCGGGGCCGGGGCGGGGCCGCTCGGTTCTTTCTTCGAAGCTGAGCCGGCGCGCTCCATCCGCTGGACCGGCGCCCAGGGCGGTCGCGGGACGTGCGACGCCGAGCGGTGGACGCGGCTCCCGCCGGCTCTGCTTTGTGCGGCCCCTGGCATCCCGGCGCGATCGGCGAAGCTGGTCATGGCGCCTCCCTGTCGGCCGCGAGGCCGATGCCGTCGGTTCAAGCGTCGCCGGCCAGGCGCGGCGAGAGGGATCATGAGCCTTCAGCGCACGTCGGTAAAGCGCGGTCCTCGAGCGAGCCGAGAGCGAGCATCGGACGTTTCCCAGCGGGGACAGCCGGAAATCTTCGCGGGCGCTTGATCCGTCTCGCGGCGCGCCGCCACGGCACCGCCGCCAGGCGGTGCCGGCCGAAAGGCCGGGCGGTGGCCATCCGTGGCGCGAGGCCGGCTTTCGTGTCAGATGATGAGGACGGGCACCCACCAATATTCCGCGATGAAGGCGAGCAGGGCCAGGAGACCAGCGACGATGTAGGGCCATGGCGACGTCTCAGGCAGTGGATCCTCCTTGATGCGGACCCGCGGCTCTTCCTTTTGAACCGCCTTGATAGTAAATTCCGCGCCGACCACGGCGCGAAAACCCTGCCCCAGCTCAATTATGATGTCCTTGGCCGGAGTAACCGCTGTTTCAATCGTTAACGGGACGGGACTCATTTTCGTTTCGAAGTTGTAGGCTCCGATCTTGGTCTCGATCGACGACGACATTTTTTCAGGATGGAGAATTTTGTCCGGGAGCTCCTTCTTCCATAGCGACGCGACGAGCTTGCGAATGTCCTGAGCCTTCAGATTCAGCTCGACGCCAACGGTCGTTTCGCCCTGTTTGATCTTGGCCTGGGTCAATGCCTCAGCGGCGGCCTTCAGTGCCTTATGCTCAAACGTGGCCGATGCGGTGAAGCTGAGGCTCAGATCGAAGCCGTGCGCGGGCAGCGTCTGCTTGTGCTTATATTCCTTCTTCCAACTCACCTGCTCGGCCAAGTTCGAGGGGCCATCATCCTCCTTCGTCTTCGGATTCTTCTGAAGCTGCATGACCAGTCGATCTGCCGAGGTGCGCAGCGGCGGGGCGGCAGTGGCGATGGTGGCGGGCGGTGCCGCTTTGGCACGCTGCCCCAAGGCATCGGCTTCCGCTTCGAGGGCCCGGTCGACGTCGATCTGCAAGCCCATCATCTGCGTCGTCGCCGCCACCCGCCCCTGTTTCTGCTGGACGACGTGCCAGGCCTCGTGCGGGAGATGCTGCTCGTGGCCGGGGCCGAGGTGGATGTCGCTGCCCTGTGTGTAGGCGAGCGCGCCGAGCTTCGCCGGCTCCGCCGAATTGCGCTGCACCCGCACATCGTCCATCGCCAGGCCGGACAGCGCCTCCACGCCCGCTTTGAGGCGGTCGGGCAGGCCGGTGCGGTTCGGCGCGGGGGCGGGGCCGCTTTGCTCTTCCGCCGAAGCGGAGCGGTGGCGCTCCATCCGCTGGACCGGCGCCCAGGGCGGTCGCGGGACGTGCGGCGCCGAGCGGTGGACGCGGCTCCCGCCGGCTCTGCTTTGTGCGGCCCCGGGCATCCGGGCGCGATCGGCCAGTCTGGTCATGACGCCTCCCTGTCGTGCCGCGAGGCCGATGCCGTCCACGCGCATCGCCGGCAATCTCCGCAAGGCTTATGAGCTTTCCCCGCCGGCCGGTAAAGCGCGGCTCGCCCAGCGAGCCGCCCGCCATATTGCGCGCAGAGCCGCCGCGCTGGTGCGTGCCGGCGCCTGTCCCAGTGCGCAGGTCGATCGCTCGCCTTATCGGGCGTTCAGCCCCGTGAAGATGTCCGCCAGCGTCTTCCCAAAGGCCTGCCATCTTTGCGGACGCACGGGCTGTCCGACGTTTCGAAGCTCGACGATCGCTCCTAGCGCGCGCGTGGAGGATAAGCCGCACCATTTGGACTTGATCGGGCCGACCCTCTCGGGCGCGAACGATCCTCCGCCGTGGTCGCTGGTCTCGCTCCACCTGTGATCCTCCTGAGCGTAGATGCGGCCGAGCCATTCCCGCACCGTGATTGCGCCCTGCAGGTCGATGGAACGTCGGGAACCTTCCCCTGCGTCGAGCCCCAGCGGGAATAGCCGGGCACGGCCGTCGGCCGGTCCGATTCCGCTCGCGCCGACCACGTCGGCGACGAACTGGTCGAGCCCAGGCATTCGCACCCTGCTTCGGATCACCCCGAGGTTGGTGCGGCTCAGGATCGGCAGCAGATGCTTGCCGGACGCGGGGGCCCTCCCCTGGGTCTCCTGCTGGCCTGCGACATAGCTGCCGAGGAGGGCGACGAAGCCGCGATATTCCGGAGAGCCGCCGGCTTGCCCTGCGGCCTGGGCGGCGCTCCGCAGAATCTGGCTTTCCTTGTTGGCACGCGGCGCCGGCTCGTTCTCGTCCGGTTCCATCCCCAGGCTTCTCTCCTTCGCCGCTTTTTCCTCGTCTGCCTGCCGACTGTTGTCTTCCCCGGCCGCGGCCGCCTTCTCGAGCAGCGCCATCAAACGGTCGAACCTGACCCCGCCGGTGACATGGAACGACCCGAGAATTTCCGACCCTGCTTCGACCCGATAGCCGCGTTTCAAAACCAGGCTATCCAGCCGCCCGGCATGATCCGCCACATCCGCGAGCACCGTGCCGATTTGCGCGGCGTCACGGGTTTCGTCGATTGGATCGGTTATGAACTCGCCAATCCAGCCCTTTTCAGGGGTGCCGTCGGGCGTGAGCCGCCACCCGTCCCCCTGGAACAACGTTTCGCCCTTCGTGATCGGCGCGACAAGCGGCTCTCGCTCCGAGGAGCTGGAACTTCCTCCCCTGCCATAATCCCGCTGGATGCCGGCAGTGACCTCGATCTCGAATCCGACTTTGCGCTGGATCAGGCTGCCGACATTGCTCGGAGAGGGCGAGCGCAAGCTCGTCGCCATATCCGGGGCAGGAGCGTCGCCGCCACCCGCGTCGAGCCGATCGGCGCGCGCACCCATCGCATCCGCCTCGCGTTCCAGCGCCGCATCGTCGCTGAGGCCCAATGCTTTGAAGTGCAGCGTCGGCTTCACGCGTCCCTGCTTTTGCTGCACCACGTGCCAGGCCTCGTGCGGCAGGTGCCGATCCTGACCCGGGCCGAGGTGGATGTCGCTGCCCTGCGCATAAGCCAGCGCGCCGAGCCTCGCCGGTTCTGCCGAATTGCGGTGCACTCGCACGTCGTCCATCGAGAAGCCGGACAGAGCCTCGATGCCCGCCTTCAGTCCGTCGGGCAGACCAGTGAGGTTCGGCACCGCCGCAGCAGACGAAGCCACGCCCGTGGCTCGGAGCTGCACCGGCGCCCAGGGCGGTCGCGGGACGTGCGGTTTGCGTGAAGGAAGCGGCCTGTGGGGCGACACCGCCTTTGCGGCATTCATGTGCGCATGGCGCAGGCGACTCATCGGGCCGTCCTTTCCGCCGGGCGTTCGCGCCCGGGCCTTACGCAACTGCGCGGAAGAATAGGGCCGCCCCCCGCATTAAGAAAGCGGTTGATTCGCCGCGCGCTTCGTCTCAGGAGTCCGCGCCTGCCGCGTCGAAGGATGAACATGCGCAAGCTGCTGACCTCACTCGCCCTTTTCTCCGGCCTCGCGGTCTCCGCCTGCGCCACCAACGCCGATCGCGCGCCGGCCGATACGGCCACCTTGCGCCCCGCCGCCGGCCCCGCCGAGCTGCTGCGCCGGATCGACATCCCCTACGAGACCTTCACCCTCGCCAACGGCCTCAGGGTCATCGTCCACGAGGACCGCAAGGCGCCGATCGTCGCGGTCAGCGTCTGGTACAATGTCGGCTCCAAGGACGAGCCGCGCGGCCGCACCGGCTTCGCCCATCTGTTCGAGCATCTGATGTTCAACGGCTCGGAGAATGCGCCCGGCGACTATTTCCAGCCGCTGCGCGAGATCGGCGCCACCGAGCTCAACGGCACCACCTCGTTCGACCGCACCAATTATTTCCAGAACGTGCCGACGCCGGCGCTGGAGCGGGCTTTGTTCCTCGAAAGCGACCGCATGGGCCACCTGCTCGGCGCGGTCACCCAGACCAACCTCACCAACCAGATCGGCGTCGTCCAGAACGAGAAGAGGCAGGGCGACAACCAGCCCTTCGGCCTGGTCGGCTACCGCCTGTTCGAGACCTTGTTCCCCAGCGGCCACGTCTACAGCCACTTGCCCATCGGCTCGATGGCCGATCTCGACGCGGCCAGCCTCGATACCGTCGGCGACTGGTTCCGCGGCAATTACGCGCCGAACAATGCGATCCTCGTTCTCGCCGGCGACACCGACGCGGCGAGCGCGCGGCCTTTGGTCGAGCGCTATTTCGGCGACATCGCGCGCGGGCCGGTCAACAGCCCGGCCGAGGCGGAGGTGCCGACCCTGCCGGCACGGGTCGACCAGGTCATGACCGATCGGGTCGCGAACACCCGGCTGATGCGCAACTGGGCGATCCCCGGGATGCTGCACGAGGATTCGGAAGCGCTACAGGTCGCCGCGGCGGTGCTCGGCGGCCTCGCCAGCTCGCGGCTCGACAATATCCTCGTCCGGGGCGAGCAGAGCGCTGTCTCGGTCAGCGCCGGCAGCTCGCCCTTCCACCGCGTCGGCATTTTCGGCGTCCAGGTCGACGTCAAGCCGGGCCAGGACGCCGATGCGGTGTCGGGGCGGCTCGACCAGATCGTCGAGGAGTTCATCCGCACCGGGCCGACCCGCGACGAGGTCCAGCGCACGGTGATGCGCGTGGTCTCCGCGCGGGTCCAGGGCCTCGAGCAGGTCGGCGGCTTCGGCGGCAAGGCGACCGCGCTCGCCGAGGGGCTGCTCTACGCGAACGACCCGGCCTTCTACCGCCGCCGCCTCCAGCGCCTCGCCCAGGTAACGCCGGAAGAGGTGCGCACGGTCATGCAGCGCTGGCTGACCCGCCCGGTCTTCGCGCTGCGCGTCAATCCCGGCGAGCGCCCCGCTTATGAGGAAGCCGGCAGCGTCAGCGCCGCCGCCACGCCTGCGCGCGCCAATGCGACGACGCTCGGCCAGCCCGCAGGGCCGGCCGGCCAGCCGGCCCTCAGGCCTTTCGCGCCGAACACCCAGCCGCAGCCAGCGACCCAAGCTCCGCAGGCGGCGACGCCGACTCCGCGTGCCGGCGCGCGGCAGATGCCCGCCGTGACCTCGACGCCCGAGCTCGACTTCCCCGACGTCCAGCGGGCGCGGCTCTCGAACGGGATCGAGATCGTCTACGCCCAGCGCAGCACCGTCCCGGTGACGCGCATCGCCGTCGAGTTCGACGCCGGCATCGCCGCCGATCCGATCGCGCGGCTGGGCACGCAGACCCTGATGCTGAGCCTGATGGAGGAGGGGACGCGGACCCGCAATTCCCTCCAGATCGCGGAAGCCGAAGAGCGGCTCGGCGCGGGCATCGGGTCGGGCGCCAGCGCCGACCGGACCTTCGTCAGCCTGACGGCGATGAGCCCCAATCTGGCGCCGTCGCTCGATTTGCTCGCCGACATCGTGCGCAATCCGGCGTTCGCGCCGGCGGAGGTCGAGCGGCTGCGCGCGCAGCAGCTCGCCTCGATCGCCGCCGAGCTCACCCAGCCCGGGGCGATCGCGGCGCGGGCGCTGCCGCCTTTGCTGTTCGGAGCGCAGCATCCCTATGGCCGGCCGACGAGCGGCAGCGGCACCGCCGAGGCGGTGGGCGCAATCTCGCGCGAGGAGCTGATCGCCTTCCACCAAAGCTGGATCCGGCCCGACAATGCCCGCATCTTCGCCGTCAGCGATCTGCCGCTGGCGCGACTGGTGCCTTTGCTCGAAGCGCGCTTCGGCAGCTGGGCGCCGCCCGCCGGCGTCGAGCGCGGCGTCAAGGTCTTCGACGCGGCGCCGTCCGAGGTCGCCCGCTCGCGGATCGTGCTGATCGACCGGCCGCAATCGCCCCAGTCCCTGATTCTCGGCGGCCAGCTGCTGCCGGTGCGCGGGACCGAGGATCTGCTCGCCTTCAACGCCGCCAACGAGGTGCTCGGCGCCAACTTCCTCGCCCGCATCAACATGGAGCTGCGCGAGCGGCGGGGCTGGTCCTACGGCGCCCGCGGCGCTCCCACCCTGCTCGAGCATCAGGTGCCCTATGTCATCTCGGCCCCGGTCCAGGCGGACCGGACGGGCGAGTCGATCGCGGCGGCGATGGCGCAGGTCCGTTCGTTCCTGACCCGCGAGGGCGTCACCCCCGCCGAGCTCAACCGGACCGTGCTCGGCAATACGCGCCAGCTTCCGGGCCAGTTCGAATCGTCGGCGTCGATCCTGGGGGCGCTGCGCTCGAACGCGCTCTACCGGCGGCCCGACAATTATTGGGAGACGGTCGCGAACCGCTATCGCTCGATGACGGCCGACCAGCTCGATCGCGAGGCGCGGCGCGTGATCGACCCCGACCGCTGGGTCTGGGTGGTGGTCGGCGACGCGGCGCGGGTCAGGCCGCAGCTCGAGCGGCTCGGCCTCCCGATCGAGGTCGCCCAGCCGAGGTAGGGGACAGTCACTTTCACGCGCGGCGATTGGCACCTCGCACCCCAATGCGAAAAGTGACTGTCCCTCCCGGCGTCAGCGTATCAGCCACGTCACATGGCCCATCTTGCGGCCGGGCCGGGGGGCGCTTTTGCCGTAGAGGTGGAGGTGCGCCGCGGGATCGGCGAGGATCTCGCGCCAGCGCGCGGCATCGTCGCCGATCAGATTCTCCATCCTGACCTCGCGCGCGGCGAGCGCGGTCGAGCCGAGCGGCAGCCCGCAGATCGCGCGGATGTGATTCTCGAACTGCGAGGTGATCGCGCCCTCGATGGTCCAGTGGCCGCTATTGTGCACGCGCGGCGCCATCTCGTTGAACAAAGGACCGTCTTTCGTGGCGAAATATTCGAGCGTCAGGACGCCGACATAGCCGAGCTCCTCGGCCACCCGGCGCGCCAGCGCACGCGCTTCCTCCTCCTGGGCGAGGATGTCCGGATGCGCGGGAACCCGCGTCTCGGCGAGGATCCCGGCCGAGTGACGATTTTCGCAGCTGTCCCAGAAGCGGATCTCGCCGTCCGCGCCGCGCACGAGGATCACCGAATATTCGCGTTCGAAGCGGACCAGCTCCTCCGCGATCGCGGGCTTGCGGCGGATGAAATGCCAGGCCCGGCCCGCATCCTCCTCGCGCTCGACACGGGCCTGGCCCTTGCCGTCATAGCCGAAGCGGATCGTCTTCAGGATGGCGGGCAGGCCCACCGCCGACAGCGCGCCTGAAAGTTCGCTTCTGTCGTTGACGATCGCAAAGGCGGCCGTGCGGCCGCCGAGGCCGCGCACGAACCCTTTCTCGGCCACGCGATCCTGCGCGATCTCGATGGCCCGGACGGGCGGGTGCAGTGGCACCTTCGGCTCGATCAGCGCCAGCGGGCCGGACGGCACATTCTCGAACTCATAGGTGACGACGTCGCAGGCCTCGGCGAACGCCGAGAACAAATCGGAGCGAAAATAGTCGCCGACGTCTCTCGCCGCGGCCACCTCGCCGGCGACGCTGTCGTTCTCGGGCGCATAGATCCGCACCCGATAGCCGAGCCGCGCCGCGGCCATGGCGAGCATCCGGCCGAGCTGCCCGCCGCCGACGATGCCGATGGTCGAGCCCGGCTTCAGGCTCATTCGGGCGCGTCTCCGACGCTTTCGGTCTGCCGGGCGCGCCACGCGTCGAGCCGCTCCGCCAGCGCCTCGTCGGCGGTGGCGAGGATGGCGACGGCGAGCAGGGCCGCGTTGATTGCGCCCGCCTTGCCGATCGCCAGCGTCCCGACCGGCACGCCGGCGGGCATCTGCACGATCGAGAGCAGGCTGTCCAAGCCCGCCAGCGCCTTCGATTCGACGGGTACGCCGAGCACCGGCAGGCGGGTCATCGAGGCCGCCATGCCCGGCAGATGCGCCGCGCCGCCGGCCCCGGCGATGATCGCGCGCAGGCCGCGCCCCGCCGCGCCTTGGGCATAATCGTAGAGCCGCTGCGGCGTCCGGTGGGCGGAAACGATCTTCGTCTCGTGGGCGATTCCGAACTCGGCGAGCATGTCGGCGGCGTGGCGCATCGTCTCCCAGTCGGAGCGGCTGCCCATGATGATGCCGATGAGAGGCTCGTTCGCTGCCATGTCCGTCCGCTTTGCCCGGCCATTGCGGGTATTGAGTACGGACCCTAGCGGCGCCGCGGGGAAGCGGCAATTGCGAGGCGGGGCCTTCGCCTTGTGTTAACCGTTCGCGGTTACGGTCCTGCCGTGGAATCGGATGGGGTGGACCAGTGGCGACTCAAGCGAAGGTGGACGAAGCCGGCCCGAGCGTCGAAGCGCTCGCCGACGAGAATGCGCTGCTCCGCGCCTCGCTGGCCGAGATGCGCGAGCGGATGGAGGAGCTCGAGCATCTCGCCGACACCGACACCCTGACTCCGCTCCCCAACCGGCGCCGCTTCCTGCGCGAGCTCGCGCGGGCCGTCGGCCAGGCGGACCGGCACGGCACGCCCGCCGCCGTCCTCTATATCGACTTGAACGGCCTCAAGCGCGTCAATGACCGCCACGGCCACCTCGCCGGCGACACCGCCTTGATCCACGTCGCACGGCTGCTGCAGGGCCTGATCCGCACCACCGACGTGGTCGCGCGCATCGGCGGCGACGAATTCGGCCTGATCCTCGACCATCTCGATCACAACAGCGCGATCGAGACGGCCGAGCGGATCTCGGTCTGCATCGGCTCGAACCCGGTCGATCTCGGCGGCACCGAGGTCACGCTGCAGGCGGCGATCGGAGTTGCGACCATCCTGCCCGGCGACCGCGCCGAGGACGTCATGCAGCGCGCCGACCGCAACATGTACCGCGCCAAGGCCGAGGGCTGAGGGCGAGACCGACGGACGTCGGGCGAGACCGTCATCCCGGCGAAGGCCGGGATCTCAGGGGGTGAAGAACGCCGGCGCCAATGCAGCGCACCCTTGCCCGCCTTGCACATCCGTTCGAGACTTCTCGTCCCGAGATCCCGGCCTTCGCCGGGATGACGTTTGGCCCTACCGATCCTTCAGATAGTAACGCTCGCGCTCGGCCAGGTCGTCGCCGAGCTCGTAGACCATCGGCTCGCCGGTCGGGATTTCGAGCCCGGTGATCTCGTCGTCCGGAATGTTCGAGAGGTGCTTGACGAGTGCGCGCAGCGAATTGCCGTGGGCCGAGATCAGCACCCTTCGGCCCTCGCGCAACGCAGGCGCGATCCGGGCCTCCCAATAAGGCAGCACCCGGGCGATCGTGTCCTTGAGGCTTTCGGTGGCGGGCACTTCGATCCCGGCATAGCGGCGATCCGAGGCGAGGTCGTATGGGCCGCCCGACTCCATCGGCGGCGGCGGGACGTCGAACGACCGGCGCCAGATGCGGACCTGCTCGTCGCCGTGGCGGGCGGCGGTCTCGGCCTTGTCGAGCCCGGTGAGGCCGCCATAATGGCGCTCGTTCAGGCGCCAGTCCTTCTCGACCGGCAGCCACAGCCGGTCCATCGCCTCGAGCGCGAGGTGGAGCGTCTTGATCGCGCGCTTCTGCAGGCTGGTGAAGCAGAGGTCGAAGTCGAGCGCGCGCTCGGCCATCAGCGCGCCGGCCGCCCGCGCCTCCGCCGCGCCCTTCGCGGTCATGTCGACGTCCCACCAGCCGGTGAAGCGATTCTCGAGGTTCCACGCCGACTGGCCGTGGCGGATCAGAACGAGGCGAGGCATCAGGCTTTGCGGGCGCTCAGCCGGTCGCAGATCGCGTGCAGGGCGTCGAGGCAGGAGCGAGCGAGGGCCCGGCAGCGGTCGGGGGACCAGCCGTAGATCGGGTCGGGCAGATCGTCATTGTCCTTGAACGGCATTTCCAGCGTCATCGAGACGGCGCCGAACCGCTCGGCGAGCTGCGCCGTCGACATCGACAGGTTGGCGGTGCCGGGGGCGGGAATCTCATAGCCCCTGGCGGTCTGGAAGTCGGGCGAGCAGGCGACGAGCGCGTCGCCGAAGGCGTCGTACAGCGCCTGCTGCGCCTTGCTCCAGGAGGGAATGCCTTCGAAGCCGGCGAGGAAGTTGGCGGGGATCGCCTCGTCGCCATGGACGTCCATGGCGAAATCGACTCCGGTCCGGTCCATCTCGGCGAGGACGTGCAGCACCTCAGGGCTGCGCTCGAGGCTCGGCGCGTGCCATTCGCGATTGAGATTGACGCCGGCGGCGTTGGTCCTGAGGTGCCCGCGCCGCGAGCCGTCCGGATTCATGTTCGGGACGATATGGAAGGTCGCCTTCTCGCGCAGCCGCCGCGACACCGGATCGGCATCGTCTAGCAGCTTCTCCAGCGCGCCTTCCATCCAATATTCGGCCATCGACTCGCCGGGGTGCTGGCGCGCGTAGAGCCACACCGACAGCGGTCCGCGGCCGATCCGGACATAGTCGATCTCCTGCCCGTCGAGCGTCCGCCCGAGCGAGCGGTAATCGGCCTCCGGATGCCGGGCGACCTCGGCGACGAGGTCGTGGTGACGCTCGATGGTGTAGGGCGCGAAATAGGCGAACCAGATGCTGTTCGCGGCCGGAGTCGCGCGGATGGTGAGGATGCCGCCCTCGTAGGACGTGTCGGCGCGTTCCCATTCCTCGCGGTCGCAGGACATGCAGGCGCGATAGCCTTCCCAGCCGAGCGGGTAGGCGGAGCCGGCGCAGTTGAGGATGCGAATCTCGAGCGCGCGCCCCGCCGCGCCGGTCACCCGGAAATAGAACCATTGATAGAAATCGGACTGGTGGTCCTTGACGATCTCGACGTCGATCCGATCGCCGTCGATCCCTGCCAGCCGGATGTTGCCGCCGTCGAAGGCGCCCGTGACCGAGAGGCTCATCGGATCCTGATCGTGCGGCCCGATTCCCCGGGGAAGTCCCTGAACAGGGCTTCTGCGAGGCGCTCGACGACCGCCGCGCGCGGCGTCCCGGCGGGGGCCTCGGCGACCGCTCGGCCCTGCCAGAAGACGGTGCCGTCTGAGCGGCGCTGGATGCGCACGTCGAGCAGGGTCGCGACGACGTTCGCCTGGCGGCTGCCCTGGCCCAGACCGGCCGGCCAGCCGGTGGTGAGCGCGGCGCGCGATCCCTGGGTCACCGTCACCCGCGCGATCTGCTCGGAGGCGGGCCGGTTCGGCGCGATCGTGTAGCCGTGGCGGGCGAGGTGGCGCTCGACGGCGTCGGCGAAGGCACGGAACTCGGGATTGTTGGCGTCGGCGGCATTGACCGGCTCGACGGCGATCTGCGCCCGCGCGAGCTGCTGGCCGAGATGGGTGCGGGTGACGTCGACGCCCCCCGCCTGTCGGCCGCCGCCGCCGCCGCTCCGCGAGGTCTGGCAGCCCGCGAGCGACAGCGCGATCGCCAATGCAGTCCCGAGCCTCTTCATCCTCCACCTCGCGCTGTGCGTTCAAGCTTGTATAGGGCCGTAACGTTTCCTGCGCCCGTTTCGCTGCATTCGCCAATCCGAGGACCGATTTCAATGACCGATTCGACCAAGCCGGCGGTGCTGGTGACCGGCGGCGCCGGCTATATCGGCAGCCACGCCGTGCTTGCATTGCTCGACGCCGGCTGGCCCGTCATCGTGATCGACAACCTCACCACCGGGTTCCGCTGGGCGGTGCCGGAGCCGGCGACGCTGGTCGAGGGCGACATTGCCGACCAGGCCCTCGTCGCCGAGCTGATCGGCGAGCACGGGATCGGGGCGATCATGCACTTTGCGGGCTCGATCGTCGTCCCCGAATCCGTCGAGAACCCGCTCAAATATTATCTCAACAATACGGTGAAGAGCCGGGCACTGATCGAAAGCGCGGTCGAGGGCGGGGTGCGCCACTTCATCTTCTCCTCGACCGCGGCCACCTACGGCATTCCCGACGAGGTTCCGGTCAGGGAGGACGCGCGCACGGAGCCGATCAACCCCTATGGCTGGTCGAAGCTGATGACCGAGCGCATGCTCGCCGACACCGCCTTCGCCCATCGGATGAACTATTGCGCTTTGCGTTACTTCAACGTCGCCGGCGCCGACCCGCGGGGACGCTCGGGCCAGTCGACCGCAGGCGCCACCCATCTGATCAAGGTCGCGGTCGAGGCTGCGATCGGCAAGCGCAGCCACGTCTCCGTCTACGGCAGCGACTACGACACGCCCGACGGCACCGGCATCCGCGACTATATCCATGTCAGCGATCTCGCCGCGGCCCACGTCCTCGCGCTCGAGAAGCTGCTGGCGGCGGCGGGCGAGAGCTTTGTCATGAATTGCGGGTACAGCCGCGGCTTTTCGGTCCTGGAAGTGCTCGACAGCGTCGATCGCGTCACCAACATGAGGATCGAGCGCCGGATGGAACCGCGCCGCGCCGGCGATCCGGGGGCGCTCGTCGCCGACAACAGGAAGATCCTCGCGACCTTGGCCTGGCGCCCCGAGCGGGCCGATCTCGACACGATCGTCGCCGACGCTCTTGCCTGGGAGCGCAGGCTCGCCGAGCGCGGCTGACCGCGATGGACCCCGGGCGGGATATCCGCAATCTATGAACCCGGCGGAGGCA
>Ga0190270_10000865_pt1 | contig 13595 bp, 10 predicted proteins | sample Popmic320T_FD_133748 | JGI IMG/M metagenome (GOLD analysis project Ga0190270, IMG submission 133748) | Populus adjacent soil microbial communities from riparian zone of Weber River, Utah, USA - 320 T | ecosystem: Environmental > Terrestrial > Soil > Riparian zone | place: USA: Utah | collected... | reverse complement strand
GTCTCCGCGACCGGCGCCGCCGAGCTCGAGGCGAGGCTCCTTTCCGGAGAGGCATGGGCGCGGATGCACCAGGGCGAGCTACGCGAGTCCCTCGAGTTGCTCACGCGCGCGCGCACTGTGACCGAGGGCGAGCCCTTCTCCGATCTCGACCGGGCCGAAGTCCTCTACCGGCTTGGCGTCTGCCGCTACAAGCTTTCCAGCATCTCCACCGCGATCGGTCTCTTCAACGAGGCGCATGCGATCACGGAGCAGTCGGAGCTCCCCTGCGATGTCCTCCGCTCGAACGTCCTCGCCTACCGCTCGCGCTGCTACCGGCGCCAGCGCGACCTCGAGGCCGCGCGCGAGGACGTGGAGCTGGCGCTCGAGCTCGCACAGTCGCTCGACGACAGCCCGACGATGGCCAATGTGTACGTCCAGGCCTCACTCGTCGCTGAGCGGATGGGCCACTGGGTTCTCGCCCGGAGCTATGCCGAGCGGGCGAAGGGCTTCTACGAGGAGCTGAACGACCAACGGAACCTCGCCGGCCTGCTGAACAACCTCGGCGGGCTGAACCTGATGCTCGGCAAGCCGGACGAGGCGATCGAGTACCTGAAGTCCTCGTACTCGACGGCCCTCGACGCCGACAGCAATGAGGAGGCCGCGCAGGCGACCGGTTCGCTCGCAGCGGTGCATCTCGAGCTCAACGACTTCGAGCAGGCCGAACGGTTCGCACGCCAGGCGCTGACCCTTCTCGAAGGGCGCGTCGATTTCCTCCACGAGATCGGCCCCTCGCAGCTCGTCCTGGGCCGCGCGCTCATGGAGCAGGGCCGGCTGGACGAGGCCGAGGAGGCCTTCAGGGCCGCCGATTCCAGCTTCGAGCAACTCTCCTCCGCCAGCCACCGCGCCCGCGCGTGGATCGCCCAGGGCGACCTCGCCGCGCGCAGGGGCGACGACAGGGCGGCAGCACGTCTCTACCGGAACGCCGCCGAGGCGCTCCAGGACGTCCGGTTCTAAGGAAGGGAGGTGAACGCTTTGCGGTCAAAGCTCGTCTTCCTCGTGCTCGTGGCGTGCCAGCTGACGCTGTTCTTCGGGGTCTTCGATCCCGTCAGTTGGTGGGACGGCCCTTAGGGTCGCGGCTCTTATCTGCGGTCGCTCGCCACTCGGGGTCTCTTGCGAGCGATCCTCGGCCTAGGGGCTTCAATCCCCGGCCGGCTCATCTTTGCGGCTCGATCGTCGAGACGCGACGCTGCCCGTAGTGACTTGCTGTGCCCGGCTTGCGCTCTGAAGTAGGGGCGCACCCACCGCCGTCGAACGCTGAGAGGGCTCAAAGCTCCTCCTCTCCCCTGACAGCGGCGGCGGTCTTCCGCCGCCGCCTTATATCGGAATCACTCTTAGCGGGAATGTTGTTTTCGCAGCGTCGTTCTTGGGGATACAGTTCCGCACTTCCGAGGAGCCGTCTCTTGGATCTCGACGCCACCAACATCAAGCTCACAGACCTCGCCTCGTGTGGAGGCTGCGCCGCGAAGTACTCGGCAGCGCGGCTCGAGCAATTGCTCGCCGGCTTCGTTCCGGCTGAGGCCGAGAACCTTCTCGTCGGGCTCGGCTCGCCGGACGATGCGGCGGTCTATCGACTCGATGACGAGCGGGCCATCATCTTCACGCTCGACTTCTTCCCCCCGATCGTCGACGAGCCGGCGGACTACGGCGCCATCGCGGCGACGAACGCCCTCAACGACGTCTTCGCGATGGGAGGCTCGCCCTTCCTCGCCCTCTCGATCGCCGCGTTCCCCGAGGAGCTCCCGATGGACATGCTCGGGCAGATCTTTGCCGCGGCGGACGAGACGGTTCGCTCAGCGGGCGCGCTCCTCGCCGGCGGGCACACGATTCGGGACGCGGAGCCCAAGTACGGGCTGGCGGTGATCGGCAGCGTCCACCCCGACGGGATTTGGAGGAAAGACTCCGCGCAGCCTGGGGACGCGCTCTACGTGACGAAGCCGCTTGGCACCGGGCTGATCATGTCCGGACACAAGAGTGGCGCGATCGGCACTCAACAGCTCGAGCGCGCTGTCGGCTGGATGAAAACGCTGAACAAGGACTCGGCGGACGCGCTCCGCTCGCTGAACGTGAACGCCGTCACGGACGTCACGGGGTTCGGGCTCTTCGGTCACGTCCACGAGATGGCCGAGAGAAGCGGTGTCCAGATCCTCCTCGAGTCCGAGCGCTTCCCGGCGATCGACGGGGCGCTCGATCTCGCGCGGAAGGGTATTCGCACGAGCGGTGACCCTCGGAACCGCGACTTCGCGGGGCGGCATCTGACGCTGAAAGGCGTTCCGGAGACCTTCGTCGCGCTCGCGTACGACCCGCAGACGTCCGGGGGCCTCCTCGTTTCGATTCCTGCTCTGCAGGGACCCGTCCTCGAGGCGGAGTTCGCGGAGCGGCGTCTCTTCCTGCGCCGGATCGGCTCCGTGGAAGAGGGCACCGGCGTCATCGTCGAGTAAGGTCGCGCCGCCATGAGGCGAGGCATGATCCACGGGCGGTTCCAGCCCTTCCACTTGGGGCACCTCGAGTACATGCGCGGGGCGGTCGAGCGCTGCGACGAGCTCTGGGTCGGGATCACGAATCCCGATCCTGCGCGGGTGAGGCCGGAGGAGAGCGATCCTGTCCGGCATCTGCCCGAGTCGAATCCGTACTCCTACGGCGAGCGGATGCTGATGGTGAAGGCCGCCGCTCGTGACCTCGGGCTGGACCACGAGCGTCTGCATGTGATCCCATTCCCGGTCAACGAGCCCGAGCTTTGGGCTGCGTACGTGCCGGAGGGGATCACGCAGTTCCTGCGGCTGTTTTCGGCGTGGGGCGGCGAGAAGCAGGAGCGGTTGCTCGCAGCCGGCTACGAGGTTGTGATCCTCGACGAGGGTGCCGAGAAGGCGCTCTCGGGAGCCGATGTTCGCCAGGCGCTCCGGACGGGCGGAGACTGGGAGTCACTCGTACCGGCGGGGGTGGCCCGAGTCCTCCGCGAGGTCGACCGACCGGCCGTTCGCTCCTCTTAAAGCGGTACCGCCGACCTCCTCCCCACTGCGATCGTAACGAGGAAAAGCGCACGCGTGGGCGTCAGCTCTGCGCCGAAAGTGTGACCCGGTCCGAGTAGCCTCCTGCGCCATGCATCCGATCTTCGCCGTCCTCCTCGATGGGCTCGCCGACCGGGCGCACGACTCGCTCGGCGGCCGCACCGCGAACGAGGTAGCCGACACGCCGAATCTCGACCGGCTCGCCGCCACGGGCTCCTGCGGCCTCATCTACGGCGTCGGTCCCGGCCGCGCGCCGTCGAGCGAGATCGCCCATTGGGCGATGCTCGGGTACACGCCGGAAGAGTTCCCGGGTCGCGCCGTCTTCGAGGCCGTGGGCGCCGAGCAGGACGTCGATCCCGAGCACGTGCTCGCCTTCGCAGCGCTGCGCCCGGCCGAACGGCGACCCGACGGGCTCTGGCTCACCGGCCGCCCCGGAAAGGCCGGCGAGGATGAGGACGACGCGGCCGAGCTGGTCGCCGCCTGTGGGGCGCTTGACGTCGATGATCTCCGCTTCGAGCTCACGCATATTCGGCGCGGCGAGGCGATCCTCCGAATCTTCCCGGACGCGGACGACCGAGTCACCGACTCCGACGCGTTCTTCAAGGACCGCTACCCGGTGCTGCGGCCGCAGGCCCAGGTGCCAGAGGCCGAGCGGACGGCCCGGGCTGCGGAGGCCTGGACGAGGACGACGATGGAGCTCCTCGCTGGGCATCCGATCAACGAGCGCCGAGCGTTCGAGGGCCGGCCTCCGCTCAACGTGATCACGCTCAAGTGGTGGGGGCGCAAGCGCGAAAACCCGACCTTCACCGAGCGCCACGGCTTGCACGGGGGCTTCCTCGGTGACTCGAGGTTCCTCCTCGGCCTGGCGCGGACGATCGGGCTCGAGCCGCTCCACGTCCCCGAGACGGGTGCCCCGCAGGCCGATCTGCGCGTCCGCATCGAGCTCGGCCTCCAGGCGCTCGACGAAGGCGACACGTTCGTCTTCTCACATCTGAAAGCCACCGACATGGCAGGGCACACGAAGGACCCCGCGATCAAGCAGCGGACGATCGAGGCGCTCGACGCCGAGCTCGGCGACCTGCCGACGGATCGCGCGATCGTGTGCGTGACCGGCGATCACGCGACCCCGACCTATCCCGAGGTGATCCATTCCGGCGACCCGGTTCCGTTCGTCCTCAACGGCCCCGGCATTCGCGCCGACTCCGTCGACGCCTTCGGCGAGCTGAACTGTGCCGGAGGAATCCTCGGTCACCTCCGCGGCCCGGACATGATGCCGGTGCTGCTGAACGCCGCCGACCGGCCGCTGTTCCTCGGCTCACGCCCCACGCCGTTCGCCGGTGCGGACGGCTATCCGGAGCTCCTGGAGCCGCTCAAGTAGATGGAGACGACGGCCCTCGCCAGGATCCGCACCTTCGAGGTGTCGCCAGCGAGGTTCGTCCAGCTCGCCCTCGCGAACACGCTGCTCCTCTGGCTGATCGTCGGCAGCGGCGCGGCGGTCCGCCTCACCGACTCGGGGCTCGGCTGCCGTGCCTGGCCGGGATGCGAGCGCGGCCGTCCGCTGCCCGAGAAGGACATTCACGCCTTCGTCGAGTTCGGGAACCGGCTCGTCGGGGGCGTCGTAATCACGCTCGCTCTCGTCACGTGGCTTGCCGCTCGCCGCGCGCCGGGCCTTCCGGCCTGGGCGCGCCGGATCGCGTTGCTCGTCTTCGTCGGCGCGCTCGCGCAGGCGCCGATCGGGTATCTCGCCGTGGCGACGGACCTTCGCTGGCCGATCGTGATGACGCACTTGCTCCTGTCGTTCGCGCTGCTCGCGGGGGCGGCCGTGGTCACGGTGGAGGCGTTCGGGCTCCGCGACGGGCGGTCGCCGCCGGTCGTGCCGCCGGAGTTGCGACGGCTGGCGCTCGTCTTCGTCGGCGCCGGGCTCGCGCTCGTCGTCAGCGGCACCTTCGCGACCGCGGCCGGCCCGCACTCGGGCGGCGGCGAGCACATCGACCGCTTCGGATCCCTCGAGCCGACCGTCTACGTCCACGGCGCGATCGTCGGCGTCTTCCTGCTCTCGTTCCTGTTCGCAATCGGCTATCTCGCCGCCTATCGGCAACGCTCGCCGGGCCTCTTTCGCTTCGGCGTCGCCGTGCTCGTTCTGCTGCTGATCCAGATGGCCGTCGGAGAGCTCCAGTGGCGGACGGAGCTCCCGTGGCAGATCGTCCTCGTACACGTCTTGCTCGCGGCTGCCGTCTGGGCGGGCACGGTCGCTCTCGCGACCCTGTTCTTCCGGCCACCGCGGTCCATGATTCCGGCCAGCGCCTAGACTGCGAGGATGCCTGACGAGCTCAGCATCTCGAGGCGGCCGCAGCTCGAGCGCCCGTTGATGATCACCGCTTTCCGGGGCTGGAACGACGGCGGTCAAGGCGCCTCGCTCGCGACCGGCTACCTCGCCAAGCTGTGGGACGCAAAGCGGTTCGCGGAGATCGATCCGGAGGGTTTTTTCGACTTCCAGGCGACGCGGCCGCACGTCTCGCTGGAGGAGGGGGTGACGCGTCGGATCGACTGGCCCTCGACGGTCTTCTACCACGGCCGCCCGGAGGGACTCGACCGCGACGTCGTCCTTCTCCTCGGCATCGAGCCGAACCTACGCTGGCGCACCTTCACCGAGCTGATCGTGAGCTTCGTCCAGGAGCTCGGCGTCGAACTCATGGTCAGCCTTGGCGCGCTCCTCGCGGATGTGCCTCACACACGTCCGGTCCCCGTCACGGGAAGCGCGAGCGATTCCGAGCTCGTCGAGAGACTCGGTCTCTCCGCCTCGCGCTATGAGGGGCCGACGGGAATCGTCGGCGTGCTGCACGACGCGTGCCGGCAAGCGGATATCCATTCCGCCAGCCTGTGGGCCGCAGTGCCGCACTATGTCTCGCTGACGCCGAGCCCGAAGGCCGCGCTCGCGCTCTGCGAACGCCTCGCCGACCTGCTCGGCGCAGACATCGACACGACGGAGCTAGCCGAGGCGGCCGAGAACTACTCGGAGCAGGTGTCCGAGGCAGTCGCGTCCGACCCGGACACCGCCGCCTACATCGAAGAGCTCGAGCAGCGGGCCGATACGCTCGCCGAAGAGGCCGACCTGCCGTCCGGCGACGCCCTTGCCGCCGAGCTGACGCGGTTCCTGCGCGAGCGGGAGCGCGAGAACGGCGACGACTACGCGTCCGGGGATAGCCCTCCCGGCTAACCGAACGTGAACGCGTAACCCCGGACGCCCGGGTCGAAGCGCAGCTCGAGCTGCCCGTTCGTCAGCTCCGGCAGCGTCAGCAGCGTGTAGAGCCGGCTCCCATTGACGCGGACGTCGCGCACCGGCTTCCCGTCGAGCAGGACGCGAACCTTCCCGCGCCCGCCGAGAACGAGGAACACTTTTCGCGCCGTGAAGCTCAGCCGAAGCCGGGCGTCGAGCCCCGCGACGATTCTCTCGCCCGCCACGAGCCACCGCCCCGCATACGCGAGCTCGCTCGGCTCGAGCTCTCGGTCCGGAAATTCGTACTCGGCAAAGCGATCCGGCGTGATCCGGTCCTGGGCGAACCGGGCAAGGCGCTCGTACCCGAGGTACGTCTCCGGCGTCATGGCCGTCCTCGGCGTTCGGTCGGACAGCTTGTTTGCGACCGGCAGCATCCCGGTGCTCTCGCCGAGGAGAGTGCGGATGCGCGCCTCCGTCGTGTCGTACTCGCCCTCTCCGAAGTGGTAGTAGCGCAGGTGGCCGTTGCGGTCGATCAGGTATTTCGCAGGCCAGTACTGGTTCTGGAACGCGTTCCAGGTCGCGTACTCGTTGTCGAGGGCGACCGGGTAGCCGACGTCGAGGCGGCGCACCGCGCTCCGAACGTTCCCCGCGACGTGCTCGAATGCGAACTCGGGCGTGTGAACGCCGAGCACGACGAGCCCGCGCTTTCGATAGGCGCGGTCCCAGGCCTTCACGTGCGGCAGCGTGCGCAGGCAGTTGATGCACGAGTAGGTCCAGAAGTCGACCAGGACGACCTTGCCGCGGAGCTTCCGAAGCGTGAGCGGGTCGCTGTTGATCCACGTCGAGAGACCGGCGAGCTCCGGAGCCTGCCCGAAGTCCCGGAGCGAGGAGCTCGCGGCCTGCTCGCGCGTGCTTCCGCGCAGCTTCCGCAGCTCGCGCTGGGCCCGGTCGCTCTGCTCGACTTTGCTCTGGAGCGCCTCCGTGTAGCCGGGGATCGCAGTCTGGAAGTGCCGATCGACATTGAGCGCGATCGCCAGCGCGGTCAGCCCGACCGCGACGCCGAGCCCCTGCCGGATGCGGTGCGCGTGCGGCCGGAGCGCGGTCATCACCGACCGGCCGCCGAACGCGACGAGGAGCATGGGGACGGCTGCGCCGATGGCGTACGACACAGTGAGCACGACGGAGCGTGCCCCGACATCCTGCGTTGCGCCGACCACGGTGATCGCGGCCAGCACCGGCCCCGCGCACGGAACGAACACGAGCCCGAGGCTCGCTCCGAGCAGGAGCCCGCCGCCGAGGTCCCCGCCCGGCCTCCGCGTCAGGCGGAGAAGCGGCCGCTGGACGATCTCCTCCACTTTCGGGAAGAGCAGCGTCGCCGCGACGAGGAACAGGAGCCCGATCGCGATGTCTCGCAGCAGGTCCTCCGGTAGGCCTAGTCGCTTGAGGAGCCAGACCCCGAAGAGCGTGAACGCGGAGAAGCTGAGGACCAGGCCGGTGACGATCGCGAACGGCTTCCGCCGGCTGCCCGTGGCCCCGCCGGCGAAGATGATCGGCAGAACCGGGAGCACGCATGGAGAGATCGCGGTGATGAACCCGGCCGCAAGACCGATCCCGATCAGGACGAGCATGGTCTCAGCGTAAAGACGGGCGAATTAAGCGGGAATTACGCTTCGGCGGTCTTCGCGGGCTCGACCGCAGGCTCGGCGCCGTTCGTCTGAGCCGGCTTTCGGCGACGGCGCCGTCGTTTTGGCGCCGATCCTTCCTGAGCTGCCTGCTCGCCCTTGGCCTCACCCGTCTGCTGCCCGCCTTTCCGCTTGCGCCGCCGGCGTCGGCGTCGGCCGGTGTGTTGCTTCGGCGGCGGGAGGTTCTCGGCGAGTGCGTAGGCGACTTCGGACAGGGTCCCGATCTTCTCGCGGGCGCCTTCGAGCAGCTTGTTCGCCCGCGGTGTGTAGCCGTCTGCGGAGGCGAGGAGCGCAACCCCGACCTCGAGTGGCAACTCGAGCGCGGCGTTGACGAGCTTCGCCGTGTTCTCCTCGTGCCGGTGTCCGCGCGAGTTGGCAAGCGCTCCGAGGAGCCGCTTCGCCTCGGGGAACTCGGAGCTCACGCGCCGGTCCTGCGCCTTGCGGGTAGCCCGTGCGAGCTTCCACGTCCAGCGGGCGAGAATCTGCTCCGGCGCGTCCGCCTTGCCCTCGCCGATCGCACGCAGCAGGATGCGCGCGCCCTGCACTCGATCCTTCTCCCAGGTCGCGCCCTGGGTGACGAGCGTGACGAGATCGTCGAAGTCGGCGCGCTCGACGGTCATCGAGACCCGGTCGGCGAGCGCCATCATCCGCAGTCGACGGTTCGGGTTCTCGGCCGCCGTGGTGGCGAGGAACTGCTCGAGGCAGGCCTTGCTCGCCTTGCCGTCGGAGAGCTTCTTCACGAACTCGGCTCGCTCTTCGAACCGAACCTGACGCCCGGCGATCGACGCCCAGTAGCGCTGCTCGTCCTCATCGAGGTACCGGGGGTCGATCCGCTGCCACTCACGCTGGATGACCGCCAGCCGGCGGCGCACGTCCGGCGTCACCGGGACGAGCCACGGAGCGGGCGAGAGCTTGCGCCGCGCGCGACGATTCGGCCGCCTCCGTGGAGCCGGAGTCACGCGCGCGCCCTCGCGGTAGAAATCGGCGCCGAGGAGCGAGTGGAGCGAGACCGCGCGGTCGTTGTGCGTGGCTCCCTTGTTCACGAAGTCGACGACGATCCCCGCCTCCTTGCGCGAGTGCATTCGCATGATTCGACCGATCCGCTGCTGGTAGACCCGGCGGCTCGCAGTCGGGGCGAGGTGCATGACGACGGTCGCGCGAGGCGAGTTCCAGCCTTCGGCGAGCAACATCGCATTGATCAGGATGTCGATCTCGCCGCGCTCGTACGCGGCGAGTATCTCGGCGAGCTTCACAGGAGGCGTCCGTCCGCTCACCGCCTCGGCCTTCAGCCCGGCTGCGCGGAACTCCTTGGCGAGGTTGTACGCGTGATCGACGCCCGCGGCGTAGACGATGCCGGGTGTCGAGTCGAAACGGTCGCGGTAGAGGCTCGCTGCGGCCTGGTTCAGGGCCTTGTGGTCGAGCACGGCCGCCAACGCCCGCTCTTCGAAGTCACCGCCGACGATCGGCACGGAGTGGATGGCGGCGGCAGGCGGGACGCGCAGGTTTCGCAGCGGAGCGATCAGCCCTCGCCGCGCGGCGTCCTGGAGCGGCAGATCGTCGACCGAGGCGGGAAAGACGTCCGAGACCTGCTTCGCGATCAGCTGCTCGGTCGCCGTCATCCCGATGTAGATGGGCTCCGGGAAGCTGCGAATCGCATGGCTCGTCTTCTCGCCGAGGGCCGTGTGCGCCTCGTCGGCGATCACGAGCTCGTACGTGTCGCGGCTGACCGAGTCGTGGTGCCGCGCGAACCAGGCGTACGTCTGGACGGTGATCGGGTTTTGCTGGGGCGAAGTCTGCCCCTGCTCGACGATCGGAGTCAGCCGGTCGCCGTAGCCCTCGGCTGCGAGCTCACGGTTGAACTGCGAGACCAGGAGCCGGCGGTGCGTGAGGATGAGGACGCCCATCGTGCGCGCGGCCTCGACGAATCCGGCTGCTGCGATCGTCTTCCCCGAGGCTGTCGGGTGACGGAACCGGTAGCGCCGCACGGCACCGGGGTCCTCCTCCGGCGAGAGCTCCTCGGCGAGCGGCTCCTCGTCGACGACCCCGAAGTCCGCGTCCTCGTCCTCGACGTCGACGGTCTCGACCTGCCCGTTCCCGTTCACCGCGTCCTCGTCGGCACGCTGGTTCGCCGCGATCAGCTCCGTGAGCATCCCGGCGAGCGCGTCGACCTGGTGGCGGCGCAGCTCGGTGCCGGAGGCGAGATGCGGCGGCTTCTCCGAAAGGACGCGCTCGAGGCCGAGCATGAGCGCGTAGCGAACCTTCCAATCCGGTGAAGGCTCGGCGCGTCCGGCCTCGATCTCCGCAGTCGCCTCGTCCAGTGCTTCCCGGCGTGCGGTTCCCGGCGCCAGTACGTCGGCCGGCTCCTCGCCGTTGTGGAGGAGCGGTTCGCCGGCCCAATCAGAGGCGCGTGTTGCCGCCGCCACGAGTTCGTCGGTGGCAGACGATTGTGTTCGCTGCTCGGTCGTTTCCTGCATATGAGCGGCGCGCTTGGCCGCATTGCCTCCGAGTAATTAGAGAGGGCGCGCTCGGAGTCCCCAATGAGCGTCGCTAGTTGTAAGCATACCCGATGGGCATGCAGATCAATCTCGATCATGTCGTGATTTCAGTCTCGGACTGGGCGCGAACGAATGCGTTCTACCGAGACGTTCTGGGCGCAGAGCTGGTCGAGGTCGCTCCAGGGCAGGTGGCGTACCGGTTCGGAGACCAGCAGCTCAACGTCCATGGTCCAGGTAGCGAGCCATTTCCCGTCGCGCACGAGCGCGTCCGGCCTGGGAACAGCGACCTCTGCTTCGCGTGGCCCGGTCCGGTCGAGGAAGCGGTGGCACACCTCGAGCAGCACGGGGTCGAGATCGAGGTCGGCCCTGCGGAGCGGCGCGGCGCACGCGGCTCCGGCCGGAGCGTCTACTTCCGGGACCCTGACGGCTCCCTGCTCGAGCTCATCTCGTACGAGTAGCCGGCCTGGTCGAGTCGCGGCGTCAGGCCGCCCATGAAGAACGGGAAGCCTGCGCCGAGGATGAGCGCGGTGTCGACGTCCTTCGGCGACTCGACGACGCCCTCCTCGAGCATGTGGCGCACTTCATCGGCGAGCGCGGCAAGCACCGCCTCGCGGATCTCATCGACGCTGCGCACCGGTCCGTGACCGGTGATGGCGAATCGATCCGGGTAGGCGTCGTGGAGCGTCTCGCGGACATGGTTCGCCACCTGCTCGCCGACCATCTGGAGCAACACCGACGGGGCCATCGGGAGCCCGAGCCCGAGCACCGCCTCGTCGGTCACCTCGACCGTGTTCCCGCGCTCGATCTCGTCGAGGAGGACGACCATCATCCGCGCGAGGAGACGGTTGACCACGAAGCCGGGCGCGTCGTTGACGAGCACGGGGCGCTTGCGAAGCCGGTCGGCAACCGACCACGCCGTGGCGAGAGAGACGTCGTCGGTCTTGTTCGTCCTGACCAGCTCCACGAGCGGCATCAGCGCCACCGGGTTGAAGAAGTGCATGCCGAGCAGCCGCTCCGGATGCTCGAGCCCCTCGGCCATCGCCGTCACGGAGAGCGCGGAAGTGTTCGTCGCGAGCACGCACTTGGACGGCACGACGTCCTCGAGCTCCCCGAAGACCTGCCGCTTGACGTCGAGCTCCTCGAAGATCGCCTCGATCGCAAAGTCGCAGTCCTCGAAGCCCTCGTAGGAGGTCGTACCCTTCGCAAGGGCGGCGAGGGAGACGGCCTGCTGCGGATCGAGCCGGCCCCGTGAAGCCGCCGCGGAGAGGTCGTCGCGAATCGTCTCCAGCGCGCGGTCGACGATCTCCTGCTCGAGGTCGCGCAGGACGACCTGGACGCCGAGCCGGCGGAGGAAGAGCGTCGCGAGCTGCGTCGCCATGAGCCCGGCGCCCGCGATGCCGACCTTGGCGACCTCGCGCGGCTCCGCGGCGGGCCTACCGGCCCCGCGACGAGCCCGGCGCTCGACGAGGTCGAATGCGTAGAGCGACGCCTGGGCCTGGGGAGTGAAGAGCAGGTCCGCGAGCGCTTCCTCCTCGGCGCGATAGCCCTCCTCGAGGCTCCAGGTCGCCGCGCCTTCGATCAGGTCGAGCGCCCGGTACGGCGCCGGTGCGGCTCCGTGGAGCGAGTCGTCGAGCTGCCGTCGCCCTTTCGCGACCGCCTCTGCGAGATCCGAAAGGTCGGCTTCCTCGCGAGGAGGCTGCTCCGACGCGATGGTCATCGCCTCGTCGATCAGCCGCACAGGCTCGACGACCCGGTCGACGAAGCCGAGCTCGTGCGCATGTGCCGCGTTCAACATCTTGTTCTGGCGCATCGGGTTGATTGCGATCAGCTTCACAGCCGCCTCGGGGCCTGCGATTCGTGGAGCGAGCTGCGTCGCCCCCCAGGCGGGGACGAACCCGAGCAGGCATTCGGGCGACGCGAAGTGACGCACGTCCTCTGCGATCACCCGATAGTCGCAGTGGAGCGCGAGCTCGACGCCGCCTCCCAGGATGCCGCCGTTGATCGCCGCGACCGATGGGTACGGAAGCGCGCGGATGCGCCCAAAGAGGTCATGACCGGCCCGGCTGCCCTCGATCGCCTGCTCGCGCCGCTCGATGCGGGGGAACTCCTTCACGTCGGCGCCGCCGGAGAAGCTCCCGGTCTTGCCGGTGATCACGAGCGCGGAGAAGTCGCCCTGCTCGAGCTCCGGCAGGAGGCGAGCCAGCGACTCGAGTGCCGCGGGCCCGAAGACGTTCGGCCGGCCGGGCCCCGAACCGTCGTCCATCGTCACGAGGGCGACGGTGTCGACGCGATCCAGCGTGAACTGGGTCACGGGCTCGGCCACGGCAGGAGGTTATCGTCCGCGCCATGAGCGACTGGGCGGAGCACGTCGAGCGCGAGGTCGGTCGATTCCGCGATGGAGAGGCGCGCCTCGCCGATCCGGACGATCCGGACGCGCGGCAGAAGCAGCTCACGCGAATGGGGAATGCCGCCGGCGGAGCCGGGCTTGCATTCCTGATGCAGGGCAATCGAGACGACGCCTCCGAGTGGCTGCACCGAGCCGCGGAGGTGTATCGGGAGAGCCTCGCGAACGCGCCGGCCGGGAGCTGGGGCCGCCCGATCGGCGCGATGAAGGCGCTCCTCCTCGCAGATGACTGGGCCGGCGCCGAGGAGACCGCGACCTGGACGCTCGAGCTCGGTGCGGGGGAGGCCGAGTCGCCGATCGGGCGCTATGCGGCAACCCTCGCGCTACTCGTTCTCGGACGCGACCACGAGGCGATCGTGCATGCCGACGCTATCCGCACGCGGGACGACTTCCCAAGCGACGTCGGCGACGCGCTCGCGTTCATCGCGGCGCAGGACGTCGTCGGCTACGGCGACGCGGTCGAGAGCGTGCTCGAGTCGTTCGAGACCCGGGACGAATACCTCGAGGACATACCCGTGGCGGACACGGTCCTCGTGCTTCAGGCGCTGGCGGCTCGCCGCGCGATCGCCGCCGAGCTCAGCTCCCCGCTCCTCCCCTGAGCTCGCTCGGCGGGTGGAGGAAGGCCGTGATCACGATTGGCTCGAGTGACGAGTCCTCCATGTCGCGGGCTTTCTCGACGAGCTCGGTGATCAGCTCGATCCCCTGCTCGGGTGTCACCCGCGCCGTCACCTGTGCGGTTCGGAGCTGACCTTC
>Ga0190270_10000864_pt1 | contig 13595 bp, 9 predicted proteins | sample Popmic320T_FD_133748 | JGI IMG/M metagenome (GOLD analysis project Ga0190270, IMG submission 133748) | Populus adjacent soil microbial communities from riparian zone of Weber River, Utah, USA - 320 T | ecosystem: Environmental > Terrestrial > Soil > Riparian zone | place: USA: Utah | collected... | reverse complement strand
CAGTACAACGCGCCCTATTTCGACGCGAGCGACCCCGAACAGCGCAACAACCGCCAGTTGACGGCGAGCGTCACCTATTTCGCCTCGAACCTCCGCTTCGGCAGTCACGAAGTGAAGGGGGGCTTCGAGAACTTCGTCGACCAGCGCATTGGCGCGAACGCGCAGAGCTCGACGGGATACGTCTTCATGGCCGACATCAAGATGGCCGGCGGCGTCCCCGTGCAGGATGCCGACGGCCATCCGGTTCCGATGTTCGTTCCAGGCTTTTCCCGCACCCAGCGCTGGATTCCGCATCGCGGCGCTGTGTTCAACGAGACGACGACCTCGGCTTACGTGCAGGATCGCTGGGTCGTGTCGCCGAAGCTGACGCTGAACGTCGGCATGCGGTTCGAGCACGCGGCGAGCGAGGCCACGACCGGGCAGCAGTCGCCTGGTCAGGTTCGCGTCGTGCCGCGCCTGGGCGCGGCATACGACGTGAACGGCAACGGCGATACGGTCCTGCATGCCACGTTCTCGCAGTACTCGGGCAAATACAACGCGGTGCAGTTCTCGCGCAACACCAACGTCGGCAACTCGGACCGGTACACGCTCTCGTACGTCGGTCCCGCCGGCGAGGGGCGGTCGTTCGCGCCGGGCTTCGACCTGAACAACTACTCGGGCGTCGTCGCGGGCACGTTTCCGGCGCTGAACGTGCAGTTCGACGATGACCTTTCCTCGCCTATCACGACGGAGTACACGCTCGGCGCGGCACGCACGTTCGGTGCGCGCAGCTACGCGAAGGCCGTCTTCGTGCAGCGCAAGACGTCGAACTTCATCGAAGAATTCACTCTGTTCGCCAACGGCAAGACCCCCATCGTCATCGATGGCGCCACGCTGGGTCAGCTCGACAACGTCGTGTGGGACAACAGCGACGAGATGAAACGCGAGTACCAGGCGCTGCAGTTCATGGGGTCGCATCGCCTGACGAACGCGATTACCTTCAACGGGCACTGGACGCTGCAGCTGAAGAACGACGGCAACTTCGAAGGCGAGACGCCGACCCCCTCTGGATCCGTGTACGGAGACTACCCGGAGATGTTGTCGCTCGAGCGCAGTGCGCCGCTGGGCCGGCTCGACGACTTCCAGCGGCACAAGGTTCGTGTGTGGGCCGACTATCAGGCACGGCTCGGCCGCTACGGCTCGTTCACCTTCGCGCCCATCTACCGGTACAACTCGGCACGGACCTACAGCCTCGTGTTGAACGGTCAGCCGCTGAGCGCTGTCCAGGCTGGCAGAAATCCGGGTTACGCAGGTACGCCCACGCAACAGGTCTTCTTCGGCGAGCGCGGCTCGCAGTCGTTCGAAGGCTTCTCGATGGTCGACCTGGCAGTGACCTACGCCGTCCCTGTCTGGCGCTCGGCACAGCCGTGGATCAAGTTCGAGATGTTCAACGCGTTCAACAATCAGAAGCTCATCGCGTGGGACACGACGATTACCGCCGACCCGGCCAGCCCGCGCGACGAATTCGGGCTGCCGACGGGTTACATTGAAGGTCCCCGCTTCGGCCAGGGAACGTCGAACGCGCACTATCCGGCGCCCCGCGCCGGCATCGACGGCGGACGGGTGTTCGACTTCGCCGTAGGGTTCCGCTTCTAGGTCTTACCCGCGACGGCGCAAAGGCGCAGAGGACTCTTTGAAAAGATTCTTTGCGTCTTTGCGTCTTTGCGGTGAAGCATAGAGGCCTTGGACCGCCATTCCGCGCTCGTAGCCTTCGGCATTCTCTGCAGCCGTCTCACGGGTTTCATCCGCCAGCGCTTCTTCGCTCAGTACTTCGGCCTCTCCGATTCGGCCGACGCGTTCATGGCCGCCTTCCGGATTCCCAATTTTCTGCAAAACCTCTTTGGCGAAGGCGCGCTGTCTGCGTCGTTCATTCCGGTCTACGCCGCGCTTGTCACGCGGGAGGAGCGGGAGGAGGCCACGCGCGTGGCGGGAGCTGTCGCGGCATTGCTCGCACTCGTGACGGCGGTTCTGGTGCTGTTCGGCATCCTCGCCGCGCCGCAGCTCGTGGCGCTCATTGCGCCGGGGTTCGAGGGCGAAAAGCGGGAGCTGACGATCACCGTCGTGCGCGTCCTCTTTCCGGGAGCGGGGCTGCTCGTCCTTTCAGCCTGGTGCCTTGGCATCCTCAACAGTCATCGTCGCTTTCTGCTGTCGTACATCGCTCCCGTCATCTGGAACATCTCGATGATCGTGACGCTGTTATGGTGGGGAGATGTTGTTCCGCTGCCGCGATTGGCGGTCATCCTCGCTATAGGCGCCGTCGCGGGTAGCGCGCTGCAGATGCTCGTCCAGCTGCCGGCCGTCATGAAGCTCGTCCCGAATCTTCGCCTCCGGCTCGAGCTCTCGAAGCACGTGCGCGCGACGGTGCGCAATTTCGTCCCGGTGTTCGTCAGCCGCGGCGTCGTCCAGATCAGCGCGTATATCGACGAAGTGCTGGCCAGCCTCCTGCCCACCGGCGCCGTCAGCGGCCTGGCCAACGCGCAGCTTCTCTACACCCTGCCGGTCAGCCTGTTCGGATTGTCGGTGTCTGCGGCGGCGCTGCCCGCCATGTCGGGCGATGTCGGCCTCGACGCGATCGACGTCGTGCGCGATCGCGTGAACACCGGCCTGCGCCAGATTGCCTTTTTCGTCGTGCCGTCCTCGGTGGCGTTCCTGGCGCTTGGCGACGTCGTAGCCGCGGCGCTCTTTCAGACGGGCCGCTTCACCTACGGCGATGCGGTGTACGTGTGGGCCATCCTTGCGGGATCGTCTATCGGACTGCTGGCCACCACACTGGCGCGATTGTATTCGTCGACGTACTACGCGCTGAGAGACACGCGGACACCTTTGCGGTACGCGCTGGTACACGTAGGGGTCGCCACGGTGCTGGGGTACCTCGCAGCGATCGTCCTGCCTCCGCTGCTCGGGATCGCGCCGGTCTGGGGCACCGTCGGACTCACGACCGCCGCGAGCATTGGAGGATGGGTCGAGCTGCTGTTGCTGCGCCGGTCGCTGCATCCCCGCATAGGCCGGACGGGCCTGCCGCGCGCTCTCGGCGTGCACCTGTGGAGTGCCGCCTTCACGGCCGCCGCGATCGCATGGGGCATCAAGCTCGCGCTGCCGCCGGTACACCCGATTCTGCGAGCGGCGCTGATTCTTGCTCCATTCGGTGCGGTGTATTTCGGATTGACGCTGGCGCTGGGAGTGAGTGAGGCGAGGCGACTGCTCGCGCGCGTGAAGCTGCGAAACTCAAACAGGAGATTAGGAGAATAGGAGGACTTTCTGGAAGAGTTCTCCTATCCTCCTACCCTCCTGTTAATTCTCAGAACCCGAACTGAACCGCCAATTGGCGATTTCGGCCGGTCTGCTTGAAATGGCTCTCGGACGCGATATACGAGACATACGACGCGAATGCGATGCGCTCGGCCCAGCTGAGCACCTTGAACAACTTCCGGTGCTGCGGGTACTTGTCGGCCAGCACACGCTCGAATACATTGGCAGCCACGTTGTTGACGAGCGATTCCTGCAGATGCATCAGCGCCATGTTACGGATGCGCTTGTTGCCTTCCGCATAGCTCACGGGCAGATCGTTCGGGCGGCCGCTGATCGTGAATCGATGGTTCTGTTCCACCCAGCCGTTCCTGAACAAGGTCTGCGAGCTATCCCAATCCATCTTCATAGACTGGTACGACAGCACGGCGGGGGCGTAAGTGGTCGGATCGAAAATCACCGCCTTCGTGACGTCCCAAACGACATTCGAATCTGTATCAGACTGCGCCGACGCAACGACCGGCGTCAGAATCATCATCGACAGAAGGATTAGACGTTTCATGACTTGCATCTCATGGCTCCTGGGCCCTTGAGATAGCAAGGGTGGTACCGTCGCTCTACCGTGGTTTACACGGATTTATGACCATGGCTTGGACACTTTGGCAAGGATCGAACCGAATCAGCCCGGAACGCCCCGAAAGGTGGCCCTGGCGATGTAAAAATAATCAATGTTCAGCGAAAAAATGACTATCGAACAATTCCGCTCAACGCTGGCCCAGCACGACGCGAATCCGGAATGGCCGCCGGCGCTGCGGGCGATGTGGGAAGACGCCAAGGGCAACTGGAACGAAGCCCACGCGGTGGCGCAGGAGATCGAGGACAAAACGGGATCGTGGATACACGCCTACCTGCATAGAAAGGAAGGCGACCTTGGAAACGCGGGCTACTGGTATCGGCGCGCCGGCCGGCCCGCCGCGACCGATTCCCTGAACGAAGAATGGGACCGGATCGTGTCAAGCCTCCTTGGCACCGGGGCGGCCGTCCTCGACGACAAATGACGCTCGCGTCTTGACTGGCGCGCCGGGCCTGGTCACGTATTCGACCACGCGAAAGTCGGCGCGCAGCTCCTTCGGCCTCACATCGAACCTCACGTAGCCGCGCTGATCGTTGGCGAAACGCACGCACTCGTTTTCCGACACCATGGCCTTCATCAACGGAGACATCTCGGAGCCGTCTCCGGTCGACGTGATCGAGGTGCCGACGAACTCGCTCGCCACAACCGGCGTCTTCGGATCGTCGACATCCTGCCGGATGTCGTTGACCCAGTTGTTATGGACATCGCCGGCGAGCGTCACGGGATTGGACGGCTTTCTCGTGCCGAGGAATTGCAGCAGCCGCGTCCGGCTCCGCTCGTAGCCGTCCCACTTGTCCATCGAAAACCGGCGCTCGGGCCCGGCAAAGCGATCGAGCCTGGCCATCGGAATCTGCTGGGCGAGGAAGTTCCATCCCGCCGTCGATCGGTCGAGGCGATTCATCAGCCACTTTTCCTGCGCCGCGCCCAGCATGGTCGCTCGCGGATCCATCGTGTCGGCACAGGGAAGCTGCACGTTGTCGCCGCACGGCTGATCGGTCCGGTACTGCCGCGTGTCGAGCATCGAGATACTCGCGAGCGTGCCGTACGTGAAGGGGCGGTAGAGCTGAAGCAGCGCGCCCTTGGGAATCGATGCGCGCCGCAGAGGCATGTGCTCGTAGAACGCCTTGTAGCCTGCCGCGCGGCGCAACGCGAACTGTTCGACCGGGGCGCCGGCCTCCTGAACCAGGCCGGCGTAGTTGTTGTCCACTTCGTGATCGTCCCACACGGCCAGAAAGGGAAATCGCTCGTGCGCAGCCCGCAGCGCCGGATCGCTCCGGTATTGCGCATAGCGATTGCGGTAATCGTCGACCGTCATCAGCTCCCCGCCAACGTGCTTGCGCACCAGCTTGTCCCGGCCTGGGTTTTCGTAGATGTAGTCGCCGAGGTGCATGACGAGATCGAGGTCCTCTTCAGCCATGTGCTGATAGGGCGTGAAGAGGCCTACTTCGAAATGCTGGCATGACGCGATGGCGAAGCGAAGCCGATCGACCCCTGACTCGACGCGGGGAAATGTCCGGGTGCGCCCGACAGGGCTCAGCTCGTTACCCGATCGAAACTGATACCAGTACCACGTGTGCGGCTGGAGACCCGACACCTCGATGTGAACGGAGTGGGCCCAGTCCGGAGACGCCGTGGCCTTGCCCGATCGCACGACGCGCGACATGCGATCGTCGGTCGCCACCTGCCACTGGACCTCGATCGGCTGTCTCGGCATCCCGCCGCCGTTCAAGGGATCGATCGCCAGCCGCGTCCAGAGGACGACCCCGTCGGGAGTGGGATCGCCGGAGCACACGCCCAGCGTAAACGGCGACGTGCCGAACTTCGGGTTCTGGAGCGCCGGACCTGCGGCAAACAGCTCTCGCGCAGATGCGCCGTAGGCGGCCAGCCCGCTGAGAAGAAACGCGCGTCGATCCAGCATCGGACCCTCCGGACGTGAGGATGATGAACGAGCAAGATTACGCCCGGACGACGTTTCCGTGAAGAGTCTTAAACAGGGTGGCCGCGAGCTCGTACGAGCGAAGGCGTGCCTGGTGGTCGTATATCTGGGCCACGAGAATCAGCTCGTCGGCGTGCGTTCGGGCGACGAGCGCCTCCAAAGCCGCCTGCACGGACTCAAGCGAACCGACCGCGGACACCGCCAGGGTCTGATCCAGCTCCCATTTTTCGTGCTCGGAGAGGGTTTGCAGGAAGTGGTCGTCCGGCGGCGGCAGCGGACCGGGTGTGCCCCGCCTCAGGTTGACGAACGCCTGCTGATGAGACGTGAAGAGCTGCTCCGCCTTTTCATTGGTCTCTCCGGCGACCACGTTGACGCCGAGCATCACGTACGGTTGCGCGAGGAATTGCGACGCACGGAATCGCTCGCGGTAGACGGCGATGGCGTCCATCATGAGCGCAGGCGCGAAATGCGACGCGAAGCCATACGGCAGGCCGAGCTCGGCGGCGAGTTGCGCGCCGTACAGGCTCGATCCCAATATCCAAATCGGAACGTTCAAGCCGGCGCCAGGAATCGCCCGCACGCGTTGCCCGGCGGGCGCCTGGAAGTAGGTGATGAGCTCGAGCACGTCCTGCGGAAACGTGTCGGCATTCCCCGGCTGGCGGCGCAGAGCGCGTGCCGTGACCTGATCGCTCCCCGGCGCGCGGCCGAGCGCCAGATCGATCCGGCAGGCGAAGAGCGACTCGAGCGTGCCGAACTGCTCGGCGATGACGAGCGGCGCGTGGTTCGGCAGCATGATGCCGCCCGCACCCACGCGCATCGTCGACGTGTTGCCGGCGACTGCCGCGATGACCACGGCGGTCGCAGCGCTGGCCACCGATGGAATGTTGTGATGCTCGGCCACCCAGTAGCGATGGTAACCCCACCGCTCGGCATGTTGTGCCAGGTCGATCGTGTTGCGCAGCGCCTGTGCGGCGTCGCCTCCATGCACGATCGGCGAGAGGTCGAGGATTGAAAACGGAATCATGGCATCCCCGTTTCCATTATGGCTATGATGAAGGGATGCTGCATGCACTCTTTACGACGACTGAAGGCAATTTCAAGGTTCGCCTGTTCGATGCCGACGTGCCCAACACTGTCGAAAATTTCGCCGGGCTGGCCGAAGGCACCAAGGAATTCACCGACCCGAAGACCGGCCAGAAGGCGACGCGCCCGTTTTATGACGGACTCGTCTTTCACCGTGTCATCGAGGGCTTCATGATTCAGGGGGGCGATCCGCTTGGCACTGGGACGGGCGGGCCGGGCTACAAATTCGCCGACGAGTTCAGCCCGAAGCTGCGGCACTCGAAGGCCGGCCTCTTGTCGATGGCCAATGCGGGGCCGCACACCAACGGCAGCCAGTTCTTCATCACGCTCGCGGCGACGCCATGGCTCGACAACAAGCACAGCATTTTCGGCGAAGTGGTCGAAGGGATGGACGTCGTGGAGAAGATCGGACGGACGCCCACCAGCAAGCCCGGTGACCGCCCGGTGAAGCCGATTTCGATCACGAACGTGAAGATAGAGAAGGGCTAGAGCTGTCTCAACACGGAGACACGGAGACACGGAGAAATCTCTTCGAAAAGAATGCTCCGTGAGGCTCCGCGCCTCCGTGTCTCCGTGTTGAATTACCGATCCGGCCGGGCGTACTCAATCGCCCACTGCTTGAGCGCGACGTTGGTGAGGCCCATCGCCGCGGCTTCTTCCTCGGCGCGCTCGACTTCCCAGCGGTCGACGACGATGCGCTTGATCATCCACATCGCCGATGCGCGGTTGGCGCTCGCGCAGTGAATGAAGGCCGGGGCGGCCTCCTTCGACGAGATGATCTTCACGAACTCATCGGCCGCCTTCGGATCGGGCTTCGCGCCGTTGAACGGCACGTGATAGTACCGAAGGCCGGCTGCTTCGGCGGCGGCACGGTGCTTCTCGATGTCGGCGCCTGCCTCCTGGGCCTCGCGCAGGTTAATCACCGACACAAATCCCATCTTCTTGATCTCGGGCATCGCGTCGGCGGTGATGGCTCCCGCGCATGCGACCGTCGTCTCCAGGCGCGAGAAGTTCTTGATGCCGTCGCGCGTTTCCTTGGTCACCTGTTGCGCCTGCGCGGGCGCGCTGATGCCAAGAGCGGCGATGAGGGCGATAAGTGTGTATTTCATAGTCATAGGCTACACGAACTGCGCAACAGCGGGATGGTTTCGGCCGATCGACGCCGCCAGCGCCGGAGAATCCTTGAGCAGCGAAAAATCGGCGAACTGGAACGCCGGCGCGACAGTGCAGCCGACGAGCGTGAAGGCGCCGCGCGAGCGCGCCGCCTGCCAATGGTCCGGGGGCACGCAGTGGACCGGCCGCTCGCGGTCGCTGACCGGACCCAGGACGATGCGCTCGAGATCTGTCCCCTGAGGCGTCAGCTGCAGCAGCTCGAGCGGCGAACCCTCATAGAAGTGCCAGATTTCTTCGGACCGCACGCGGTGCCATCGGCTCACCTCACCCGCCGCCAGTAGAAAGTAAATCGAGGTCGAGGCCACCGACCGGTGCACTTCGGCATAGTGGCCGCCTTCAGGATGCGGCTGCAGTCCCAGCTCGCGTACCAATTGCTCTGCCCTCGGGTGCACGAGGCAGAACTTTAACAGGAGATCAAGAGATCAGGAGGCAATTACTAAAACGCTTCCGGCCCTCGGTGCGAAACCACCGGGAAAACGAGCGGCGCGCGTTCTGCTTGGAATAACCGTATGGCGCCCACTCACACTGCAATCGAGCAACTGAAACAAACCGTCATCGGGTGCGGTATAGAGGTCCATCGAACTCTGGGACCAGGATTGCTGGAAAGCGTGTATCGGGAGTGCCTTCTGATCGAACTGAGGAAACAGAATCTCCGTGCAGAGTGCGAGCGGCAAGTGCCACTCGAGTACAGAGGCACGCTCCTCAGCAACTTCCTGAGGTTGGATTTACTTGTGGACGATAGCTTGGTAGTAGAGGTGAAGGCAGTGGAGCATTATCACCCCGTTCATCTTGCTCAATTGGTTACTTACTTGAAACTGACTGGATATCCCGCAGGGCTTCTCATGAACTTCAATGTGACATCCCTGAAGCTGGGCTTGCGCCGTGCTGAGCATCCAGATACGTACGTAAAACGATCTCCTGATCTCATGGTCTCCTGTTCAAAAGGTACAACTACGGAATGATCACGATCGGCGCTCTCCAGAACGTCGCCTTCGCGCCCGTCGGGTCGAGGACCGAGACCTGGCACTCGTAACGTCCTGGAGGGAATCCCGCGAGCGGAACCGTGACCTGCAGCGGCACGGCCTTGGTTTTCGGGTTCAGCCCTTCGACGATTGCCAGCGGGGCCGTCTCGTAGACCTTGACGTTGTCCTGATAAAAGGCGACGACGGCGACGAGCGGCTGCGTTTCGGTCGCCGCGCGCTGATATGCCTGCAGGAAGACGTGCAGGTCGCGCGCCTTGCTGAAGACTCGCGTCACGCTGGGAATGAGCTTCTCGCCGTTGAAAATGAGCGGGTTTACGGCGTCCGCCGGCGTTTTTTGCCTCACGCTGTAAATCGCATCGGACAGCGGGATGCGCTGGCTGCCGAGCACGACCGAGCTGATGGGAATCCGCTTCTCCTCGCGATTCAGGTTGGGGATCGTGAAGTTCGTCTGAAACGTTCCCATGCGGCCCGTCTCGGCGTCGCGCGCCAGAATCTTGATGACGTATCGGCCTGGCAGCAGCGTGAAGCCGGTCTCGTACTGGATCGGCCGCCTTGCCAGCTGGCTTGCGGTCTCGGCGTTCAGGCGGATGTCGAGCTTGTCGCGCACATTCTGAATCGTGATGCCGTAGTCGTCTTTCACCTCGCCGATGAAGTCGATCACCGTCCGAGCCGCGCCGCCGCGCTGGGCAAGGACCAGTTCGCTGCCGGGAATCTTGACGCCCACGGGAACGAAATATTCGGCGCGATTGAGCTGAAAGTAGTTCACCTCCATCGCGATGGCGATGTCGGTGACGGGGTTCTCCAGCATCAGCGCTTCTTCGAGCTGCCGTTCTCTGTCGGCTGTCGACAGCTTCGCAAACGTCTTGTCCGCGAAATATCCGGCCCTGAACCCGAGATCGGCGCTGATGCCATTGGTCAGCGACACACTCACGCGCCTGAACCGCCCGTCTGGCGCGGTGTGGGTGCTGTAGTACCCGATGATGTAGTAGCTGGTCAGCGACTCGGCCGCGCGCGTGATGCCGAGGGTGAGGTCGTTGTAGTCGAACATCGCGTTGCCGCCGGTGTCTTTGGACAACGCGTACAAGGTGTCCTGCGTGCGCTGAAAGCTGCTGGCAAGGGCCGTCATTCCCTGCCCGGTGAACATCTGTATGCCGCCGGGCGACGCCTTTGAGGCATCGCCGAGTGGCGGCGTCGCCACGAGCCCACGCGCGTCGACGGCGTGAATCGACACATTCGCCCGGAGCGCCGCGTTCGTCGTCGCGCGGAGCTGCGCGTGGTTGTCGGTGCCGTTCAGCCTCAGCCCGCTCGAGAAGTAGACCAGGGTCTTGCGCTCCGGGAGGGGCCGAAGCATCGACATCGCGGTCTGCAGGGCCGACAACTGGCGGTCGGTATTGAAGATATTGAACTCGGCGTCGTCCTGTCCGAATGCCGTGCCGGTTTCCGGATTGTCGGGAAATCCGTCGCCGTCGAGATCGTCGCCGTAGATCAGCCGCAGCATCACCTCGTCGAGCCGCGCACGATCGTCGGTGAAATCGGTCTTCACGCGAACGGCGCCGCCGGCAAACACCATGACCGACATCAACACAGACGAATCCATGTGTTCGGCGATGAACTTCTGCGCTGCCGAGAACGTGCGCGTCGAGTCGGCGCCTCCCATCGACGTCATGTCGAAATACAGAATGATGAGCCGCCGATCGCGATACCGGATGTCACCGGGCGCAGCCGACGAGATCTGGGTTTGCACCGGCGTGTCCACCAAAGCGGTCTGCGGAGTCTGCGCGAAGGTGGAAGCCGTTTGCGAATTGGGCGCGGGGGTGATGGGCGCGAGGCGCTGAAATTCGACAAACGCGATCTGCTGAGGCTCTCCGTCTTCGGTGATCGCAAAATCCTTGGCGGTCAGCCCTTCAATGGCCCGCCCCTCTTTGTCCCTTACCGTCACCGTCTCGACGATGAGCCGTGTCTCGGAACGAAAGACGGGCTGTTGTGCCAGAAGGGGCCGGCTGACGCCCGACGCCGCCGACACGATGAGGATCGCAATCGCAGCACGCCTCATTTAGAACCTCACTCGCAGGCTGGAGAGCAGCTTCCGCATCGTGTTCGCGCGGTTGGGCAGGCCGAACTGCGGACTGCCGATGATGGTGTTTAGTCCTGAGTAGGTTACGCGGTTCAGGATGTTCGTCCCATCGATCCGCCAATCCATCGACCAGCGGTTCGAGAGCAGGAACGTTCGTGTGATGCCGGCGTTCAGGGAAAATTGCGCGGGACCGGTAATCGAATTGCGGCCCGCATTGCCCCATTCGCCTGATGCGGGGGCCGAAAATGCGGCAGGGTTTGCGTAGAAACCCTGAGGCGCGTCGCTCAGGGGCGCGCCGGTATAGCTGCCGCGCAGGGCGCCGGTCAGGCCGGTGCCGGCGAGCGACGTGAGATACAGCGGCGTCAACGGGAGACCGGTGCCGAGCGTGAGCTGGCTCGTGAACACCCAGTTCCTCAGGAACGAGGTGCCGGCGTACTCGACCTGGGCCGTCAGCAGATGACGCTGGTCGAAGCTCGACGGCGCGTGCTCGGCATCGAGGTCGAGCCAGTTCTGCGCCACCACCGCGCCGTTCAGATCTGCGGTGGTGAATGCGGCGGCGTTGTCCGTTGCCTTGGCAAACGTGTAGTTGGCGACGGCCGTCAATCCCTGCCGCAGCCGCCGGCGCAGCTGAATCTGCGCCGCGTTCTTGAGCGAGTTGCCGTTCGACGTGAGATAGACGAAGCCGCTCGGGCACGCCACGCACGGATTGGCGGCTCCTATCGGATATGTATTCGGGACGAACTCCTGCATCAGGTGGCTGCCCTTCGTCCCGAGATACGTCGCGATCACTGTCAGCGACGCCGGCAGATCGCGCTGCACGGACACCTGCCAGTTGTGCGCGTAGCTGACGCGAAAATCCGGATCGACAGCGAACGTATTCGCGACCTCGTTCGCCGGTGCGTTGAATCCATTTGCCAGCGTCAACGGCTGCTCCGCCGTGCTTTCGATGCTCAGCGCCTTCGACAACGGCGGCTGCTGCGCGAGCATCAACGCGATTGACTGATAGACCGCCGTGTTGCGATAGATGCCCCATCCCGCCCGGATCACGAGTGACGAGCCGGCAACAGGTCGAAGCGCAAGGCCCAGGCGAGGTTGCACGCCCCGCCAATCGGACGCCAGCGAGGCGCCGACGACCGGAGCGGCAGCCGTGAAGTCCGGCGCGACATCGAGATTGACCAGGCGATCGAGCTCTTCGGTGTACGGGGACTCATATTCCCATCGCACGCCAAGATTGAGCGTCACCGCCGGATTGATGCGCCAGTCGTCGGTCACATACGCGTTGAGCGAGCGACCGAGTAGAACCTTGTCGGCGTTCCCGAACGCAATCGCCGCGGAGTTGGGCGCGCCCAACAGGAAGTCCGCCACATCCGATCCGGTGAGCGAACCGCTGAAGCTGAAGCTGCCGCGCGCGTTCTGCTGCCCGAACACGTCGACCGTCTGGGGGCGCAACGCGCCTCCGATGGTGAGGTTGTGGCCGCCGCGCGTTCGCCACAATGTCTCGGCGGTGAAGGCATGCGTCCGGCTTTTCTGCCGCAAGTACTGACCGGTCGCGACGCCGGCGGTGCCGCTCGAAAACACCAGTGCCGGCGGACCCCAGTTGACCGGTTCCTGATCGTTGCCGGCAATGCCGGCGGCGCCCGACACGTTGAGGAGATTGGCGAAATGCGGCGTCGAGTCGTTCGCCAGGCGCAGGAACTGGTAGCCAGTCCGCAGCGTCACGAACTGGTTGAAACGATGCGACCACGTGACGGCCGCGTCGAGCGTCGATGCGCTCGCCGAATCGACGAAGCCGAACACGCTCTGCGCATCCGTGATGATGCGCTGATAGTTCGCCGTTCCGAGGAGCGAGTCCCTGTTGCCGATGCCGTGATTCACCCGCGACTGAAAATTATCCTGGCTGGCTCGCGAAAGCGTCGTCGTCTCGTAGTTGTAGCCGCCGGTGTCGACATTCGGCAACGGGTACAGCGCCAGCAGCGCGGCCGCCTGGGGGCTGATGCGCGAGGCAGGAATCACGTTTCCTGGAAAAGGCCGGCCCGTTTCCGGGTCGAGAATCTCGCCTCCGCCCGATAAATTTCCGGCACGCTGTTCCTGGGTCGGCATCACGGCTGACTGGGCCGTGGCGTTGTAGTCGCTCGAATGTTGATAGCCGGCGAAGAACACGGGCCGGTTTCTCACACCGGGAATTCTAAACGGGCCGCCGACCGAGCCCATGAACTGCGTGTTCGTGTAATCGGGCCGCGGCGCAGGTTCGGCGCTGAACGAAAACGGGCGCGCATCGAGGGCGGCAGTGCCGAGCGTAAACCCGAAGCCGCCGGTGTACAGCGAGCGCTGACCTGGGCGGGCGTTGCCGAAACCGCGCGCCTGGGCAAACGGAGACGCCGCCGCGTTGTTGACGCTGCCGTTCACGAGGAATCCTTCCGCAGCTTG
>Ga0190270_10000863_pt1 | contig 13604 bp, 10 predicted proteins | sample Popmic320T_FD_133748 | JGI IMG/M metagenome (GOLD analysis project Ga0190270, IMG submission 133748) | Populus adjacent soil microbial communities from riparian zone of Weber River, Utah, USA - 320 T | ecosystem: Environmental > Terrestrial > Soil > Riparian zone | place: USA: Utah | collected... | reverse complement strand
GAATCCTTCGGCCTGCGCGCGCGCCGTACGCTGTTGGCTCGAGAGCGAGTATTGGTCCTGAGCTTCGCGGCCGATATTGTATCGCTTGGCGACGACTTCGGCGGTGTCGCCCATCACCATATAAATTCCGGGGTAATGCTCTTGAATCCACGGATTGGGTTTGGTGTCGCGCCCCATCATCGTGATGCTTTCGACGCCGCCGCCGATTGCGACCTCGACGCCTTCGTTGATGATCTGATGGGCGGCCATCGCCACTGCCTGCAGCCCCGAAGAGCAGAATCGGTTGACCGTGACTCCGGCGACCGTGACCGGCAAACCGGCGAGCAAGGCGGCGACGCGGGCGATGTTCGACCCCTGAACGCCCGCTGGATAGCCGCAGCCGGCGACCACTTCCTCGACCTCCGAATGGTCGACCTGCGGCGTTTTGCGCAGCGCGTCTTTGATGCAGTGCGCGAGTTGATCGTCAGAGCGCGTCAGGTTGAGCGAGCCGCGAAACGATTTCGCCAACGGCGTGCGGGAACTTGCGACAACGACTGCTTCTCTCATGGGGTTTCCTTTCCGTCTATTCTGGGTTTGAGATGTATAAAGAATATTAGCCACAGAGGCCACAGAGAGCACAGAGGAGTAGTGACACCTCTGTATCCTCTGTGTGCTCTGTGGCTAATCATGCATATGAAAAACGCTGCGAATCATTGTCTCGTCACGAACCGGCTGCGGCTCTTCAACCGCTCGACGATGGGGGCCGGGGCCTTTCCCGGCGAGCCTGCGTCAAAGGGCGGCTGCGGATCGTACTCGATGCCTAACTGAATCGCCTGCGCCAGGTCGTCGCCGCATTCCCTGGCTACGAGAGTCAGAGCCATGTCAATCCCGGCTGAAACTCCGGCGGCGGTGATGATTTTCCCCTCGATCACTATGCGGTCAGAAACGGCCTCGGCCCCGAGCGAGCGCAGCGCGTCGTAAGCCAACCAGTGGCTCGTGGCTTTCAATCCTTTGAGCAGTCCCGCCGCGCCCAGAATCAGCGAGCCTGTGCAAACCGAAGTCGTCCACTTCGAGGTTTCGTGCGCTTGACGGATCCAATTCAATATCGGCTCGTCGTCCATCAACGCCGCCTGCCCCGGCCCGCCGGGTACGACGACAATGTCCGGCGACGGAACCTGGTCGAGCGTGTAATCGGCGACCAGCGCCAGGCTGCCGACGTCAGTGCGCTTCGGCCCCGGCTCCTTAGCGACGAATTTCACCGTGGCGCCGGGAATGCGGCTCAAGACTTCGTAAGGGCCGACGGCGTCGAGCGCGGTCAAACGATCAAATAGTAAAATGGCGATTTCCATTACAGCGCTTCCTCGAAAAACTAGCTCGTAGTCCCGCCTTTAGGCGGAAGGATTTGGCATCGCGGAATGGATCTTTTGCCGCCCCTTCCGCCTAAAGGCGGGACTACGAACTGTGTAAGGCAAACCGCCAGTCTGCCCTACCCTAACTGCCCCTTTGAATCCAGCGCATCAGCAATTTGTGCGGCCCGTTCTGAGCGTACGCCTCGAATCCGTATCGTTTGTACAAAGAGATCGCCGGGTTGTTGCGCAGAACCTGCAAAGTGAGAGGCTTTCCGGCTTCGAGGGCCTTCCGCTGGCAATGCTCGATCAACGCGCCGCCCAGTCCCCGCCGCTGCGCCTCGGGTAGAATCGCCATCCACACAAGATGCATCTGATCGCCCCAATCGGCCAGAGTAAGAACCCCGACCGGTTTTTCATCGATCAAGACAATCTCTCCTCGCAAGGATTCGGCGGCGTAACCGCGCTGAGTCCCTTCGTCCCAGCCATATGATTGGCTGACGGCCTCTTTCATCGTTGCGACGCGAAGCCGCCAGATGAAGTCCAGGTCGGCCTCTTCAGCCTTTCGTAGTCGGAAGGTCATTTTCCCTTGTCGAAATCGGCGAAGGTCTTGCCCTCCTCGGCCAGTCGCTTCAACAACGGCGCAGGCTCCCACAACTCCCCGTGCTCTTCGTGGAATTGGTTGACGCGCTCGTACACTTTCTTCAAGCCAACGGTGTCCCCGTACCACATCGGGCCGCCGCGCCAGGCCGGGTAGCCGTAGCCGTTGATGTAGATGATGTCTATGTCAACGGCCCGCAGGGCGATGCCTTCTTCCAAAATCTTCGCGCCTTCGTTGATCAAGGCGTACTGCGTGCGTTCGATGATCTCTTCTTCTGTGATCGCGCGGCGCTTGAGGCCTTGCTCGGCCGCGACCTGCTCGATCAACGTGGCGACTTCCGGGTCGGGAATCCGGTTGCGATTCTCGTCGTATTTGTACCAGCCCGCGCCGGTCTTCTGGCCGTAGCGCCCCATCTCGCATAAACGATCCGCGACCTTCGGGTAGCGCACGCCGGGCTTTTGCAGATGCGCGTGCTCTTTGCGAATGCGCCACCCTACGTCGAGTCCCGCCAGGTCGCCCACGGCGAGCGGCCCCATCGCCATCCCGAATTTGTAAAGCGCGCCGTCGACGTCCTGTGGAGCGGCGCCCTCTTCGACCAGGAATTGCGCCTCGCGGCCGTATTGATGCAGCATCCGGTTGCCGACAAAGCCGTAGCAATTGCCCACTAGCGCGCCGACCTTCTTCAACCGCTTCGACAGCGCCATCGAGGTCGCGACAACTTCTTTGCTAGTCGCCTTGCCGCGAACGATTTCTAGCAAGCGCATGACGTTCGCCGGACTGAAGTAATGATGGCCGATGACGAATTCGGGGCGCGACGTGGCCGAAGCGATTTCATCAATGTTCAACGTCGAGGTGTTAGAAGCCAGAATCGCGCCGCGCTTGGCGATTTTGTCGAGTTCGCCGAAGACTTGCTTCTTCAACTCCATCCCTTCGAAGACGGCCTCGGTGATGATGTCGGCCTCTTCAAAGCCGTCGTAGCCGAGTTGCGGCTTGATCAACGCCATTCGCTGATCCATCACTTCCTGCGTGAAGCGGCCTTTCTTGACGGAGTTTTCGTAGTTCTTGCGGATCGTCGCCATCCCGCGATCCAACGCCTCCTGCGTCAGCTCTCTGACGATGACCGGAATGCCGGCGTTGGCGTAATTCATCGCGATGCCGCCGCCCATCGTTCCCGCGCCGATGATCGCCGCTTTTTTGATCTCGAAAACTTCCGTGTCTTTCGGCACGTCGGGAATCTTCGCAACCTCGCGCTCGCCGAAGAAGACGTGGATCATGGCCTTCGATTGATCGGAGAAGAGGCATTGTTGGAACAGTTCCGCCTCGCGCGCGCAGCCTTCCTCGAACGGGAGTTTCGCCGCGGCTTCAACGGCGTCAATCGCGGCCATCGGCGCCAGCATCCCGCGCGCGGTCTTTTGGGCCTGGGCGCGAGCGGCTTGGAAGACGGCGGCGTTCGTCGCCTCGTCGCCGAGTTTGTCGTTGCGCTCGCGCGTCTTCGGCGGCCTTTCGCCGGCGGCGATTTTTTCGCGCAGGAAGGCGACCGCGCCCTGCAACAAGTCGCCCTCGACGATCCGGTCGACGATTCCAAGCTCCAAGGCTTCTTTCGCGCCGATCGGATTGCCGTCGGCGCACATCTGCGTGGCCTTGACGACGCCGGCCAATCGCGGCAACCGCTGCGTGCCAGCCGCGCCGGGAATTATGCCCAGCTTGACTTCGGGCTGGCCGACCTGGGCCGACGGAGCGGCGACGCGGTAATGAAACCCCATCGCGGTCTCCAATCCGCCGCCGAACGCAGTGCCGTGAATCGCGGCCACCATCGGCTTCGGACAATCTTCAATCGCCTTTATCACTTCCAGAAAGTTGAGGTCCCTTTTGCGCTGACCTGAAGTGATCTTGCCGAACTCTTTGATGTCGGCGCCGGCGATGAACGTCCGGCCCGCGCCGATTAAGATCCCGCCTTTGATCGAATCGTCGTTTTTGATCTGCTCGACGGCCGCGGCGATGCCCTCGGGCACGCCGGGGCTTAGCGCGTTTACCGGTGGGTTGTTGACTGTGATGACGCCGATTTCGCCGTCGCGAGTTAAAGACACTAATTCGCTCATTAATTGCGCTCCTCTCAATGAAAATAATCGCCGGGTCTTTTAGGATAAGAGTACTTACCGATCGGTAGGTTACGACCCATGCGCCGGCGCCGTCAAGACCGGCGATGTGAAAGACCGAGCCGGCGCCCGACTGCTCGACGCCGGCGAACGCGCCGTCTTCAAGAAGTCTCCGCCTTACGCCTCGAAAAGAAGCTTTTGGCGTAACAGGACCGCCTCAGTTCGGGCAGTGATTCAATTTCGACTTTGCGATGAGGACGGCGCCGAAGACGGGCGCTTTCTCGGCTTCGCAGCTTTCCCGGCCTGGCCCCGCTGCGCGGGGCGATGGAGTATAACGGTCTCGTTGGGGGAGACCATGTCGTAGCTGATGCCGCGCCAGACGACTCGTGTCGTCCTTGCCGACGCGATGACGTTGAATAGATAGACCAGCGAGACGATAGGCCCTAGCGACAGGTAAGCCAGCCATTTTATTCCGTGTCCGGCTGGCAGTAGCCGAGCCGCCGCGAACGCGCGCATAGCGCCCGTGACCGCGCCGAACAGAAAGACGCCGGCGAGCAAGGACGCGAGCAATCGATTCGGGGTTCCGGTCACGAAGGAGGCCGTCAGCCAGAGTAGGCCGCCCCAGAATGCCAGGTTGAAAAGCCCGTGGGAGAAGCATGCGAGGCGCCAGACGCTCGGCGAGTAGACCCGAGTGATCCGCATCTGCCGCGTCGTGAATTCGAGCAGGTCTTTGACCGTCACTTCCGATTGCGACGCGACCAGGCATTGGGGCACGAACTTTATACGCTGCCCGCGCTCGCGGACCGCCGAGGTCAGAGCGTAGTCGTCGCTGAGCGCTCCTTGCCATCGGTCTCTGACTCCGATCCCGTCGAAATTTTCGCGGAGAATCGCCGTCGAGCCTCCCCAGGCGAATCCGGAACGCTCGCCGAGCAAGGCCAGGGCGCTCGAGTTCCATACCGAAAGCAGAATCGAAGCAAAACTTCGCGCCGGGTCGCGCCATTCGTTCGAGGGCAGGTACCATCTATAACCGGTCGTCGCCCCGACCCGCCGGTCGCCGAGCGGCGCGACCAGTTCAGCGAGCCAATTGCGCGCCGGTAGCATGTCGGAATCGGCGAAGACCAGCGCCTCGACGCGGCGGTCGATGGAGTTAAGCGTATCGAGCGCCACGAGCAGGTTGTGGACTTTCTGCCCCTTATTCTTGGCCTCGCCGGCCACGACCATCCAAGTCGGTGGGGTCAGCCGGCGGCGTTGTTTGAGCAGACGCGTGAGGACGCCGTGCGCCGGATCGCTCTCGCTCTCGGTGACGAAGATGACCTCATAATCGCGATAATCCTGTGTCAGGATAGCCTGGACGGTCTCTTCAAAACCTTGTTCGAGTCCCCGGCAGGGAACGATCACCACGGCCTTGGGTTGATAGCGCGTCTGTCGCGCCGCGCGCTGGCGCAGCGCGTAGCGCGTGAAACGCGCCGTCGCAATGAGCGCCAGGAGGCTCTGTATGAAGAGAAGGGAGCAGAAAATATTTAAGAATGTGTCCATAGCCGGTCAGCGTAGTCCGTGCCTAAGTGGAGTAGCCAATCGTGGGACAGATTTTTGGTCTGTCCGTAATATGAATTGTGAACGGATAGGTAGATGGTCTGCGGAAAAATAAATGTGACAACCGTCTTCTCGGCCCCGGCAGCGAGCGGGGTGAATTTAGCCCGGCTTTGAAAACTTATCATTGCCCAAACTTTCCGCGCGAAACTCGCGCATTCTTCGTCGCGTAGCGACGGCATGAATTTAGCCGTGCGTTGATGGTCTTTGAGAATTAAATACAACCATGGGTGTAGGGGCGGGTTTTCCCCGCCCTGGTTCGTGACCCGAGCGATAGGGGCGGGGAAAACCCGCCCCTACGTTTGATTGCGTTGTTGCGTTTATTTTTCAAAGACTATCAACCCACGGCTAAATTCACCCCTGCCGCTACGCGACTAAGAAAGTGCGCCTTTCATGCAAAAGAACTGGTTGATGACAAGGCTTTGAAAAGGCGGGCTAGGCCCGAGTCGCCACTGGCGCGGCGGAAGAATTGTTGTCACATTTGTTTTTCAAAGACCATAAGTCTGTCCCACTCGAGGTTATTGGGCGTTCGCCGCTTTGCTCGATTGTGTCTCCGCGATTTTTCGTTCGATCATCTCGACGATGCGTGGGGGCGATTCGTCGGTGAGAGCCAGCCGCTTCGCTTCGATGACTAGGGCGGCCAGGGCCTGAGCCTGATCGCGGAAGCGCGAATCGCGGGCGATCAGGTCTTCGATGACGCGGCGTTCACGCTCCGCACGCGGCACGCCCTCGCTCAGGCCGGCCGCGACGGCGTATTCGACGGGCACCGTCTGGTTCTTCATCATTACCAGCAAGGGGTTGAATTCCTTTTTGATCTCTTCGCGCAATCGGTTGATCTCGAGCAGCGACGATTTGAATCCCAGGCGTCCGCGCAGCGTGAGTTCTATGACCGGCGCCTCGCCGGCGGCTTGGGCCCCAGTGCTGGTCCCAGTGTCGGCCATAGTGTCGTATGGATTGTGCGGGGTAACTTCACGGCGGAGCTGGGAGAAGAGAGTTTCGCGCAACTCCTCGGGAGTCGGGCAGTCGCTCACGTCGAAGCTCAGCCGCAGCACGGGTCGCTGATGGTAATCGCGCACCAGGCAGGCGGTGTGCTTGCCGTCCGAGACCTCGACCAGGTAGGCGCCGCGGACGTTCGCGTATTCGTCGACGCTGCAGGCTTCGAGCGACCCCGGGTTGTAAACCCAGCCGTCGATCTCGAAGTTCTTGTGAGTGTGGCCGAGCGCCAGGTAGTCGACGTAAGACCTGAGCTTGTTGATCTCCGCCACGGGCAGCGCGGGAATCGGGCGATTGATCTGCCCCTCGACGTCGGTGTGCAGCATCATCACGTTGAAATGGCGCGAGCTGTGATGTTCGCGCAGTTGCTCGATCAGGGCCGGGAGCGATTTGCCGACCGTAGAGCCATACCAGATGGAGCCGAATATGCGGACGCCGTCGATGTCTATGTATGACCCCTCGCGCTTCTTATCGTCCCAGGGGACGAGGTTGACGGCGCCGTCGTTGTATACCGGTTCGAGCAGCCTGAGGTATCCCCATTGCGAAAGGCTTCGCAGCCAACTGAATTTGCTTTCGGACTCATGGCAATCATGGTTCCCTTCGATCGCGATGACCGGGATCTTGGCTTCGCGCAACCTGCTCAGGCAGTACATGGCCTGATTCATCGCCTGCGGCTCGACTTTGCGCGCGTCGAAGAAGTCGCCCGCGATCAGCACGAACGACACCTCCTCGGCCAGCGCGTAACGTTCGATGCAATCGCGCCAGGCGTAGAAGAAGTCACGCGCGCGGTCTTCTGATCGGTAGCGGCGAATTCCCAAATGTATGTCTGCGATGTGGAGAAATTTGACCATGAGTCCTGCGAGTATAGCATACATACAGCAATAGGCTGCCAGTAACCCGAAGGTAGCTGACAGCCTTACGTTGCTGGGGTGAGGACCCACTTTGCGCCACCGCGCTTCCAGCAGGAACTCTTATCCCCCGGACTTCGCTATTATTAAGAGAGGCGCGTTATAAATGGAAAAAGTGGCGATTGGATTTTGGCTGTTCAACACAAATGATAACTGCCCCAACTAAATGTTGAGGTCGGCTCGCAAGTCACATCGCCCGGTGTGCCCCGTTCCCCAAGCGATGTGGCTCGCGAGCCGAAACTGTAATAACTTTAGAATTGCTGGATAATAGATTTGTGTGAAGATTAGGTCTCGACTCGCAGGTTACGCAATTCAGTGTGCCCCGTTCCCTAAACCACGTAACCCGCGAATCGAAGCTTGGTTAGATCCGCAAGCTAAGTCGCCCGGCGTGCCCCGTAATGCCGAGCGGCATAGCCTGCGGATCACTTCAAGCGGCGCCAGCCCAAATCCGACCCCCGTGTTTTCTTCAGGCCGGCAGCCGCAAGCTCAAGATGTCTTATATTTGCTTATCTCTTCAAAAAACTGTTTGTCAGTTTCACTTGCTATCTTGTTTGCGCAATTAGCTAGAGCAATGAATGTGCCAAGAAGCGCGACGACTTCCCGGTTATGCGCTAAATGAGACAATGGTTAAGCTTATTGTGTTCGATTCGGATTTTGAAGAGGCGCCTTGTTAACGGAAGACCATCCCAGGTCTTCCGTTTTGTCTATGATTGTAGACATGTAAGAGTCACCATAGTCTACAATTGATGACAACTGTTGTTTACAGTTTGCGATTGATTGACATTATGAATCCGCTGCGACCCTGCTCGGCGACTTGACCTGCGAGCTGGATCAATTCATCAAGTGGTTTGAACGGCTACAATCGAACCTGGCGCATCAATTAACGTATAGATTTCACGAAAGAATCAAATCTGAGAGGAAATCGCGATGTATTGTCCAAACTGCGCAGCCTCCATTGATGGGGTGAAATTCTGTCGCTCGTGCGGTTCGAACGTGAGCCTGATTCCGCAGGCGATGTCAGGGCAATTGCCTCAATCTGAAGCCTCTGAAGGCGTGCTACATTTTGGAGGGCATCCCTTGGGCCGTCATCATCACAGAAAGAAAGAGCCGAACGTTGAGCACGCCATGACCGAGTTCTTTACCGGAATAGGTTTCGTGGCCGCCGCGATCGCCATTCTAGTTTTAGTCCCCAGCGGAGTCTTTTGGTGGTGGTCGATGCTGATTCCGGCCTTCGCGCTGATCGGTGAAGGCGTCGGCAAGTGTTTGCGGTGGAGAGAACAACAGCGCAAACAAGCGTCGCTCAATCTCCCGTTTAATCAGCCTGTCGCTTATCAGCCCTCTGCGCAGTCTCCCGCGCTCTCCGCCCCTACGACATCAGAACTCGTTAAGACTTCGAGCGTTACCGAGCAAACGACCAGACACCTCGAATAAAATATGTCATTAGTCATTAGCCATTTGTCACTGGTCCTTTGTCCTTTGCCTGTCAGACGATAACGCCACTGCTTGACAACCCCTGAGCCTCACGGCTATTTTTGCGTTTTCCTCAAAGTCCCGCATCTTATCTGCAAGGAGTTACGACATTGGCTAAAGGGCGAGCTTCAGCACAGAGTTTGAAACGTGATCCGTTGATGGCGCAATATCTGGCCACTTCCGCGTGGGTCAAAGAGCGTTCGAGCCCGATCGTGAAATGGTCGGTGATCGCGGCGGGTCTGATCGCGCTCGGCGCGCTCGGCTGGTGGTTCTTTTCGAGCCGCGCGAAGAACGCCGCTGAATCAATGGCCAGGGGCATGGCCACTCACCGGGCGATTGTTCAGAACCCGCTCCCGAATCCAATTCCGGGACAGGTCGCCTTCACGACCGAAGACGAAAAGCACCGCGCGGCTTACCAAGCCTTCACACAGGCGGCTAACGAGTATCCATCATATAATGGCGATACGGCGCGCTATTTCGCCGCGGTCCATCAGCTGCATTTCGAGGCTGACAAGGCCGAAGCGACGTTGAAAGAGCTGGCGCAGAAAGGTTCCGACGTTGGCGCCCAGGCTCGGATGGCTCTTGCCCAGCGTTACGAGGCGGTCGGCAAGAACGACGACGCGATCGCCGAGTATCAGAAATTGAAAGCCGCGCCGGGGCAGACTCCTCCGGCCTTGATTGACCTGAGCATGGCGCGCGTTTACGAGACTATGGGGAAGACGAAAGAGGCCGTTGAACTGTATTTCGCCATCGCTAACAATAAGGATTTGCGAAGCTCCGACGTGGGCGAGGCCGCCGTTGATCGGCTTGCCGCCATTGCGCCGGAGAAAGTGGATCAACTGCCGCCCCCCGAGCCGACGGGCCCGAGATTCCCAGGCGCCGGAGCGATGCCATTCAATTAACGCTTACGCGAATGACGGTGTGGCGCGATTTGATTGATCGCGCCACACTAACTCTTTCCCAATCCGCGCCGCTTCGAAGTTCTGGCCGAAATTGACGAGGGCGCCGGATTATCATCCCCACAATTTATCTATCTTTTCGATTTCCTCGCTTCGCTTTTTCCTCAACAAATCCCGGTAAAACGGCGAAAATCTCCCGTTGGTCGGCAGTAGATTTCGGCTTCGTCCTAATTGGCGCCGCTGACCCGTTATTTATATGGAGGAGTCGCTCATTAGGCAGTGAGCGACGCCCGGAAATAATGAACTCCTGGGGGCGCAGGCATCCCTGCCTGCAGGCTTACGGCAAGGGCTGATTGACCGGAGCGAGCAGGCAAGGATGCCTGCGCCCCCAGGGTCCACAGGAGTGAAATACACAATGAACCATGCGCGCGATCTACTTGAAAGGACGCCGGACGGCGAGTTGGAAAAGATGATCCTGGAATTGGGTTGCTACGCCTTGAGGGTCAGGAATGAATATCGCTGGCGGACTAGAGACAGAGATGCGCTTCCGAAAGGGGAAACGGTCAAATCGATCGTGTCGCTGGCGGTGGAGAAGGTGTTGACCGGCGAGCGCCGATGGAACCCGGCGCAGCAGCCTGACTTCATGAAATTCATGCGGGACGTTATCGACAGCCTGATTTATCACCTGGCCATAAGCAGGGACAACGCCTTGCTCACGACTCTTCCGGAGGAAAGCGGCCAGGATGAGATGAGTTGGCGCGCCGAATCGGACAGGGCCAAGCCAGGCGCCGAATGGCTTGCGAGAAGTGAAGCGACGCCGGAGCAGGCGCTGCTCGATGAAGAGTCGGAAGAACAAAAGAACAAAGCGATCCGAATTCTGTTGGAAGAGTGCGTCGCGGATCAGATCTTGACAAAGATCGTCGGCGCGATGATGGGAGGGTGCGACCACTGCGGCGAAATCGCCGCCGCCATCGGCATAGAGGTGAAGGAAGTTTACAACGCGATGAAACGCCTCGATCGCCGTGTCGCCGCGGTTAGCCGGAGAATGGTTGAAGTGGAGTCCAGCCTTTAGGCTGCTCGACTCTTGCGGCCTAAAGACTGCCACGTAGTAATGACTGCAGTCGTTACTACGCGGGTTTTTTGAGGAGGAATCATAAAGTGAACAGAAAGAACCCTCCGCGAAGCAGCGAGGCCCTCATCGAGCGCATCCGCCGCTTGAGCGATGAGGCCGAATGGAGCGTGGATGAGCTTCGAGAGGTTTTAATAGACGCAGGCATTGATCCCGACCAGTTCATAAATGACATCAAAACCAGAATCAAAGAGCTGTTGAACGCCTCGCCGGAGCGGCAAGAGCGAAGCGACTACGACTCGCTGCCGTTGCTGCCCAGGCTGCGGCGGATCACCGGGCTGAAGGCGACGGCCATCGCCGAGAAGATGGGGGCGCCAGTCCTATTTCTATCCGACCTGAGCGCTCATCCGAACGTAATCCCTTTCCGGGCGCGAAAGGAATTCGCAAGGCGCGCGGCGAATAATTTGCCGGGAGTCAGCGAGCGGGACGTGTTGGATTCATTCGAGCGCGGTTTGCGTCAACAGGCGGCCGCTTTCCGCGACGCCCCTTTCCCCGATGAAGAAGTCGATTTCGAGAAGATCGTCCGGCGTTCCGATATGAGCGCCACGGAACAGCAATATTGGCTCAGTTTCTCAGAGGAGTCGCCGGAATGAATTGCCACAGAGCCACCGCAGACACAGAGAGGGAAAGACAAGGAGACAAGGGGACAAGGAGACGAGGGAGTGGGAATACGAGAAGCAAGAACCACCTTGTCTCCTTGTCTCCCCCTCTCCTTGTCTCCTTGTCTCCTTGTCTCTGTGTCTCTGTGGCATAAATAGGAGCAAAATGAGATCGCTGAAAAGAGCCAGAGAACAGGCGAGAGATTGCCGCCGTAAAATCGGCGGCGGAAAAGAAGGCCTGCTCGAACGAGTCATCACCTACCTGGAAGATGAGCATCAGATTGAGCTGATCCCCGCAAATTCGCACTTTCTGCAGAACGGCCATGCGCTGCTCAAACCGGCCGAAGGTTGCCTCTATTACGACCGGAAATACGACGACGACCCGGTCGCCAGGCTCAAAGTGATTTTGCACGAGTTGGGGCATCTCGAATTACATGGGAGGCTCAAAAAGCTCTGTTCGGAACCTGACCCGGTCTACGGTTCGGTATACGCCGCGAGCGGCGCGGGCGGCCTGACCCGATACAACCCGCGCGCCCGGGAGGAGGCGGAGGCCAACGCATTCGCAACGGAGTTTCTGTGCCCGCAGGACGAAGCCTTCCTCCTGTGGCAAAGCGCGCGCGACTCGTCGTTTATCGCCGATCATTTCGGCGTCTCGATTCACACGGTTCACGCGCAACTGGCCGAAGCTCTTTTCTGGACCGCGGGCGCCGCGGGCCCCACGTCGGGAAAGAAGCGGTTCACGGGTTTCGAGTGTGACGACAGCCAGATCGCCGCCGCGATCTTCACGGGCGCTCCCGCGTTGGTCTGCGCCGGGCCTGGGACCGGTAAGACCGCGACGCTGGTCAGACGCGTCGAATACCTGCTGGAAGAACTCGGCGCGGAGCCTGAAAGCCTGTTGGTATTGACTTTCAGCAACGAGGCGGCGCAGGAATTGGAAGAGCGTATCGCCGACAGATTCGGCGAGCAGATCGCCGCGAGGATCAGAATCAGCACTTTTCACGGCTTCGGCGTCGCTTTCCTGCATCATCATGGACAGCTCGCCGGCCTCGACGCGCTCGTACTTGACGAAGCCGGCCAGGGGGAACTTGTGAACGGCATTCTCGGCAAGGCCGATTGCGAAAAGCTCCTGAAGTTGAAGCGGCCGTCCGAAACGGCCAAGCAGATCGTCGAACACATCAACTACCTCAAGAACCGTCTGCTCACGCCCGAGTCATTGGCGGCGGCGCTCGATCAGTGGGAGATTGGGAAAGACTTTAGTCTGTCCATCCACAATTCAAGCCCCATCAGCAATTCAAACTATGGACAGACTGAAGCCTCTCCCCCGCTGGACAAGCAGGCCGCGCGCCAGTTCCTGCGAATCTTTCGCCTCTATGAAGAAGAAAAGGCCGCGCGCCAGCGCGTCGATTTCGCCGATCTGATCGCGCTCCCGATCAGAATTCTCGAAAGCGAGAGGGAACTGGCGGACCGATACCGCAAGAAATACCGGTTCGTATTGGTCGATGAGTATCAGGACGTCAGCCGCTCGGTCGCGACTTTGCTTCGACATCTTTGCGGACCTCAGAATCCGCCGTGGGTAGTCGGAGATGCGAGGCAGGCGATCTACCGCTTTCTCGGCGCGGCGGCTGAAAACGTCGAGGATTTCGAAAAGGACTTTCCGGGCGGCGAGGTTTTCGAGCTCAATGTCAACTATCGCTCCTGTCGTGAGATCGTCGTTGTCGCCAATCAACTGGACTCGCTGATGGGCGGCGCCCAGCCCGTGAGGAAGGGCGCCGAGCGCGACGAACACCGGCATGCGTCGCCGCGTGAACCGGGACAGACTGAAGTCTGTCCCACGGGCGCCGTCGAATACTACGAACGCTGGCGCGCGGCGCGGGCCAACCCGGCATCCTCTCATCCTTCCGAGGGTCATCCTTCCGAGGGTCATCCTTCCGAGGGTCATCCTTCCGAGGGTCATCCTTCCGAGGGTCATCCTTCCGAGGGTCATCCTTCCGAGG
>Ga0190270_10000862_pt1 | contig 13610 bp, 6 predicted proteins | sample Popmic320T_FD_133748 | JGI IMG/M metagenome (GOLD analysis project Ga0190270, IMG submission 133748) | Populus adjacent soil microbial communities from riparian zone of Weber River, Utah, USA - 320 T | ecosystem: Environmental > Terrestrial > Soil > Riparian zone | place: USA: Utah | collected... | reverse complement strand
CCGCTTGCGAAAATCCTTTTCGACCGAATCAATGTGCCCAGCCATTTCGGGGGACTCAGCTCTCAACTCGGCAAACTGCGCCAATATATCATCGCCGCGTTCTAGATTTGGCGTTTGCCGTTCAAGAGTATTCAGACGATTGAGCAGGTTTGTTCGACTGTCCAACTCGCCGCGCGCACGGCGCAGCGTGTCAGCTAGCGCATCTTCTCCCGAGCACAAAGATTCATGAGCGACAACTTTTTGCCGCAATGTCTGAGCTTCTTTTATCGTTTTGACTTTCAGGAGTTCTCCAGCTAGTGCTTCCGACACCCAAGAACGCAATTTCCCTTCTGTGTCCTGAAGTCGCTGCTTTGCTTCATGAAGTTTTTTGACTTCGACTTCACGGGGCGAAATTAGTCTTGTCTCGGCATCAGCAATAGCGGAGATCGCGTTGTGTATTTCACGCAATGAACTAGCATTCTTGGTTTGACGCAAAGCACCTTCAACCACGCGCCGGTTATCGACCTCTCGCGCCTTCTCAGTTTCCACACGCTGGCGCTCCGTAGCTAGACGTGACTGCTCAGCTCGCCACTCAACGACTTCTCTTTCGATTCTTTGTCGCGCTTCGGTCAGAGTTCCGCGCCATTTGGCTGGTTCGTCTTTGAGGCTGCTAAGCGCTCCAATCCCGCGCTCTAATTCGCTGTCGTGCGCGAGGTATGATTGTTCGCTTTGAATTGTGCGGGGCCGCAATAGCTCGCGATATAGAACCTCGGTTCTTTCGTTTGCCATTCTGAGAGTATCGTCAAGGATTTCCTTCTGTGCCTTGGCAAGCGAGAGCTCTTCGGGGAGGCTGGACAGTTCAAACAATTCGTTCAACTCTGGTAAAGCTAGATCGAAAGAGTTCATCCTGAGAACGCGCGCGGCCTGCTCTTGCACTGTCCGACAATACTCTTCACGTCTGGCCGCTTGCACGAGTTCTGCCGCAGCCCGCTCACGGAGCGCGCTCTGTTTTTCCTCAATCTGTTTCTTTAGCGAATTGAGTTGTGCTAGTTCCGGAGTATTAGCGTAGTCGCGTTCATGCGTAAAAATGTCGTCGCGTACCCTGCCTACGCTGTCTGTATCGCTTGCCGTCTCGGCGCGACTAGCAAGCGAGACAAGCCATTGCTCAAGTGCTGCAATACGTTTGTTAGTGTGTTGCAGACTGCGGACAACTCGTTCGCGCACGTTCTCCGACGCGTCTGATAACTTTGAAGCGAGGAGATCTTCTACACGTTCAGCCTGTCGCCGACACGCTGTGAGATTTGCGTCGTTGACTTTGAAGCTTTCTACATCTGCAACGATCGCGGATTCTCTTCCTCGGGCCAGCAACCCCTTGTACTCCTCTTCTACCCGACTGAGCGCTGCGACCGTAAGCTGTTCTAGGTCGTGCCTGCCGCTTTGCCTTAGGGCGTCGCCCATCTCTTTGAAGGCGTTTTTGACTGCTTCGTATTGCTCGATGCGGGTCAGAGGCTGCCCTGTTTGTTTTGCCACTTCAGTAGCGAGTCGCTCATTGAGGAGATTGGCTCCGTCGAGGTAGAAACTATCGTCGTAGGCAAGATAGGTTTCCGGCTTTGGAGGGTAAGCGCGCAATATCAGTAGTAGGTTCCTTACGGTAGCATTATCTCCCACCAACTTCTTGTACTGCGAAACTTCTTGTTCGCAATCTTTGATCTTCTTGCGCTCAACGTTCAGTTTTTGCGCCTGTGCAATGATACTGTTTCTGGTGGGGTCGGTTTCGGACAAGGCCGTGACGATTTCTTCAACCTTGCCCAGCAGAGTAGTCGCTTGAGCGTAATCGTCGACCTGCTCCAAATCCTTTAAGTACTTTTCCGCCTTCTTCTTAGACAATTTGCCGGGACGTTGAATCTGAGCCCGGCCTTCGTTAAGCCACTTGATGAAGTCTTTGGCCCTCGTTACCTTTCCCTGGAACTCCGCCAACGAGAGCATTCGATGTGGATCGTTGCGCCCACCAAGCGAACCGTAAAAACGAAGTTCGTTTCTGTTAAGGCCTATCCATGCAGCATAAAGCAAGGTTAAAGTGTAGTCGTCGTGACCAAATGGCATACTCTGGAGACGGGCGTTTAATGTCCTAAAATCGGTTGGGCGATCCTCCGAGATCGCCCCGTCTAACTCCCGCCATGAAAGCGCTACTCTCTCCTCCGTGGGCTCATGCAAACGGTTCCGAACATTAAGGACGCCCCACTTATCGACGCCCTCCTGCAGAACCGCCGACGCAAGATTCTTGGCCGCTGTATTGAGCACGCCGAAATCACCGTCATTCTTCAACAAGTATCGTGCGACCTCCGCGACGGCCGAGTTACCAGGACTGCTATTAAGTCGCATTAGGTCTGACATCGCCGGAACGCGGTGTGGAAATGCCTGCTCGAAGACTCGGCTAGCGATCTGATCAAGATGGTCGGCATCAACTCCGCGAAATGTCTTCCGAATAGCGGGAGCGACGTGATAACTCATGTCTTCATATCGAAGGAATGCCGCAATGAAGTCATTCAACCGCCGGCTACAATCTGTTACTGCATCTTTATAAGCTTCTCCATAGAATTCCCGCTGCGGTTGGCTAACGTTTCTAAGGGCATCGTGTATAAGAAGCTCCTGTTCAAACTCATCCGCAGCCAATGAGGGGGTAGCAATCACCACGGGATAAGAATAGTTGCCGACATCAGTTAGATCCTCTAAAACGGATTCGGCCCTTTCTTTTGCACCGTCAAGTTCCGCGCTGTCACTTGATACTAAATAAATGACGATCCCGCGTGAATCGCCCTCCTTCGTCACCTCTTCGGAAAGCCGTTTGACGAGGTCCGTCTCAAAGTTGGACGCATCCATCAGACGGGGCGACAGGTGCCACTCTTTACCTCCGATCCCATGGTCAGTCTTGAACTTGACTGCTTCGGTGTCAGGCAAGGCGACGTTATCGAGCAATTTCAGGCTTTCCATTTTCGCGGCAAGGCTGGGAATGTTCTGCCCGGCCACCTGCTTGCGAACAAACTCCCGAACGTCGCTGCGGCTCACTCCGATGCCGGAGAATTCATACTCTCGCCGAACCTGAACGAACCGAACTACGCTGTACTCTTGTTCTAGTTCCCGTAATGCGTCTGCAACGTCAGGCTCAGAATAGCCGCACAAGTGCGAGAGGACTTCGGCGTGCGATTGGTTACCAAAGCGTTTGAGACCGCCGAGCTCGAAAATAAATAGTGCCTTCAATATCTCGTAGAGTTTCTCTGGCGAGTTGGCGCCAAGCTTGTCACGTGCGTGGAGGTACAGATTGTAACGGTCCTCTTGGCCATCGAAATTGACGGCGAATTCGTCAACAAGGAATGTCGGGAGGACGAAGTTCAGGCGTCCATCCGGCAGTAGGGCATTCTCCTTCCTGTTTTCCTCGACGACCGTGTTTACAACCTCAATGATCGTACGTGCTCCTTGCGTAAACGTCAGGTTGCAGATCAAACCGGTCGTAATTGGGTGTAACGGAAACGCTCCGACGCCGACGATGCTTGTAAATTTACTCGCCGTCCACTGCTGCGGATTCTCCTGGTAAGTCGGCAAAATACTCCAGGCAGCTTGGGATGCTTTTTCGAGTCGTGACATGTGATCACGGGCGAAGGCCGCCCACTCATGAGGATTCTTAGTCAATAAGCCTCTGATCACTTGCTCTAGGCTCGACTCCAACCGGAAGCGTGTTTCGGGAGGAAAACGGTCTCCCCACTTTCGGAAATCGTCCTGAGCCGCATATCCTTTTACAGCTCCCAAAAGTTCGCGCTGGATGAAAGCAACAAGACACATTTGCCCTCTGTGACTGTCGCAGGCTTCAAGCAGCTCTTGCGGTGCTAGGTCGCCGGCAGCCATGCGATCGAAACACCATTTCTCGGCGTATATACCAAGCTCGTCAAATAACAGGATCAGTTTAGAATAGGGTGCCTCTTCAGTGAGACAGAGGTTAGTGATGACTCCGTCAATGACTTCCTTTAGATTTATGTCGGCCCCAAAGTCGGCAGGAACGCCATTGAGATTGACACTCAAGGCGCGGGCTATGCTTTCCTTACTAGAGTCAAAGGATTCGAGCGAATTTATGAGCGTGCCTAGGTCAGTCTCATAGCGCTCACTCAAGAAATCTTCGCTCTGACGACGCTTCTCTCCGTCAAGCGAACGTAACCACTTAGCCGCACTAAGTGATACTGCATTTATCTGGTAGCCGCGGCTCAGCTCATTCTCATCGAGCGCTCGCCGCAAAGCCTTCATGAATCCTTGACGCAAGTTGACAAACTCATGCCCCGATAAGCGAACCACCAATTGCGGCTTCTTAACTTCCGATTTGAACGATCTGAAAGGGTACGCCGTTTGCTCGTTGGTAGAGGCCTCTATCTGCTTGATGATCTTTTCGACAAGTGGATCATTAGCTTGGCGCCCAAAGTAGTTGGCGAGTACTAATGCGAGGTGTGATTTGCCGTGGCCGTATTGCCCGACTATGGTAAAAACGTTATGAGTGTCGCTCCGACTGAGAGTGTCGCGGAGGCGCTCGAAGATACTAATGGTGGTGAGCGAGTCGCGGGCTGCTGTTCCGCTGCTGAAGATGTACCCGGAGACCAGTCGCTCATTGTCCGCTACATGGCGCGGGTCACCGTACCAATCGAGTTGTACTCCGCGGATGAGTGCGGCCTCATGATTTACTGAGACCAGGTCTTCAATTTTCTCCACCGAAATAGTCCTCCCGCTGAGGATCGCGCTTGACGGGCGTTTTGGTTGGGCTCAGCTCAAATTGTGCGGATACGGCTCAAGACTCCTTTGCGGTCTTTAGAAGGTAAACCCTTAGAATGCAATTCCAAAACCCCTATGTTTGTTATTCAAGCGGACCAGGAAGCAGATCCTGATCGTACGCCTGCACCAGGATCTCTTAAGTTTCCTCGATAAACGCTTTATCCAGCAAATCCAATTTGTCCTGCCATCGCCGCGCAACTTGGTATGGCGGCGCCTCCCGCATCCATGCGATTGCGCCGAGCGCGCTCATTTGCCTCAATGCGCCTTCCAACTCTTTCTCACCAAAACCCATCGTCGTCGCCAGGTGTCCAGGTTCTAACAGCGCATCTTCTCCCACCATCGAGCGTTCAGGATGCTTTGCCTCCCACAGTTCGGCGAGGATATAAGCAGTGATGTAATGATTAGGAATGTAAGTTTGCGTGCGCATGAAATTGTGCCGCGCTTTCTCACGAATAAGACGAATGCGTTCTAATCCACCTCCGTCAAGGTAGCAGTTTAATAATACGCCGGGATTGATTGATCTCAGCTTCGCGCGATCACCAAATTTGTTCTGCAACGCCTCCTCCAACATCGAGCGCTCGAACTCGACGTTGGATGGAAGAAATTCGTGCACAAGAAAGGTCCATGCCTCGGCTTCGCTGCCCAGCTTCGATATTTGATAGTGCATCGCCCATTGAGTTGTGGGCTTGCGGAGCCAGGCATCATGCTGGAAAGCGATTTTGCCGAATTGGGTGAGGCTCAGTCTCCTCGTGTGGTTCTCAACTGTTTCAATTAAGAGTCCGCTATGTTTCGCGTACTCGATCGTTGGCTGTACCTTTCCCTTGCGGGCGTCTGCGCCAATGCCGATACCGCATGCTTCGGCTATTTGCACATTGGTAATCGAAGGATCATTGTTGAAGAGTTTAAGAACCTTTGCGAGATTCTCCCGCTCAAGTTGGAACGATTCATGAAAAGTCAGGCTCATCGTTGATTAGCCGGGATGGGTGCCTAGCAAATATGCCAACGACATCCTCGATGCTCTTGTCGGCGGTTTGAGAACCACCGCCTGCACTTAATGCAGCCTTTGGGAGTAAATTTAGCGTATGCGGCGGCCCAATCGCGAATGGTTGGATTTGAGGTCTGCCTGATCGCTAATCGGAAACCACAAGCAATGATACCTTGGCGCTAATGCGCGACGAGAATAAGCTCCGCATCTGTCAGTAGTCAAATTAGGTGGCGCGGGCGAAGAAGATGCCGCGAATAGAAGGACGCAAACGCACGTTGCGGTACTCTCTGGAGCCAATAGAAGGACGTCGAAGTGGCGTCGCCTCCCCGAGTTATCAGTGGCCTGAGGACAAGAGAGCACCAGCTAGTCCATGACAAAATAGTGACCCTGGCCTAGTGTTCAATCTTCTCGATCAGTATATAAGATGCAACGTGACCGTGCCCGCGTTGAATCTCCTCCATTGTTGTGATGAAATGGCACCGCACAATGCTTGCCAAGGGAAACTCTAAGCCGCAACCCAGTGGGTGTTGTGTGAGTACAGCCACACCGCAAAATGACCTATCGCATATCAGGCCACGAAAGCTTTACTTGTCGATACACATGGCTTCCGAAAGTCGTGCAGTGTATTAAGCGCGACGACCAACTGCTTTCGAAGGATGAGGAGGCAATGGTTGAGCTCGGAGTCGGGAAGAACATGGTTCACAGCATTCGATTTTGGGCACTAGCTGCTGGCGTTGTAGAAAGCACGAACGGAAAATTGCAATTGACTAGTTTCGGCAAGGCACTACTGGGAAGTCGGGGCTTCGACCCGTTTTTGGAAGACGTAAAGACCCTATGGCTCATTCACTGGAAGTTTGCCACTAACACCCCTAATCCGCTGCTAGCTTGGGACTTTCTTCTGAACTATTGGCAAGAACCCGAGATCGTCCCCTCCGTCGTAGTGGCGGCTCTTCAAAGGGAAGCGGGAAAGCATAGCGATAAGGTGTCACTCTCAACAGTGGAGCAGCACTTTGATGCGTTCCTCCACACCTATGTACCAACTCGGGGTCGGAAAGGCCGCGTTCAGGAGGACAACCTCGACTGTCCTCTCGTAGAGCTTGCGCTCATCGTCAGAACTGGTGAGCGTGAGTCAAATGGGTCGTTGGGCCGCCGTGAGTCAATTTATGCCTTCCGGCGCGAAGAGAAACCAGAGATTACTCAGGAGGTTTTTGTCTTTTGCCTGAACAGCTTCTGGGATCGTCATTACCCAAACGAAGGCACACTCTCATTTCGTCAAGTGGCGCATGGTCATGGCAGTCCTGGGCAAATATTTAAGTTACCGGAGGATGACATACGAAGCCGGATCGAAATCGCTGGTCGAGATGTTGGCAGTCCTTTTACCTACGTGGATTCTGCGAACTCGGAGCGAATTCGACGACGCGAAAACGTGAACGACACTGAGTTGCTTAGGAGAATTTACAGATCAGATGCACGCACGACCTGAAACTCAGCTAGCGGACTTGTTGCGCACCAAGAGTCGCTTCTTGCGCTCAGCAAACCTTGAGAGGGACTTTCGAGATCCAGACGTGCTCTCCGGATACGTCGTAACGGATTTCGCGCGGTCCTGCCTTGGGCGTTTGTCTGAAGGTTTGAAGCCAACGTCAGGGCAACGGGCTTGGCGTGTGACGGGTGATTACGGTAGCGGCAAGTCAAGCTTCGCTTTGTTGGTAGCTCATTGGTTCGCTGGACATGATCGAATTCTGCCTCAAGAAATCAAGCGGCTACCTGAAGGGCGCCGGCGGGTGCAACAGAGTCGGAAGTACGTGCCAGCGCTCGTCACATGCAGTCGCCAGCCGTTGACCATATCGATTCTCAAGTCTCTTCGTGAAGCATTGACGCAGGGGGTTGAGATCAGGAATAGAAGCAGCCTCCTTCGTGAAATCGGGAGTCTGCTGGACTCTACAAAAGAACCGCCCGAGGACGCGGTCCTTGATTTAGTGGTGAGGGTTAACGCCTCCGTAGTTGCCAACTCTAGAAATAGCGGTCTCTTAATTATCATTGATGAGCTTGGAAAATTCCTGGAGTTCGCAGCTATTCAAGCTGAGCGCCAAGACGTATTTCTGCTTCAACGTCTAGCCGAAGCGGCTTGTAGAAGTGGCGATCAACCCTTCTTCTTAGTTTGCTTGCTGCATCAGGGCTTCAGCGCTTATGCCGACCATCTGAATCAGGCAGCACAACGAGAGTGGGAAAAGGTCGCGGGACGTCTTGAGGAAATTGTATTCAATCAGCCGATCGAACAGATTGCACAACTTATTTCATCCGCGCTCAATGTGCGTACGGACATGATTCCGAAAGCTAGGGCTAAGGGAATCAAGCAAGCGATGCAGAGCGCCCTGCCTCTGGGCTGGTACAGCCCGGCCGCCCCTAAGAGGCTAACCGAATTGGCGTTGGAGCTTTACCCTTTGCATCCGACCGTGCTTCCTGTCCTGATTCGGTCGTTCAGACGTTTTGGGCAGAATGAAAGATCGCTCTTCAGTTTTCTTCTCTCGAGCGAGCCATTTGGCTTGCAGGCGTTTTGCGAAAACCTTCTTGATCGTAGCGAACCTTATTCGCTCCATGACTTCTACGATTACGTTCGAACTAACTTCGGGCACCGGTTGGCGGTCCAGACGTATCGGAGCCATTGGAACCTGATTGACGCCGTAGTCGAGAGTTTCACAACCGACGACGAATTGCAGGTCAGAATTCTAAAGACGGTGGGAATTTTGAATCTGTTGAACGATACGGACCTGCCGGCCAGTGAAGAAGCATTGATTTGTTCCTTGGCGGGCCATGACGTTACGCAAGTAAATCGAGTGAAGGCGGCGCTTCAAAAACTCCATAAAGGGAAGCGCGTTCTTTACGATCGAGGTAAGGCGCGCGGGTACTGTCTGTGGCCGCATACCTCTGTCGATCTTGAAGGAGCTTATGAGAATGCCAGTCGCGCTATCGGTACGCAACAGAATGTAGCGCCGCTCATCACTGACTATCTTGAAAGTCGTCCTCTCGTCGCACGACGCCATTACATTGAGACGGGGAATCTGCGGTACTACAGTGTTTGTTATTGGTCTGTTGCGGAGCTACCTAAGTTGTTTGAGATCGAGGCAGCCGACTCCGACGGTCGGATCATCGTTCCGCTTTGCGAGACGGAGAGCGAGCGAGTGCGGGCTCTCGCGTTTGTTAAGACGGAGAAAGTGGAGCAGCGGAGCGACTGGCTGATTGGAGTGCCTCAACCGCTTGGTGGTCTACGAAGCTTGGTACAGGAAGTTCAGCGTTGGGAATGGGTCGCGACGAATGTTGCGGAATTGAATGCGGACAGGTACGCAAGAGAAGAGGTCTCCAGACAGAAACAGGCAGCGAGGACGCAGTTGGAAAGACGGGTTCAATCGCTGGTTGGAATCAGACAGTTTGGGATCCAAACGACAATTGAATGGTTCCATAACGGGAGACCGCTAAAGATCAACGATAGCCGAGATTTGCTTTCTTCGTTGTCGCGGATATTCGACGAGATCTATTCACTTGCACCTAAGATCCAGAACGAACTAGTAAACCGAAATGAACTAAGCTCTGCGGCGGCCGCCGCCCGAATGCGCCTGATTGAGCGAATGTTCAGTAATGCACCGTTTCCCTTGCTAGGAATGAACCCAGATAAGAAGCCGCCAGAAATGTCGATGTACCTATCGGCCCTAAAGCGTACCGGTATTCATCGCAAGCAAGGTGAATTCTGGCGTATCGGTGAGCCACACGCTCGAATGGATATCTGTCGCGTTTTGCCGGTATTCCGACGAATTCATGACATCGTGAGACAGAAGCCTGATAGTCGCGTCAGCGTTTCCTCCCTATTCGAAGAGCTCCGAAGGCCGCCCTATGGTGTACGAAACGGCATAATTCCGCTCTTGATCACGGCCTTCGCTGTTGCTCACGACAAAGACATAGCCTTCTACAAGGATGGTACCTTTCTTCGTGAGATGACCGGAGAGGCCATGCTTGTGCTCACAAAAGCACCCGAACGGTTCGATATTCAATATTGCAAAATTGGCGGAGTCCGAGCCGCGCTTTTTGAGAAGTTAGTGGCTTTATTGGACCTAAAAAGATCAGAGAAGGATACAGTCAAACTCTTGGATGTAGTGAAACCCCTATGTGTGTTTGTAGCGCAATTGCCGAACTACGTCTTAAACACAAAGAGGCTGACACCGGCCACTCGGGCTGTTCGGGAAACAATTCTTAACGCAAGAGAACCCGCGAAATTATTGTTCTATGACCTACCGTCTGCTTGTGGGTTTGCGCCTGTCAAGGATAAGCGTGCCGCAAGGGAACCTGACCGCCAGTTCGTCAAGGCGTTGAAAGCCGCACTCGATGAATTGCGGGCAGCATATCCGGAATTGCAAGAACGGCTGCGAACACGACTCAGAGAAGCGTTCATTTTGCCAGGGTCATTCCGAGAATTCAGAAGGGATCTTTCGGCTCGCGCGGAACATCTCCTCCTCGCGGTGACAGAACCGAAACTTCGGGCATTTTGCCTCCGGCTAATGGACGACAGTCTAACCGAATCAGATTGGCTTGATTCTCTTTGCAGTCATGTTGCTCTCAAGCCTCCAGCGAAGTGGCATGATGCCGAAGAGGATCTTTTCAATGGAGAGCTTCCGGGGTTCGCCCGAAGATTTCACAGCGTTGAGAGCATCATGTTTAAAGCAAGTGACGCCCCGAGCAATTCGATCGGGGTCCGGGTAGCTATTACTCATTCCAGCGGCTTGGAGCATGAACAAATTGTTCACTTCACTGCTGAGGAAGAGTCGCACCTAGTTGAGCTTGAGACTGAGTTTGATGCGCTCTTAGCCGGTAACATGAGACTCGGATTAGCGGCAGCCTCGCGATCTATATGGAAGGGGCTGCAAAACGGAGGGGGGCCGAAAGATGAGTGAACCAACTCGACACATTCTCTGTTTGTCTGGCGGCAAAGACAGTACAGCACTTGCATTATTCATGCGCGACCGCGTGGCCGATATGGAGTATGTCTTTTGCGACACTGATAAGGAGCTTGTCGAAACCTACGAGTATCTCAATCGCGTTGAAGCATTCCTGGGCAAGAAAATTGTGCGACTAAACGCTAAGGCGGGTTTCGATCACTGGTTGGATGTTTATGGCGGCTACCTGCCGTCGCCCAGCATTCGCTGGTGCACAAAGATGCTGAAATTGAAGCCATTCGAGGAATACGTGGGTGAGCAACCAGTGGTGAGTTACGTGGGCATTCGCGCCGATGAAGATCGAGTTGGTTACATCAGCACTAAATCCAACATAAGGGCAGTGTTCCCATTCAAGGAAGAAGGAATTGATCTGGCCGGCGTGATGAAGATTTTGGAGGACAGCGGCATCGGTCTGCCGCCATACCTTCAGTGGGGGCGTACGCATTCCGGCTGCTACTTTTGTTTCTTCCAGCGCCCGATCGAGTGGGTGCGCTTGCTCGAAAATCATCCTGAACAGTTTGAGCAGGCTATGGCCTATGAAAAAGTTAGTGACGAGCCGGGCAAGACCTTTACCTGGATTCAAGATATGCCACTAAGCGAACTTCGGAAACCCGAAAACATCGAAGGTATCAGGAGCCGCAACTTGGAGTATGAAGAACGTAGGCGAAAGAGGCGCGGCAATCGACGCCTCGTCGAGGTGCTCGCTGACATGGAAGAAGAAGATGACGAGCCGAAGGCATGTCTGATTTGTCATCTCTAACGCCTTATCGTCCCGCTTCATTGGAGACTCTTGGGTTTGACGACGATCCGAAGAGTACGATCCATTTTCGATAGCTACTATGAAGTTTGAAACCCACGCCTGGACTATTCGAGAGCTCATTAAAGTCCATGAGGCAGGCCATCTGGATCTGAGTCCACCGTACCAAAGGAATCCAGTGTGGACCCTGAAGGCCCAACAGAAACTATTGGAGAGCATTCTCGCAGGTAAGCCTATCCCTAACTTTTTCCTCCGTAAGACCGGGAGAAGCACCTACGAGATGATTGATGGCCAGCAAAGGGCACGGACAATACTCGGGTATTGGAAGAATCTCATAACCGATCATGAGAATCTAACTTACGAAAAGCGTATTGCTCAGAGTCCGAACCGCCATCAAGGTGAGTCACGCTTTCTAGATTACAAACTCACCATCACAATCGTTACGAAGATTGACGATAATGAATCCGTTGAGGAGTATTACGCTCTCCTTAACTCGTCTGGACTCCGTCTTAATAGACCGGAACTGAAAAAGGCAGAGTACTTTACTACGAATTTTCTAAAGCTCGTGCTTGAGTGCACGGAGAATGAGATTCTACAGTCTCTTCGTCTGTTCAAAGAGGGCAGTTCTGCGCGGATGAACGACGTTGATTTTGTGTCTGAGTTAATTGCTCTGATGAGGTTTGGGATCACTGATAAGAAGGAGAAGGTGGACCAACTTTATGAGGACGACATTAACCTAGACGAGTTTCGATCGCTAAAACAAGCATTTGAAACCCAAATGGGGATTTTCAACAAGTGTAACCATATAGCCCCGCTGGTTCGGACACGGTACAAACAAAAGAGCGACTTCTACAGCCTCTTCTATTTCTACTGGATCTTGCCCGAGTGCGCGTTCGAAACCTTGGAGCACTTTTACAAGGTACTCGTGAAGGTTGGTCCACATATCCGACCGTCCCAAACGGAATGTGAGCCTTTCAAGGAATATGCCTATCATTGCGTCACGCAATCCAACTCGAAGCTATCGCGTCAAGCCAGGCACGAAATTCTCACTTCACTATTAACAAATCGGGAGCCCACTCCGACGCCCGTACAAGAAGCTGTTTTGTTCTACTTTCGCCTCGACCCAAACGATCTTGTTCAAATAGGTGAATTTTGGACCTTGCAACCATCGCACCTCAAGGATCCACACAATTACGAATTTGATTTTGCTGATAATGAGATTTAATCGTCAAAGACGGAGTGTGGAATTGAGTCAGGAGCCTGAAGGGAACTGGCTTCGGATCGATCAAGAAGACTGTTTCTTGGAGACAATGGATGTCGCAGATGCTCGGCATCGAGGAACAAATTCGAGTATTTTCAGGTGCGTGGGCGCCGAAGGTGATCACCCGTATGTGGTCAAGTTCTGTCGATATTCACTAAGTACCAGATCGCAGTGGGAAAGGCGAAGGATCAGCCGCTTCCTTAGAGAGATCGATGCTCTAAAAGTTGCGCGTGACTCGCAATTCTCTGACTGTGTCATTCGCATCGTCGACGACGGAGTGTTGGAAATCCCCGCAATACCACAAGGTCCACGAACCATAGGTGGCACGGATCAAGTGAGGTACTACGTTATGGAGCGGGCGGACTCGGATCTTACCACCTTCCTCGAGCAGAATGAGTTGACGTTTCCTCAGAAGATCGCTTTGTGTAGTGAACTCGTCAGAATTCTGACCGGCTTGCACTCGTTGGGTATCTATCATCGCGATGTAAAGGCGGACAACATTCTTATGATGAGTGGCCAACTTCTTTTTGGCGATCTAGGGCTGATCAATTTCAGAAATGTAGATCACGATATCGACGAGGCTAGGGAGAAGATTGGTCCATTTGGATTGCTCTCCCCTGAAGCTACAAATAAGTGTCTGGGTCTCAGAGATAAAGCCTCTTTTCTGTTTGACTGCTGGATCGACGAGAAGTCAGATGTTTTCCAGCTGGGCCAGATGTTTGGCTCATTCTGCAGGATGAAGTGCCTACCGGACATTTAAGCCAGGCCGATGTTAGATTTCCTCATATAGGCGTTCTTAGTGATGTCGTTCATCCAATGCTTCAATATGGCAAGGTG
>Ga0190270_10000861_pt1 | contig 13610 bp, 9 predicted proteins | sample Popmic320T_FD_133748 | JGI IMG/M metagenome (GOLD analysis project Ga0190270, IMG submission 133748) | Populus adjacent soil microbial communities from riparian zone of Weber River, Utah, USA - 320 T | ecosystem: Environmental > Terrestrial > Soil > Riparian zone | place: USA: Utah | collected... | reverse complement strand
ATGGTGCGGCCCCGGTCACACCGGCTGGCGTGGGCTCGAAGCGAACCCATCCATAGTTCGCGAAGTACAGCTCCGGCCACGCGTGCATGTCGCGAATCGACACCTTCCACCCTTCTTCGTCCCTTTCGCCGGGCAAAAAGCCGACTGACACCCGAGAGGGGATGCCGATCACACGCGCCATCATGGCCATCGCGGAGGCGAACTGCTCGCAATAGCCTCGACGATCCTCGAGCAGGAAATTTTCTAGCGCCTCATAGCCACTACCCGGGAGTGGCTCGGTGCTGTAGGTGAACTGGTTGCCGCGCAGATAGGCCTGGATTGCGGCCGCCTTTGCTGCGGGAGTGTCGGCATCGGCCGTGATGCGATTGGCCAGCTGGACCAAGGAATCTGGCAGATCGGACGGGGTGCCTGCGGTCACCGCAGCGTCCGCTGGAGTTCCAGCGACAGCATCGTTGAGATCATTGCTGTCCGGCTCGATATCTACGCTCTCGACGGTATAGCTCAGTCGTCGGAGATCTTGCGCACGGTTGTCGGCGTTCACTACGACCAAGGAGTTGGAGTCGAAGCGCCAGTCTCCAGTCGCGTCGAAGGTCCGCGGCGCGTACGGGAGTGGCAGGTACTGGGAGGAGAAGTCCAACACTCGGATCGTTGTCGTGCGCCGGTCGCCAGACTCGCTGCTCAGACCCGGGATGGTTGGCAGGGACTGCCCGCTGTTCAGCCGTATTTGCACATTGCTCCAGCCGTTCGCGTTCAGCTGGGGAAGCGATGCCAGACGCAGGTAGACCCCGCCCGGAGCAGTGGTCTGATACTCGATGACGTCGCGATCTTCTGGCTGGTTGAGATTGCGGCGCAGATCCAAGGTGGGATCTGTCAGCTGAAGTGGACCGTTGCCACCGGGCCCATTGCCGAAACCCAGGCCTCCGGGCAAGGAGAGCGTGGGTAAGGCAAACCCAAGCACGATCGTCGCAATGATCGCGGGGACGCCAAGATATCCGGCGGCACGCCAGACTACTGGCATGGCTGTGCCGAAGCCCTCCGCCGAGTCGCGGGAGAGTCCCCGAGTCCATCGCGCGGTCGAGTTAAGGCCCTCGGCGATCAAGATGGCGAGATAACCAACGGCGATGTAGCAAAAGCTGATCACGCCAGTGTCGGTGCCCAAACCGAGTGCCGGCACCAGAAACAGCGTGGCTGGGGGCGCGATGGCCCACGCCGGTCGCCCGACGCCGGAGACCAAGAGATCGGACATGATCATGATCATTCCGATCACCGTGACGAAGATCAGCTTCACGCCGTCGTTGGGCTCCATGGGGGACGATTGAGTGCGCATGTGCTCGATGCCCGCCCCCCAGAGCGATGTGTAGTGCTCGAACCATGGCGTCCCGATGTCACTTGTCGGGGAGATGAGGGTGAGACTGAGGCTCAGAGAATAGAACAACAAGATCGCGACCTGGGCGCCGAGCACCACACCGTTGGTCAACCGAATGCGCCTTAGTCCCAGGCTGGCGGCACCGATGGCGATGATCAACAGCCAGCTCAGGCCGACAAAGCCGGAATCCTGGGTGAGCGGGGTAACGGTCAAGGATGCCAGCATCACCGAGATGGTCACGGCGATGGCACTGCGGTCGGAGGCACGCATATTCAGGCCGCCGTGTTGAGCTGTTCCAGGGCAGACCACGCGTCAGCCACGCCCATGCCGCGTGATACATCAATGACCCGCCATTGGTTGTCCCGCAGGATTTGACCTGCTAGCTCGTGCTGTTCCCGCCGCTGTTCATTGGCTGGTTCGTCGGCGAAGGTATCAACATCCAGCAGCATCGCCAGGCCCTGAGCCCGATTGCGTCGCACTCGGAGCAGCGAATTCGCATCTTGTGCGTTCATCCGGCCCATGATCGCGACGGCAAGCTGTCCGGGCCGGTCAACTGTTGCGGACTCAACTGCGTGGTGGATTGTGGTGGTCTGACGTGACCTGAGGTCGGTTAGCCGACTGATCACAAGTTCCTGAGATGCCGAGCTGTGTTGGCCCATCGTCCCGCTGATGTTGAGCGGCCCGTCGGCCTCGTAGATCTCGATGCCGAAGCCGTCGTCCAAGAAGTGAATCCCGATCGACGCGGCGGCCGAGATCGCCCACTCGAGTGAGTTCTGCATGCCGCGACCTGCGTGGGCGCTTGATCGTGAATCCAGCACGATGCTGGCGCTGGGGTCCCAGGACTGCTCTTCGCGGCGCACCATGAGGTCCCCCAACCGGGCGGTGGAGCGCCAGTGAATCCGCCGTACGTCGTCACCCTGCCGGTACTCCCGAACCAATGCGTCATCTTGACCGACCACGCCAACTCGGTGTGGTCGTGCCTCGCCGGTGCTGCCCCCGCCGCCAATAGTCTTGATCGTCGGCAGCGGCACGATCCGCGGTGTCACCATCACCTCACTGGTGGCGACGAACTGCCGATCGAGCTGCACCAGACCGAATGGGTCAACGGTCCGTACCGTCAGTGGGCCAGTGGAAAAGCGGCCTCGTACTCGCCCCAGCAATGGATACTCCACAACCCGGCGCCAACTCTGATCGGCTCGGTCCACCAGGAATCGTGGCTGGTTGCCGAGCTCGCGCGGTACCGAGTCCTCGAGCAGCAAGATCCCAGCCGGCAGTATGCCGTCTTGGCCCAGAATGATCTGGCCCTTCATAGGTGAGCCCAGTGGCACCTGGGCGGGCTCGACGGCTCGCTCGCATGACATCCGCAGCCGGGCCCGAGAGACCAAGATGGCGGCGATGACAGGGAGCGCCAGCAGGAGTAGACCTAGCCGCATGACGTCACGTTGGCCGGCTGCCATCGCCAGCAGGACAACGAGGAGGCCGATCAGTACGAAGAACCGTCCTCGGTGGGTGAGCAGCCGCCACGGACGCGACATGCTATCTCCGGTCGGGAATGTGTACGGATTGAATGGCTTGGGCGATGACGTCGGTCACCGTACGGCGGGCGAGCTGCGCGTCGGTGGAGGGCAACACCCGGTGCGCCAAGACGGAGACCCCAAGGGCGCCAACATCGTCCGGAGTCACGTAGTCCCGGCCCGACATCGCCGCGAATGCACGGCTCGCTCGCAGCAGCTGGAGGGTCGCGCGAGGTGAGGCGCCGAGCCGAAGGTCGCGCGAGTTCCGCGTGGCGTTGACCATCTGCACGATGTAGTGCTTGACGGCCGGGCTGACGTACACCTTCTTGACCGCCTCGATCAGCCCACGGATGGTGGCGCCATCGGTTACCGGCTGCAGCGCGGCAAGTGGATCAGAGGATCCGTGAGATTCGAGCATGTCGAGCTCGGAGTTCGGAGTCGGGTAGCCCATCTGGATCCGCGCCATGAACCGGTCGCGCTGTGCTTCCGGCAGCGGATAGGTGCCTTCCATCTCGATCGGGTTCTGGGTGGCGACCACCATAAAGGGCGACTCGAGCCGATACGTCGTGCCGTCGACGCTGACTTGACGTTCTTCCATCGACTCCAGCAGAGCCGACTGGGTCTTCGGCGACGCACGGTTGATCTCGTCGCCGACCACGATATTGGCGAAGATGCCACCGGGCTTGAATTCGAAATCGCGCGTTTCCTGATTGAACACCGAGACGCCTGTGATGTCTGATGGCAACAGGTCCGGTGTGAACTGAACTCGGCGGACGGAGCACGCGATTGAGCGACCCAAGGCCTTGGCGAGCATCGTCTTGCCTACCCCTGGCACATCCTCGACAAGGAGATGACCTTCGGCCAGCAGCACAACGAGCGCGAGGTCGACCGAACTCCGTTTTCCTTCGATCACGCTCTCCATTGCGTGCCGCACTTTGGCCATTACCTGAACCACGTCGGAGAGTGAGTAGGCCCGGTCAGGACTTTGCCCGATCGCGGCTGCCTTCTCATAGCCCAGGGACATGTGCAAACCCTACGTGTTGTCCCCCGCTCTCAAGAAAAAGAGCAACACGCCGAAGCTGAAGGGACAAGCCAACATGGGGTGCCATGTGGGGGAAAGTGGGGTATGGTGGGGCGAAGTGGAGAGTAGCGGTTGATGAGTGGGGTTAGGAGGGTGGCCCATGTTTCTTGGCACCCACACTCCGAAGCTCGACGACAAAGGCCGTCTGATCCTTCCGGCGAAGTACCGCGACGAGCTAGCTGACGGCCTGGTGATCACCCGATTCCAGGAGCGATGCCTGGCCATTTGGCCGATCAGTGCGTTCGTCGACGTGACCAAAACCGTGAGGAGCGCCTCCTCCAGCCAACAAGACGTCCGGGACTACCAGAGGATGCTCGCTTCGGGAGCCTCCGACGAGACACCGGACAAGCAAGGGCGGATCACGATCCCGCCTCATCTGAGGTCGTACGCAGGCCTCGATAAGGACTGTGTCGTGGTGGGGGCGATCGAACGCGTGGAGGTCTGGAACGCCGCCGCATGGGAGCAGTACTCCGCTGAGAAGGAGCCGGCATTTGCCGAACTGAACCAGAACGTGTTCCCAGGAGGCTGAGGAGCGCAACAACAAAAGACGAATAGAGCTCGTGTAGGGAGGCTTCAACCCGCAGGTTCGACTCCCTGACACAACTTCCCCGGTGCCAGGTAGGACTCCCCGCGGATCTCGGGTTGAAACCCCCCTACGCGAGCTCTCGCCGTACAGTACGGAATCTGAAGGGTCGAGATGTCGGATGAGTGGCCGCGCCGAGCTGCACGTACCCGTCATGCTGGCGGAGGTCGTTGCGCTGTTGGCTCCGGCCCTCGAAGCACCGCCCGCTGATTCCGCAGCTGAGGAGTGCGTTCTTGTCGACTGCACACTCGGCCTCGGCGGTCATGCACACGCGCTGTTGACTGCGTGTCCCGATGCCCAGCTGATCGGACTGGATCGTGATCCGCACGCTCTTGCTCTGGCCGGTGAACGGCTGGCCGAGTTTGCTGACCGCGTCACGCTCGTGGAGGCGGTCTACGACGAGCTGCCGGCCGTGCTCGCGAAGTTGGGCCGACCCAAGGTGCAAGGGATTCTGCTTGATCTCGGCATCTCCTCGCTCCAGATTGACGATCCGGAACGCGGGTTCGCTTACGCTCGGGATGCGCCGCTCGACATGCGGATGGGCCGCCAAGATCTGACTGCGGCCGAGGTCCTCAATACCTATTCGAAGGCTGAGCTGTCTCGAATCCTGCGAACCTACGGCGAGGAGCGCTACGCCGATCACATTGCTCGCCGGATAGTTGCTGAGCGAGAACGCGAGCCTTTTGTCACCTCCGGCCGACTTGTGCAGCTGCTCTACGACACTGTGCCCGCAGCTTCCCGCAAGACCGGTGGCCATCCTGCGAAGCGGACGTTCCAGGCGCTACGGATCGAGGTCAACGCCGAGCTCGAATCGCTGGAGTCGGTGCTGCCGAATGCTATCGCGGCGCTCGCGCTCGATGGGCGCATTGCCGTGCTGGCATATCACTCGCTCGAGGACAGGTTGGTCAAGCAAATCCTCGGTCTTGCCGCTCGGGATCGCGCGCCCCGCGACCTTCCGGTCGTTCCGGCTGATCTTCGGCCGGAGCTGCGGCTGCTGACCCGCGGAGCGCTTCGGCCCAGTCCTGCTGAGATCGCCCGCAATCCACGCGCTACGTCGGTGCGGCTCCGTGCGGCGGTCCGCATCTCCGAGATGGCGGTAGCCGGGTGAGCGCGCTCTGGGCACCTCTCGCCGCCAGGAATGACGACCGCCGCGCCGCCAGGAATGGCGCCCGCCGTACGACCGAGCGGCCTCTCCGGGCTGTGGACCAACCGGCCGCCCGCCTGGCTCGATTCCCTTTTCTTCTTGTGCTGATCGGGCTTTTCGGGATGGGCATGGTGGGCCTGCTCATGCTCAACACCACGTTGCAGAACCAGGTATTCGAGTCGCGTACCCTCAATCGGCAAGCCACCGAACTCGCCTACACCCAAGCAGACATGGAGAATCAGCTTGCCGCGCTGGCCGCCCCCCAAGAGCTCGCTCGACGAGCCTCCGAGCTCGGGATGCGCCCCAACCCCTTCCCAGCTTTTCTGGTGCTGCCCAGCGGCAAGGTGGTAGGCAAGCCGATTCCGGTGAGCGGTCATGAGGTACCCGCTCTGATTGTGAAGACACCAGCGCAGCTGGCAGCCGAGGAGGCGGCCAAGCGCGCCCGTGCTGAGGCAAAGGCCGCAGCACGGGCCGCGAAGAAGGAGGCCGCTCAGGCAGAGGCAAAGCGAAAGGCTGCCCAACGCGTAGCGGCGAAAAAGAAGGCGGCCGCGGAGGTCTCCGCCCCGAAAACCAGAAAGAAGACCGACAGCCAGGAACCGGGCTGATGGCGGAGGAGCATGGTCCTCGGCCGCCGGCACGCCCAGACCCGAAGCGACCACTCCGCGCCACGGCCGCCGCGGGCCGCCAGCGGCTGACGGAGACTGACCGCCCGTCCACGCTGCACGCCCGGGGGGTGCGGATCCTGCGTGATGGCACGGTACGGGCTCCTCGGCCGCGAGTGCGACAGCCATCGCCGATTCGACTGGTACGCCGCAGGCCGCCGATGAGGCTGCCGCTGGCATCCGCCCCGCGGCGATTGCATGTGCTGCTCATCGCCGTCGCCATGGCACTTTCACTCTGCGCGGGCCGGCTGCTGCAGCTGCAAGGCTTCGACTCCTCCTCCTATACGGCCGATGCCTTGACTCGCACCTTGCCGCTACTCCCGGCGCGTGGCGAGATAACCGATCGCAATGGTCTGGTTCTTGCCTCAACCCAGCCAGCCGTCGCGGTGACAGCCGATCCGACACTGACAGCTCCCCGTGCGGCCGAGTTCGCCAGCGTGCTTGCTGGCCACCTTGGCATGTCGCAGGCAGCGCTGATGCCGCTGCTGACCAAAACCGGCACGCGCTTTGTTTATCTCAAGAAGAAGGTGCCTGCCCTCAGCTACGCCGCACTTGCCGCCGAGTTGTCGAGCCGCAACCTGCGGGGGATCTTCCGGGAGAGCGATCCCATCCGCAGCTATCCCAACGGCTCGGTCGGCGCCTCGGTGGTCGGATTCGTCGGGGCAGACGGTGAGGGCCTGGCCGGGCTGGAGCGTACGCTCAATGCTCAGCTGGCCGGCGTTGAAGGCAAGGAAACATATGAGAGCGCACCGAACGGCAGCAAGATTCCGCTCGGCCGGAGGTCGCTCACGCCGGCACGCAACGGCCTCAGCTTCCAGCTCACCCTCGACTCCGAGGTGCAGTGGGCCGCCGAACGCCGGCTGGCCGAGCAGGTCACCAAGACCCGCGCCGACTCAGGCTTCGCCATCGTTCTGGACGTCAAAACAGGTCAAGTGATTGCGCTGGCCAATGCCCCTAGCTACGACTCGTCGCGGCCGCAGGCCGCAAGATCTGAAGATCGTGGCAACCGCGCCATCTCAACCCCGTACGAACCGGGAAGCGTACAGAAAGTCTTGACTGCGGCGGCGCTGATCGATTCAGGCACGGCGAATCCATCCACCCGCGTGATCATTCCCGCCCGCCTTGCTTCAGGTGGTGGCGCTATCAAGGATCATTTCTCCCACGGAGTGCTGCGCTACACGATGCGCGGAGTGATCGCAGACTCATCCAACATCGGCACAGTGCTGCTCGCCCGGCAGCTCGACAAACAGAGGCTGCACGACTACCTGGTGAGCTTTGGCCTCGGCTCGAAGACCCGCATCGAACTGCCTGGCGAGTCCGCAGGCATCATGCCGAAGCCAGACATGATGAGCGGCCAGCGCGATCAGATCGCTTTCGGGCAGGCCATCGCGGTCACCGGCATTCAGGAAGCCGCCGCCGTCGCGGGTGTGGTGAATCGCGGTATTTACAACCCGCCGACACTGATCAAGAATGCCTTCGACGGGGAGGGGAAAGAAGTGGGGGTGCCGCGAGCGCCGCAGCAGCGGGTCATCTCGGAGCAGAGTTCGGCACAGGTACGCGAGCTGATGCAAGCAGTCGTCGACACCAGGAACGGTCAGCGGAATCTCAAGCTCGACAGATACACCAGCGGCGGCAAGACCGGCACCGCACAGCGCGCCGACACCAGCTGTCGCTGCTATCGAGGCTACGTAACCTCATTCATAGGCTTTGCGCCGATCGACGACCCGCAGATTCTGACTTATGTCGTGATCAGCAACCCGCGCAAAGGCGAGACGGGAACGGGCACAGCAGCGCCTGCGTATCGCGACATCATGAACGTGGCCCTGCCGCGTTACTCGGTCGTTCCGGATGCCAGGCCGCACAAGCCGCTGCCCACTAAGTGGTAGCCGCGGGACGAAGTAGGCGGCTTTCCAGCGCGATCCGCAGCGAGCGGAGCGAGCGATCAAAGGAGAGGTATTGGTCCGCGTGGGCCGACAAGTCGATAACGTCACCAACGTGTCTTCTGCTCTACGGGGGGGTGTGCTCCGGCCTCGCACCAGACACCAGATCGGTTTGGCCGAGCTGTTTGGGGACCGCGCCGCGGTAAGCGACCCGGTTGTCAGTGGCATCAGCTTCGACTCCCGGCTGGTACGTCCCGGCGACCTCTACGTCGCATTGTCCGGCGCGCATCATCACGGCGCTGAGTTCGCCCAGCAGGCCGCCCTCGCAGGGGCGGTTGCCATCCTCACCGATGCCGCTGGCCACCGCATGGTCAACGGCGTCGCGCTTCCGGTGATCGTCGTCGACCGTCCGCGGCAGGCGATGGCTGGCGTCGCCGCCACCATTTATGGTCGGCCCGCCGACGCGCTCACCATGTGTGCCGTCACTGGCACCAACGGGAAGACGACCACGACATTCCTTCTGGAAGCAGCACTGCGGGCCGGGGGAGTGAGCACCGGCCTGGTGGGTACGGTCGGTTTCCGGCTGAATGGCATCGCTCTGGACTGCGTCCCCACTACCGTGACCACACCGGAGTCGACCGACCTACAGGGTCTACTGGCTTTTCTGCTGGAAGAGGGAGCCGAGACCGTCGTCATGGAGGTCTCGTCCCATGCTCTGGTGCTCGGTCGCGCCGAAGCGATCACTTTTGACGTCGCAGCCTTCACCAACCTCGGCCGAGATCACCTAGATTTCCATGGCGACGTCGAATCCTACTTCGAGGCAAAGGCATCGCTGTTCACGCCGGATCGAACCAGGCACGCAGTGATCAACATCGACGATCCGCGAGGTGGCGAGCTGGTGCGGCGGATCGGTCGTGCGGCTGGAATGGGCCTCACCACGGTCAGCATTGACCGCTATGCAGCCTGCCGAGCTCTGGCGTACCAAGCCCTGCCAGATGGAGGCGTTGCGGTTCGGGCCGACGTACGCGGTCGTCGTCTCGAGTTCGACCTCAAACTCCCTGGTGATTTCAACATTCGCAACGCGCTGACGGCGCTCGCAATGGTCGACGCGATCGGCGGGGATCTGGAACGGGCTGCCGCCGGCTTGGGGCAGGCCAATGTGTCGGGCCGGATGCAACGGGTCGAGCTGGGCCCCAGCGCACCGCTGGTCTATGTCGACTTCGCGCATACACCCCAGGCGATCGCTGCGGCGTTGGAAGCAGTCGGAAGCCGGCATCGCATCGTGGTCGTTGGCTGTGGTGGAGACCGTGATCCACTGAAGCGCGAGCCGATGGGCGAGGCGGCGGCGCGACACGCGGATGTCGTGATCGCCACCGACGACAATCCACGATCCGAAGAGCCGGCCGCCATTCGCGCGCAGTTGATCAGCGGGGCGCGCGCCGCGGTGCGCCGAGATGGTCTGGCAACAGAGGTCATCGACGGCGGCGACCGGCGCTCCGCCATCAATCTCGCCTTGCAGCTGGCGACTCCTGGTGACGTGGTTGCAATTCTCGGCAAAGGCCACGAGCTCGGTCAGGAGATCGCTGGCACCGTCCTGCCGTTCAGCGATCCGGTGGTGGCAGCGGAGGAGTGGGCCGTGCTGCATCCGGATCTGGCGGAGCAGGCTGGTCAACGGGACATGATGCCGTGATTGCAGTGACGGTCGACGAGATCGCCACAGTGTTGGGTGCCCAGCTATCGGGCCCCGGCGACCCGACTGCGGTCGTGACTGCCTTGACATCGGACTCCCGAGCTGTGGCGGCTGGTGCGTTGTTTGTGGCGCTACCTGGAGAGCATGTCGACGGTCATGACTACGTTGCCGCGGCCACCGCCGCGGGCGCGGCGGCGTCCCTTACCAGACACCCGGTGCCGGGCGCGCTCTGCTTAGTGGTGCGCGACCCACTTGTCGCGCTCGGCCGGCTCTCCCGATACCTCGTCGACCGCGCAAGTGCCACGGGTCTTCGCGTTGTTGGCATCACCGGTTCAGTCGGCAAGACCTCGACCAAGGACTTATTGGCGCAGGTGCTCGAGCGTGCCGGGCCGACCGTGGCGGCCGCCGGCAACTTCAATAACGAGCTCGGTGTGCCGCTCACAGTCGGACGAGTCGACGAGCAAACCAGGTTCCTCGTTGCGGAGATGGGTGCGCGGGGGATTGGCCACATCGCTTACCTCTGTGACATCGCGCCGCCACGGGTGGGTGTGGTGCTGAACGTGGGCCAAGCCCATGTCGGGGAGTTCGGCGGACAGGCAGCAATCGCCCAAGCCAAAGGCGAGTTGGTGGAAGCCCTGCCAGCTGATGGTTGGGCCGTTCTGAACATTGATGATCCGCTTGTCTGGTCGATGCGCGGGCGTACTCGGGGTCACGTGCTGCCCTGGTCCACGAACCAGCCTCTTGATGATGGTGTCTGGGCATCCGAACTCGTAGGAGATGCTTATGGGCGGTACTCGTTCGCTCTCCATCACGGTCGATCTGAATCTCACGTACAGCTGCAGCTGACCGGACGGCACCACGTCGCGAACGCGGTAGCTGCGACTGCCGCGGCGCTTGCCGTCGGTGTTGAGTTCGACGCAGTCGCCGCTGCGCTTGCTGCGGCCGAGCCTCGATCGCGCTGGCGGATGGAACTGCATGATCGATCAGATGGCGTCACGGTGATCAACGATTCCTACAATGCCAACCCGGACTCGATGCGGGCAGCGCTGACCACCCTCGCTGAGCTGGGTCGCGCGGGCCGGCACACCTGGGCTGTGCTTGGAGACATGCTCGAGCTGGGCGAGACCGCAGCCGACGAGCACGCTGCAATCGGCCGGTTCGCCGCACAGACCGGAGTCGAGCACCTGGTGGCGATTGGTCAGTTCGCCGTAGACGTCACGAGCGGCGCTGTCGCCGCCGGTTTGCCGTCCGCACGAGCGGTGTCGGTAACAGACAAGACCGATGCGGTGGCTGCGGTCACCAGTGATCTTGAGCCCGGCGACGTGGTCCTGGTCAAGGCATCTCGTGGCTTAGCCTTGGACACCGTGGCCGAGGAGATCCTTGCAGCAGTCGGACCGCCGCCCCCACGCCAGGATGCCGTGTGAAGGCCATCGTCTTCGCGGGCTGCATCGCCCTGCTCGCCACGCTGCTTGGAACCCGGCTCGCAATCCTTGTCCTGGTCAAAAAGGGCTACGGGCAGCTGATCCGCGACGACGGGCCAACTTCCCACCACGTCAAGCGGGGAACACCCACTATGGGTGGCCTAGTCATCATCGCCGCCGTCCTGCTGGCGTACTTCGGCAGCCATCTGATCACTTTTTCGCCCCCGTCCGCGTCGGCGTTGCTCGTGCTCTTCCTCTTCACCGGGCTCGGCGTCGTAGGGTTTCTTGACGACTACATCAAGATCAGAAAGCAGCGCTCGCTCGGTTTGCGGAGCAAGGCGAAGATCGCCGGCCAATCGATCGTCGCAATCTTGTTCGCAGTCGCATCGCTGCAGCTCCCAGACGAGAGGGGAGTGACCCCCGCCTCGCCTGCCGTCTCGTTCCTGCGCGACATCGAATGGCTCCAATTGCCACTGATTCTGGTGATCATCTGGGTCATGCTCTTGATCGCTGCGGCCAGCAATGGTGTCAACCTCACCGACGGGCTCGATGGCCTCGCCTCCGGGGCCTGCGTCATGATCTTCGGTGCCTATACGTTGGTCAACATCTGGCAGTACAACCAGTCCTGTGCCTATACCGCCTCCGCTGGTCCAAAGTGTTACGAGGTCCGGGACCCCTACGACCTGGCGGTCGTGGCCGTTGCCCTCGCTGGTGCCTGCTTCGGCTTCCTGTGGTGGAACGCTGAACCCGCGAAGATCTTCATGGGTGATACCGGCTCGCTGTCGCTGGGCGGTGCACTCGCTGCAATGGCAATCTTCACCCGAACCGAGCTGCTTCTGGTGATCTTGGGTGGGCTGCTCGTCATTGAGGTGATGTCGGTCATTCTCCAGGTCGGCTTCTTCAAGCTGACTCGTGGGCGACGGCTGTTCAAGATGTCGCCCATTCACCATCACTTCGAGCTGCTCAACTGGGCACAAGTGACAATCGTTATGCGCTTTTGGATCATTGCTGGGCTGTTTGTTGCCGCCGGTCTGGGCATCTTCTACGCGGAGTGGGTGGCCGGGACATGAGGCCGGCATGGTTGGCACAGGCCGACAGCCGATCACCGTGGCCGCAGGCACACGTTGTGGTGGCAGGCATCGGCGTTTCTGGTTTCGCGGCTGCCGATGGACTGCTGCACTTTGGCACTCGCGTCACGATTCTGGACGATGTGCTGGATGACCTCACCTCCGACCGGGGAAAGTTGCTGGAGGTCCTCGGCGCTTTCGTCCAGCTCGGACCGGGCTCCACCGCAACCCTTCCCTCCGACGCCGACCTGGTGATTGCTACGGGCTGGTCGGCCCAGACACCGCTACTCCTCGAGGCCGCCGCGCGTGGGGTCCCGATCTGGAGCGAGGTCGAGCTTGCCTGGCGACTGAGTCGGCCCGACAAGATCGTGCCGTGGCTTGGGATCACCGGCACGAACGGCAAGACCACGACCACGCAGATGCTTGAGTCGATCCTGGCAGCAGCAGGACTGAGGACGGCTGCGGTGGGCAACATCGGTCGCCCGATCATGGAAATCGTGCTCGACCCGCAACCGTACGACGTACTCGCCGTTGAACTTTCCAGCCACCAGTTGCACTGGTCCGACTCTTTAGCCATGCATTCGGCTGCGGTCCTCAACGTGCAGCCCGATCACCTGGAGTGGCACGGCTCGTTTCAGGCTTATCGCGACGCCAAGGCGGCGATCTATACCGGCGTCCAAGCCAGCTGTGTCTACAACGTCGCGGATCCAGTCACTGAGCAGATGGTCGAGCAGGCCGAGGTCGTCGAAGGTGCCCGGGCGATCGGTTTCACGCTGGGAACACCCGGACTGTCAATGCTCGGTGTCGTCGATGACCTGTTAGTCGATCGGGCCTTCATCGAGCAACGTCGAGACTCGGCACTGGAGCTCGCGAATGTAAACGATGTCAGTCCGGCTGCGCCGCACAATGTCGCCAACGCGCTGGCGGCTGCCGCACTGGCTCGCTCGTACGGCGTGCCCGCGACGGCGGTCCGCAAAGGGTTGCAAACGGTCGAGGTTGGTCCCCACAAGATCCAGACCGTGTTGGAACGCAATGGGATCTCCTGGGTGGATGACTCGAAGGCCACCAACCCCCACGCCGCCGATGCCGCGCTGCGTGCCTTCAGCTCCGTGGTCTGGATTGCTGGAGGTCAGGCCAAGGGCACGACTTTCGACGAGTTGATCACTGTCCATCGGGAACGGCTGCGCGGCGCGGTGCTGCTT
>Ga0190270_10000860_pt1 | contig 13645 bp, 12 predicted proteins | sample Popmic320T_FD_133748 | JGI IMG/M metagenome (GOLD analysis project Ga0190270, IMG submission 133748) | Populus adjacent soil microbial communities from riparian zone of Weber River, Utah, USA - 320 T | ecosystem: Environmental > Terrestrial > Soil > Riparian zone | place: USA: Utah | collected... | reverse complement strand
GGATCAGATCCTGACGAGTGTCGACCGGCTGCAGGGGGGTTGATATCCAGTTGGCGCCGGTCAAACGCCCGGTCGGGTCGTCTGGGTTGTTAGGAAGGGGAAAGATCCCCATCAAAGCGAGACCGGCTGGGCTCAGGCGCGCCTGCGGGATTATGTTGCCCGGAAACCGCTGACAAGTAGTAGGGCCAAACTGACGATTACCAGCCGCATCCCTCGTGCAGGTGAACGGATCATACGGGAGACCGCCGGTGAGGGCGCCAGTAAAATTACCGGCTCTCTCTTGTGCGGTCGGGACCAGGGCGCGAAGCGGGCCGGTGCCGCGCCTTTCGCGACGCCACTCTTCCGACCAGAAGAAGAAAACTCGGTCTTTGACGATGGGCCCGTTAAAGTTGCCACCGAAGTTGTGATAGGTAAGTGGCGCCCGTTTTATGCCCGCCTGATTGGAGAACCAATCGTTGGCGTTCAATTTGTCGTGACGCAGAAATTCGAAGACAGTGCCGTGGAATTTGTTGGTGCCACCTTTTGTGACGAGGTTGATGACCGCTCCCTGCGCCTGCCCATACTCTGCGCTGAAGCTATTGCGCTCTACGCGGAACTCCGCGATGGAGTCGATGGAAGGAAACACCAGCAGTGTGGCGTTAGAGCCGACGTCCATATTATTGACGCCATCGACCGTCCACATGTTGGCGTTCGACTGGTTGCCGTTAACCGATACGTCCACGTGCGAGTCGAGCCCGGTGCCACGGGTACCGAAAGCGCCGCCCTCATTGGGCGTCGACAAACCCGGGACCAGTGTCACCAGCGCTGCGTAGTTGCGACCGTTCAACGGAAGTTCGGTCACCTGTTTCTCCGAGACGAGGCTGCTCACCCTGCCACTCTCAGTCTCGACGAGTTGCGCCAGCCCAGTGACCGTCACGGTCTCACTAACCTGTCCGACTTCAAGGTTAAGGTCCAGGACGACTCGATCACTGACGTGCACCTCAATTCCGGTAGCCACCGTGTTTTTGAAACCCTGCGGGGCGACGCTCACGCTATAACGGCCGACCGGTAGACTCTGGGCCGAGTAAGTTCCATCGTCGTCGGTCCTCACCGTGCGCGTTTGGCCAGTCGTCTCTTCCGTGATAAGGACCTCAGCCTTTGGCACGGCGGCACCCTGCGGGTCGCGCACAGTGCCACTGATGCTCCCTACCGTGCTCGTCTGGGCGCTGACGCCACCTGACAAACCGACCACGAGCAGAACCAGTGCAACGTAAAGACCAAACTTCGTTTTCATCATTTGATTCTCCTGACGCATTCGAGCCATCGCAGCGATTGGTTGACCTGAGACTGTCAACCTCACGAAATACTCAAAAGGATTACAGTGATAGGGCCGGGTAAGTCTTCGTAACTTTGTTGGTTAGCTGCACAAACAATTTAAGATTTCTAACGTCACGGTTGACTTCGGATAGACTAGTTCTTAAATATACCTTAGGCGTCATTATCCCTCAGGAGAAGTTACTACGAGTAAGATACGGTGATAGCGCAAGGAAGAGTAAGATCGGGCGCATATCTATGGAGAATCTCTAGCGTTACAGGCCGGATGTAACTTGTTACACTGCGAATCCTTTTCGAGTTGGTGAAAAGTATCGACCGCGCCTATAATTCGAAGCAACCGCTAGTTGCGATTTGCAGCCTTTTGCTACGCCGAACAGTATTGAGAAGGATCCATGGATGGATCTCATTTGCCTTTATCCGAGATCTTGAGAGATCAAATTACTCTGCCGCTCGAAGGGCTGAGACGCTTCGGTCGGTAAGACACTACACTCGTCGGGAATGCGCTGTGTCAGAATACTTGTATTCTAGAAGTCGAAAGCATGAATGAGATTGGGTACGACTATTCATTCATCGCAAACTTCTCTCATCGCTCTCCTCCTACTTTCGACCAACTGATGATGATAGCTAACGTGTCAGCGGTTGACACTTCATCAATGTGAAATTCTCGAGCGCTCTTTCAGGTTTACTATAGCAACAATGGAACTGGGAAAGGAACAAAAGATCGAGCAGTTGGAGAGGGTTCTTCATAGCCGTACTCTGCAAAACTCTGAGAACCTCAAGGCGTTTCTGCGCTTCGTCGTGGAGAAGACTTTGGCCGACGAAGCCGTTCAGCTCAAGGAGTACACGATCGCAACTGAAGTCTTTGGTCGCAGGAGTGACTATGATCCGCGGATCGATTCGGTTGTCCGTGTTCAAGCTGGTAGGCTGCGGACCAAACTACAGGAGTATTACACCGCCGAAGGAAAGAACGACCAGATCATAATCGACCTTCCCAAGGGCCATTATCATCCGGTCTTTAGCTGTCCTCATGCCGAGTCGAGAGAGATCTCCGCCGGTGGCTCTCTAACGTCGGAGAGGCCCCAAGCTAACGGACATCCGGCATTAACCGGAGCAGAGGTTCAGCCTCAAGTTGAGAAAGTTGCGCCGCGATCTCGATCCCGAGCGGTTGCGTTCGTTTTGGGTGGGCTCGTCATCGTGCTGGCAGTAGCGGTGGTGGCGCTATATTCATCAAACCGGACTCTGCGGAGCCGAGCTCGGAATCTAGACCCCTCGATCAACACCGAAGACTTCAATGCCGTCTGGGGTCCGTTTGTAAACGACTCGGAATCGCCGTTGCTGGTTTTGAGCAACCCGACAGTCTACCGCTTCGTAAATGAAGCCGACCCCAGCTCTCTCGAGCGCCGTGCGATCCAATTAACGCCAGAGCAAACACAATCCCTTCTTAATGCGCCCGAGTTCAAGGGTCAATACACGGGAGGCGAATCGCCTCGCCTTATTCCGTCGTTGGGGATGTACACCGGAATGGGTGAAGCCGTCGGTGTGTACCGGCTCACGGACCTTCTGCGCGCGTCGGATAAAACCATACTACTGAGGCAAAGTCGTCAGGTTAGTGCGGCCGATTTGAAGTATCGCAATGTGATCCTGCTCGGCAGTATCTACGTAAACGAATGGTCGCGCAGACTCCCGACGGTCGAGAATTTCGTGTACACATTTTCTGCGACCATAGAGAATCGCGACCCGCTTCCCGGCGAGGAGCGAGAGTACAAGCCACAGTTTAATGAACAGACGGGAGAGATGTCAGTTGACTATGCGTTGATCACCGTCAAGCCGAATGTCTCGGGCGAGCACGCAGTGATGACACTTGCGGGTATCTTTAGCGAGGGTACTGAAGCGGCGGCGGAATTCGTAACAACCCGGAATCACTTGAATCTGCTGGGGCAGCGGCTGCGACAACTTGGCGGAAAGAATGCGCCTCCAAAGTATTACCAGGCGCTTCTCAAGGTCGAGGTTGAGAACGGTACTCCGACCACGATCACTCTTCTTTCTCTTCGCGCACTGCCGGAGGCGGGCAAATCGTAATCCTAAGTAACTTGTCAGTCTGAATTCTTCAGAACCCGCGGCCTCATTCAATCTTCGGAATCTATCCCAGACGCAGGCGCGTTGGCGTTCCTAAATCAACATGTCGATGGTCCTTCGCGTCATTTACGCGGTGTCTTGTTGAGCTTCTCGGCTAACTTCACAATGCCCTCGCTCAACAAGATGATATCTCGCAGGTCACTCCCCGCCTTTGCGGATTGCGGAGCGTCGACAACGTCGGGCAGTTTGAAAACAGGATTTTCGGTAAAGCTATCGATCCGCTTACACATCGCCACGAGGGCGCCCTTCATTTGATTGTCGCCAAGCTCGATCGGCTTGGTTTCTTCCTTCTTTTCGGCCTCGGCGGATTCGCGCGTCAGATGCGTCTTAAGCCTATTGGCCCGCTTACTGATTTCCTCGGTTTCGGCGACGATGAATCGATAATCAAGCGGCTTCTCTGACACCAAGTGGCGCGCGACGTTGTTACGCCTAATCTGGATGGCCTTGAAGTCCTCCCGCATCTGCTTGGCGCTGGCCTCAAAATCCCGTGTATCCGCTTTTCTACCAGGGCCCATCATCTCGGCGCTCCGTAGTTGCGCTTCCCGCTGTTGCCTCTCACGGATTTCGCCGAACGGGTCTTTCACAGCCGGAGCAGTCGGAATGTTCTGCTGGCCCATAACCGGGTTGGGTGCGAGGATGAGCAAGCAAACGACCGCCGCAAATCCAAACTGACCCACGGCCGAAAGCGCTCGATGGTTTTCCATGGACGATCTCCTTTCCCTGTGAGGGACTCAGTATAAGATACTAATCCGGAGTGGGGAATGCTGGAAGGCTCTTACGCGGGGTGGTTTCCGCATCAAGCGGCGGCGGCTCCTGCAAATTTGCTTGCCAGAACCAAACTCAAAGCTCCCATTAACGTCGGGTCTCCATTTAATGTAGAGCGAAGAATTCGCGCCGAAGGCACGTCGCGGCGAACACTGCGTTCTATTTTTTCCGTAAGGTCTTTTTCGATCAACGACCACGCTCGAGTTATCGCGCCGCCCACGATCACCGCTTCGGGGCTGAAGCCGACTACAAGGTTGGATATACCTATGCCGAGATAACGAGCAGTGTCTGTAAGAGCAAGTTTGGCTTCCTGCTCACCGGCCAAAGCCCGGTCGATTAATGACCCAAAGTCCGGCGCGCTGTCAGCTTGCTTTAACTTCTGATAGCGAGCGGTCGCCGCGCGCTCGGAGGCAAACGCTTCCCAACAGTCGTCGTTTCCGCATGAACAAAGTACCGGTGCATTGCTGCCAACAATCATATGACCAAATTCGCCTGCCGCCCCGCGTACGCCGCGATAAACCTGGCCATCAAAGATAATCCCGGTTCCTACTCCATCGGCGACCAGCACGAAGATGAAATCTCGCGCATCCCTGACTTCGGGTCGCCCGAACCATAACTCGGCGAGGGCGACAGCATTGGCATCGTTGTCTATGGTAACCGGCAGTCCCGTCGCCTGAGAGATCATTTCGCCGATTGGTAAGTCGCGCCACTTAAAATACGGCACGAAGATCACATTACCCGTTGCCGGAGTAACCAGCCCGGGAATGCTGATGCCGACTCCTTCAATTGAGCTCTGCTCAGACAACTTGCGGATAATTTCTATGATTCGGTTCACCGTTCGTTCGGGGACCGGATCAGTTGGGAAACTATCTTGTTGGACCACCGCTCCAGACAGGTCACTACTCGCGATAGTCGTGCGGGTGGGAGTGATATTAACGCCAATTGCAATAGCGCCAACTGTGCGCAATCGCAACAGAGTCGGCCTCCTGCCACCCGTTGACTTCCCTTCACCAACCTCTTCCACCAGCCCCTCGCCGGTGAGCGCTTCAACAATCTCGGAAATAGTAGAGCGTTGCAGCGCAGTCTCGCGCGCGATGGTGGCCCGCGATATCGGCTCCCTTTCGCGAACATAGTTGAGAACTATCTGCCGGTTAATATCGCGGATAGTGTGTGGGTTGGCGGCCTGAACTTTTCGCAGATCAATTCGTCGCACTTGCTTACCCTCTGTCCTAGATGAGTTTGAGCCTCAAAGGCTAAGCAGCCTGTTGGCGCCATCAAAGGAATGAGCACGGATCAATATTATAAAGGGCGACCGAAGTCAACGATTCTCCTTTGAAGGTGTTCTCCTTTGAAAAAAGAAAGGCCGGGCAAGCCAGCCATTTCTTGTCGATTTTGGGTGAACAGACGCTTAGGGAGCACGGACTAGGATCACATCCCAAGCCCAACGTCCGACCTGAGCACCGTGAACGTCGCTCACTTTTGCTCGCCAGCGAAACTTGTTACCGTGTTCATCGGTGCGCTTCGATTCTTTGTATTCAAGGTCTAGTACTGCGAGGCCAAGCTCGCTAAGCGTGTGTAACTCGGAAGGCTCGGATATACCGTTGTGGTTTGTATCTTGCCACAAAAGTAGCCATAAGAAGATCGGGTCTCTCCAGTCTATACTTCCATCGCCGTTACCGCCGTTTTCTAACTTGGCAAAGTCAGTACCAGTAGCGTCCCTTCGGATGTGGATAACAGGATTGGTGGGGGTGGACATCGATCTGCTCCGACACATTGCCAATGCTCTACGGGAAAAAGAGTTTCTTGAAAGCCTACGAACGTTACACCCGAATTGTTCCCTGCTAGCCCATTAGCTGCCTGCCAGGTCGCAAAGGCTTCCGCCATCGCACCTCTCTCGGTGTCATCAAAGTCATCTAGGTAAAAATAGACGGTCACCTCTGCATTTCGTTTGAAGGCGTTGAGTTCATTGACTCAGTGCAAGGTGCCTGAGCATTGGTGTGCACGGTTGTCCACGAGATGAAAACAACGATAGAACACAATCCCAGCAAAATGAACAAACTAACGGTGTGAGAACCCGCTTTCATGTTTATCTCCTAATTGGCGTTGGGACGGGCCAGCTTTTCTATCTGCTCTATCAGGTAAGATTCCTCCGCGCCTGCGTAGTCGCTAAACTTAGGTGTACCGGAATCAAGAGGAGTAACCTTGCCATTGCTAAGTTCGTAGCCTGTTAGTAAATCGAAGTCGTCGTCAACACGTTTCAGGAACAGCACGTATCGAGATCCTGGCTGCAACATTCCTTGGTCTGTGTCAACTACGGTTTTCTGATTTTTGCCTGTCGGATTCTGTGCAGACGTTAGTATCAAACCGACAGCGGCTATTAGAAACGCGACTGCCACAAGAATCATAGGAATTGACTTCTGCTGACTTCTCATTTCTGTAAGGAGTTTCTTTCTAGGGGAGGTCGTTGGCTATTAAGAGGAGGTGAACACGGCGAGCGTATGCACGGGGATATCGTTTGTCAATTTTTCCTGTCAAGTTCATTGCCGTGAAGCAGAAGAAGCCGATTCCGCTCTGCCGAAGTGGAGCACAACAGGGGCAATCATCTACCCAGCGATCTAACATCTGCTCACATACCGATGCCTTTTAGATGATAACGATCCGTATCGTAAAACCTCGATACGTCAACGATATCGATCCTTCCCAGCACCGTTGAAATGTCCACGAGCGACAGATCGCAAGCCGGTGCGACACCGCGAGACGACACCATCTTGCCGAAGTCGCCGTCAGCGACTGCGTCTGCGGCCCGCGCGCCGAATAATAACCCCATAATACGGTCGACCGGCGAAGGTGGACCACCACGTTGCGGGTGACCAAGAATTACCGAACGTGCCTCATAGGATGTATCACTCAAGATTCTTCGGGCCAGAACTTCAGCAATGCCCCCCAGGCGCGCGTGGCCGAAGGCGTCGTGGCGGTCGTCCATAATTATCAGCTCGCCATCCTCCGCGTAGGCGCCTTCAGCCACGACGATCACCGAGTAACGCGGATGTTGCGGATCGCGAGGATGCGAGGTTGAGTCGCCGAGCTTGTCTTTCAAGTGGCCGTAAATCTTCTCGTACCGAAACGGATGTTCGGGAATCAGGATGATGTCTGCCTGACCTGCGGCACCTGACCAAAGAGCAAGGTGGCCGGAGTGGCGACCCATAACTTCGATCACCTGAACCCAGCCGTGCGAACCAGCCGGCGTGCGTGACCTTTCGATCACTTCAGTTACGTTTCTTAACGCAGTGTCAAATCCAAGCGTGTAGTCTGTTCCCGAAAGATCTTTATCGATCGTCTTGGGAATGCCGACAATGGGCACCCCCGTCTGCGAAAGGCGGGCAGCGACGCCCAGCGTATCTTCACCCCCGCAAGCAACAATCGCATCGAGCCCGAGCCTTTCAATGTTGGCGATCACCTCAGATGACCTGTCAATTCGTTCGCCTAACTCGTTAGGTGTCTGGAAGGGATTGGTGCGCGATGAGCCGAGATTAGTTCCGCCATCGCGGTCCCAACGTCGCACAGTTGAACGCTCGAGCGGTACAACATCGAAAGGAGGGTTGAGCAAACTTAGCCAACCGTCGCTAAGGCCAACCGTTTGAATTCCACGATCAGAGGCCCGGTAAACCAAACCCTTAATAGCGGGATTAAGACCGGGCGCATCGCCGCCTCCGGTCAACACGCCGATGCGTTTTACTTTAGACATAGAAAACCAACGCTGCTCCTCAGGATGAAATTTGGAGAAGCAGTTTGTCTCAATCGCACGAAATCGCCAAACACGGTGAGCTTATAGAAGCATATTAAGATTATTCCACCCTCCAGACCAAAAGAGACTTGATAATCAACTACTCAGCCTGGGGGTAGTCTTCCAGCGCCGGTAAATGTCTAACGAAAAAGCAAGCCACAAGCCGCCCAAAAGGTATGCTCCGAGCGTATCGCTGGGCCAGTGCGCCAGCAAGTGCACACGCGAGAGTCCGATCAGGGCAACTGGAAGGACTGCGGACAAAAGCGCAAGGCGCTGAATGAGCGAGTGGCGAGGTAACAGAGCGTAAGCGAGAAAGAAGAGAAAGCCAAAATAGCATACATAAAAGGTAACGTGGCCGGAGGGAAAGCTATTACCGGAGTATTGAATGAAGATGTCGCCGGGTGGTAGCGCCGGACGCGGCCGGCCAATGAACATTTTGATCACCATGTTCATAATACCGCTGCCCCCGGTGCTCAGTAGAAGTCCGGCGGCTTCGGCTCGCAGTCGTGTGAGCAGAAACACGACACAGGTAAGACCCGCAATCGTGTGCGGTTTCTTACCGTCCCCCGCGATTGAGATGATACGCATCAAGCCACCGAAGCCCGGTAGCGAGATGCGTCGAATCATCTGCTGCACCGTTGCGTCCCAGCCAAAGTGCGCGTAAGAGTACGCGAAGAACGCAAGCGCAGCGAACGCCAGTAAGCCTGCACCATAAAACACTTCAGCCCGCCATAGCAGTCGCACAATACGTGCTCGCCGCCTCTCAGTTGACGGTGATGCTTCGGTTGGTAATTCCACGGGCTGCCACTGCTGATTACTCATACTTTCGGCCTTGCCTCAAAAGTCGGTTGCTGAATTCTTCTTTGTGCAACCTCTGTGTGCTCTGTGGCTCTGTGGTGGCTTTTTCGAGCGACAAGTTCACCACAGAGGCATAGAGAACGCAGAGGTTGCACAGAGAAGACAAGGGAGTTGCACTTTTGGGCAAAGCACATACTTTCCTGAATCCGTGCCGAACAATCCAGATCAAGCGAAGGCACTGGGCCCGCTAGTGGGCAATGATGCAGTTCCCCGAATCAATTACAGAACCCAGTTCTGTAACTGGTTTTTAACTAAAGCGCATCAGTAGACGCTCATTCGTGGCCGCCTAACTCAGCGATCAAACGCATTGCCGGCGCACTCACAAAGACCTGGGCATGAAACCGCCGGCCCCATGACAGCGGTGTGACGTGGCGATACTCATAAAGTGTTTCCACATCGTACTTCGGACCATAACCGGGGTGAAGTTTCTTCCGCAACGAGGCGCGCACGTTTGGATTGGCGCCGTGGTCCAACAACAACTTCGTAAATGGCGCTAGCTTTTCCGCCGGCGTCATCTCGAGTTGTTTTGAATCCCCTCCGTAGTTCATCCAGAAATTCGGCTGGGACACCACGGATGCGAAGAGTGCTGTGTGACCGCCGAAGCCATCGGCATCAAGCGCCGCCCTGGCGTCTACGTCCATGCCTCGCTCGAGCAGCCAGCGCGCGATTTCCATCTCATCGTAGTCAATACACATGTGTAAAAGTGTAGTCCCCTTCAACGGGGTACCCTGAGTTGCGAGAACTTCGTCATGACATCCCAACTCCGGTGGATAAATCTCCTCGTGCGTGAACGTCTTTTGTAAAAGCTGAGGGTCGCGGCGCAAATGTTCTTCAAGAAGATCGATACGTCCGCGATGCAACGCCATCGTTGGCGTGTCAGGCAGCTCAAGCCCACGCTGCACATAAAGCTCGAGAATCTCGTGTTTTGCCGATGGCTTGCGGCTGTCCGTCTCGAGCACCACATGGACCGGCGCCAATCGCTTGCCGTTCGCATCACAAACCTCCGCGCCAAACTCCAACATGAGGGCCGTGCCCGTCGAGCTCAGCGTGTAGGCCGGTCCATCGAGGGCGCCCTCTGGTGGTAGTGGTGAACCCATTATCTCGTGCAACATCCGCGCGGTGTCGATCTTACTTTGAAGCGTCGCGCGATCGATCGCCAAAACGAGATCGGTTGCACCGAGCTGGTGAAGCATTTTGATAATCTGGTTGCGTCCGAGGTTTGCTGCATAGCTCATCGGGGGTCCCCAATTGCTTTTGCGTATCGTGGCGGATTCATGTAGCAGGTTGGGGTTCTTCACAACCAGCTCGCGGACTACTTCAATATCGTCACGCCAGATCGCGTCGATGAGTCTGCAAGCCTGAACCAGCCGCGGCCAGCTGGGAGCTTCGTAACTGCGGGCGAGTGCGAGCTGCGCGTCCGCTAGTTTGGCCTGATCAGGTGCAATGGGTTTAGGGTGATACTGGTCGAACTCTTCAATGGCAGACGGATCGCCGCGACGAATTCCGCGGAGCAAATCCTTTGCCTGGTGCTTTAGTTGATCGAGATTTGGACGAACGGGAAGACGGCGGGTGGGACGAATTTGATCATCAGACATACGAGCCTCCTTTGGTCATGCCCGTGGTCCGCTTCGCAGGGCGAAAGGAGGTTCGCCATCGGAACCTTTGATTGATCTAAAAGGTCAGGTGGACTCAGTCCTGCCCGCGGACGAGGTGGCGCCCTGCACGCCGCGGGGAGGATAGCGCTGACGCCGAGAAGGATCAAGACGACATCGGCAGATTACGCGGGCTCCCCTAGTCCCTTATCCAAGCGAAGAAAAGAACCGATCCGCGAAAACACTAAAGACACCAACGATATTTCGTATTGGTTCGTGTGGTTTCGGGACAGTGTCTGGGCGGTTCCTTCCGTTTTAATACCTGGTTAATCTGCGTATTCAAAAATAATCTATGCCAATGTCGATTTGAGCGCTGTCGTACGTCGTAGTGTTGAAAAGCAAGTTTCAATCCTGGACTAAGCCGAAAAAAGGAGAGCATTGCGATGAAATACATGCTGCTGATTTATCACGCAGAACAGGCATGGGAGGGACTTACCGAAGACGAGCGGCAAAAGATGTATGCCGAGTACCGCGGGTTTACACAGGAGATCATGGCGAGTGGTCATTACGTTTCGGGTTCCGAATTGCACCCGGTGTCCACGGCAACCAGCGTCAGAGTGCGCGATGGTCAACAGCTCGCAACCGATGGGCCGTTTGCCGAAACGAAAGAACAACTCGGCGGTTACTACCTGATTGAGGCCGCGAACCTCGACGATGCAATCGGGATTGCGGCGCGGATTCCATCCGCACGCGTCGGTACCATCGAGGTGCGTCCGTTGTCTGAGTCTGCAGAGCCCGCCACCGCGTAACGTTGTAGGGGTGGCACCTCCGTGGCCACCCAACCTCCCGCCTTCTCACAGTCGAGACACACCGTAACCAAAACGAAGGGGGTGGCCACGGAGTGCCGCCCCCACAAACTTGATTCCGGGGTTTATGCGTGCAACGCTCAGGGCGTATGCCACCAGCACGCGAGACACTGGAGCGAGTTTTTAGAGAAGAGTATGGTCTCATTATCGCTTCTCTCATACGCCGATCCGGCTCCTTTGAGCTGGCCGAAGAATCTTTGCAAGATGCGTTTTCCGCCGCACTCGTAAACTGGGAGAACGACGGTACGCCGCAAAATCCAGCCGCATGGCTAACCAGGGTGGCCCACCGAAAACTCGTTGACATGCTGCGGCGGGAAAAAACGAAGACCGACAAGCAATCGGAACTGGAATTTGAAACAAAACGCCTTCAGACAGATGAACCTTCGACCGCGTATGACGATGATTTAGAGTCGGCTTTGGCACACCCTGACGACAGGCTGCGATTGATTTTTACCTGTTGTCACCCTTCTCTGACACAGGAAGCCCGGGTCGCTCTCACATTGCGCACCTTAGGAGGCCTCACTACCTCCGAGATCGCTCGCGCCTTCCTGCTGCCCGAGCCTACCCTCGCCCAAAGACTCGTGCGAGCAAAAAGCAAAATTCGTGTTGCCGGCATTCCCTATCACATTCCCCCGCGTGAAGTTTTGCCACAACGTTTGGCTTCTGTCCGGGCAGTCATCTATTTGATCTTTAATGAAGGTTATGCCGCCACTTCAGGTGAGAACCTTATTAGAAACGATCTATGCCTTGAGGCAATTCGGTTGGCCCGAGTGCTTTGTGAGTTGATGCCTGACGAATCTGATCGGCCCGAAAACTTCGGCCTACTCGCGTTAATGCTGCTGCAAGACTCAAGGCGCGAGGCTCGTATCAATAGGCAGGGTGAACTGGCGACTCTCGAAGAGCAGGATCCCTCACTGTGGAACCAGAATGAGATTGCGGAGGGCTTACGACTGGTTGAGACGGCGCTACGGTTTCGCCGCGTTGGACCTTATCAATTGCAGGCAGCAATCGCGGCGGTTCACGCGGAAGCGAAAGCTGCGGCGGAAACTGATTGGCGTCAAATAGTGGCGCTTTATTCCGAGCTAATGCGAATCGATCCATCACCCATTGTCGCCTTGAACCATGCCGCTGCCGTCGCCATGAGTGACGGATTCGAGCAGGGTTTACGACTGATCGACGAAGTTGGAGGGGCTGGAAAGCTTGACCACTATTACTTCTTCCACGCCGCGCGTGCCGACTTGCTAAGACGACTGAAGCGCAATGAGGAGGCAGCGGAGGCTTACGCGAGAGCGCTTCCATTGACGGCGAACGAGGTCGAGCAACGATACGTTCGGCGGCGTCTGAGTGAATTGAAGAAGGACTAGATCAGAGGTCAGAGGTCAGAAGTCAGTAGCGTTGGGCCACGATATCGAAGGTAAACTTTAGCTTGTTCCTCACGCGCACCGTTCCATGAAAAGCCGAGGTAGCGTTAACATTAAAATCGCTTCGATCGACGGTGAACTCGCCCTGGGCGCGGAGGTCGCTGCCAACCAAACTAACTCGGGCTGGAATCTTGATGCGGCGAGTCACGCCGTGCATGGTCAGTTCACCCTCAATCTTGCCGTCAAAAGATCCGTCTCGAAGCAGCTTCCCGGTTAGCTTCGTGCTCTTGAAAGTGATTGTCGGATACTTGTCGGTTTCCAGGACGATCTCTCGTAGCTCCTTATTAATTATCTGTTTCTGCTGTTCGGTGAAGACATCGCGAGTTTCCACCAACGAGTTGCTCCTGATAGTCATCTGCAGAGATGCCGGTGAAATCGCTTGCGGCGTGAGCCTGACTTCCCCGTCAAAATCTTTAACAGCGATGAAGTGGTCATGACCTTTAAACCAAAGTAGCCCCCCGGCAAATGCCCGTACCATGAATTTGCTTCTGTTGGCATCGAGCCGATAGCGCACCTCGGCAAATGGTGGTCCTTCAGCGATGTTTGCAAGTGCCGAGTGGATGACATGACGATGCCTTCCCGATGCGACGGGCGATTGAGCAAGCATTAAAAGAACCGTGAATATCGGTATGAGTTTTTTGTTCATATAGAGCGCCTTGTTTCGCACGAATGCATACAAGCGACTGAGTTAGGGGATGGGCGTGTTAACAGTCGAGGCCCAAACATTATGCGAATGAATTGTAGTTGTAAAGTTTACAGAACGTGGGGAGTGGACCCGAGGCAATTAAGTCAGTACCACCTTGTATGTTGAAGCGTGCAAGTTATAGCCTGACGGACGCGAGCATAGACCGTCGAGTTCAAGGCGCAACAGAACGTTACCACCTTGGTGCTGAGAGCCCGTCCGCGAGC
>Ga0190270_10000857_pt1 | contig 13654 bp, 10 predicted proteins | sample Popmic320T_FD_133748 | JGI IMG/M metagenome (GOLD analysis project Ga0190270, IMG submission 133748) | Populus adjacent soil microbial communities from riparian zone of Weber River, Utah, USA - 320 T | ecosystem: Environmental > Terrestrial > Soil > Riparian zone | place: USA: Utah | collected... | reverse complement strand
GAGCGAGGTCGTGCTCGAGTCCGCGATCACGCCGCGGCGGCAGGCCGCGGCGGCGACCGCGTGCTGGAGCTCGAGCGCCCGCTCCCTGGTGTCGCGGTCGGCGACGAACTCGATCGCCTGGAAACAGCCGACCGCCCGGACGTCACCGACGGCGTCGTGACGCTCGCGAATCGCCGCGAGCCGCTCGCCACCGACCCGCTCCAGCTCACGCACGTTCTCAAGCACGGGCTCGCGCTCGAAGGCGTCGATCGTCGCCAGCGCCGCGGCGCACGATCCCGGCAGCCACGACCAGGTGCTGCCGGTGGGGACGTCGTCGAAGCTCCCCATCGCCCGCTCCGAGCCGAGCACCGCGCCGATCGGCATCACCCCGCCGCCCATCGCCTTCCCGAGGCAGACCAGGTCGGGCTCGAGCCCCCAGCGCTCGCCCGCGAACATGTGGCCGGAGCGCCCGAACCCCGTCTTCACCTCGTCCAGGCACAGGAGCCAGCCGTGCTCCTCGCACAGCTCGGTGAGCGCGGGCCAGAAGGCGTCCGGCGGCGTCACGCAGCCTCCCGATCCCAGGATCGGCTCGATCAGCACACCCGCGACCTCCCCCGGGTCGACGGCATGGAACAGAAGGTGGTCCCTGATGTAGTCAACGGTCGAGTCCCCACTCCCGCCCGGCCGCGGCTCACGGAACGGGGTCCGATACGCGTGCGGGTACGGGACGTGCATGAAGCCGGGCACGAGGCCCCGCAGCCCGCGGCTGATCTCCGAGTGCTCCGCTCCCAGCGCCGCGGTGATCGTCGACTCCCCGTGGTAGCCGCCCATGAACCCGATCACGACCGGCCGGCCGGTCGAGCGGCGCATCATCTTCACCGCGATCTCGATCGCCTCGGTCCCGTTCAGGGCGATGTCGAACCGGGTCAGGCTCGCGGGGGCGATGTCGAGCAGTCGCTCGGCGAGCTCGGCGGTGAGCTCGGAGACGAGCGCGTGGCTGTCCTCGTTTCCGATCTCGCGGATCGCGGCGACGGCGGGATCGATCAGGTCGTCACGGCCGGCGCCGAGCGGGACCGAGGCGGAGGCGGAGGCGAGGTCGAGGTACACGTTCCCGTCCACGTCCTCGACCGTGTAGGCGCGCTTTCGCGCCACCGCGAACGGCGTCAGTCCCTCCGCCAGCCCGGGGTATGCGAGCCGCCCCACCCGCTCCAACACCTCGCGGCTGCGCGGCCCCGGGGGCTCGACCCGGATCAGCGGCGCCTCGACCTCGACGGCGGCGGAGCGCGGCGAATCGCTCATCGCGCCACCTCCGCGGGTCGGATCACGTCATCGCTCGGCTGCGGCTGGGAGGCGCGCTGGCGCCGCCGCACGGCGAGCCGGGCACGCAGCCCGCGGGCGTCTCGAAGCACCTCGCGGGCGCAGTTGCGACCGTTCGCCCCCGTCACCCCGCCGCCGGGATGCGTGCCGGCGCCGCACAGGTACAGCTCCCGGACGGGAGTTCGGTACTCCGCCCAGCCCCGCACGGGCCTGAGGTTGAAGAGCTGGTCGAACGCCATGTCGCCGTGCAGCGCGTGGCCGCCGTGGATCCCGAGCACCCGCTCCAGGTCGAGCGGTGAGAGGACCTGGCGGTGGACGATCGAGCCGGGCACGTTCGGGAAGTGGCGGCCGATGATCTCGATCGCCCCATCGGCGACGGAGTCGCGGATCTCCTCCCAAGACCCCTGCGCGAGCCGGTACGGCTGCGAGTTGACGTCGATCGTGACCACGTGGTGGCCGTCGGGGGCGAGCCCGGGATCGTGGACGGTGGGGAAGCACAGCTCGATGTGCGGGTCGGGGGCGGGGCGGCCGGCGCGCGCCTCCGCCTGGGCGGCGTCCATCTCGGCGAGCGTCGTCTGGATCTGGATTATCCCGCGGTGGTAGGGCTGCACCCCATCCCCGCCCACTGCTCGCGCAACCGGCAGCTCGTCGACGCCGAGGTTGATCTTCATGCTCGTCCCCTCGCAACGGTACGCGCGGAGGGCGCCGACGAACTCGGCCGGGAGCGCGCCCTGATCGACGAGGTCGAGGAAGGTGGTCTTCGGGTCGGCGTTCGAGAGCACCCGGTCGGCGCGAACCTGCTCGCCGCCGTCGAGCGCGACCCCGACCGCACGGCCGTCCTCGACGAGCACGCTCTCCACCGGTGCCCCGGTGCGGATCTCGGCGCCGGCCTCGCGGGCCGCGTCCGCCATCGCCTCGGTCACCTTGCCGATCCCGCCGCGGACGAAGCCCCACCGGCGGATCCCGCCCGAGGCCTGCTCGGAGGCGTGGTCGTGGAGTAGCACGTACGCGGTCCCCGGGGTGGAGGGACCGGCGCCCGAGTCGTTGATCGCGTGCCACCCGAGCGCGGCCATCACGTGCTCGGAGCTGAACCGCTCGGCCAGATACTGGGTGGCCGAGGTGGAGAAGAGGAAGCTGGCGTCGTCGATCAGCCGCCGCCGCCGCGCCGCCCGCAGCCCCAGCTTCGCCAGCCGCGCCAGGTCCCGGGGGCGGCGGCCGCCCGCGTCCGGGGGCGTGGTGTCGATCAGCGGGGAGATCAGCTCCGCGAGCTGTCCGAGCTCGGTCTCGAACGCGGGCAGCGCCGCGGCGTCGGCCTCCGAGAAGCGCGCGAACTCGCGCTGAGTCTCACCGACGTCGTCGTGGACGTGCAGCGCGGCGCCGTCCCCGTACACGTTCAGGGACGGACCGGCCGGGTCGACGTGCACTCCGCGCTCCGCCAGCCGCAGGTCGCGCCAGATCGGCTCCCGCAGCATGCTGACCACGTAGGCCCCGGTCGAAGCGCGGAACCCGGGAGCGAACTCCTCGGTCACGCAGCATCCGCCGACGATCTCGCGGCGCTCGAGCACGAGCGGCTTCAGTCCGCCGCAAGCGAGGTAGAACGCGGCGACGAGGCCGTTGTGGCCGCCGCCGACGATCACGGCGTTGTAGGTGGACGAGCTCACGACTCGAGCTGGCGGATCTTCGACAGCCGGTAGGCGACCACCGCGAAGATCGCCGAGGCGCCGAGCATCAGCATGCTCATCGCCGCGCCCCCGTTCAGATCCCCGCTCTCCAGGACCAGGTCCTGGACCGCGTTCCCGAGCATGTACCCGCTGGTCCCGCCGACCAGCGCCGGGCTGGCGAAGTCGGTGAACAGCGGGATGTAGACGAGCAGCAGCGCGATGAAGATCCCGGGTGCGATCAGTGGCAGCAGCACCCGACGCGCCGAGGTCCACCAGCCCGCGCCGAGGTCCAGCGCGGCCTCGAACAGGTTGCTGTCGATCGCCTTCATCGCGGCGTAGATCGGGATCACGGTGTACGTGAGATAGCTGGTCGCGAGCACGATGATCACCGCGAACTCGCTGAACAGGAGCGCGTCCACCGGCTGGTTCACGATCCCGATCTCCATCAGCGCCGAGTTGATCAGCCCCTCGCGCCCGAGCAGCATCCGCCACGAGTAGATCCGCACCATCGGGTTGAGCTCGTCCGCGAGCACCAGGAACAGCAGCAGCGGCAGCTCCCACCTGCCCGCCTTGAACGCGAGCACGTACGCGAGCGGGACGGCGATCACGAGCTGGATCAGCATCGCCGAGGTGGCGATGATCACCGTCGTCACCGCCACCTCGCGGTACAGCGGATCGGTGAGGACGTCGGTGAAGTTGCTGAGCGTGAACCCCGACTGCCCGCTGACCACGCCGTGCTCGAGCGCAATCACCAGCATCACCACCATCGGCAGCAGGAAGAAGATCGCCAGCAGCGCGGTGGGCGCCGACATGAACGCCAGCGGGCGCAGCCGCGAGCGACGGCGTCGCGCCGGCGAAGCCTCGAGAGGGACCGATGCCGATTCCATCACCGCACCCCGCCGGTGACGAGCTCGGTCAGGGCGTTGTCCCCGCCCCTGTTGCGGGTCAGCCGCTTCATCAGCCGCCACGCGCCGAACACCGCGATCACCTGCGCCAGCGCGATCACGGTGGAGACCGCGTTCACCAGCGGCAGGTTCTCCGACTGGCGCAGGATCGAGAACACCCACACCGGGAAGGTCTGCTCGAACCCGCCGAGGAAGAACGAGATCTCGAAGTTGTTGAACGACCACGCGAAGGCGAAGATCCCGGCGGCCGCCAGCGACGGCGCGATGTGGGGGAGGACGACGTGGCGCATCATCTGCAGTTGCGACGCGCCGAGGTCGATCGCGGCCTCCTCGAGCGAGCGCGAGAACCGGACCAGGCCGGCGGAGATGATCGCGACCACAAGCGGGAACGTCACCACCAGGTGCATCAGCCCGATCGTCTGCAGCGACAGCGTCACCCCGAGCTCGCTGAAGAAGATCAGCCCGGCGACGCCGATGATCAGCCACGGGACGACCAGGACCGAGCCGTGCAGGCCGGCGACGAACCCGCGGCCGGGGAACCGCAGCCGGGTCAGCCCCCAGGCGGCGAGCATCCCCAGCACCAGCGAGAACACGGTCACGATCGAGGCCACCAGCAGCGAGTTCAGGACCGCGTCGATCGCCTGGCTGTCGCTTGACGCCTGGTCGTACCAGCGCGTCGTGAACCCCTCCCACGGCAGCGAGATGATCGAGGAGTCGTTGAACGAGAACAGCGCCAGCATCAGCACCGGCCCGAACAGGATCAGGAGCACGAACGCGGTCAGGCCCAGGCTGGCCGCGGCCGGCAGCCGCCGTCGCAGCCGGTGCCCGAGGGGCACGTCGCTGCGCGGCGCTCCGGGGACGGCGGGCCGGACGCCCGGCGCGCTCGGCGCCGGGCGTCCCGCGGTCGCGTCCCCGCTCGGTATCGCTAGTCCGCCTGGACCTCTTGCCATGCTCGGTCGTATGCCTCCGACTCATCGGGCTGGGTCTCGGGGATCGCGTCCTCGAGGCTCTTCGGGTCCGCCGTCTGCTTGTACTTCGCCGGGATCAGCGGCAGCGCCTCGGGGTTCATCGCCACGAACCCGAGCTCGCCCGAGATCGCCTGCGCCTCGGGTGAGGCGTAGTAGTTGATCAGCTTGTAGGCGGCGGGGACGTTCTGCGCGTCGGAGGTGATCGCAAGGCCGCACACCCACGACAGCACCCCCTCCTTCGGCGCCACCCACTCGACCGGGACACCATCGTCGATCATCGCCTCGGTCGTCCCGCGGCCGCCGTCCGCGAGCACGACCTCGCCCGACTTGAACAGGTTCACCATCGAGGAGTCGGACTCGGCAAACGCCCGGAACTGGTCGCGGTTGTCGAGCAGGTACTGCTTCGCCTCGTCCACCTGCTGCGCGGTCAGGTTCATCGGGTCGTCGAGGCCCTCGGCGAGGGCGGAAACGCCGATCGCGGTCAGCGGCGTCGCCTCGAGCGCGACGTTGTCCTCGTACTTCGGGTCGAACAGCGCCGTGTAGGAGTCGACCTTCTCGGTCACCTCGTCGGTGTTCACGATCAGCCCGTGCGGGCCGGCCGACGCCGGCACGAACAGCACCTCTCCGGCCTCGTTGCGGATGTCGGCGGAGTGGTGAAACGCGAGCTTGTTGAAGTCCGCGACCCCGGCGGGATCGAGCGGGCGGAGCAGCCCGCGGACCACGAGCGGCTCCATCTCGTCCGTGCACACCTCGACCACGTCGGCCTCGAACCCCCCGCCGAGCTTCGCCGCCGCGGCCTTGTTCGAGTCGAACGTCGCGACCTTGAGCTCGACGTCCGGGTTCGCCTTCCGGAACGGGTCGAGCATCTCGTCAGGGACGGTGTCGCCGTACGCGAACACCCGCAGCGTCCCCGACGCCTCGGCGTTCGGGTCCTTCGGAGGCGGTGCCACCGAGGTGTCGCCGTCGTCCCCGCCGAATCCGCACGCGCCGACCGTCAGCGCGGCGATCGCCAGGCTCGCAACAAGGGTCACTCGCTTCAAAGTCATCCTCTCTCCTCCTTAATCCGCCTCGAACTCGGTGAAGGCCCGCACCCACTCGTCGTAGCGGGGCGGCTCCGTCTCCGGAATCGCGTTCTCGATGCTCATGAGCTCTCGTCTCGCGGAGCCGCGGGCTCCTCGACGATCAGGCTGTGCTGCTCCTGCCAGCTCAGCATCACCTCGGCGCCGGGCGCCCGCGACCCCGCCTCGTCGTCACTGAGCTCGTGCACGGTGAGCCGCTCGCCGCTGGCGACCTCGACCACCGTCTGCGACAGCGAGCCGAGATAGATCTGCTCCACGACCCGCCCCGAGATCCGCGACCCGCCGTTCGCCTCCCGGTCCCCGATCCGGATCTTCTCCGGACGCACGGTGATCCGCAGCGGTCCGGCGCGGGCGCCGGGGTCGCGGGCGACGAGCCGCATCCCCTCGCCGAGGTCCATCACCGCGAGCTCGCCGTCGCGGCGGCTGATCTCGAGCTCGATCAGGTTCGAGGTGCCGATGAAGTCGGCGACGAACGGGGTCGCCGGGCCCTCGTACAGCGCCCGCGGCTCGTCCACCTGCTGGACGACGCCGCCCTCCATCACCGCGATCCGGTCCGACATCGCCAGCGCCTCTTCCTGGTCGTGCGTGACGTACACGAACGTCGTCCCGGTGCGCTGCTGGATCCGCTTCAGTTCCAGCTGCATCTCCCGGCGTAGCTTCAGGTCGAGCGCGCCGAGCGGCTCGTCGAGCAGCAGGGCGGCGGGCCGGTTGACGAGCGCCCGCGCCAGCGCCACGCGCTGGCGCTGGCCGCCCGACAGCTCCGCGGGGCTGCGCTCCTCGTACCCCTCGAGCCGGACCACGGTCAGCATCTCAGCGACGCGGTCGCGGATCTCCTCGGAGCCGATCCGCTTCAGCTTCAGCCCGAACGCGACGTTCTCGGACACGCTCATGTGAGGGAAGAGCGCGTAGTCCTGAAACACCATGTTCACCTTGCGCTTCCGCGGCGAGACGAAGGTGACGTCCTCGCCCGCAAGCATCACCCGACCCTGGTCGGCTTCCTCGAACCCGGCGACCACGCGGAGCGTGGTCGTCTTCCCGCATCCGCTCGGACCGAGCAGGGAGAAGAACTCGCCCTCGGCGATCTCGAGCGAGATGTCGTCGACGGCTGTGACCGAGCCGAAGCTTCGCGTCACCCGGTCGAGGACGATCATCGGCTGGCCTGGATCCGTCACTGCGTCTCTCCCTCCCCGACTGCGAGCACGAACAGGTCGTTGACGTTGGTACCGGTCGGCCCCGTGACGACGAGGTCGTCGAGGCGCGCGAGCGCCTCGCGCGAGCGGTGCGCCTCAAGGCTCGCCTCCACGTCCACCCCCGCGTCCGCGGCCCTGGCCACGGTCTCGCCGTCGATCACTGCGCCGGCGACGTCGGTGCCTCCGTCCGAGCCGTCGGTGTCGACGAACGCCGCGGCGACGTTCGCGTGATCGCCGAGCGTCATCGCGGCGGCCAGAGCGGTCTCCTGATTCGGGCCGCCGGTGCCAAACGAGCCACCATCGCCAAGGGAGACGGTCGCCTCCCCGCCGCATCCGACCAGCAGGCAGGGCGCCGCGAGGGGGCCGGTGCCGGCGGCGCACTCGCGGGCGAGCTCGGCGACGGTGCGGCCGACCTCACGGGCCTCGCCCTCGAGCGTCGTGGAGACGATGTGCGCCTCGAGCCCCGCCGCCTTCGCCTCGTCCACCATCGCCTCGCACGCGCGGGCGCCGTTCGCGAGCAGCACCGTGTCGATCGGTGCGCCGTCGAGGTCGGGCGAGTGAGCTTCGTGGGTCGCGAGGTGGCGTTGGACGCTCTCCGGGACCTCGTCCCACATCCCGCGATCGCGAAGCACCGCGACCGCGTCGTCCACGGTCGAGGTGTCGGCGACCGTCGGGTCCGTGATCGCGTCGAGCACGTCCCCGGCGACGTCGGCGGCGGTCAGGTTGATGATCCGGGCGGGGCCGATCCGGGCGGCGAGGCGCCCGCCCTTGACCGCCGAGACGTGCTTGCGGACCGCGTTCACGTCGTTGATCGGCGCCCCCGACGACAGCAGCAGCTCGTGCAGTCGCCGCTTGTCGGCGAGGTCGACGCCCTCGGGGGGAAGGCTGGCCAGAGCCGAGCTTCCTCCCGTGAATGCCGCGAGCACGAGGTCGTCGTCGCCGAGCGAGTCCGCGGCTTCGATCAGCCGCCGCGCCCCCTCAGCGCTGCGTTCGGTGGGGAGCGGGTGGTCGGCAGTGAGGACCTCGATCCGGGTCAGCGGGGGACCCTCCTCGCCGGTGCGGACGACGACGATGCCGCCGTGGAGACGGTCGCCGAGCACGCGCTCCAGCGCCGCGGCGATCGACAGCGTCGCCTTCCCGGATCCGAGCACGACGATCCGGGCCTCGTCGGAGACCGGGTACTCGCGGCCGTCGATCGAGACGCCCCGATCGGTGCGGGAGACGGTCTCCTCCGTGGCGCGCGCGACGTCGCACGCGGCGAGTCCGGCGGCGGCGACGCGCAGGGCCGTTGCCCGCAGGTCCCCGAGCCCGTGCGAGGCGAGCTCGGACGAGTTCCTGATCGTGGGCCCTGCGATGGACGGCGCCGAGGTCATGTCCGCGCGGGGACCTTGAACACGTCGCCCGGGTACACGGCCGTGCGGCCGAGCTCCTCGGCGATCTTGATCAGGCGGTTGTACTTCGCGGTCCGCTCGCCGCGGACGGGCGCGCCGGTCTTGATCTGGCCGGCGCCCAGCGCCACGGAGAGGTCGGAGATGATCGGGTCCTCGGTCTCGCCGGAGCGCTCCGAGACGACGACCGTGTACCCGGCGCGCAGCGCCAGCTCCGCCGCGTCCAACGCCTCGGACAGGGTGCCGATCTGGTTCACCTTCCACAGCAGCGAGTTGGCCGCGCCGCGATCGATCCCCTCGCGGAGCCGCTCGGGATTCGTCGTGAACAGGTCGTCGCCGACGATCTGGATCCCGCTCGCCTCCGTCAGCCGCGCGAAGCCCTCGAAGTCGTCCTCGTCGAGCGGGTCCTCGATCGTGACCACGGCGAAGTCTCGGATCAGCTCCTGGTAGAGCTCGATCATCCCCTCGGTCGTACGCCGCCCTCCCGCGAGCTCGTACTCGCCGGTGTCGCTGTCGTAGTAGTGGGTCGCGGCGCAGTCGAGGCCGTACCGGAAGCGGCCGCTGTGGCCGGCGCGGTCGACCGCCTCGTGAAGGAGGCCGAGCGCCTCGACGGGATCGCCGATCGGCGGCGCGAACCCGCCCTCGTCGCCCGTGTTCAGAGCCACCTTCCCGTACCTGTCGAGGAGGATCTCGCCGAGCGCCAGGTTCACCTCGGTGGAGATCTGGAGCGCCTCCAGGATCGAGTCGGCGCCCACCGGGATCACAATGAACTCCTGGAAGTCGAGGTCGTTCGAGGCGTGGCGGCCGCCGTTGATCAGGTTCACGAGCGGCACCGGGAGGACGTGCGCGTTCGAGCTCAGGTGCGCGTACAGCGGCGCCCCGGCCACCTGCGCCGCCGCCCTCGCGGCGGCGAGCGATATGCCGAGGATCGCGTTCGCGCCGAGCCGCGACTTGTCCGGCGTCCCGTCGAGCTCGACGAGTGTCGCGTCGAGCTGGCGCTGTGAGGGGAGGGGACGGCCGACGAGCGCGTCGGCGAGATCGCCATTCACGTGTCCGACCGCGTCCAGGACGCCGAAGCCCCCGAACCGCTCGCCGCCGTCGCGAAGCTCGGCGGCCTCGTGGGAGCCGGTCGAGCGCCCCGATGGGACGTCGGCGGTGCCCACGATCGGGCCCTCGAGTTCGACCTCGACCTGCACGGTCGGGAGGCCGCGGCAATCGAGCACCTCTCGGCCCGCGACCCGCGTCACAAGTCGCTCACTCACAGAATCACCTTCTCCTTCGTCTCGGTATCGGTCTCGGAATCGGCCACCTCGCTGAGCCGCTGCGCGGCGTCGGCGAGATGCGTGCGGAACAGGCTCGCGGCGCGCCGCTGATCTGCCTTGACGATCGAGTCGAGCAGCTCCTCGTGCTCGGCCGCGACCTGGGCGGAGCTGTCATACAGCGGGCGCTGGTTGACCATGCACATCACGATCTCCGACTGCACTCCCGCGTAGGTGCGGGCGATCCGCTCGCTCCCGGTGGCGTCGATGATCGCGCGGTGAAAGCGCATGTCGGCGTCGACGACCTCCCGCCACGGGGCGGCGTCTGGAAGCCGTGACAGCTCCTTCACCGCCGCGGTGGCCTCGTCGGGCACCTCGCGGGCTGCGATCACGATCCGGATTGCCTCCAGCTCCAGCGCCGCGCGGAGGCGAAACGTGTCGACGATGTCGGCGCCGGTCATCACCGGGACCTGGACGCCGCGATGCGGCTCCCGGCGCAGCATCCCCTCGCCGATCAGGATCTGGGCGGCGGCGCGGAACGAGTGCCGGGCGATCCCGAGCCGCTGCGCGAACTCGGCCTCGCGCAGCCGGGTGCCGGGCTCGATCTGGCCGTCGAGGATCAGCTCGCGAATCGCGTTCGCCGCCGCCTCGACGGTCGACACGGTGTTGAGCTGCAGCGCTCCGGGCCCGTGGTCCGCGGCGGTCACGTGTCACATCTTTCCACAATTCGACAAGATGTCAAAGTCAGCCTTCCAACGGAGAGGAGATCCCGATGGCCAACAGAGGCGATTCGACCATCTCGAGGAGCACGATCACGTCGTTGCTGGAGCGCGAGCGGGAACGGTTCGCCGCCGAGCACCCGGAGTCGCGCCAGGCCCAGGAGACCGGCAGCGACGTGCTCCTGTCGGGCGTTCCGATGAACTGGATGACCCGCTGGCCGGGGCAGTTCCCCGTGTTCTTCGTCGAGGCCGAGGGCGCCCGGGTGGTCGACGTGGACGGGAACGAGTACGTCGACCTGTGCCTCGGCGACACCGGGGCGATGACCGGTCACTCCCCGCCGCCGACGGTGAAGGCGGCGTCGGAGCGGCTTGCGCACGGGATCACGACGATGCTGCCGAGCCCCGACGCCGCCGAGGTGGGGACGGAGCTGGCGCGGCGGTTCGGCCTCCGCCACTGGCAGCTGAGCCTGTCCGCGACGGACGCGAACCGGTTCGTCGTCAGGCTCGCCCGGCAGGTAACAGGGCGGCCGAAGATCCTTGTCCACAACCACTGCTACCACGGCAGCGTCGACGAGACCGTGGTCGCCCTTCGCGATGGCAAGGTGGTGCCGCGGCACGGCAACATCGGGCCGCCCGTCGACCCCGAGCTGACCACGCGCGTGGTCGAGATCAACGACCTCGAGGCGCTCGAGCGCGAGCTGGGGGAGGGCGATGTCGCGTGCGTGCTCGTGGAGCCGGCGCTGACCAACATCGGGATCGTGCTTCCCGAGCCCGGCTACCACGACCGTCTCCGGGAGCTGACTCGTGAGACCGGGACGCTGCTGGTGATCGACGAGACCCACACGTTCTGCTGCGGCCCCGGCGGGTACACGGCCGCCGAGCGCCTGGAGCCGGACCTGATCACGATCGGGAAGCCGATCGCCGGCGGGATCCCGACCGGCGCCTACGGGATGACCGACGAGGTCGCGGCGGGCGTGCTCGAGAACACGATCTGGGACGCCGCCGACGTCGGCGGGGTCGGCGGGACGCTCGCCGGGAACGCGCTCTCGATCGCGGCGGTTCGCGCGACCCTCTCCGAGGTACTGACCGAGGAGGCGTTCGAGCGGATGATCGGGCTCGGTGAGCGGTTCGAGTCCGCGGTGGCTAAGGCGATCTACGAGCACGGCCTGCCGTGGCAGGTGACGCGGCTCGGGTGCCGGGCGGAGTACATGTTCGCTCCGGAGCGACCTCGGACCGGGGGTGAGGCGGCGGCGGAGTTCGATCCCGAGCTCGACGCGCTCCTGCACCTGTACATGCTCAACCGAGGGGTGCTGATGACGCCCTTCCACATGATGGCGCTGATGTCGCCGGCCACCACCGCGGACGACGTCGACGCCCACACGGCGGCGTTCAACGAGGCGGCGGCGGAGCTGGTCTCGGCCTAGCCCGACGGGCAAACGCGCGAATCCGCACGAACCGTGTTAGGATGCCGCTTATTCGAGGAATTGTTCAACAATTCCGGGATTGAGAGGACGGGGAGGTAGAGGTGGCCAGCATCAGGCTCCCAGGAGATTCGAGCCCAGCGCGTGACGAGGAGCGCGCCACTCACGAGCGGGCAGAGCTGTCCAGACGCGACGTGATCCGCCGCGGCGCGACGCTGGTCGCGGGCGTGAGCATCGGGGCCCAGGTGATGGCGGCGACCGGCGCCGACACGGCGGTCGCGCGGGCGATGCGCCGCGCCGCGAGCGCCGGCGCCGGCAAGCCCGGGTACGGCCCCCTGGTCAAGCAGACGGGCGAGATGACGCTGCCCAAGGACTTCACGGCGTTCAGCTTCGGCGAGGCGGGATCGAGGATGACCGACGGGTTCAAGACGCCCGAGAAGCACGACGGGATGACCTGCGTCGCCGACGGCCCGAACCGGGTGAAGCTGCTCCGCAACCACGAGCGCACCGGCCTCGGCCGCGCGATCGGCCACGGGCAGAATGCCTACGACAGGGTCGCCAAGGGCGGTGTCACCTCGTCGGTCGTCGACACCCGCTCCGGAAAGCTCGTCGCCAGCGGGATCGTGCTCAGCGGCACCGACACCAACTGCAACGGCGGCCCCACCCCGTGGGGAAGCTGGCTGAGCTGCGAGGAGAACACGGCCGACGCCGACCGGGGATTCGAGAAGAAGCACGGCTACGTGTTCGAGGTTCCCTTCAACGCCACCGGGCCCGTCGACCCCGTGCCGATCAAGGCGATGGGCCGTTTCTGTCACGAGGCCTGCGCGGTCGATCCGCAGACCGGGATCGTGTACATGACCGAGGACAACGGGGCCCCCGGCGACGGCTTCTACCGCTACCTCCCGGACCATCCCGGCCAGCTCCATCTCGGCGGCAAGCTGCAGATGCTCGCGGTCCAGGGCCGCTCGCGGATCAACACCGCGCGCAACCAGAAGGTGGGGCGGAAGCTGCGGTGCGAGTGGGTGACGATCAAGGATCCCGATCCGGAGGACGCCTTCGAACGCCCGCATGCCGTGTACGTCCAGGGACGCGACAATGGCGCCGCGAAGTTCCGGGGCCTGGAGGGGTGCTCGTTCTCAAACGGCAGCGTCTACATGGTCGCCAGCGGCGGTGGGGACCAGAACCGCGGTCAGATCTGGCGGTACACCCCGAACGGGCTGAAGCACGGCATCCTCCACCTCCTGTACGAATCGACGAACAAGGGCAACCTCGACCAGCCCGACAGCCTCACGGTGTCACCGCGCGGCGGAGTGGTCGTCTGTGAGGACGGCGACGGCGAGGCTCGCGGCGGGGGCACCAACAGGATCCGCGCGTTCACGCCGGAGGGGACGATCGAGGAGTTCGCCCGCAACGACACTCCGCTGAAGCTCGGGGGTGGGGAGGTCGGGCGCAGCGAGTGGGCCGGGTCGACCTACAGCCCCGACGGCAAGTGGCTGTTTGTTTCCATCCAGATCCCCGGCAAGACCTTCGCGATCACCGGGCCCTGGGAGCGCGGCTGGCTCTGACCCGGCTGGCTCTGACCGGCCCGCGGCCGGGCTCGCATCGGCGGACAGGTTTGCTATTCCCAAAAGCAGGTCCAAGGTCAGCACGGGTGCGGACGACTGGTCGTCGTCCGAAGCAGTCACCTGCCGCCTCAGCAGCAGCGTGATCGCTTCGCGCCGGGAGCGATCACCGGGCGACTCGTCACTCGCACTACTGCTCTCCGCGG
>Ga0190270_10000856_pt1 | contig 13655 bp, 13 predicted proteins | sample Popmic320T_FD_133748 | JGI IMG/M metagenome (GOLD analysis project Ga0190270, IMG submission 133748) | Populus adjacent soil microbial communities from riparian zone of Weber River, Utah, USA - 320 T | ecosystem: Environmental > Terrestrial > Soil > Riparian zone | place: USA: Utah | collected... | reverse complement strand
CGGATGGAATCCGCCTGGAGATCACCAACTATCGCGCAGAGCGCCGCAAGCGGCATGATGAGTGGGAGGAAACGCCGTAACTGCCGTGAATGTCGTGACTGTCGTTCTCAAGCAAGCGGAGTAGAAGCCTTCGCTGACGACAAAGACAAATGTAGAGACTAAGGTGAGCAGATGGCGTTTGCAGACAACCTGAAGCAACTTCCAGGCGTGGAGAACATCGAGAAACTGGATCTGCTGGACTCGGGCGGGAATCCCGTGGCCACGCTTGAGAACAAACCGGGCAAGGCCGGATCGCTGGCGGTCTACAACCATCTAATATTGCGTCACGGCAGGATAGACGCTGCCTCGGCGGCGGAAGGCCTGACCCTGTTTGCCGAACATACCGAGGACGCGAAGAAAAATCCCGGCAAGCATCCGAACATTGACCGGCTGTTCCAGGTAATCGAACAAAAGTTGAACTACTCGGCGGCCGTCACGAAAAGGTGACTGGGCGAAAGTTAATTTTCTCTCAGCACGCAGTACCCAGCACTACTTTCAGGTCTTCGCCTTCCAGTGCGGCGGGATGGTCTTCTCGAAATAAGGCAACGCTTCGATCCGCTTCATCCACGCCCCGACCTTCGGCCCGACCAGGCCGGCGATGTTCAGGTCCGGCTTGCGGATGTCCATCCGCAGGCAGAGCGCGATCATCGGGTAGAGCGTGAAGTCGGCGGCAGACAGTTCGCCGGCCAGGAAGTCCCCGGCGAATGCCGACTCCCACTTGCCCAGTTCCCGGCCGAACTTGCTGTAAGCCGTGGCAATGGCTTCCGGGTCCCAGCTATCGCGCTTGGTGAACAGGACCAGCTCGAGCAAAGGATCCATGGCATCGGTGAAGTAGGTGTCCGCCTCCCGCACCAGGCGGCGGATGAAGGCCCGCTGTTTCGCTTCGCCGGGTAACAGCTTTGGACCCGATGCATATTGTTCGTCCAGGTATTCGACGATTGCCGCCGATTCATAGAGCGAAAAATCGCCATCGACGATCACTGGTACCCGGTGCCGCGGGTTGAGCTTGAGGAATTCCGGCTTCTTGTGGTCGCCCCCGGAGAACGAAATCGGCCTGGCCTCATAGGGCAACGACTTGTACTCCAGCGCCAGCCAGACGCGCCAGGCGTAAGGCGAGCCGGAACCGTAGTAGAAAGAGATAGTCACGCTTTTCCTCCCCTTGTATCGGGTCGGCAACGGCGGCAATGCGGTGCCGACCGCCGCAGTACAATCAATCGACCTTCTAATGAGGCGTGAAGTGTAATGGATGAGGCGGTAGTTCGTGCGGTCGCCAAGTGGCCCAACGTGCCGGCGCGCCGCGGACTCGTTAGCGGTACGCCCGTTCGCGGGCAGCGGCGCCTGACCGACGGCTCCCGAGGTGATCGATAGAGCCATGGACGACAACGTTATCCGAGCGATGGCCAAGTGGCCGAATGTGCCGGCGGTCTATGGATGGCTCAATCTGGATCGCCGTGGCAACTGGCTGATCAAGGGCGATCGCATTGCCAACCGTGGTGTTACCGATTTCATCGGGCGCAACTACGCCGCAGATGAAAACGGCCGCTGGTACTTCCAGAACGGCCCGCAGCGCGTATTCGTAACCCTGGAATACACGCCCTTCATCGTGACCACGAAGGATGATCCAGCCGCCCTTGTGACCCACACGGCGCAGCCGGTAGATCGCGTTTCAGGTGCGTGGGTGGACGAATCGGGCTCCCTGATACTGCGCTGGGCTGGGGGAATCGGCGTGGTCAACGACCGGGACCTGGCTGCAGTGTCGGCGCTGTTTGGCGATGTGCACGGCAAACCGCTCAGTGATGCGGCATTGGGCAAAGCATTCGATCCGCAGACCCGGCGACACGCTACAGGGGTGTATTTCGCCTACGCCGGCAATCGCGTACCTATCGGCCGCATCCAGGCCGGTGAAGTGGCGCAGAAGTTCGGATTCGACCCCGCGCCAAGGCCCGCGGAGGGCGAGCCGGATTGCTGAAAGGCAAGAGGAAAGGTGAAAGGGAAAAGGGGAAAGTAAAAGCACGAACACCCAAAGCGCTACGGCTTGAGCGACTTTGACCTTTCAACTTTTACCTTTCACCTGCCTTCAGCCTTTTATCCGCTTCGCGGTGAATGACTCCTCGATGTTGTCGCGGAAATAGCTGACTATCGAAGGCGCGCTCACGAGTCGCCTGTGCACTTCGGCGGAAACGCCGGAATACTGCATAACGCGCCCGTCGCTGAATTCGACCTCAAGCACGCGATTGCGCTCGTCGTAACCCACTGAGCGGATCAGGCTGGAACTGACCTTCTTCCTTTCCATGGCACCTTCCCGAATTGGCAGGATGTTATAAGGATATAAAAAACGAATTCTAATGGGAATATGGAACGGCGCTAGAGTTCCCCGTCCATAACCCTTCCGCAAGACTTCCGGAGACCAATGTGGCTACCCTTCGCCTGGGCGACATCGCCCCCGACTTTACTCAGGAATCCACTCAGGGAACGATCAAATTCCATGAGTGGGCCGGCAATAGCTGGACCGTGTTGTTTTCGCATCCCAAGGATTTCACCCCCGTCTGCACGACCGAACTTGGCTATACCGCCAAGTTGAAATCGGAGTTCGACAAGCGTGGTGTCAAGGCCCTGGCCATCAGTGTCGATCCGCTGGATTCCCACAACAGATGGGTTGGCGACATCGAGGAGACGCAGAACACGAAGCTGAATTTCCCGATCCTGGCCGACGCCGACAAGAAAGTAGCGAACCTGTACGACATGATCCACCCGAACGCGAACGATACCCTCACCGTGCGCTCGGTGTTCATCATCGATTCCAACAGGAAGATCCGCACGACGCTGACCTACCCGGCCAGCACCGGCCGCAATTTCGACGAGATCCTGCGCGTCATCGATTCCCTGCAACTCACCGACAAGTACAGCGTGGCCACGCCGGTGAACTGGAAGGACGGCGATGACGTTGTGATCGTGCCCTCCATCCAGGATCCGGAAGTGATCAAGCAGAAGTTCCCCAAGGGCTACAAGGCGGTGAAGCCTTACCTGCGCATCACCCCGCAACCGAACAAATGAGTCGCATGCACGACTGATCGAGCTGGAGTTGTGAGGATTGGAGGCCGGCGCAAGCCGGCCTTTTTTTAAGCCTGCGCGCCACGCAGGAAGCGCCCGGTAGAGGCAAAAAAAGAGGCAGCGGGAGCTGCCTCTGATCGATCGTGTGGCCGGATTTCCGGCTTGCCGGGGGCGGTCCAGGTGCCCTTCCAGACCGCTTCCGCCTTGGAATTTTTCTTGAACTTTGAAGTGCTTAGTGTTTCGCTTTCAACGGAAATAAAAGTACCCTCTCGTTCCCTGAGGAACAAGAAGTGGATGGTTAGCAACTTTTCCCCGCCTCCCGTCTCTTGATCGGCGAGGGTTATCCTGAAGCTCTAACTCTTCCGTGCCCTGCTTGCGGGCCCGGCTATGTAGGTACTGCAGATCCCAAAGCTCGCGGCTCAGTGCCTGGTATCCATCGCGGATGCAGACTGCCCGCGAGCATCTTGGGAAGCTTAGTTAGGCCGACCCGCTACCGGAAACGGCCAGGCCGCCGGTGCAGAGACAGGCTTCGGTGCCGCCGGTGCGCTCATCGCAGCCGGCTTAGCCGCAGGCTTCTTTTTGGCCGCCTTCTTTTTGGCAGGCTTCTTTTTCGCAGCCTTCTTCGCCTTCTTTTTGGCGGGCTTCTTCGCCTTTTTCTTCGCGGCCTTTTTCTTGGCCGGGCGCTTAGCCGCTTTTTTCGCGGGCTTCTTCGCCGCTTTTTTCGCAGGCTTCTTCGCAGCCTTTTTCGCGGGCTTCTTCGCAGCCTTTTTCGCCGTCTTCTTGGCGGGGGACTTCTTCTTCGTCGTCTTCTTTGCAGCTTTCTTCTTTGCAGCCATTTGTGAATCTCCTAATGAAAGTTAAACAACTAAGGGCACTGCCAGCACTTCAAAGAATGATTCTTTGCGGTGCCTACCACCGGTATCCGGGCGTGCGCCATGCAGGCCGCATTTCCGGAAACCGGACGGTTCTTGAGGACACGCTTCCGATGAACAACGGGAACGCATCGCAATTCTTGAGGGAGAAGGGAGCAGCGGCCGCGAAGGGGAAAAGTCCCGCATCGGCCTGGGGCCTGCAACGAATAGGAAAGGAAACCTGGGGCTTGGAGTCATTACTCCCAGCCTGGCAGCGCGCCCACCGGGGCGCTGCGCGTTTCGTTATTGGAGAAGTACAGTTCTTCCGGTTTACCCATTCAATGTGTGCGCTGACGGCAACAAGGCTCGCCTTTGCAGCGCGGGTCTGACAGAAATCTTTTCGGGCGCAATCATCAATCCCAATTCAGCGCCCCGCCCGTCTGATACTCGATCACACGGGTTTCGAAGAAGTTCTTTTCCTTTTTCAGGTCGACCATTTCCGACATCCACGGAAACGGGTTGGTGGCCCCCGGGTATAGCGGATCCAGGCCGATCTGCTGCGCGCGGCGGTTCGCCACGTAACGCAGGTATTCCTTGAACATTGGCGCGTTCAGACCCAGCACGCCGCGCGGCATGGTGTCTTCGGCGTACCGGTACTCGAGTTCGACCCCACGCTGGATCAGCACGCGGATCTCCTCGCGGAATTCCGGGGTCCAGAGATGCGGGTTCTCCATCTTGATCTGGTTGATCAGGTCGATGCCGAAATTGCAGTGCATGGACTCGTCGCGCAGGATGTACTGGTACTGCTCGGCGGCGCCCATCATCTTGTTCTGCCGGCCCAGCGCCAGGATCTGGGCAAAGCCGACGTAGAAGAACAGGCCTTCCATGATGCAGGCGAACACGATCAGCCCCTTCAGGAGCTGCTGGTCGGTTTCCGGCGTACCCGTCTTGAATTCCGGGTTGGTGAGGATTTCGATGAACGGGATCAGGAACTCGTCCTTTTCCCGGATGCTGGAAACCTCGTGGTATGCGTTGAAGATCTCGCCCTCGTCCAGGCCCAGGCTTTCCACGATGTACTGGTAGGCGTGGGTATGGATCGCCTCTTCGAACGCCTGGCGCAGCAGGTACTGCCGGCATTCGGGGGCGGTGATGTGGCGGTAGGTGCCAAGCACGATGTTATTGGCGGCCAGGCTGTCGGCGGTGACGAAGAAACCCAGGTTGCGCTTGACGATCAGGCGCTCGTCATCGGTCAGGCCGTTGGGATCCTTCCACGTGGCGATGTCCCGGCTCATGTTGATTTCCTGGGGCATCCAGTGGTTCGCGCAGCCGGAGAGATACTTGTCCCAGGCCCATTTGTATTTGAACGGCACCAGCTGGTTGACGTCGGCCTTGCCGTTGATGATGCGCTTGTCTTCGACGCGGACGCGGCTCTTGGCGGCGTCGGCCTTGGCAACCGCGGTATTGGAAACGTCGGCGGCGAAAACAGCATTGCCTGCGGCGGACGCGCGCGCAGGCGGGCTGTTGTTCACGGCAGGCTGGAGTCCAGCGCCGCCGGTGCTCGGTATGTGTTCTTCAAATTGCAGCATCGCTGGTTCCTTTATAAATGTTATAGGTGGAGTGTCAAGTACTTCTTTGATATTCGGCTGCAAATGCAGCCCCTTTTTATCCGAAGGTCGCGATGAAAATTGAATTCCGCTATTCATCGCATCAAAAAAGTCTCAACTCCGCTTCAGCGACCGCGCCGTGAAGGCGGGTCTCGTGATTTCATCGCGCGTGCGGCGCAACCAGAAGGTCAGGCGGCGGCGCGAAAGGGTCGGCAACTGGCGCACGCCCCTCACTGGCATGCCTCGCGCCAAGAACCATTCTTCCGGCTTCCAAGGAAGCCGTGCGGGTTGTGGCTCCGGCCGTGCTGCGCACTTAACTTGGCCAAAGGCGCCAAGTTAGCCTCCACCGCAATCAGAAATGCCGGCCCGCGCTTCACTGGCATGCCTCGCATTCCGGATTGTCGATAGAACAAAACTGGGCTTCCTCAAGTGGCGCTTCCGCCGCTGCGGCCGCCCCCATGACGCCACCATCCGTCGGCACCGCGTTCAGCTGGCCACCCCGGACCGTGGATTTCTCGGTCGAGGTCGCCCCGAGGGTGCGCAGGTAATAGGTGGTCTTGAGGCCGCGCAGCCAGGCCAGCTTGTAGGTGTCGTCCAGCTTCTTGCCGGAGGCACCTGCCATATATATGTTGAGCGACTGGGCCTGGTCGATCCACTTCTGGCGGCGCGAACCGGCCTCAACCACCCAGCTCGGGTCCACCTCGAAGGCCGTTGCGTACAGGTTGCGCACTTCGCCCGGAATGCGGTCGATCTTGGCCAGGCTGCCGTCGAAGTACTTGAGGTCGGCGATCATGACCTCATCCCACATGCTGAGCTTCTTCAGGTCCCGGACCAGGTATTCGTTGGTGACCGTGAACTCGCCCGACAGGTTGGATTTGACGTACAGGTTCTGGTAGGTCGGTTCCAGCGAGGCCGAGACACCGACGATGTTGGCGATCGTCGCCGTGGGGGCGATCGCCAGGCAGTTCGAGTTGCGCATCCCGAAGCGCGAGATGCGGCTGCGCACCGGCTCCCAGTCCAGGCTGGAGGAGGCATCGACTTCGAGGTAACCGCCGCGCTCCTCGGCCAGCAACTTGATGGAATCCTGCGGCAGGATGCCCTTGGACCAGAGCGACCCCTCGTACGTGGAATAGCGGCCCCGTTCCTCGGCCAGCTCGGTCGAGGCCATGTAGGCGTAGTACGCCACCGCTTCCATCGACTTGTCGGCGAACTCGATCGCGGCCTGGGAGGCGTAGGGCACGCGCATTTCGTGCAGGCAGTCCTGGAAGCCCATGATGCCGAGGCCGACCGGGCGGTGCTTGAAGTTGGAATTACGCGCCTTGTTGACCGCGTAATAATTGATGTCGATCACGTTGTCCAGCATGCGCATGGCCGTGGAAATCGTGGTTTTCAGCTTTTCCTGGTCGAGCTTGCCATCCTTCAGGTGGGCGACAAGATTGACAGAGCCCAGGTTGCAGACCGCGATTTCCGTGTCCGAAGTGTTGAGCGTGATCTCGGTGCACAGATTGGAGCTGTGGACCACGCCGATGTGCTGCTGCGGGCTGCGGATGTTGCACGGGTCCTTGAAAGTGATCCAGGGATGGCCGGTCTCGAACAGCATGGTCAGCATCTTGCGCCACAGGGACAGCGCCGGGATGCGTTTGAACAGTTTCAGTTCACCGCCCTGGGCCTTGCGTTCATAGTCCGTGTAGGACTTTTCGAAGGCCTTCCCGACCTTTTCGTGCAGGTCCGGGACGTCGGCGGGTGAAAACAGGGTCCATTCACCGGCCTCCATCACGCGCTTCATGAACAGGTCCGGAATCCAGTTGGCCGTGTTCATGTCGTGGGTGCGGCGGCGGTCATCGCCGGTGTTCTTGCGCAGTTCGAGGAACTCCTCGATGTCCAGGTGCCAGGTCTCCAGATAGGAGCAAACGGCACCCTTGCGCTTGCCGCCCTGGTTCACGGCCACCGCGGTGTCGTTGACGACCTTCAGGAACGGCACGACGCCTTGCGACTTGCCGTTGGTGCCCTTGATGTGGGAGCCCAGCGCCCGCACCGGGGTCCAGTCATTGCCAAGGCCGCCGGCGAACTTGGACAGCAGCGCGTTCTCCTTGATGGCGTCGTAGATGCCCTCGAGGTGGTCCGACACCGTGGTCAGGTAGCAGCTGGAGAGCTGCGAACGCTGGGTGCCGGAATTGAACAGGGTCGGCGTCGAGGACATGAAATCGAAGCTCGACAGCACGTTGTAGAACTCGATGGCACGGACTTCGCGGTCGACCTCGTTGATCGCGAGGCCCATGGCCACGCGCATGAAGAAGGCCTGGGGCAGCTCGATGCGCTTTTCCTGCACATGCAGGAAGTAGCGGTCGTAGAGCGTCTGCAGGCCGAGGTAGCCGAACTTGAAATCGCGGGTGGCGTCCAGCGCCGCGCCCAGCGAGCGCAGGTCGAAGCGGCCCAGCCTCTCGTCGAGCAGCCCCGCATCGATGCCGCGCTGGATGAAGCCCGGGAAATACTCACCATATAAGGTGTTCATGGCGCCGTGGCTGACTTCCTTGCCCAGGACTTCGAAACGCACGCTGTTGAGCAGCAGGCGGGCGGTGACGTAGCTGTAGGCCGGGTCCTTCTCGATCAGGGAACGGGCGGCGAGGATGGCGCACTTGCGCACTTCGTCCATCGGCACGCCGTCATACAGGTCCTTCAGCGTCATCTGCAGGATGAGCGACGGGTCGACGGCGCGGCCGAGGCCTTCGCAGGAATCCTTGATCAGCGTGGCCAGCTGGGCCAGATCGAGCGGGTGGGACTGCCCGTCTTCCATGACATTGATGACCTGCCCGGAAGCCGCGGCAGCAGCCTGCGACTCGCGGGTTTTGGCGCGTTCGCGCGCACGATCCTCGCGGTACAGCACGTAGGCCCGCGCCACTTCGTGCTCGCCGGAGCGCATCAGCGTCAGCTCGACCTGATCCTGGATGTCCTCAATATGGAAAGTGCCGCCGTTGGGCTGGCGGCGCATCAGCGCAGTGACCGCCACCTCCGTCATCTTCTCGACCAGCTCGCGGACACGCGCGGAAGCCGCGCCCTGCCCGCCATTTATCGCCAGGAACGCCTTGGTCATTGCGACCGCGATCTTGCCTGGCTCGAAACCGACCACCGCGCCGTTGCGGCGGATGATCTTGTATTGCGCGTAACGCAGCTCCCGGCTTGCCGCACCTTCATTCGCAGGGAAACTGGTTGCTGGAGAAGAAGTGGTCAAGTTGGTGGCTAGTTGCATCGGTTCTCCCTCGAATTTTCTTGTGTTGCTTCAGAGCAACGGCGGGGCTGGCGTAAGTTCGAAACCACTACATCTTGTGCTTTCGATCTCTAAGTGGAACTAATTCTAGTACCCTGACGCATGCTGTCAAGAAATTTTTACGTTGCAAAAACAGAATGCTCGGTTGCGCTCTTCATCTGCTCGCGAGGCACGCAAAACTGACGCAACGCGGCGAAAAATTCAGGAGAACGGCACGTGAAGTCAATTTATATCGGGCCCGATTTTGGCGCGCGGCGGTCGCCTCCATCGCGAATTGAAGGCCGGAACCGGAGTCGCAGCGGCAGCCAATGCCCGATGCATAGCGCGCCGCAGTGAGTGATGGCGAACCGCCCGGGCAGCCTTGCGCCTGGCCAGTGGCAGGTAGCTGGTGAATTACAGATGCGCGCGAAAGCCGCTGGCGGCTAACAACCAGCCGCTAAAGACTACGCACTATTTTTGAGCAGGCTCCGGAAGCGGGGCCAATCGAAGAAAGGTCCCGGATCGGTCTTGCGTCCGGCAGGCGTGGCGATGTCGGAATGGCCGACGCAATCGGCGATCGGATAAGCCTGGCCAATTGACCGGACCAGATTCGCGAGTTGAAGGTATTGGGCATCCTCGAAAGGTGCGTCATCGGCCCCCTCCAATTCGATGCCGATCGAAAAATCGTTGCACCGGCTGCGGCCGCGCCATTGGGACTGGCCGGCGTGCCACGCCCGCTTGTCGCAGGCGACGAACTGGATCGGCTCGCCGTCACGACGGATCAGGAAATGGCTGGAAACCCGCAGGCCCTCGATTTCGCGGTAATAGGGGTGCTCCGCGGGATCGAGCCGGTTGGTGAACAGCTCGATAATGCCGGTGCCACCGAACACTCCGGGCGGCAGGCTGATGTTATGAACCACGATCAGTTCGACCAGGGAACCGCCGGGTCTCTCGTCGAAATTGGGAGAAGGAACCTGGCGGGCGGCAGCAACGATGCCGGCAGAATCGGGGCGCCAGCCCTCCTTGCCCTGCCCGCCTGCCCTCAATTGATTCCCAGGCGCTCCATGCGGTATCGCATCGAGCGGAACGTGATGCCAAGCAGCTTGGCGGCGGCCGTGCGATTGAATCGGGTTTTTTCCAGGGCCTCCAGGATCGCTTCCTTCTCGATCCGGTCCAGGTAGTCCTGCAAAGGCGCCTTGCTGTCGTTGCCGGCAGCCGTGGCCTGCTCCGGCAGGTCCTGGGGCGTGAGTTGCAGGTCGTCCGCGGTGATCTTGCTGTCGCTACACAAGGCCATGGCTCGCTCCAGCACGTTCTCCAGTTCGCGAACGTTGCCGGGGAAATCGTAGTGGCTGAGCTCCTGCAGGGCCTCGGCGCTGACCTCGGGCTTCTTCGCCCCGCTGATGCGCGCCAGCTTGTCCAGGAGCGCGTTCACGAACTGGGGAACGTCCTCCCGCATCTCGCGCAGCGCCGGCATCCGCAATTCGATGACGTTGAGCCGGTAGTAGAGGTCATGGCGGAACTTGCCCGCTTCCACGCATTCACCCAGTTTCTGGTGCGTGGCGCTGATGATGCGCACGTCGACCGGGTCCTCCTGGGTGGAGCCGACCTTGCGCACCTTCTTTTCCTGGATCGCACGCAGCAGCTTGACTTGCATGGCCAGCGGCAGGTCGGCGACTTCGTCAAGGAACAACGTGCCGCCGCTGGCGGCCTGGAAGAATCCATCCCGTTCGGCGTCCGCCCCCGTGAAGGCGCCCTTCTTGTAGCCGAAGAATTCGGACTCCATCAGGTTTTCCGGAATGGCGCCGCAATTCACCGGGATGAACGGCTGGGCGCGGCGGGCACCCTTGGTATGAATCAGGCGGGCTGCCAGCTCCTTGCCGCTGCCGGACTCGCCGGTTATGTGCACCGGCGCTTCGCTGCGCGCCAGCTTCTCGATGAGATCGCGGACCTGCTGGATGGCGCCGGATTCGCCAAGCAGGGTCTGTTCGTTCGACGATTTGGGCGTTGCCGAAGGCTGCGGCAGGGAAAGGGCCGACTTGACCAGGGTACGCAATTGCTCGAGCGACACCGGTTTGGCCAGGTAGTCGAAGGCACCGGCCTTGAGCGCCGCCACGGCATTCTCGGTATTTCCATGCGCCGTGATCACCGCGACCGGCAGGTCGGAAACGTTGTCCGATATGAACTGGACCAGCTCCAGGCCTTCGCCGTCGGGCAATCGCATGTCCGTCAGGCACAGGTCGTAGCCGCCGGACTGCACTTTTTCTATCGCGCCCTTGACCGTGGTGGCACGGTCGACATCGAGGCCCATGCGCAGCAAGGTGAGCTCGATCAGTTCGAGGATGTCCTCTTCGTCGTCAACTATGAGTACCGACCGGGAGTTTGCTCCCGCTGCCTGGTCCTTGCGTTTCACGCCGACGCTCCTCTGCAAATGAGACTGAACTGTGCTCCCGCCGGGCGATCCACGTAGTCGAGGGTCGCGCCGTTGGCCTCGCAGATTTCCCGCGCAATGTAGAGTCCGAGCCCGGTCCCGCTCGAGGCGGTGGTGAAGAACGGCTCGAACAGGTGGCCGCGCAGCGATTCCGCCACGCCGCTTCCGTCATCGCGGATGCTCAACTCTATCGTACCCTTACGCGGACCGGGCCGCACGTCGAGCAATATGCTGCCCGGCTTCTTCTGGCAGTAACGCAAGGCATTGCGGCACAGGTTCCACATCACCTGGTTCAGGTGGCTGCGGTCGAAACTCACGCTGTAGTTGTAGTCGTCCGCGCCGTCCGCCTCGGTCTCAATCCGGATGATCTCCGTGGCCACTTTTTCGATCTCGCAGAACTCCATTGCAAAATTGCGCAGGTAGCCGACCAGGCTGAAATGTTCGCGCAACGCCTGGTCGCGGCGGTTGAGCTTCAGCACGTCCTGGACCATCCTGTCCAGGCGCTGGCTGTTGTCATGGATGATCTGCAGCATACGCGCCTGCGATGGCGTGCGCATGGCGACCTCCTCGAGAAGGAGTTCCGTCGCATGATTGATGGCCGAAAGCGGATTGCGGATCTCGTGCGCGATGTTGGCCGTGAGCCTGCCCAGGGATGCTAGCTTGAGCTGCTGCGCCTGCTGCTGGATGCGGGTCAGGTCCTCGAGAAATATGACGACCCCGACATTACGGGTCTTGCCAACCGGCACGAACCGCACCGCCGTCGGTTTGTGCGTCAGCAACGTGCGCAGGGGGTCGAAGGCGGACTTCGGGTCCGCCAGCCACTGTTCCATGCGCGCCGAAAGCGTCGGTGAATAATCCTTGAGGAATACTTCGCGAATGCCGCGCGGAATCGGGCCGAAGATGGCTTCGGCCCGCGAATTGATCTGGCGTATGACGCCGCGCTCGTCCACGACCAGTACGCCGTCCTGCATGTCCTGGATCACCAGCTGGTTGACCTGCGCCATGTTGGCGAGGTCGACCTCGCGCTGCGCGACGATGGCTTCGATCGCGACTGCGCGTTTGGCCAGCGAATGCGCAAGCCATCCGGTGGCGAAGAATCCCGCGCTGAGCAGGCCGGCCTGCGCATATTGGGCGGTCGGGGAGTAGAGGAACAGTACCTGGTACGTGTGCTCGACCAGCACGGCCAATGTGGCGAGCGCGGCGAAGAAGAGGGTGAGGCGGCCGCGACTGATCAGCCCCACCGCCGCCAGCGAGATCAGCAGCAAGGTACCAAGCCCGCTGCCGATGCCGCCGCTGGCGTACATCATGCTGACGATGAACAGAATGTCGGCGCAGATCTGCACCGTGAGCTGCAAGGCAAAGTGCGGCTTGCGCGGGATGATGACGGCGAAGCAGAGCAGGCTGAACGCGATGTAGCCGATGTCTGTGTACAGGAACAGCGCGCGGTTGTAGGAACCGAAAGGAATGTCGTCTCCGAGCAGCATCACGGAGATGAACAGGATCAGCGCCGCGCCGAGGCGATAGAGGTTGAAATAGAGCAGGGAACGCCAGAACGCATCGCCATACTGGCGCCGTTCGAGCGCGGGACCATCCAGGGAGAGAACGCTGCTCATCAGGGCCGCCTCGCGCCGAGGTCAGCGGCCGTCGCGTTCGCGGTCGGCGATCTGCAGGTGCTCGCGGGTGCAGAAGATATCGCCGCGGGAAGTGATGGCTTCGCTTTTCGGCAGGTGGATGCCGCAGACCCGGCAGCGCACCATGTCCTCGCCATGCTTCGAAGTGCCGTGTTTCGAAGTGCCGTTAGGTTGGGGCTGGCCGGGTGGCTGTTCCGACTTGTCGATTCTCCTCTTGTAGTTGCGGAGAATCAGGTAGACCACCGTAAAGACTGCGACTAGGAGGAGCAGCTTGGCCACGCGGGCTCCTGCGTTGGATCGGATCCCTCAACGGTATCCGGATTGAATTATTGGTCGGGGTGAGAGGATTCGAACCTCCGACTCCTGCGTCCCGAACGCAGTACTCTACCAGGCTGAGCTACACCCCGACGGTGAGTGGCACTTCAATAATTGCGGGTCACCGCAAAGGCCGCCAATTCTAACAAACAATCCCTGTATTTTGAATTCGGCAGCAACGCAAGCACCTCGCGGGCGCGATCCGCTGCGATCCTGGCCTGGCCGCGCGCGTACTCCAGCGCCCCGGTTTCCTCGATCGTGGCCATAACCGGGCCGAAATCCGCGAGGCCGCCTTCCGTGATCGCCTTTCGAATCAGGGCACCCTGCTCCGGACTGCCCTGGTGCATGGCATATATAAGTGGCAGCGTCGCCTTGCCCTCGGCAAGGTCGTCACCCAGGTTCTTGCCGGTATTCACCAGGTCCCCCGAATAGTCGAGGATGTCGTCGACGAACTGGAAAGCCGTTCCCAGCTGCATGCCGTATTCGGCCAGG
>Ga0190270_10000855_pt1 | contig 13661 bp, 14 predicted proteins | sample Popmic320T_FD_133748 | JGI IMG/M metagenome (GOLD analysis project Ga0190270, IMG submission 133748) | Populus adjacent soil microbial communities from riparian zone of Weber River, Utah, USA - 320 T | ecosystem: Environmental > Terrestrial > Soil > Riparian zone | place: USA: Utah | collected... | reverse complement strand
TCTGGCGAGGAATGGAACCCCGGCGAGGTGACTGAGGCGCGGCAGGCGGCATCGCTCATCCTCCTGCGCGACTCCGATGCCGGCGCGGAGGTGCTGCTCGTACAGCGCAACCCGGAGCAGCGCTTCATGGGCGGCGCCTGGGTGTTTCCGGGCGGCGCCACGCACGACGAGGACGCCGACCACCGGGCGACCGCGCTGCGGGAGCTCGAGGAGGAGGCGGGCGTGACGCTCCCGGGCGACACCGAGCTCGTGGCGTTCTCGCGCTGGATCACGCCAGAGGAGGTGAAGGTCCGCTTCGACACCTGGTTCTTCGCCGCCGAGGCGCTCGACGGAATCGAGCCGCGCCCCGACGGCAACGAGTGCGTGGACGTGCGCTGGCTGACGCCCTCGGCGGCGCTGGCGCAGCACGCGCAAGACGAGCTGGCGCTTGTCTTCCCGACGATCAAGCACCTCGAGCGGCTCTCGGAAACCGGGACGGTCGAGGAGACGCTCACCGCCGCGCGCGGGCGCACAGTGGAGCCCGTCATGCCCAAGGTCGCGCTCCGGGACGGCACCGCCCACGTCCTGCTTCCCGGCGACGCGGGCTACGACGAGGCCTAGCGCCGCAACCTAAGCGCCCCTAAGTTGTTTCTGAGTGAAATGAGGCGCGCCCTCTACATCCTGGTGCTCACGGCAGCCGTGCTGTCGCTGGTCGCCGCCGTCGCGGTGGCCGACACGCTGATCGGCACGGACGGCGCCGAGCGGCTCCAGGGCACCCCCGGCCCAGACCAGCTCTACGGCGAGGGCGGCGACGACACGCTGCTCGGCCTCGGGGCGAGCGACTTCATCGAGGCCGGCCCCGGAAACGACACCGTGGACGGCGGCGGCGGCCTCGACCTGATCATCGGCGGAACGGGCGACGACCAGATCAACGGCGCCGTGGGCCGGGACTCGGTCTACGCCGGGGCCGGCGACGACACCGTGCTCGGCGGCGCCGGCGCGGACACGCTCTTCGGCCAGGACGGCGGCGACACCCTCTTCGGCGGCTCCGGCCCGGACCGCATCTACACGAGCGGCGGCGCGGACTTCGCCGACGCCGGCTCGGGCGACGACACCCTGTTCGCGGACGGCGACGGGATCACCCTGCTGGCGGCGGGCGGCGACGACATCGTGAGCGGCTCGGGGGGCGACATCACGGCCGAGGGCGGCGGCGGCAACGACCGGATCCGGACGGGGAGCGGCAAGGACCACGTCTCCGGCGGCCCCGGCGAGGACTCGATCGCGACGGGCCCCGGCAACGACCGGGTCGAGGCCGCCGACGGCCAGCGCGACCGCGTGAACTGCGGGCGCGGCAGGAACGACAGGGTCACGAGCGACCCCTTCGACATCCTCACCGGCTGCGAGCGCCGGACACGCCCCACGCCCTGATCGGATAGAACCCCGCCATGGCGGCCGACCGGCTCACGGTGGCGGTGACCGGGCCCACGGGCGACCTGGGCATCTCCATCATGGGCGCGCTGGAGCGCTCGCGCGCCGTGAAGAGCATCGTCGGGATGGCGCGCCGCCCCTTCGACCCGGGCGAGCGCGGCTGGAAGAAGACCGAGTACCGCCAGGGCGACGTGACCGACCAAGCGAGCGTGCGAGCGCTCGTGAAGGGCGCCGACGTGGTCGTGCACCTCGCCTTCGCGATCCTCGACGCGAGCGAGGCGACGCGCGAGCTGAACGTCGAGGGCTCACGGCGGGTCTTCAGCGAGGCGGGCAGGGCCGGCGCCAAGCGGGTCTGTTACGCGTCGAGCGTCGCGGCCTACGGCTTCCACGACGACAACCCGGACTGGCTCACCGAGGAGATCCCGGCGCGCGGCTCGCCCGAGCACCCGTACTCGCAGCAGAAGGCGGAGGTCGAGCTGGTGCTCTCGGAGGTGCTCGCGCGCCACCCGAACACGGTCGCCTACGCATTCCGACCCTGCATCGTGGCCGGGCCCGAGGCGCGCACGATGCTCGAGGAGATCCCCTACTACCGGCTCGAGGAGGCGATGCCGGACGCGGTGGCGCGCCTGCTCGGCTCGCTCCCGGTGCTGAAGCCGGTGATCCCCGATCCGGGCACCCGCTTCCAGCTCGTGCACGAGGACGACGTGGCGAGCGCGTTCGCGGCCGGGGTGCGCGGGGTCGGCGAGCCCGGGCCCTACAACCTCGCCGGCAGCGGCCTGCTGACGATGTCGGACGTGGCCGACGCGCTCGGCTGGTACTCAATCCCGGTCCCGAAGCCGCTCGTGGACGCCACGGCCGAGGTCGCCACGCGGCTGCCGCTGATGCCCGAGCAGGTGGCCTGGATCCACTCCGTGAAGAAGCCGGTCCTGATGAGGACCGCGCGAGCGAAGAAGCAACTCCGCTGGCGGCCGAAGCACACCGCCAAGGCGACCCTCAGGGAGATGGCGAGCGCTCAGAGAGCCGCGCGGTACAGCTCGGCGTAGTCCTCCTCGGACATCTCGCGCGGGTTCAGCAGTGTCGTGCCGTCGCCCATGGCACCCTCGACCAGCGCCGGGATCCCGTCCTCCGGCACGCCCACCTGCGACAGCCGCGTGGGCAGGCCGAGGCGGTCGACCAGGCCGGTCACGAACGCGGCCAGCGCGTCGCCGATCTCGGGCTCCGAGACGTCGAAGATCTCCCCGATGTCGCGGTAGCGGTCCGCGATGTCGTCCGAGCCGGCCGCGTTGTGGCGGATCACGTGCGGGAGGTTGATGGCGTTCGCCACGCCGTGCGGAACGCCGAACTGGGCGCCCGCCGGATGCGACATCGCGTGGACCGACCCAAGCGAGATCGTGATCGCGAGGTTGGCCGCGATCAACATGTTGCCGCGCGCCTCCTCGTCCTCCTCGCCGCGCTGCACCGCGCGCTCGAGGTTGTCGCGGATCATCCGCAGCGCATGGAGCGAGCGCGCGTCCTGGTGGGGACTCCAGTCCACCGAGACGTAGCCCTCGATCGCGTGCGTCATCGCGTCCATTCCGGTGGCCGCGGCGACCTTGGGGGGCAGCGTGCGGGTCGTGTCCGGATCCAGGATCGCGAGCCGCGGGAAGAGCGGGAAGTCCGCGATCTCGATCTTGATCTTCTCGTCCGGGTCCTTGATGACGGCGGCCATCGAGACCTCACTGCCGGTGCCGGCCGTCGTGGGGATGCAGGCGAGCGGCGCGATGTCGAGCGGGCGCCCCATGCCCTCGTCCTCGCGCGGCATCAGGAAGAAGCCCTCCTGCTCGCGGGCGTCGCCTCCGTGCGTGAAGACCGCGTCCGCGACCTTCGCCGTATCCATCACCGAGCCGCCGCCGACCGCCAGGAACGAGTCCGCGCCCGCCTCCTTGGCCGCCGCCGCGCACTCGTCGCAGACGTGCGTCGAGGAGTCCTGTGGGCACTTGTCGTACACCCCCGCCAGCTCGAGGCCGCCATCCACGATGCCCGCCTCGACGCGGTCGACGAGGCCGGTGCCGCGGACCACCTCGTCCGTGACGATGAAGACGCGCTTCGCGCCCTCCTTCTGGAACTCGAAGCCGGTCGAGCTGAGCAGGTCGCGCCCGGAGATCACCCGGGTGACGCCGGCGTACTGGTAGAAGTCCTTGAAACCCCGCAGCGGCACGGGGTCGAGCGCGGAGCCCGCCTCCATCAGGCGGCCTCGATCAGGTCCTCGCGACCGTCCTCTTCGAGCAGCGCCTTGTAGCGCGGGAAGACCGGCTTCGTCAGCGGCACGAGCTTCAAGATCTTGGCCACCGGGCCCTTCGCCTTCATCTGCCCCCGCGCCAGCGCCACGGTTACGTTGACCTTGCCGAGCCAGAAGCGGTGAGCGGTGTCCGCGTCCATCGTCATCAGGACCTCGGGCTCCATGGTGGTCTCGCCGCAGTCGACCCGGCCGTCGCTGCCCTCGATCAGCTCGACGGTGATCTGCGACTCGGGATCGCGGTACTGGTACTGCACGATCGTGTTCGCCTTGCGGAACTTCGGCGCGAGCTCCTCGTCCTCGGCGAGCTGCTGGAACAGCGTGCCGATGTACTTGTAGACCTCGTCAGCGTCGTTGAAGTAAGCCACAGGCCGAAGTCTATGTCCGCGCCCGCACCAGCAAGGTCTGTGCCGCTCGCCCGATCCGGCCGCGCTCGTCCCACAGAGCGGTGTCGGTCATGCCCAGCCCGTCGACGTGGGTCACCGAGTCGAGGCACACCCATTCCCCCTCCGCCGGGCGCAGCAGGTGCACGGTCAGGTCGGTGTTGATGAAGATGAACTGCTCCCAGTCGAGCGGCGCGCTCACGCCGTTGCCGCCGTCCGCCGCGAGCATCACACGCTGGAGCGGCGAGATCGGCTCGCCCTCGACCAGCGACACGCGCGGGCGCATCCAGACGGTGGCGGGGCCGGGGTCGAGGAAGGCGCCGCGCGCGAAGCGGATCTCCATGGCGGTGTGCCAGCCGACCCGCTCGCCGGTGGCGAAGAACTCCAGGTCGGCTGCGCCCTCCGGGCCGGGCGGCGGCGGCTCCTGCTCCCAGTCGGCCTCGATCTCGGCGGTGGCGAGGCGCCAGCCGCGCGCCCGCATCACCTCTCCGCCGGGCCCCTCCAGCGAGGCCTCGAGCAGCTCGACGCTGCGACCCGGCCGGGCCACCCGTGCGCTCACGGTGAGCGGCTCGATCGGCACCGGGGCGAGGATCTCGGCGGTCACGCGCCCAATTGAGAACGAGGCTCCGCGCCCGCCGGTCGCTCCGCAACTGCGCGCTCCCTCGCGCGGCTCGCACAGCTCGAGCGCGCGCGCGAGCAGCGCCGCGGGCGGGCCGGCGTGCTGCGCGCGCGGGTCCCAGGGGCCGCGGGTGAGCTCGCTGGGCGTGGCCCGGTCGCCGTCCATCGAGTAGAACGCGTCGGCCACGGCGGCGCAGGCTATAGCGTGCCGGGTCCATGCAGGCCGTCACATTCCAGGCGCCCGGCGAGGTCCGGGTCGACGACTGCCCGGAGCCCGAGCTGATCGAGCGCGACGACGCGATCGTGCGCGTCGAGGCCACCGGCGTCTGCGGCTCCGACCTGCACATCTACCACGGGCGCGTCGCGATGGAGCAGGGCTTCATCCTCGGCCACGAGTTCGTGGGCACCGTGGTGGCCGCGGGCGACGCCGTGACCCAGGTCGGCGAGGGCGACAGGGTGCTCGGCTGCTACTGCTCGGCCTGCGGCGACTGCTTCTTCTGCCGCCGCGGCGACTTCCACAAGTGCGACGAGGGACGCGTCTTCGGGCACGGCAAGACGCTCGGCTCGCTCCCGGGCGCCCAGGCCGAGCTGGTGCTCGTGCCGCACGCGAACCTCACGCTGCGGCGGGTGCCCGAGGGGATGTCCGACGACATCGCGCTGTTCGCCGGCGACGTGATGGGGACCGGCTGGCACGCCGTGGACCAGGCCGAGATCCGGCCCGGCGACACCGCGGCGGTGCTCGGGCTCGGCCCGGTCGGGCTGTGCGCAGTGCAGGCGGCCAAGGCCGCGGGCGCCGCGAAGGTGATCGCGATCGACACGGTCGCCGACCGCCTGGAGCTCGCGACGTCGTTCGGCGCCGAGGCGGTCCATCTCACCGAGGACGACCCGCGCGCGGCCGTCAAGGCGGCCACCGACGGGCGCGGCGTGGACGCGGCGATCGACGCCGTGGGTCACCCCGACGCGCTCGAGCTCGCCTGCCGCGTGACCCGCAAGGCGGGCACGGTCTCCGCGATCGGCGTCTACGCCGAGCGCGTCGAGGTGCACATGGGGATCGTCTGGATCAAGGCGCTCACCATCAAGACCGGGCACGCCAACGTGATCGGGCACGTGGACCGCGTGCTCGCCATGCTGGACGGCGGCGTGCTCGACCCGGGACCGCTCGTGACCCACCACATGAAGCTGGAGGACGCCGCCGAGGCCTACGCGGTCTACGATCGGCGCGAGGCGCTCAAGATCGTGATGAAGCCATGAGCATCGAACGCGGCACCGAGGCGCTGCTGACGCGGCGGCGCGAGCAGCTCTCCCAGGGGGCCGAGCCGATCGGCTGGAAGATCGGCTTCAACGTGCACGCCATCCAGGAGAAGCTCGGGATCGACGCGCCGCTGGCCGGCTACCTCACGACCAACTCCCTGATCGAGGGCACCTGGGACGACTACCCCGTCATCGTCGAGAGCGAGGTGGCGGTCGAGATCGGCGAGGACGGGCGCTCCATCGTCGCGCTGCTTCCGGCGCTCGAGCTGGCCGACCCGCCCGACCTCGATCTGGAAATCGAGCAGATCCTCGGCGGCAACATCTTCCACCGCGCCGTCGCCTTCGGCCCGCGCGTCGAGACGAACCAGCCCGGCGACGGCCGCATCCTCGTCAACGGCGAGCTGAAGCACGAGCTGACGGCGCACGAGACCGCCGCCAACCTCACGGCAATGGTCGACGCCGTGGCCAGGCGCCTACACGCGGTCGACGAGGACCTGCGCCCCGGCGAGCGCATCATCACCGGAGTCCTGGCGCCGCCACACGAGGCGCACCCCGGCGACACCGTTCGCCTCGAGCTGGACGCCCTGGGTGGCGTGGAGCTGCGCTTTACGTAGCATCAGGCGGCATGGCCACCAACGCCGCCACGCTTCCAGACGCCCTCTCCGACGCCGCGCGCTCGTTCGCCGCGGGACCGCACCGCTTCGTGATCGGCGGCGGGCGGCCCGAGGCCGCCGACGGGCGCAGCTTCGAGACGCACGACCCGGCCACGGGCCGGGCGATCACGGACGTGCCGTACGCGGGCAGCGAGGACGTGGACCGCGCCGTGGCCGCGGCGCGCGAGGCCTTCGAGGACGGGCGCTGGTCGGGGATCGCGGCCGCCGAGCGCACGCGCGCGATGCTGGCCTTCGCCGACGCGGTCGACGCCCACGTGGACGAGCTGGCCGAGCTGGAGTCGCTCGACAACGGCAAGCCGGTGAAGATGGCGCGCCGCGTGGACGTGCCGCTGACCGCGGCCCACCTGCGCTACTTCGCGGGCTGGCCGACGCGCATCAACGGCGAGGTGCTGCCGGTCTCGCAGCCCAACATGCACTGCTACACGCGCAAGGAGCCGGTCGGGGTCGCGGGCCAGATCATCCCGTGGAACTTCCCGCTGCTGATGGCCGCCTGGAAGGTCGCGCCCGCGCTCGCGGCGGGCTGCACGATCGTGCTGAAGCCCGCCGAGCAGACGCCGCTCACCGCCCTGCGCTTCGGCGAGCTGGCGCTCGAGGCGGGCATCCCGGAGGGCGTGCTGAACGTGATCACGGGCGACGGCGAGACCGGCGCCGCGCTGGTGGACCATCCGGACGTCGACAAGATCGCGTTCACCGGCTCGACGGCCGTGGGCCGCGAGATCGGCGAGAAGGCGGGGCGCGCGCTCAAGCGCGTGACGCTCGAGCTGGGCGGCAAGTCGCCCAACATCATCCTTCCCGACGCCGACCTCGACGCCGCCGTCAAGGGCGCCTACCAGGCGATCTACTACAACACCGGCCAGGCCTGCAACGCCGGCTCGCGCCTGTTCGTGCACAAGGACCAGTACGACGACGTGCTGTCCGGCCTCGCCGAGGCGGCCGGCAAGGCGCGCGTCGGGCCGGGCCTGGACGAGGGCACCCAGATGGGCCCGTTGATCTCAGCCGAGCAGGAGGAGCGCGTGCGCGGCTACATCGAGTCGGGCAAGTCGGAGGGCGCGGAGCTCGTGACCGGCGGGAACGCGCATGACGGCGAGGGCTGGTTTGTGGAGCCGACGCTGTTCAGCGCGACCGACGACGACCTCACGATCGCGCGCGAGGAGATCTTCGGCCCGGTCCTGGTGGCGCTGCCCTACGACTCGATCGAGGAGGTCGCGCGCCGCGCGAACGACACCGACTACGGCCTGGCCGCCGGGGTCTGGACGCGCGACATCGCCGCCGCCCACAAGCTGGCGGCGCTGCTGCGCGCCGGCGACATCTGGGTCAACACCTGGAGCGCGGGCGACCCGGCGGCGCCCTTCGGCGGCTTCAAGGCCTCCGGTGTCGGCCGCGAGCACGGCCGCGAGGGCCTCGACGCCTACCTCGAGAACAAGACCGTCTGGGTGAACCTCGGCGCCTAGCTAGCGGCGGCCGAGCCGGTACACCGGTCCGTCCAGCGACACCGCGTACACCCTGCCGCGGCCGTCCTCGCCGAACGAAACGAGGCTTCCGACCGACAGCCGCGACGCGCGCGAGCTCGTCCGGGGAGTCTTGAACGGCGCCAGGCGCAGCGTGCCGTCGCAGAGGTCGCCGTACACGTAGCGCCCCGTCCAGCCGCGCCCGAGCGCGGGGTCGCGGATGACGTAGCCGCCCGTGATCGAGCAGAACCCCGATCCGTGCGAGTGCTGGAGCACCGGCGGGACGTGCCCCGGCGCCGAGCCCGACTCGTAGCGGTTGCGGCCCTCGAACGCGTCCCAGCCGAAGTTGATGCCGCCGCGCGGCTGGCGGCCGCCCGAGCGGCCCTTCACGAAGTCGATCTCCTCGATCTCGTCCTGGCCCACGTCGCCGACGGTCAGGTGCCCGCGGCGGCGGTCGAACGAGAAGCGGTACGGGTTCCTGAGCCCGTACGCGTAGATCTCCGACCGCGCCCCGGAGCGGCCGCGGAACGGGTTGTCGGACGGGACCGTGTAGCCGCCGTTCGGCTTCGGGCGGATGCGGATCATCTTGCCGAGCATCCGGCTGAGGTTCTGCGCGTTCTCGTCGGGATCGCCGCCGGAGCCGCCGTCGCCGAAGCCGGCGTAGAGGTTCCCGTCGGGGCCGACCTGGAGCTGGCCGCCCTTGTGGTTGCCGCGGTGGTGAGCAACGCGGATGACCGAGCGGCGCGAGCCCGGGTCGGCGACGTTGCGGTTGCTCGCCGAGGCGCGGAACTGGTCGATCTGGATGAAGCCCTGCTGGTCGGTGTAGTAGACCCAGAAGCGGCGCGAGCTCGAGTAATCGCGCGCGAACGCCATCGACAGGAGACCGCTCTCGCCGCCGCTCTGCACCCGGCTCGAGATGTCGAGGAAGGGCCTGCCAAGCACGCGGCCGCGCCTCACGACCCGGATCCGGCCTGCCCGCTCGACCACGAACCGGCGCGCGTCGCCGCGCGGGGCCGTCAGGTAGGTCGGCTCCTCGAAGCGGCCGAGCAGCAGCAGGCGCACGCGGCCGTTCCCCGCGGGCTCGGCCGGCGCCGCGGGCTGCTCCTCGCCGCCCGACCCGGTGGCCGGCTTGGTCGCCATTGTCTCGCCCGCGTCGTCGTCGCTGCAGCCCGCGAGCACGGCGGCCAGAACGACGAGGAGCCCCAACACGATGTATCGGCGCACACCCACCCGCCTCAGTATTGCAACGCTGCGCACCGGTCTTCGCCCGGTGCTTGCGCAACGGCGGCAACGCTAACCTTCTGACCCGTCGGGCTGTGGCGCAGCTTGGTAGCGCGCTCCGTTCGGGTCGGAGAGGTCGCTGGTTCAAATCCAGTCAGCCCGACTTCTCGCGCGTCTGCGGCGCGTCAGCGGTGCTTCGCGGCTAGACCGGGCACATCTTCATGCGGACGGTGCTGCCGTCCGTTGAAGAGCGCACCTGCACCAGATCGCAGACCAGGTTCACGAGCCAGACCCCGTGGCCGCCGATCTGGCCGACGACGGGCTCCTCGCGGCCGATCAGCGGCTGCACGATGTGCCCGTTGTCGCGGACCTCGCAGACGAGCCCGTCCGACTCGTCCCAGATGTGCAGCTCGCCGTCGCCGTGCGCGTGGTGAAGGCTGTTCGAGAGCACCTCGTTGACGGCTAGGACGAAGTCGTCGGAGCGTGCGCCCAGACCGGCCGCGAAGGCGCGCTCGCGGACGATGTTGCGGGCCTCGCGCAGGCCGCCGAGCGTCACGGTGTGTTCGGTGGCGTCCGCCGGCGGCTCCGACAGCGGCTCCGCGAAGCGCTCGGCCACCTTTTCGATCCCGCGGTAGTCGCCGCAGATCTCGACCATGCCCTCGCGGGAGACGACCGGATGGCTTCTGCGCGCCTCGGCGATCACCGGAGCGGGCAGCGCTTCGGTGTCGTAGGGGCAGACCAGGCGGAACGAGTCGGCCGCCGCGAAGGCGAGGTTGATGAGCGACTCGTGGAGCTGGCACTCCTCCATCTCGTCCGGCTTGCGGTCCGCCCAGATCGGCTCGCCGATCCCGCGCATGCCTCCGCTCGCGCCCCTGCCCGCGTGGTCGGACACGAAGCGCGCCCACGCGGGGATGATGCGCGCGGGATTGCGGCCCACGACCTCCATGTCGGCGAAGTGGACCTCGCGGGCCCGCTCGCCGAGGGCGTCGCGCAGCAGCTCCAGCTTCCTGGACCCCACCATCACGAGCACCGCCTCGCGATGCTCGAGACCATCCTCCACGAGCGCGCGACAGCGATCGACGAACTCGCCGTCGCCGGCGTAGAACAGGGCCTCGTGGTGAAACGTGGCCGCAGCGGTCATAGCGGAACCCACGTAACGGTGATACCCATCCCGAGAGAAGGTACGCCCTTCCTGGACACATTGGTATGCCCTATGCGGCGACGGCGTTGTAGTACCTGACGGCCAGGCCGGTCAGGAGCGTCTCGAAGCACGACTCGAGCGTCATGTCGTGCGCCTCGGCGTAGGACAGCAGGCCCGCCGCCGCGATGGCGTCGGACTCGGCGATCACCTCGTCCACCAGCTCCGGATGCCGGTCGCTGAAGTAGGCCCCCATCGAGTAGAGGCTCGTGTCCATGAGGGACTCGAGGAAGGGCTCGTCCCCGGCGCCTGCCGTGCTGCGCTTCGGCACGGCGGGCAGGTTACCCGCTAGGGCAGGGCGTCCCCGAGCCCGTCGGTCACGGACTCGACGCTCGGCACCTCAGCCTCGACCTCCACGTCGGGAAGGTCTGCCTTCGGAGCCACGGGCAGGGGCGGTGTCGGCACGGTGAGCCTCACCCCGGTCGAGGGCGAGCCGGGCGGGGTCGTCCGCTCCAGCCTCGGAAGCGCCTTGGTCACGTCGCCGAGCGGGTTCCGTGGAGCCGCCGGAAGCTCGGGAGTTCCCGGCCCGCCGGCGCCCGTCCCCGCCTTGTCGGCGGCGTCGCCTGTCGAATCGCCTGCGCGGCCCCCCGCCGGGCCGGATCCTCTCCGCTCGGACGCCCGGCGTGCTCTCGCACGCTCACCGTCCGCTGCGGGCCCGGTTGTGCCGCGCTGCGATTTCCCTTGCACTGCGGTGGAGCGCTCGGCCGCGTGACGGCTCTCCCCGGCCGTCGCGTGGTCCCCCCGGAGCGCTCCGGTCCCGAGCGCCGCGCCTCCCGCTCCCACCAGCGCGGCCGCGGCCACGAGGGCCGCGGCACGTTCCGCCAGCGGAGCTGCGTTCGCGCCCGTGGAGAACAAGCTTGTGATGCCGCCGCTGTCGCCGCCCGAGCGGCGGAACAGCCACGGGATCGGAAGCAGCGCCGCAGCCTTCCGGCGCAGCGAGTCGATCGTCGTGAGCGGCCGGATGCCGAGCTCGGCGGCGCGCCGGCGACACGCGGAGCAGCGCTTCACGTGGCGCGCGAGGCGATGCTCCTCGGCCCCGCGATGCGTGCCCTCGGCCATCCGCACGATCGTCGCGTGCATGGCCTCGCAGCGGCGCCCGTCGGAGAGCTCGGCGTACTCGCTCTCGAGCCGGCGGCGGGCGCGGAAGAGCGCGCTCTCGACGGCCGGCCGGGTGAGGTCGAGCTTCTGGCCGATCTCCCGGTAGGACATCCCCTCGAGCTCGCGCATCACGAGCACGCGGCTGTGGACGTCGGACAGCTCGTCGAACGCGCCCTGGAGGTGGTTCAGCTGCTCCTTGGTGACGAGCGCCGCGTCGGGGCCGCCGTCGATGCCCACCAGCCGGTTACGGTCGGACGCGCGCAGGCCGTCGTCCGCGTCCATCGAGACCTCGACCGCGTGGCTCGTCCGCCGGTACGAGTCGATCGCCGCGTTGCGGGCGATCTGGTAGATCCAGGGCCTGAAGTTGATCTCGGCGTCGGTGGCGCGCATCCGCCGCAGGGCCGAGAGGAACGCCTCCTGTGCCACGTCCTCCGCGCGCGCCTCGTCGTGCAGCATGCCGCGCACGAAGCCGGCGATGCGGGGCTGGTATCGACGGTACAGCTCCTCGAACGCGGCATCGTCGCCGGCGCGGACGGCGCTGACGAGTTCGCAGTCTGCGACCTCGTGACCTGCTGTGGCGATCAAATGAGCATCCCTGCGACGAGTTTCCCTAGGTACGCCAACGTACCCCGAAAGCGGCGATTCTAAATATCGTTTCGCACCAATGGCGCAGTTGCCAGACCTGATCGCGTACCTGGACGAATTGCTGGAGCCCGGCGACTTCGACGACGCGGGCCCGAATGGGCTTCAGGTGCCGGGCGCCGAGGAGGTCCAGCTGGTGGTCACGGGTGTCTCCGCGCACCGCGAGCTGTTCGAGCGCGCGGCCGAGGCCGGGGCTCAGCTCGTGGTCGCGCACCACGGCCTGTTCTGGGACTTCCACCCGCGCTCGATCTCACCCGCCATGAGGGAGCGGCTCCGCATCCTGTTCGACAACGACATCGCGCTGGCGGGCTACCACCTGCCCCTGGACGCCCACCCGGAGGTGGGGAACAACGCGCTTATCTGCGCCGAGCTCGGGCTCGAGCAGGCGGAGCCGTTCGGCAGCCACCACGGCCGCAGCATCGGCTTCGTGGGCCGCTCGGACGAGGGCGTGCCCTTCGCCGAGCTGCGGCGCCGCTGCTCCGAGGCGTTCGGGCAGGAGCCCTTCGCCTGGGACAGCGGGCCGGAGCTGGTGCACAGCGTCGGGATCGTCTCCGGCGCGGCGGCCTCGATGTTCCACGAGGCGGTCGCGCGGGGGCTCGACGCGTTCCTCACCGGCGAGCCCGCGGGGCACGTGATGGCCGACGCGCGCGAGGGCGGGACGCACTTCATCGGTGCGGGGCACTACGCGACCGAGACGTTCGGCGTGCGCCGCCTCGGGGATCTGCTGGCGGAGCGCTTCGGCGTCGAGCACCGCTTCGTGCACTGCCCGAACCCCATCTGAGTGCGCACTTTGCGGAAACTTGGTTGCGCCGACCGGAACAAGCGATACCCTCAGGTTAAGGCTGTGCAAAGCGACGAGGAGGATGTAGGTACATGGCGATCCACCTGACGCCCACCGAGCTCGGCCGCGAGGCTGGCATGCACCGCAGGGAGGTCATTTCGCGGTGTATGGAGATGGGCGTTCCGATCTTCCAGGGCCGGATCGACAAGACGCTGTTCCTCTCGAGCCTCAAGGAGGCCAACTCGAAGCGGGAGCTCGCCAAGGCGTAGCCCCCTCGGGAGTTGCTTAGACTCCCGCGCATGGAAGCTGTCACGGCCGGCGCGACCGGCGCGCAGGGCACCGGCTCGAAGACCATCGCCGACCTGCTGCCGCTTGCGGTCAAGAAGTACGGCGACAAGCCCGCACAGCGCTACAAGGTCGGCGACGAGTGGGCCGACGCCTCGTATGCCGAGCTCGGCGAGGTCGTCAAGGAGGTCGCCCTCGGCCTGATCGACCTCGGCATCGAGCCGGGCGACAAGGTCTCGATTCTCGCCCACACGCGTCCCGAGTGGACGCACGCCTGCTTCGGCATCCTCACGGCCGGCGGCACGCTTGTCACGATCTACCAGACGAACTCGCCCGAGGAGTGCCAGTACGTGCTGGAGCACTCCGATTCGCGCGCGATC
>Ga0190270_10000854_pt1 | contig 13687 bp, 11 predicted proteins | sample Popmic320T_FD_133748 | JGI IMG/M metagenome (GOLD analysis project Ga0190270, IMG submission 133748) | Populus adjacent soil microbial communities from riparian zone of Weber River, Utah, USA - 320 T | ecosystem: Environmental > Terrestrial > Soil > Riparian zone | place: USA: Utah | collected... | reverse complement strand
GTCTTGCCCACGCCGAAGCCGCCGGCGACGACGATCTTGACCGGGGTCAACCCGGTGCGTTCAGAGGGCGCGGATCCCATCGAGCACCTTGTGTAGAAGTTCGGCGTAGTCGGCGTCGGCCGATTCGTAGACCGTCGCGACCGGCGGCTCGGTGATCGTTATCGCTCCCTGGTCCCGGAGATCGACGGCGAGAACCCTGACCACGCCAACGGGAACCTCCAGCATCGCCGCCAGCTCGACGATGGCGATCTCCTTGCGGCTGAGGGCGATGATCTCAGCGGCTTCCCAGCGGAACCGGCCCCGCATTCGCATCCCGGCAGGTGTCACCGCCACCAATGCTTCGAGGGCGATGATGGGGAGTCCCACGCCGCTGCGACCACCGGTCATGGTGTAAGGACGAACGATTCGACCACCAACACTCGTTTCGGGCTGGGTGGTCATGCCGGCTCGGGTTGGACGAGCCGGGCCTTGAGCTCTTCCCGGACGTCGGGCGTGAGACTGTCGCCCACTCGTTGGACGAAGATGGACATCTCGAAGGCCACCGCCCCCAGGTCGATCTCCTTGCTGGTGAGACAGCAGAGGACCGAGCCGTGACGGATGCCAGTTACGAAGAGCCAGCCTTGTTGCATCTCGACGATGATGTTCGACACGGCGCCGGCGCCGAACCGGCCGGCGGAGCCGTAGGCCAGCCCGATCATCCCTGACGACACCGCGGCCAGACGCTCGGCTGTCTCACGATCGACATCCTGAGACTTGGCCATGGCCAGCCCGTCGGAAGAGACAACAACAGCCTGTTTGATGGCGGGCACGGTGTCGCAGAGACGTTCGAGGAGCCAGTTGAGATTGGTGGCAGCGTCAGTCATTGCTGTTCTCCGTGTCCTCTCGGGCCTCCGCCTCGGAGCGCCCCCGGTTGTAGTCGATGAGCGCCGACCTGAGGGTGCCGCCGCCATCGCTGGCCGCGATGCTCGGTGCGGGCTGCTCCTCCCGGAAGGCCCGGCCCGGAATGCGCACCGGTAGGTCGGCTGCTTCGGGCTCGGCGACGTTCCCCGCCGTCACCGGGATCGGCTCCGGTGGAGAGGGTTCGATCATCTCGGGTTGGGTGAGATCGACTACCTCGAGTTCCGGATCGACAACTCCCGCAGTCTCCAAACGTTCGCGGGGATGGTCAACCGTGCGGTGATGCCGGGAACGCTCGGAATCAGCTGCACGGAGAGCCCGTGCCGATGGGCCAACTTGGCTACGACATATATCCCCATGGTGGGCTCGACAGAGAGGCCGAGGGCGGGTGGACGCTCCAGGATCCGGTTCAACTCGGCAAGTCTCGGGTCGGACATCCCGACACCGCGGTCGGAGATGGACAACTCGTAGCCGTCGACGTCGAAAAGGCCCGTCACCCGGACCGGTTCGGTCGGCGGCGAGAACTGCACGGAGTTCTCGAAGAGCTCTGCGAGAAGGTGAGCGACATCGGTGACCGCTCCCGCCGAGAGCCGGGCGGGCTCCAAGGCGAGTAATTCGACCCGCTGGTATTCATCGACTTCGCTGAGGGCCGCCCGGACCACATCGGAGATGTCCGTTGTCTTGGCCCAAAGACGGGGCGACTCGGCTCCGGCGAGCACGAGCAGGCTCTCTGCATTCCTCCGCATTCGTGCCGCCAGATGATCGACCTGGTAGTAGCCGCCAAGCGTGGCGGGATCCTCCTCCCGGGACTCCAGCTCGTCCAGCAGGGCCAGCTGGCGATCGACCAGTGAGCTGTTGCGACGAGCCAGGGTGACCAGGATGCTCGACACCCCAACCCGCAGCGATTCCATCTGGCGGGCCGACGTGTCGATCAAAGCCCGGTGCATGTTCTCGAATGATCGGGAGAGATCACCGATCTCGTCACCGGAGTCGGTGTCGAGGCCTAGTGGTGGGATGACGGCGGTCCCCGAGCCTGAGGACCGCAATGCGTCCAGCAATTCGACAATGTCCTTGTGGGCCACGCGTCTCGCCGCCCTGGTGACGTCGCCGATGCGGGTGCCGATGACGCGACCCATCCGAAAAGCGACGAGCAGCGAGCCGATGGCCACCAACCCCACAACGACACCCACGACCACCGCGAGCCAGGTATCCCCCGAGTTGGCAAGGGACCAGACGAGAAAGACTCCGAGGAGCAATGCCACCACCGCTATTGGCACCATCGCCAGAGTCAGCTTGGAGGGGATGCTCCACTGTTTCGATGCAGAATCAGCCCTGGTTCGGCCCGCCACCTTCGCTCCCATGCGAAAAACGTTAACCAGGGCATGGTCTGCCTCCTGGGATCTTGTTATGCCCGTGTCCGACCGGCGCTCCCGTTCACGAGGTCAACGAGACGGGAACGGTCCCGCGAGGGCCGCTCCCCAACCGGACAACGAGCTCGACCGTGTTCTCGGGTTCCCTGGTGCCGAAGAAGCCCACCAATCCCTCACTTCTCTGCCCGGGCTCGATGCGTTCCTGGATCGTGGAGAAACAGCCCACCGGGTCGAACGGAAAGTGGTCGATCACCAACTGCTCGTACCGATTGGCATCATGCTCATAGCCTGACGGACCGTTGTTACTGAGGATGGTCACCAGGGCAATTTCCCATTCGCCATTGTCGTCCTGACGCTTCAGGACGTCGGTGACCTCGAAGAGGAATTCACCCTCATCGCCTTCCACGGAGACCGGTTCGCTTCCCTCGAAGATCGAGATCCATTCCGGCCCGGTGATCGATGGGCACCCGGTCACTTCGTCCGATGCGCCTTTCTCACCGTCGGCGATGAGGGCCCAAATCCCGAAACCTGCGGCCACCACACCGACCAGGAGAACGGCGAGCCATTTGACCTTCCGTGACTCGGGCGGGGACTCACCCCGGAGACGACGTATGAGCCCTTCGACGTCGTCACGCCAGGTCGTGTCTCGAAGTTGGACAGCCTGACGACGAGTCAGCGGAGCGAGGTCGTCTGGGAGCTCGACCGTTGTGGGCAGGCTCGAGCCCCCGACCAGGATGGGGACGACCGGTATGTCGCGGGCCAGGGCCTTGCTGATCTCGATACGGACGTAGTCGGCTGGATCGTGGATCCTCGGAGTGCCCTCTGCCCCGGGAGCCAGCCAGCGAGGCCCGATGACCACGAGGGCGGCATCCGCCTCGTCCAAGGCAGCATCGATGGCCACCTCGAAGTCCTCCCCCGGATCGATCGCCGAAACGTCCTGGAAGACATGATCGTCACCGAACTCATCGACAAGCGAGTCGTGGAGACGCCCGGCATAGGCAGCGCTGTCCTCGCGGCGATAGGTGACGAATACCCGCATCCGGGAGAAGCGGCCAGTCACAAAGGTCTCAGAATCGTGACGCTGCCGCCCGCCTCGAGCAGCGAAGAGATCACATCTTGCGTGCCGCCGGGCCCATCTCCACCTAGCCCATCCCACAGAAACAGGCCATGGATCTCGGTCGCTTCGTGCCTCGCCGCCTCGATCATTCGATGCGCGTTCAATGAGTGTGGGTCATGCGAGCGAAGCATGTCGTCGTCCGGCCCGACCACCGACACTTCTGGGTTTTGCGCTACTTCGTGGAACAGGTCCACCCATTCCTCGCCTGCGAAGCGGACCGACTCTTCGAGGAACTCGTCCACGTGACGGGGGAGGTAGGCCTGCAGCCGTCGAGCCGTCTTCAGCCACTCGTCGGCGAACAAGAGGTCTCCTCCGCAGGCCAGACCGGACACCGCACGCGCCCCAGGGTCGTCAATGAGGCGAATCGCCTCGGCGATATCGTCGCGCACCTCCGGCACCCTGTCCGGCGGGAAGCGAGCTTGCCCGCGTCCGGGCGCATCGACCATGTGCCCAGAGAACAGGACCACCTCCACTATTTGCCGTGCATGGACAACAACGCCGCCGTCACCCCGTCGATTTTGCCGGTCTGCTCCAGCCCGAACGACTTCTGGAATTGACCAACCCAATCGACGGTCTCGGCTCCGAAGTCTCCGTCCGCCCCGTGTTTTGGTAGGGCCTTGGGATTCCAGGTGAGAAGGCATTCCTGAAACCTCTTCACGGCGGCGTTCTCCATTCCCCGCGCCAGCACCATCTCGTCCTCCTTTGCGTTCATCGGCTCTGATTCGAGTGCGCCGGCCCCTTCCGATCGGCCGCCCGGAACCGTCGCCCAATCCACCTCGACATCGCCCGGGCCTTGATCCAACTGGAAATGCATCCGGTCAGGCTTCGTCCAATGTCCTCCCCATGACCACACCCGGGCACCGGCCAGGTTGCGGATGGCCATGACCGCAGCCACATGGTCGGGCTGGATCTTGCCGTTGAAAGGGTCGCCTTCGGTAAAAGGGTTCTGCTTCGGATCGATATCGACGGCGATGCCCGCCGAATGAAGTGAGGGCTTGTCCGTGCCCTCGATCAACCGGCAGTTGTAAGCCCAGCAGGATTTGGGCACGTAGCCAGCCGATCGCAGGGCTTGCTCGAGCGCCTTGTAGGCGTCGACTGCGGCAGCGGGCACGCCACCCACTTTGCGATCGAGAAACCGGACGTCGACAAAGGCACCATCGCCCTCGCGGCACATCCAGTCGTCCCACAACCTGCGCAAAGTCGCTGACGTGGCCTCGAAAACGAGGTCAGGATCCTGTCGCTCGGCGTCACCCTCGGGATCGAGGAACTCGACAGGAACGGATTCATCCACGGCCACGCTCGTACTCCTCTCTGATCGCCTTGATGGTTATCCCCTCATTTGCTTGATATGTGGCGGATGGGTCGTCGAGTCGGCGCATCTTGGAATCACCGGCATGATGTACCGCCATCAGCTGCCAAGCCTGGGTGAACACCGGGCTGCCCGAGCTGCCACCTTCCGTCGGGGCGGTGTAATGAACCCTGACTTGGTCGGTGTCATAGGCGAGCAGGTCGTTGCCCCGGATCGAGAACTTGAGCCCACCGCCGGCGGGGTGCCCGATCACATAGACGTATGCGCCCTCGGTAACCGGCTGTGGCAGCTGGGCGACCTCGATCGGTTTGGCGATCGCGGCGGCGACTCCCGCGTATCGAAGAAATGTCACGTCACAGATGCCGGGTGGAGAGCTCCACACACACTCGAATCCGGTGATGACGAGATCATCTCCGCCCACCGACTTGGTCACATCGAACGCCGCGTGCGCTTCACCGGGGAGGAGCTTCCCGACGCCCGGTTCGGGGCTGCATACATGCGCATTGGTCACCAGGAGCGGTCCCGCCCCGAAGTCTGGGTGCAACAGAGACCCTTCGATGAGAAAGCCAGTCCCCCAAGGCTCGCCAGAGGCGTCGGTGATCTTGCCTACGGACTCGGCGCACTGGAGCCCTCTGACCAGGTGGTTGTATCCCACCGGCAGCGCGGTCCCGAAGATCTTCTCCAATTGCCGCGGCGACTCAGGCAACTCGACATGGGCCCCCGCGCCGAGTTGGAGCTTCTGCGCGGCGATGGCCACCAGGACCGGGTGATGACGCTCCAGCTGCCAAATGTCGAGGAGCTGGCGCCGGAGGCTCTCCAGCTCGAATGGGCGCACGCTCTTGCTGCTGGACAACTGCTCGGCCGCTGCAACCGCCTCTCGCTCGGAGTCGCCCTCTCCACCCATAGCCACGAGTGCCTCGATCTCAGTGGTGCGATCCCAGATCTGGCGAACTTTGGCGTCGGCTCGTCGGGCACGGTCGAGGACAGTTCGACTCAGGGACTCGACGTCGACGGCGTCACGGATTTCGATCCCGTCGCGGATGGCGCGAGAGGTGAGAGCAAGCAGGTTCACACCGTGCCAGGCCGGATCGGTCCCCCCCTCATAGCCGAACCTGTAGGCGTCGATCGCGGCGAGCAGGTCACTTGGTCTCCGCCCGTCGACGAAGCGCTGTTTGTGAAGACGGCCGAGCATGCCGAAAACCTCGCCCCGCTCGATGGGATCGTCGGCCAGTTCGAGCAACTCGCGACACGCGAGCTCCGCTGCATGAAGCGCCCCGGTCTCGATCAAGGTCTGGCAGTAGCGACGACGACCGGCCAGATCGATGGAGCCGACTGCGATCGCCGCATCCCCGATGCCGACCACATGCTGGAACTCGCGATGCCTGAGCAGCTCGGCCAGAATCTCGCCAACCTGCGCGGCGGGGATCCCTCCGTCCCAGACCACCGATTCGATCTCGGCTGCCGTGGCAGCGATGTCTTCGGGTTTTCCGCTCTCGAGGCTCGCCTGCAGGCTTTCACCCAGCGGGGAATCGAGAAAGGACATACCTCACAGACCCAGACCGTCGCGCACCGCCTGCTGGACCACTTTTTGCCGGAAGTACTTGCCAGAGGGATGGCGCATCACCCCGCCGTTGGAGACCACTTCGTCGACGACGATGGCCTGCTCTCCTCGCTGGTAGTCGTTGGTGATGATCGGATCGGCGGCGCATACCGGGTCCAGCCGGTCGACGACGTTGATCCACCGAGGCAACTGACCCGGATATCCGTCTGCCTTTGACCACTCTGGCTTCAGCTTGTGCTGGACCTCGGACAGTCCGAGGGGCGTGCCCAGCGTTATGAGCATGTCCACCGGCTTCGTGTCGGCGACTCGTTTGACGCAGTCGTAGGCGATCACCGATCCGAGGCTGTGCGCGACGACGACATGTGGGCCGTCGTCAACCGTTGCGAGGTCGTTGACGAATCGTCCTCGCACTTCGTCGCGGACTTGGTACGACGACCCGGCTCGGGGCGAGTGGCTGGTGTTGAACAAGTAATGATGCACATCGCGAAGCAACACCCTCATCAAGGGTCGCTTGATGAACCAGGGAAGCGGTACCGCCTCCAAAGCGGAGGCCGCAGCGACCCGTACGTCGCCTGACGTCTCCGGCTCTGGTTCGCTCGGTGGTTCGACGGCGACCTCCGGCTCGTCGGGATGATCGAGGTCGTAATTGGCGATCATCGCGTCGATGAAGACCCTCTCGTCGCCGGTCGCATCGTCGATGTATGACTCGTCGATCTCGATGAGGGAGCCCGGCTCGATGCCTTCGTATTCGATCGACTCCTGGGTGCTGCCCGCGTCGGTGGCGGCCGCGTACATGACATCGGCCCAATACACCATCGAGGCGGAGACCCCGAAAACGTCCAGGTCGACCCCGTCTCCCCCGTCGGCAAGGTCCCGCTTCCACGTCGTCAGCAAACGCTCCGGCGACGGCTGGTTCATGATCCCGTGAACGAAAGTGATGTGACCCATCGAGTCCCCTTTCTCCGATGCGAGGCTACGCATCTGTAGCCACGGTGGGGCTGGTAACTCGATGCGTTCGGCCTCGATGTCTGTATCAGTGCCGGTCGCTGGTGTTTGAGGCGCGGCATCGCCATGAGGGTTCTCACCCCTATGGGGCGTATCGGGCCTCCGATAGCGTTACCGGGGCACACTCCGGGACATGTCATAGAGAGGAAACTGGGCCATGCCGCAAGTAGCCTGGACCTTCCCATCGGAGGGGGCCCCCGCCGAACGTTGGTTCCAGGTGCAAAGAGGCAGATGACTGAGACATCATCGCCCCAGGGTTCAGGCTCGATCGCTGATGACCACGTCTTCATCAGCTATACCCACATCGACAATTTGCCGTTCGGGCCGCAAAAACAGCACTGGATCTCGCTTCTCGACGAAGAGCTGACCACCCGCCTCAAGCAGCTTGTCGGTGGCGAGGTCTCGGTGTGGAGAGATGACAAGCTCCAAGGAAACGACGTCTTCGCAGAGACATTGAAGGAACGGCTGGCAAACGTCCAGATCCTGATCTCGGTGTGTTCGCCCCGATATCTGAAATCCGAGTGGTGCCAGCGAGAGCTCGACGCGTTCGTTCAGGCCGCCCAAGCCACCCGGGGGATTCAGGTGGGCACCAAGAGCCGATTGTTCAAGGTCTTGAAGACACCCGTGCCACTCGAGGATTTGCCAGCGGTCCTGGAGCCTTTGCTGGGCTACGAGTTCTACGAATTTCTGCCCGAAGGTGACCATTTCCTGGAATACCTCATGAACCCCAATGAGGCGGATCGTTGGAAGTTCTATATGCGGCTCGAGGACCTGGCACAGGACGTGGCCAAACTCCTTGGTGAACTCGAGGGCCAAGCGGAAGTCGTCGTGCCCGGCGGTGCGACCTCGGACAGGACGGTGTACCTGGCTATGACAACGCCGGACATGTCAGAAAATCGCGACGACCTGAAGCGGGAACTGGAAAGACGCGGCTTTGAGGTGCTCCCGGTACAGGCTCTGCCTTCGACGGTCGAGGATGTGTCCGCGGCCGTGTCCCGGGATCTCTCCCGATGCTCTTCCTCGATCCATCTGCTCGGGGCCGGTTATGGGTCAACTCTCGAAGGTGGCAACAGGTCGATCACCGAACTCCTGCTCGACCTTGCTGGAGAGTCGGCCACCCGCGGGGGCCTGATGCAGCTCATCTGGCTCCCGGATGCCGTCGAGCCTTCCGATGACGAGCAACGAAAGCTGATCGAGAGGCTCGAGGCAACAAATGTCGGTGAGTCAGTCGAGGTGATCCGCGCTCCCTTGCACGCTTTCAAGTCCCATGTCCTCGAAACGATTGACCGGGCCCCGGCTCGAGCTTCCACGCCACCGGATGCCGGCTCGGAGGAACCGACCGTCTATCTGATCTACGAACCGAGTGATAAGAAGGAGGGGGACAACCTGAGGGCCGAGCTCGAGGCACGAGGATGCTCGGTGTTGGTGCCTTTGAGTGAGGGCTCCGAGGCCGAGCTGCGCGAGGTTCACCAGACTTCGATGGTGCTCAGCGACGCCGTGCTCATTTATTACGGCAGATGCACCGAGCACTGGGTGCGAATGCGGCTGTTCGATCTCATGAAGGCGCCGGGCTGGGGTCGTTCTGAGCCTTATCGAGCCACGGCGGTCTGGATTGGAGCACCGGCAACGCCACAAAAGGCCGAGCTGCGCGCGGGCGAGATCCTGGTTCTGACAGATGCCGAAGGTTCCCCGACCCCAGCCATCGAGTCGTTCCTCACCCTGCTCGAGGAGGCAGGCCCGGACGACCGATGACAGGAAGAAACCTCAGATTCAACCCGTTCCCCGGGCTCCGGCCGTTTCGTGAGTCGGAAACGCATCTCTTCTTCGGACGCACCGCCCAGGTCGACGAGCTTCTCACCGAGTTGGCACGGTCGAGGTTCGTGGCAGTGATGGGGGCTTCGGGCAGTGGCAAATCATCCCTGGTGGCCGCCGGCCTGCTCCCGGCGCTGCACGGAGGCATGTCGAAGGAGCTGGGAGCTGCATGGCGAGTCGCCAGTTTCCGCCCCGGCGCCAACCCGATTCGAAACCTGGCCATCGCCCTTGCTGCACCTGACGTTTTGGGCGTTGAGGGGTCGGATCCTGCGACCGATGCCGACCATCTCGAAGCAACACTCAGACGTAGCGCACTCGGTCTCGCCGACGCGGTAAGGCGCGAGCAGGGGACGAGAAATGGCCGGTTCCTGGTTGTGGTCGACCAATTCGAGGAGCTCTTTCGATTCCAGGAAGCGACCAATGACGTCAGGTCGAGCGGACGCTCGGACTTCGTTCAGCTCCTCATCGAGGCTGCTCGCGATAGCGACGCCCCAATCGATGTGATCCTCACCATGCGCTCTGACTACCTCGGCGACTGCTCCGAGTTCGAACAACTTCCAGAGACGATCAACGATGGGCTCTATCTGGTGCCCCGCCTGACCCGCTCCCAAATGCGTGAGGCGATCGTCGGCCCGGTCGCGGTTGGCGGGGGAACTATTGCCCCTCGCCTCGTGCAACGCATACTCAACGATGCACGATCCGACCCTGACGTCCTACCCGTGGTTCAACACGCCCTGATGCGCACCTGGGATCTGTGGGCGGCCGACGGACCCACGACGTCACCTCTCGACATCGTCAACTATGAAGCAGGAGGTGGTCTAGAAGAAGCCCTGGCCCGCCACGCAGACGAAGCCTTCCACGACCTTTCAGACGATCCCAGCCGCCGGATTGCCGAGCTGACCTTCAAACGCCTCACCGAGCTCGATGTCGACGGCCGCGAGGGTCGTCGTCCATCGCCCCTCGCTGAGATTGCGGAATTGTCAGGGGCCACGATCGACGAAGTGAACGACGTCATCGGACGCTTCACCCAGCAGGGCAGGTCCTTCCTCACGGTGTCGAGCGACGGAGTTGTCGACATCTCCCACGAGAGCCTGATCCGCCAATGGCCGCGTCTGCGTCATTGGGTGCGCGACGAAGCGCGATCTCGTGACATCTACCGAAGATTGACGAACTCCGCGGAGCGATGGGGCCGGGGGGAGGCTGCGCTTCTGCGGGATCCGGACCTGCAAATAGCGACCGATTGGTGGACCGAGACACAACCCAACCAGGTCTGGGCCGATCGCTACGACCCAGGATTCGAGCCCGCTGTTGCCTATCTCGATCGCAGCCGACGAGCCGCGACCCGTCGTCGCATCTCGTTCGGGGCAGGTGCATTGGGGCTAGGAGTCTTGGCGGTCGTCTTCGGGCTCTTGACCCTTCGTGCCAACAGATCGGAGCGCCTCGCGGTTGCTCGTCAGCTGGCGGCTGTGTCAGTCGAACTGGGGCCGGAGCAGGGGACGCAAAGCATCCTGACAGCCATCCAGGCCCTGCGAACCACGGAGGGCGACGGACTTCGCCTGCCTGAGGCGGAGGAGGCGTTGCGGAGCGCGATGGAGGATCCGCTCGGATTGCGGCTTCCGGGTGCGCCTGGCCAGCCCGGTCACACCGAGGAGATCACGTCCTTGTCCCTGAGCCCGGATGGAAGGTGGCTGGCTACCGCCAGCCTCGACGAAACAGCACTGCTCTGGGACTTGCATAGCCCGAAGCAGGATCCCACCCCGCTCCAGGGCCACGAAGGGGATGTCGTGGTTGTGGCCTTCGATCCGACCGGGAGATGGTTGGCGACAGGCGACGCGGCCGGTGGTGGCCTGTTGTGGGACATGCAGGACCGCGAGGCGGACCCGGTGTCATTGCCTGAACATCACGGCAAGGTGACGGCATTGGCGTTCAGCCCCGACGGGAACTGGGTGGCCACTGGAAGTGAGGACTCCGACGTTCGGCTGTCTGATATTTCCGTTCGCGGCCAGGAGGACCTTGTCTTGGAAACCGACGGGTTTGTGATCACTCTTGCCTTCAGCCCCGACGGAAGCCGGCTCGCGGCCGGAAATGGCGATGCTCGGGCTCGGGTTTGGACCATGGACGACCCTCAATCACCTCCCATAGAGCTGCGTCACGATGGTGAAGTGTTTGCTCTGGCCTTCAGTTCGGACAGTCGGTCACTCGCCACAGGTAGTAGCGACGGGATGGCGAGGATCTGGGATCTGAGCGCCGAGTCCACCGAACCACTTTCGCTGACACACGGGGATTCTGTCCTGGCCGTGGCAATCAGCCCCGATGGGCAGTGGCTCGCTACCGGTGGGGTAGACAACGCGGCTCGACTCTGGGACCTGACCAACACCGATCGAGTGACCGATACCTCGGTTCCGCTCCTCCACTCTGGCCCCGTCGAGGTGGTGATGTTCACATCTGGCGGCCTGCTAGTAACTGGTGGCTCTGACAACGCGGCGCGCCTATATGACCCCGACCAATTGACCGTCGAACCAACCGCTTTGGGGGGTCCGGTCACTGCACTCACCGTCAATCTCAGCACTGATCAGGTGGCAATCGGATCGGATGAGGGCTCAGCCCGCGTTTGGGATCTGGACCAGCTCTCGACGGAGCCGGCCATTCTGGATCACGACGATGACGTCACCGCCCTCGCCTATGGCCCTGACGGCGACCAATTGGCGACCGGAACCGCTGCCAACGTGGTGAGACTCTGGAATGTCGACGATCCTGAGGCCGAGCCGATCCTTCTGCCCTTCGAGGAGATCGAGGATGCCTCCGACGCGGAGGTCGAGGCATTGGACTTCAGCCCGGATGGGAAGGTATTGGCCGCAGGTGGCGGTGACCAGGTCTTAAGGCTATGGGATCTCGACTCCTCAAACCTGGATGCCCGGGAGGAGTCACTCCACCAATACATTCATGCCGTGGCATTCAGCCCTGACGGCTCGCTTCTCGCCGTTGGCCTTGGGGACAACAGTGTGTTGCTCAAACCGGTCGATGACGGTGCCATTAGGCGCCTTGAGGGTCACAACGCGGACGTGAGCAGCGTTACTTTCAGCGCCAACGGGGAATGGCTGGCTTCAGGCGACCAGGCCGGGAATATCTTGCTCTGGGATCCCGGTGACTTCGATGCCGGTCCTATCTCACTGGGGACGGTTGAGGGGGAGGTAGTGGCGTTGGACTTCAGTCCCGACAGCTCTCGACTCGTGTCCGGCGGCGGAGGCGGGGCCATTATTTCTTGGTCCGTTCCGCGGGGGGATCCCGACGTGGTATTCCAAGGTGACGAAGTGACAAGCCTGGGATACAGCGCGGACGGCAGGTTGCTTGCGGTAGCGGCGACGACGGCGCTACTCCTCGATGCGTCCACATCCGAGTCAGCGGACCTCGCTGTCCGACCGGTTGTCTTGTCCGGCCACCGAGAGGGCGTCACCGAGGTGGCCTTCAGCCCGAGCGGTGAGTGGCTGGCGACGGGAAGCGAGGATGACACCGTCCGCCTTTGGTCACCGCTCGAGGATCTGGTCGAGCTGGCGTGTGACACCGCAGGGCGCAATCTCACCGAGGAGGAGTGGACGACCCTCGTCCCCGGGCAGCCGTATGCGAGGACGTGTGAGCAATGGCCCTGAAGTTTCGAACGGCGAGAGCTTCGATTCACGAAGGCGCGATAGTTATCACGACATCGAACGCTCCGTCGTTGTTGTTGACGCCGGTGTCGTTGATCCCAAGGAATAATCGGCCCTCCTCCTCGACCGTCCACCCATGCTGGGCGCCCACCAGGAACGGCATCCCTTCCTCTTCCTCGCCGATGCGGCCGATTAGCGCACCGTGATTCTCGTTCTCGAGTCCTGGCACGTTATTGGTGCGGATCTCCGGATCGTCGTTTCCGTCAGGGCCGCCGTGGGTGCCCCTACTCCCGAGGATGACGTCGCCGGTTGCCTCGATTACCACCAGGTCTCCCGGTTTCAGGTCGATAGCGGTATCGGTCCACACGATGGTCCCGGGGATCGCAATGTCTTTTTCAAAGCGCCCGTCGTCGATGCATGAGGGATAGTTCGTCACGAATTTCCCGAGGGCATCAGCGCCCTCGACGTGCCGGGCCTCGTTCGACCACTCCTCGAACTCCTGATCCGGAATGCAAATCGGCTGACTAGGGGTCCGGTCCTCCTCCCTGAGGAAGGCCGCCGTTGCCGTGCTCTCGCCCTTTACATAGGTCGTGGACATGCCACCGGCCGTCAACGTCACCGAGCCGTTCTCGACAGTCAGGCAGGTCAAGCCCGATTTCGGCTCGCAGGCGGTGAACTTTGCCGTGTCTCCGAGTGTCTCGATTGTGGCCCCCTGGGGAGTCTGCAATCGCAGTTGAGCCTCGGTGGGGCCGAGGAATTCGAAGTCAACATGACCCGAGTTGAGAACTGCAGTAATCCCATTGTCGTCCCACCTCTCCAACTCGAGGGACCCATTCTTGAACAACTCGAACGTAAAGAAGCCCGGAACACGTATCAGACCGACCGAGACTCCCTGGACTGCGATCGCGTCGCCGGGTTCGACAGGAGCGACCTCGTTCGTCTCGTAGACCACCTCATTCAGCGAGGCGCTTC
>Ga0190270_10000853_pt1 | contig 13687 bp, 21 predicted proteins | sample Popmic320T_FD_133748 | JGI IMG/M metagenome (GOLD analysis project Ga0190270, IMG submission 133748) | Populus adjacent soil microbial communities from riparian zone of Weber River, Utah, USA - 320 T | ecosystem: Environmental > Terrestrial > Soil > Riparian zone | place: USA: Utah | collected... | reverse complement strand
GGCTTCAGCCAGCGCCGCCCACATCGCCTTATAGATGTTGTCGGTGCCACGAATATCGAGCGGAACTCGCATGGTCGGTGCGTAGATGAGACGCCGGTAGGTGAGGCTGTGCTCGGAACCCAACGGCACGCTCAGTGCGGAGCCGACTGGAAGCTCTCCATGCCAGTCATCGCGGATGCGCCGTTGCACGTCGTACTCGATGCCAGAGGCGAACCGGGCTAGAGCGAGGTCGACTCCGCCGTCCATGAGCCCGAAGCTGTTGCCCGCCGTGACCAGACCATCAGCATCGGACACACTCTCGAACCGACCAAGCCGGACCTCGGCCCCACCATGGACAAAGTGCTGTAGCCACTCGGCGCACAGCTCAGGGCTGGGATCAACGAGCAGAAGCTTCATGCGCTCATGACCCGCCCTCCAGATCAGAGTCCATAGCGTTGAGGTCACGAACCCGGCGCTTCCGCCCACCGTCTTGCTCAGCGGTCGGCTCTGTGATTCGCATCATGTCGCTGACGTGCAGGTCCTCCGACATCTCCTCATGCACGAAACCCATCCTCGGGCTGACCTCGGACTTGATCGCCCTTTCTTGCCGACCTCGTTGCGAATGTTGGTGAAGGTCAACAGGACGTTGGAGCCCGACTGGATAAGCTCGTCATCGATGCCAGCCTTCATCGAGAGCGTCTCGGCCAGCTTCCCGACCTGATCGGCGGTGACGTTCGCGACCCCGCCCGTGGACTTGATGACCGCGTTGGTCTGCGCCGTGATCTTGCGAGCTTCCTCGGCCTCTGCGACGGCACTCTTGCCGAACGCGACCAGGGCGGTGCCAGCCGCCGCGACGCCGACGCCCAGCCCGATGGCTGCGGCCTTGCCGACGCTCTTGAACGTGGAGCCGAGCTTGGAGGTCGTGGTGTCGATGCCACGCGCCGTCTTGCTGAGGCTTCTATCGTCTCCTAGGAATTCAATTGTTACTCGTCTGGACGCCGCCACGGGTCACCCCTCTTCCTCGGTCTGCTGGCGCATCCAGCTCAGGTACTCGGAGATTTCACGCAAGGTCATCTGTTCGACATCCATCGGCGTGATCCCGTAGAAGCGAGTCAGGCGAGGTAACTGAGAAACGAGACCCCGCCTCAGGCTTCCGGGTCTCCCTCCACAACCTCGCCGTCAACGACATTGGGCTCGGACGCGTCGACCGCCTCGATCTCGGTCAGGTAACTGATCTCGGAAGCGACTTCCTCGTACTTGAGAGTCCGCTCCCCATTGACCCGGCGAGACATCCACACGATGCCCGCGATCAGGTCGAGATCGGGGTCTTCCTGGATCGTGTTCATGACGCCGAAGAACGACATGCCGACTTGCTTCCGCATCGCCTGAGCATCGAGAGCGGTCAGGTCCCCGACGCGCAGCTCGTAAATCTTGCCGTTGAGCTTGATCCGTACGCCCTGCTCGACCTCGGCCTTGCGGTTCTTCTCCGACTTGGGCGTGGTCTTGCGAGTGATCGATGGTCGGTTGGCTGGCTTGTTGGTCACGAGGCGGCTCTCCTCAGTACGGGAAGTTTTTGCGGATCAGGGAGTCGAGGGCTTGGTTGTACTGCTCGACAATCCGGTTCTCGTTGTCGCGGATCGCCGGGTAGACGAAGTAGCCAGCGGTCCGGCCAGAGCCGCGATGCGGCGGGAACTGCTTGTAGCCGATGTAGCTACCAGACGAGCGAGTCCGCTGACGGTCCTGTGCGGCCCCGAACTCGGCTCCGCCCATCCAGGGAGCCTTGGCCCCTCCGAAGCCCACAGAGGCCGACTTGAGGCCCGCTGAGGCACGAATGCTGGGAACACCCTTCGCAGCAGATCCCCCGATCGACAACGCCTTGGCCTTAGCAGCAGTGGACGCGATCGAAGCCGCGTCTTTGTTCGCCTGCCGAAGCTCCTTGGCCTTGTCCGGGTCGAGGTTCTTGAGGGCCTTGCCTAGCGCAGCAAGGCCCTCAACCTGAACGTCTCCGGTACGGACCTTGCTCGCCATGAGTTACGGCGTTACGTCGGTCGTCTGGTACGCCAACGTGATCGGTGAGTTGGTGCCGTTGTAGCGGACCACGCCGGACAACTCCTGCTCAATACCGGTTGGACCATCGGTCGCAGCGGACCATGAGTCGAACCGGGCAGCCGGGATGGTGACCACCAGAGACGGGAACAGCGTCGATCCCGCCAGGGTCGGACCGGTCCAAGTACCGATGATCTGAGCTAATGCCGCCGAGCGCGTCGTAGCGTGCGCCCGGTTCCGCTGAGTCAACGAGTCAAAGTCGGCCCGAAGGCTGAACTCGCCCTGCCGCCGACCGTTAGTCGGCTCCTTCTTCAGCGTGTTGCCCCGGATCTGGCGACGGTCCACGTTGGCCGCATTGTCGAAGGACACCGAGAACTCGGTCACGTCGTAGTTGCTGCCACCGATCGAGACGACGCCACCGGCCCAGGTCAGGTTCTCCATCGATGCCGGGTAAGACACCGTGGCGAGGGCAACAGCGTCGGAGACGGTCTGGAAGTCGCACTCCAAGTCGCAGACCAAGTTGCCATCCACCGAGTTGGCGAGGGTCCACCGAGTGATCTTGCCGCCCGAGTAGGTGAACGCCTGGTTCGTGCCTGCCGGGTGGAACGGTCGGTTGACCTGACAGGTGAACATGTCACCGATCAGCTCGCCGACCGTGCCGGTGTGTACGTACACGGTGGTCTCGGTGGGACCAGTCGTAGCAACCGCGCCGGTCATGTGCTTGAGCAGATAGCCGAAACCCTTGGTCATCACATCGAGCTGGACCGTGCCGGCAGCACCCATGAAGAACGGCGTGAACCGATCGTTGCGCTGAACGAACGTGCCGGAGCGGAGCGGATCTCCCTCGGTGCGTCCTTCGGTCTCGGTGATCGACTCGCTGTTGTACTCGAAGAACTTGGTGACTGTGACGGCGGTGCCGTACGTCACCTCGTCAACGATGCCGAGCTGATGGTCAAGCGCGCCCATGTCACGCCTCCTTGTTCTTGGTGGTGGTGGCCTTCACGGGCTCCCAATTGGACGGCTGTTCGAGCAGGCTCTCGGCCAGCTCGTCGGGGACCTCGACGGACTCGCCGCGCTTGCAGAGAAGACCGGTCTCGCCGATCTCAACCTCGTCGTGCGAGCCGACGTACTTGATCTTCTTCATTACGCTCCTCAGGTGAGCCGTGCTCGGTACTGGACGGTGTAGGTCAGCTCGGCGAGCGAGCCCTGGTCGTTATAGAGCGAGTCGAGAAGCCAGCCCGAGACGACGGCGTAATGCAGCCCCTCGACGCCTCCGAGGTACTTCTCGTCGGCGATGCACTCCTCGACCTCGGTACCGATCTCCAAGGCGCGCTCTTCGGCCTCTTCAGGAGAGCCACCGACCATCTCGACCTGGATCACCACATCGAAGGTCGACTCCTCGGCTCGGAACCGCCTCCCGGCCTTTAGCGCCGCCTGGGTGTGTTCAGCTCGGGAGCGCCCACAGAAGATCCGCTCACGCTGCGCCTCTTCGTCTCCAGGCCACCCATAGGTGATCTGAACGTCGTTCAACAGCTCACGGGTCTGCAAGAACTCGATGAGCGCCTGCTTGCAGGCGACGACGATTGACCCGGCCATCTCAGCCGAAACCAAACAGGTTGAGCTTGTCCCGCCATCCGCAGATCACCGAGTCGACATCAGGCAGCCCGGTCGGTCGGTTCATGCCAGCGATGGCGAGCTGGGTGGTGCCCATCTCGTTGGAAGTCGAGATCGCCCTGTCCGTCAGTCCTCCACCGGTCGTAGTGCGGATCACTCGGTAGCGCGCTGCCTGGAGAGCCGCGTCCTTTACGTCGCTGGGAGGAGTCGCTGAGTAGCCGCCGTTGTAGGTGATGACGATGTTGCGGAAGCCGTAGTCCCAAGCCGTGAAGCCGACGTAGGTGCCAGCCGGACGACGAAACGCGATCCCGTCGCGGACTGAGACCTCGGCAAGTTCTGGTACGCCGAACACAACCCCGTTAGAGGTCACGGCGGTCACTGAGAGCACGTACGGCGTCGCGAGCTTCAGCCCACCGTCGCACTGATCGTCACCGTTCAGCGTCTCGGTCCTGGACCGTGCCGCGAACGAGGTCCCGACCTCGCGCTCGATGACCGACTCGATCCACTCGCCCGCTGCGGTCAGCTTGGCGTCCGGGTACCTCGCGGTGCTGTCCATGTCGGGCAACGACCGGAACTCGGCGATCGTGAAGTAGGTCAGAGCCATGGGTCAGCCGCGCTTCTCAGCCCGCTTCTTCGGGACGGCCTTCTCTTCCCTGTCGGACGCCTTCTGAGCAACCGGCTCCGCGAAGCCTCGGTCGCACAGGTTCGCTCCGGCTACATCGGGGACCTCGAACTGCTTGCCCGCATCCAGATACGCCTGGCCGTTGAGGCTCCCCGTCAGCTTGACCTTCATCCTCACGCGCATGGCTGTCCTCTCGATCGTGATGTCGGTGTTGAAGAAGGGGTGAGGCGGGTGAGCCGCCGCCCGCACCCACCCCTCCGTCTCAGGTCAGCTCGCAGCGCCGTGGGTCAGCGACTTGATCGCGTTGGCGTCGACCGAGACCGAGCCCGTACGCACCAGCGCACGGAAGGTCACGAGGTCAGCGTTGAACGCGAAGTCGTCGCTCCGCTCGAAGCGGAATCCGCCAGCGATGCGGACCACGAGGGACCGCCAGTCGCCGAACAGGATCGACTCAGCCGCCGCAGCCGGGTCGGCCACGTTGGTGTCGATGTAGACCGGCTTGCCGAGGATGGTGTCCGGCTGGCCGACGATGACGCTCGGCTGCCAGGCGTAGACACCCTCGCTGGACTTCAACTTCCGAACCATCGCTGCCGTCACGTCGCTCATCAACCACGCGCACGAGCTGGAAGCTCGGTACGGAGCGATGACGCTGTGGAACAGCGTGATCAGGTAGTCGAAGCCCTTGCCTGCGGTGTTCTGGGCACCCAAGTTGTCGTGCTCACCGGTTGCCGTGGTAGCTCCTGCCGAAGCTCCGGTCGCAGCGGCAGTAACAGCCGCAGCTCCGACCGCGATACCGAGAGAACGGCCAGCCGACCGAGCCAGGTAGCCCTGGAGGTCGACTCCGCTGTCATCGATCAGCTCGGTCGAGAGCTGCACGACGTAACCCATCTTCGCCACGGTCGAGTTGACCGAGCTGAGAGTCGGGTCCGCCTCATCGATGGCCGCACCCTCAGTGATGGTGGTGTCGACCGCCGAGTGAGCAGTCACTCGCGGAAGCTTGATCGTCTCGCCGCTGGCGGTCTGGAGCAGATCGACCCCGGTGTCCAGGACACCAGCGTTCTCGACCATGTACTCCCAGAGCTGTGCCCGGAAGCCGGTGTCGATCACGCCGCTGGACGACGTGGTGAGGTCACGAGTCTCGGCCTTGGTCAACGGACCAGGCGGGACCACATAGGCCCGCTGGTTCCGCTGCTCGCCCTGACCGCGCATCCAGTCGTTGAGCTTGTTGCGCTCAGCGTCGGTCTGCTGAGTGCCGCGCTCCTGCGGCTTGCCGTTGAGAGCCGAGAACGAGTCCTCGATCTCCTTGGCACGCTTCTCGCCTTCGAGCATGGCGTCGGCGCGCTTCTGGAGCGCGTCGACCTCGGCGTTGGTTTCAGTGAACTGACGGTCCTCTTCAGCCGTCATGTCGCGGTTCTCGTTGACCGCCTTCTCGGCGACCTCGCGCATGTTCTCCACGAGGTTCGCTCGGCGCTCAAGCAACCGCTTGACCACTTCGCTCATGGCGTCCCCTTTCCGGGACTTATTGGGATGTAGTCCCGGTGGGTTTCGCCCTGCCGGAGTTTCGGTGTTGCTGACCGCCGCGTCGGGTGGCTTTCGGCCTGCCCGAGGCGTCGGAAGTGGTGCTAGATCTTGATGGCCTTGACCTTCGCCAACGCCGCTGCTGCGGAGCGCTTGGACGGACGGTCAGTGCGCTGGAAGAACCGGGTCAGCTCGTTCGCCGAAGGGAGCTTGCGGACCTCTTCGAAGTCGGCGTCGAACTTCTCGGCAAGTGACCGAAGCCCAGCCGAGGTGTCGAGATACGCCGGAGTGTTGACCGGCGCTACGTCGCGCAGCGAGCCGGTGATGAGGGTCCGCTGCGGGAAGCCCTGGTCGCTGGTTCCCCACTCGTCCTCGAAGACGATGAAGGCGAATGACGACTTCTGCACGTCGCCGCGCTCGACCAGCTCGAAGACATCGCCACGAGAGCCAGGAAGATCCACGTCGTACAACAGACCCTCGTTGTCGAGGTCAAGCCGAAGCGTGCCCGCTGCCGTGGTACCGAGCAGCATGTTGTCATCGTGGTTATAGCGGGCGAGCACGTCCGGCCAGCCGTCACCTCGCGACTTGTTGAAGAACTGGTTCGACACGACCTCCACGAAGCCGCCGAGGTTCTGGCTCGGCTTGTTGAACTTCGCCGCGTAGCCGCCGATGGTCTTCTTGTCGCTGTTGCGGGCGCGCAACTCGACCCGGCCAGCGGTGAAGCGGCGCTCAATGTTGGTGCTCATCCTGAGCCTTCCTCTGGTTGGACCACCGTCAACCGGCGCGGTTCCTCCGGTGGCTTCTTCGCTGGCAGTACGTCGCCACCGTCAATCGGCGACAGGTCTTCGTGTGCTCGACGTTCGTTGGTTGTCGTGAGTCCGATGTCGGACTGAATCCGGTAGACCTCATGACGAGTCTTGATGTCGGCGCGAACGATCGCGTCCACGTTGAACCTCACGAACTGCTTGTCCGGCAACCACGAGGCGAAGGCTCGCTCGAACCGAGCCAGATAGGGACTCAGGTTGTGCGCACGGACGGTCTGCCGGTGCTCCTCGTTGAGGTAGGTCAACGATCCGGCTGGCTCTCCACCGCACTCCTCCGGAGCGATGCCATAGATCGACGCGATCTGGTTCGCCGAAAGCTTCTGAGTCTCGATGAACTGCGCCTCGCTCGGCGGAATCGTGATCGGGGTGAACTCCCAATCCTTGCCGGTGACGAACGGCTCGCGCTTCTTCAGCGCCCGCTTCAGTCGCTCCCTCACCGCGTCGGCAGCCGCGCCATCGACAACCGGCTTCTCCAAGTTCTTGAACACGCTCGGCGGGAAACCGCCGCCCTGGAACCAGTCGCCGCCGTACTGCTGCGCATCAAGTCCGGCGTTGATCGTCCTGGCGAAGTAGGCGATCGGCGACAGCGCGAGAGTGTGCCCAGGAATCGTGATCCACGGAATGTGAACCAGATCGAGGCGAGAGACCTGGCGTCCGTCCACGTACCAGCGGCCTACGCCGGTCGAGTCGTCCACCCAGACTCGATCCATCGAGAGCCAGGTGACGTTGGTCGGGAACCCGAAGCCGTCCGAACCCGCGATCAGGCCGACCGCGTTGCCTCGAAGGACAAGCGACGAGACCCCGGAACTGAGCCACGGCACCAGCTCGCCTCGGGTCTCAAGGTCACGGAACAGTTGCGGAAGGGAGTCCATCGGCTGACGCTCGTTGTCGCCGAGCTTCCGGTACGACTTCAGCGGCAGCGTCGAGGCGAAGTCTGTGATGTGGCGGTTGGCTGCGAAGACCGGAGCCAGGGTGAGCGCCTTCTCCTGTGAGATGTTCGACCCATAGTCGCCGCCAGCGATCCACGGCAATCCGGTGATCGCACGCTTCTCCTCGCGGTTCCGGAAGAACAAGCTCATCCGTCGACCGCCTTCTTGGTTCGGGTAAAGTTCGCCGACGCTGCGAGCAGAGCCAGACCGAGAGCCGCGATCCCTGCTGGCATGTAGATCAGGTACGCCGCTGCGATCAGACATCCCGCGCCAGCGAGGTCGAGCACGGTGGTCACCACAAGCGGTCTCCTGTCACCCAACGCTCATCGCTAGGTCGTAATCGCGTTCGGCGTTCTTGGCCCACCGGAAGGCAGCAGCCGAACAAGCGACCAGTGGTGAGATGTCGATGGACCAGTCACGCCGGTCCCACAGCTCGATCTCGCCGGACATCCGAGTCCTGGCGTTCGCTACTGCCGCGTCCAGCTCGGGTTGGCCGACATGGAGGACGCGACCTTCAGTGACTCCGGACTGGAAGGCAGCGCAAGCCGCGCCCATCTCACGAGTGGTGACTCGCTCGACTTCCACGCCTTCGGCTTCGATGTCGGGAACCAGCGCGTCGGCCTGGCCTCCGTTGACCGCAACCTCTAAGACGTTCTGCCTTCCCACGAGCTTCATCAGCTCCGGAACAACCCAGGCGGTCCCGGCAGAGTGTCGGACCATCACCAGCGTCCGGTCCCCGACGTTTGCAGCGACCCCGATCGAGGAGTACCTCCGATCCGGAGACACGTCCACGACCAAGACCGCCTCTTCGGGCGAAGGCGCATCGCCGCGAAGCTTGGCCCACTGCGCCAGGTCGATGACGCTGGAGTCGACCGTGCCGGGGTCTCCCCACCAGCCCAACCGCTCAGCCGCGAACCGCTCAGGAGGCATCTCGCGACGCTCCTGCTCGACCTCGGTGAGACGTACCCGGCCACCGAGCGCCGGGTTGGTTTGCCGCCACAACTCCCGGTCGTCAATGTCGGGCAGTGGCCCGTCGTGAACGCCGAAGTCGTGCAGGCACAGCCGAGGGTTGCGCTTGTCGATGCCGTCCTGTCGTACGCGACGGAAGACCCGGCCCTGAACCGGCTTCATCGGGTTCGGTGGAGTCCCGGTGAAGATCACCTGAGGATTGCCCTGCGTCGCCGCCGAGATCGTCGGCAACAGAGCGGCCTGCTCATCGTCGCTCAGCTCTTGGGCCTCATCGATGACCAGTACGTCGATCCCGTCGAAGCCTCGGCCCGACGAGCGGGTCCGGGCGATGATCTCGACCGACGCGCCATTGGTCAGGTAGATGGCCTCTTGGCCGTTGGTTCTCCGAATCTCCTTGACCATCCCGGAAAGCTCCGGATGTTCGCGGGGATTCTCGAAGAACCCGAGCAGTCTGCGAAAAGCCTTGCGGCTGGTCTTTACAGCGTGTGAGGAGTGGAGGATTCGCTCGCCCAGCTCGACCATGCCGTACAGCTCGCGGACCTCAAGGCAAGCGTTCTTACCGTTCTGCCTGGGTACCGCAAGCCAACATCTCGACGCGGACCACTTCCCGCAGGCGGATCAGACTTCGACCGCCAGTGGCGTCCTGATCTACAGCGGTACCTCAACGACGACGCAGGCAGCGCAGACCTCCGCCGCCTCGGGCTCGGTCGTCAACTTCGTCGGTACCTCGGCGACGACGCAAGCCAACCAGACCTCAACGGCCAGCGGAGTCCTGAAGTACAGCGGAACCGCAGCGATCACTCAGGCCGATCAAACTTCCACGGCATCCGGCGTCCTGATCTACTCAGGAACGGTAGCTCCGACCCAAGCCGATCAGACCTCGACTGCCTCGGGCATCCTCGAATACTCGGGCTCCGTCGCCGAGACGCAGGACGATCAGACCTCGACGGCTTCCGGGATCTTGGAGTACGCCGGGAGCGCGACGGTCACCCAAGCCGACGACACCAGCACCGCAACGGCTGTGTTGGGCTACTCGGGCTCGGCAGCCGTTACCCAGGCCGGAGATACCAGCCAGGCATCCGGAGCTGTCACAGGTCCCGTCAGTGGCTCTGCTGATGTGTTCCAGGACGATCAGACGGCAACTGCCACGGGTTCGGTAGGAGTCCCGTCGTTCACGGGCTCGGCTTCGATTACCCAGGCTGACCAGACGGCGACTGCTTCCGGTGTCCTGATCTACTCGGGCACAGTCGATGTCACTCAGGCCGACCAGACTGCCGATGCCACCGGCATCAAGGTCGACAACTACGGCTCGGTCTCGCAGACGCAGGATGACCAGACTGCCGATGCCTCCGGGGTCCTCGAATACTCGGGAACGGTTGACGTAACTCAGGCCGATGACACGGCTAGCGCGGCTGGAGCTGTCGGAGCGCCGGTCAGTGGATTGGTCGCGGTCTCTCAGCAAGACAACACGGCTGACGGAATCGGCTTCGTCGGAGAAGGCGTCCTTGGCCTCGCCGACATCACTCAAGAGGACCAGACCGCCGAAGGCACCGGAGTGCTCGGGTACGTCGGAACGGTCTCGGTTACACAGGCGAGTCAGACCGGCTCTGCTACCGGTGTTCTCGGCGTTGTAGGGACCTCTGCAACGACGCAGGAGTCCGACACGGCCTCGGGTGCCGGAATGGTCACAGAGCCCGTCACAGGGACAGCTACGGCTGTCCAGGCAGACCAAGTGGCGAATGCGGTCGGTGTCCTGGTCTACGTCGGCACCGTTGCCGTCACGCAGGCCAACCAGACCTGCTCGGCTATTGGCTTCGGACCTCAGCACCCAGACCCGAACCCGACCAACCTGACCTGGACTGAGCCGAACCACACCGCCACTTGGAACGAGTCAGGGTCGGACGGCTGGGACGAGCACAGCCATAACGTCACCTGGACCGATACCGAGGTCCAACCTTTCCAGGAGGTTGCTTGATGCCGACACCGCCACGGGTCATCGAGTACACGATCGGCACTGAGCTGCCCAGCTACACGTTGACGTGGAACGACCACAGCGGGACTCTCATCGACTTTTCGACCGGACACACTTTCGAGCTTCGGATTGCGACACCGACCACGACGACGAAGAGCACCGGAATTGTTGGTGCTGGTACCGCTCCGAACGTCACGATTTCCCTGACGGCTGGTGAATGGGACTCGCTCACCGCTGGCACCTACAACGCCCAATTGTGGGCTCGCAGAACTGTCGACAACAAAGACCGAATGATGCCGCTGAAGCTCAAGGTCTCGAAGGCAATTTCCTGACCTGACCCAACTGCGAGGCCCCGCTTATTGCGGGGCCTTTGGCATGTCCAGAAGGAGATAAGAAGATGGCACTCGGCTACGTGGTTGCTCTGCGCAACTCACAGCTTGACCAGATCACGGCCCGTATGGACGGCGGAGCTGGCGCGGCACTTCTTCGGATCTACGACGGTTCACGTCCGGCGACTGGTGGTACTGCTACGACCAAGCTCGCTGAGCTGACGCTCACTGATCCATCGTCAGCCTCGGCTTCCAGCGGCGTGCTCACGCTCAGCTCGATCGCGCAGGACGCTTCGGCTGACGCGACCGGCACCGCTACTTGGTTCCGGATCGTTCAGTCGGACGGCTCGACGCATGTGATGGACGGCAACGTGGGGACCTCGGGCTCGGACCTGAACCTCAACGCCACGAGCATCACCGCTGGCGGCACCGTCAGCGTGACCTCATTCACCATCACTGCCGGTAACGCTTGATCCTTCATGGCTCGCGAGCGCCTAGAGCGCCAGGAGTATCCGGAGTTCGAGAACTTCCGTACGGCGTACAAGATGGTGCTGGCCGTCGATGAGCGGTACGCCATCGCGATCTGCGATCGAGTGTATGACTACTACCGGCTCTCCGAGAGTCGTCGCGCCGTGTGGCGTAAACGCAAGGCCAAGATGGAAGCCCAACAAGCTCTGGTGAGCATGGCTGCCTCCAGAGAACAGAAACGCCCCTCTCCCACTGACTCCCGGGAGAGGGGCGTTCTTTTTGTTGTGTCAGATCAGTCCAGCTTCTCGGTGCGCTGCAACGGGAAGTTGCCGACTCCGGTGACCTCACCGGTACGGGACAACTGGATCTGAGTGCCACCGTCACGTCCCGACCGGAACCCACCCATGCGCCACTGCTGGCCTCGGGTCGGGATGTCCACGATCAGGTTTCCATCCGACATCATCCGGATGCGGACCGCCTGGTAGCCGCCGAGCGTTGCCTCGACGTAATCGATCGTCTTGCGACGGGTCATGCTGAACTCCTCTCCTCGCGAGGTCTTGGACCTCTACGGGGTTGGACTCTCCCCACGGCTGGGAAGTGGTACCACCTGACGACGCCGGTCGTCAGACGCTTCTTACGATATCAATGTCTGGGCCTACCATGTCGGCCATGGATGTGGCTGCGCTCACGGTCTCCATCTTCGCGGTCTGTCTCAGCGGCGTCTCGCTATGGGTTGCCATCGTCAGGACGAAGGCAGCCGTTAGGGCCGCAGATGCGGCGGAGGAGGCGACGGGCTACAAACGCACCGAGGTCGAGCGGAACCGAGTCCGCTTCGAATTGGAACCTCTTAGTAGCCAGGACCAACACGCGCTCTGGAACAAAGGCACCGACTCGGCGTACGGCGTCTACGTAGATGTCGGCAGGTTCGGCGGCGACGTGTCCTACGACGAGTTTCCTTCCGGTCACCCCGAACGGCTCCACCTGAGTCCGTTATTCGGCCAGGAAGACAGGCACATCACCGTCACTTGGTACCACACGCCGGACTGCTCCGACGTGAAACGTGAGCGGAAGATACTGGTGGACTGGCAACCCCCGGCCGAACGTCAGCAATAGTCCTGACAGCGAGAAACGCCCCACCCGGAGGGAGTCGCAACCGGGTGGGGCGTTCTTCGTCGTGTTTCAGCGCCGTGGCGGCTGGCTGGTCAGTCGAGAGCTTCGGTAGCAGCGTCAGACGCGGCTTGAGCAACCTTCTGTGAGTCCGCCCAGATGAACCAGCCGTCGCCTTCGGCGTACTCGTAGTCGCCGCTCTCCAGGATTGCGCGTGCCTTGCTGACCGCACTCTCGTTCTTCGGCATCCACACCGAGATCTCGTGCCCGCGCCACTCGGCGGACACTTCGGTGCCCATCTCGGGATTGTCTGTCGAGTCCTTGATGTCAGTCGCGTCGATCGCATCAGCCACCTGCCTCGCCGATGCGTACGTCGCTGGCTCAGTTGGCTCCGCAGAGGCGATGGTGCCTGCCCAATACACGGGCTCGCTGTAGTCGTACGCGAGTCCGAACACGACCTCGATCGACGGAGTTTTCGGCAATTCGAGGAAGACCTTCCAGGTGACGGTCTGACCCGGCAGCGCGACTGGCGTCTCCTCGTAGTAGCTGGACTCAACGGTCCGTCCGTTCGCGGTTGCGGAGTCTTCCCAGGCTCCGTCCAGGATCTTCTTGGCGTTGTCCTGAACCTCGACCGTGATCGTTACGGCTGCCCATTGCTTGGGATCAGGAGGGTTGCTCACCGCCGTCGGCTCGGAGACGGTGATCGTGCCTCTGCCAGCGTCGAATGACTCACCAAACTCGAATGGTTCCGTGACACCGGGTACGGGGATCGGCTTGTTAGGGTCGATCGCTGCATCCGGTTCCCGGACCGGGAGGTCTGCGTCGTCGCTTCCGCCGCATCCCGAGATCAAGACGAGCCCGATCATCGCGGAGATCAGCGTCACGATGATCTTCTTCATGACCCCTCCTGGGTGTTGTCGTCGTTCGTGTCGTTGTCCGGCTCCTTCGCTAGTACCAGCCAGGTGACTGCTTCGCCAAGGGCCGATCGGACCTGTTCGTTGGCTTGCATCGCCCGAGCCACCGCGTCTTGGGCGGCTTGGACCTTCTCGCGCCCGTTCATGAGGACACCTGGCGTAGGTGACGACGCCGGAAGATCTCGGAGATCAACGCCGAGATCCCGATGCCCAAGAACAGGCCGATGGTCAGAGATACTGGTTCCATGGTCGGGGACTCCTCCCGATCTAGGCTCCGTCCGCCGTTCACGCGGCTGGCGGAGCCGATTATTTGGGTAGTTCTTTGGCAGTCGGGTCGACGACCTCGGCGCCCCTGACCTCGCCGACGACGAGCCGGTCGGGACGCATCCGGAGGGC
>Ga0190270_10000852_pt1 | contig 13693 bp, 11 predicted proteins | sample Popmic320T_FD_133748 | JGI IMG/M metagenome (GOLD analysis project Ga0190270, IMG submission 133748) | Populus adjacent soil microbial communities from riparian zone of Weber River, Utah, USA - 320 T | ecosystem: Environmental > Terrestrial > Soil > Riparian zone | place: USA: Utah | collected... | reverse complement strand
TGCCGACACCCCGCACGTCCGATGGGCTTGACCCCTTCCTGGTCAATATGAGTAACTTAATTGACTTTAGTCCCTAGATGCAGGGGGTACCTCGTGATCGACGTGGTCACCGTCGACACTGCGCAGCTCGGCAATCGCTCCTACCTGGTGCACGACGGGGCGCGGGCACTCGTCGTGGACCCGCCGCGCGACTTCGAGCGGCTGGAGCGGACGGCGGAGGACGCGGGGATCGAGATCGCCGCCGTGGCCGAGACGCACCTGCACAACGACTTCGTCTCCGGCGCTCCCGCCCTGGCGCGCCGGCACGGCGTCGAGCACTTCGTGGCCGCGGCCGAACGGGTGTCCTTCCGGCGACGGGGCATCGCCGACGGCGACGTGTTCGAGGTCGGCGGGCTGGAGGTCGAGGTGCTCTCCACACCGGGGCACACGCCGGGACACGTCGCGTACGCCGCGCGGTGCTCCGACGCGAGCACGCCGGTGCTCTTCACCGGCGGGAGCCTGCTGTACGGCACGGTCGGGCGCACCGACCTGTCCGGGGCGGAGCAGGCCGAACGACTGGCCCGGGCGCAGTACCGGTCCGTGCGCGGTCTCGCCGAACGGTTTCCGGCCGAGACCGCGCTGTTCCCGACGCACGGCTTCGGCAGCTTCTGCGCATCGTCGTCGGCGTGCTCGGCGAGCAGCAGCACGATCGCCGCGGAGGCGTTTGACAACGTCGCGCTGACCGTCGACGACGAGGACCGGTTCGTGCGCGACCTGCTCGCGGGTCTGGGGCCGGTGCCCGCCTACTACGACCACATGGCCGGTCTGAACCGTGCCGGCCACGGCCTCGCGCCGGTCGCTCGGCCGCAGCTGGTCGGCCCCGAGGGGCTCAGCGCCGCGATCGCCCGCGGCGCCTGGGTCGTCGACGTGCGCGGCCGGCAGGACTTCGCCGGCGCGCACCTGCGCGGCAGCGTGAACATCGAGTACGGCGCGAACTGCGCGACGTACGTCGGCTGGGTCGTGCCCTGGGGCGCCGCCATCGTGCTACTCGCGAACTCCGAGGCGCGCCTGTCCGAGGCCCGCCGGGACCTGGCGCGGATCGGGATCGACCGGCTGGCCGGCGCGACGCTGGGGGTGCAGACGATGTCCGGCCAGGACGTGCGGAGCTACCCGCGCCGCCGGTGGGAGGACCTGCAGGCGTCGTACGCCGACGACGGCGGCCTCCCCGAGGGAGTCGGCGTGCTCGACGTGCGGCAGCGCTCGGAGTACGACGCCGGGCATCTGCGGGGCGCCGTCTCGGTGCCGGTCCAGGACGTCGTGGGCGCCGCCGAGCGCATCCCGCACGGGACGGTGTGGGTGCACTGCCGCAGTGGCTATCGCGCCTCGGTGGCCGCCAGCCTGCTCTGCGCGGCCGGGCGGCGTGTCGTCCTCGTCGACGACGACTGGGAGCGGGCCGCCGAAATCGGCCTGCGTGTCGAACCGGGGAGCGCAATGGCCGCTGCCCACTGACAGCGTCACCGAAGCGTCACGCACGTCGGCTCGGATCCGCCGCGCCGTCACGAACCTGAGACGCCCTCCGGCGTCTCCTATCTCGGAGGTTCAGAAATGTCACGAAAATCGTCCTGCCCGAAATTGGCGTCGCGACGACGCCTGCGGATGCGATCGGCGGTGGTCGCGGCCACAGCGGTCGCCTCGCTGCCGATGCTGGCCGGCCCGGCATCGCCGTCGCCCCTGGTGGACCCACCAGGACCGGATGTCTTCGACGGCCTCGAAGGTCTCGACGCGCCGATCGCCCCCGACGTTCTCGAGTCGCGCTCGTCGCTGCTCGGCAACGACGGGCGCAAGTACTGGGTGGAGAACCACCTCGACAAGACCGTGACGACCCAGGCGGCGGGTGGCTCGACCCGCAAGGAGTACCTGCTCGTCTGGGCCGGCGACGTGAACGTCGCCGACAAGTCCGGGTCCGACCTGCTGACGCCACCGGGGTCCATCGGTCCCGGCACCATCGGGACGAAGGAGGGTGTCGGACCCGACTTCCTTGCTGTCGTCGATGCGACGAAAGGTTCGCCGACGTACGGCGAGGTCGTGAACACCGCCACGGTCGGACCGCTCGTCGAGAACGAGCCGCACCACATGCAGTACGTGTGGCACAAGGGCGACAGCATCTTCGCCGGGGCGCTGTTCACCGACGTCACGTACGTCTTCGACGTGTCCAAGCTGCCCGAGCTCTCGCTCAAGGGAATCAACCTGCCGACCGACACGCTGTGCGGAACCGTCCCCGACGCCTACTGGGTGACCAAGGACGGCGGCGCGTACGGCACGTACATGGGCGGCCCGGACCTCCCCGGTCCGTGCACCTACACCGACGGGTCCACGCGGATCGGCAACGGCTTCGGCGGCAGCCCGGGCGAGGTCGTCCGGCTCGACTCCGACGGCAAGACCGTGAGCGAGGCGCCGGCGGCACCGGAGCGGGCGGAGACCGAGCAGCGCTGCGACAACATCCCCGCGCTGCCGTCGCCGACCTGCGCGAACCCGCACGGCATCCAGGCGCGCGAGGACCTGGACACGATGGTGACCAGCGACTACAACGAGCCGCGCAACATCATCCTGAACCCGGTGCAGTCGCTCTCGTCGTACCTGCGCAGGCCGACGGTGCGTACGTGGGACATCTCCGACCGCGACCACCCGAAGCTGAAGGCCGTGTCGTTCCTGCCCGACGGCCCGCGCAAGGGTGTCGTCGCGCACCACGAGGAGCCGCGTGCTGCGATGGAGACCACGGTCACCAACCAGCCCGAGCACAAGGGCGCGTTCGCGCAGACCATGCAGGGTGGCGCGATCTTCTACACACCCGACATGACCGCCGCGAAGCCGAAGTGGCGTGAGGTGTTCGACCTGACGAAGACGAACAAGCAGGTCGACCCCGGCAGCACCTACTACGGCGGCGGCAGCAACGGCGGTTGGCTGCAGACCAGCTTCGACGACAAGTACCTGTACCACGCCGTCGGAGGCCGGTCCGCGGGCTCGGCGGCCGAGGACGACACCGGTTCCCCGGGCTACATCCTCGCGCTCGACATCCGCAAGCTGCTGGCGTCGGGTGACCAGCCGCAGTGCTCGATCGACACGCTCGAGGAGGTCACCGCAGGTGGCCAGGAGAGCGACTGCCCGGCGGTCGCGGGGATCCTGCCGGCCTCGGGTGGGCCGCACTGGGGCGCTCTGGACAACCTGGAGATCGGTGCGGACGGGTACTACCACGAGACGCAGAGTCCGCGCCGGCTGGCGTACTCGAACTACTTCGTGGCGCGTACCGGCCTCGACGGTGACCACCGGGTGTGCATGGCCGACGTCGCCGAGGACGGGCAGCTGAGCCTGGACAAGTCGTTCGTGGACGAGTTCACCGGCTCGTCGTGTCTCGACTTCGACCGCGCGAGCTGGCCGCACGGCGAGTTCGGGCCGGCGAAGCCGCACTCGATGCTCTTCGTCACCGCCGATGAAGACGTTCGCTGACCACAGGTCGGGGTGGGCCCGTTTCGCACGGGCCCACCCCGGGGCCGGACCGGTGCTGGTGACGGCCGTCGCGCTCGCGTTGGCGTCGGCCGGTTGCGGCCAGGTCCCGGAGCGCGCGGCCGGTGACGCCGGAGCCCAGCTGCAGCAGGCCACCCTGGCGCAGCAGTCCGGCGGTCCGGCCGTGCTCGGCGGTGAGCTGCGGCCGGGACGTCCGTCGGTACAGCGGTTCGTGCACGACGAGGTGGCGTTCACCGTCACGGTCAACCCAGGACGACCCGGGTGGAACCTGGTCCGTGTCGACACTGTGCGCGAGTCGTCGGGTCACCACGGCTCGGCCGCGCATGCCGGGCACGGCGGTGCCTCCACGGACGCCGTACCCGCACCCGAGGTCGGTACCGGCGAGGACGACCTGGTCCGCACGCGGCAGCGTGCCGGTGTCGCCGGGCGGTGGGCACGGGTGTGGCTGCCGCCGGGTGACAGCAGCTTGCTGGTGTCGCACGGGCCCGAGCATCGCATCCCTTTTCCGGTGGACACCGGGAACGCAGACGCCGGCTCACATGCCACTGCGACGGCATCCGGGGGCGACGGTCCCGAGTGCACCGCCGCGGCGGTGGGCGGGCTGCTCGCCGGCGAGGCCGACCCTGTCGAACGGTGTCCTGCAGACGGCCTCGAGGTGCGGGACGCGCGTGCGCTCGCGGGCACGCTCGGTGTCCTCGCGGAGCGCGGCAGCACTGAGGTAGCCGTGCTCGCGGACTCCTCGACGCGCAGCCGGGCCGCTCTGCGGGTCGTTCGGCGGGTCGCCGACCGCCTCGGCGTGCGCGTGACCCGGCCGACCGCCGGACGCCACGACGCCTCGACGGCCCAGTTGGTGGTGTCGGGGTGGCAGACCGCGGCGCGTCATCTGGCCCGCACGTCGCGGGCTCAGCAACGGCAGGCCGCCTTCGCCGGCGGGACCTGGCTGGCGCCCTGGTTGCTCACACCCGGGGTCGTCGACAGCGTCTCCGGGGCCGTGCTGCCGCTCGACTTCGACGTACGCGACGCACGACCGCGTGCCTTCAGTTCGACGCTGGCTCGTACGCTTCCGCAGTTCGCGCCGGACCAGGCGGGCTACCGCGGATGGCTTGCGGGGCAAGGAATCCATGACCGCGGCGAGGTGTTGTTGTACGCCGCGGCCCGAGTCGCCTACATGCCGCAGCAGGCCGGCCACAGTCGGCACGAGACCACCGTGGACTGGTTCCCCGGGGGCACCGTGACGCCGGTGAGCGGACCTCTACCCGCACCCTGATCTCAGACACGTCCACATCTCGGGAGAACTCCGATGTCTGTAACTGATCGCTTCACGTCCTCCACCGCCACCGCGAGAAGGTCCGACTTGCCGGCGCCCGCGCAGGCGGCACCGGCGCAGACCCCGGTGGTGCTCGTCGGCCTCGGCCTCGCCGCCGCGCTCGGCGTAGCCGTCACCGCCGTCGCCGGGGTGTCCATGCTCTGGCTGTACCTCATCGGGCTGGCCCTGGGCATGGTGCTGTTCCACTCCCGGTTCGGGTTCACCTCGGCCTGGCGGCAGCTGGTAGCGGTGCGTCAGGGACGGGCACTGCGCGCGCACATGCTGATGCTCGCCGCGGCCAGCATCCTGTTCGCGCCGATCCTCGCCGGCGGAGTGAGCCTGGCCGGTCCTGCCGAGGGCTTCGTCTATCCGGTCGGCGTCAGCGTCGCCGTCGGTGCCTTCCTCTTCGGCATCGGCATGCAGCTCGGCGGGTCGTGTGCCTCCGGCACGTTGTTCTCCGTGGGGAGCGGGCAGACCGCGATCCTGCTCACACTGGCCGGCTTCATCGGCGGCTCGGTCGTCGGCGCGTACCACTTCGTGTTCTGGTCCGAGGAGGTGCCCACCGGACCGGCGGTCTCGCTGGCCGACACCCCGCTCGGCTACCCGGGCGCGCTGGCGATCTCGCTCACGGTCATGGGTGCCATCGCCGCCGCGACGGTGCTTGTTGCACGCCGGCGCCGGCGTCCCGAGCTGGCGCCGCCCCCGGTCGCCGGCGGGTGGGCCCGGGCGCTGCGCGGCTCCTGGCCGCTGTGGGTGGGCGCACTGCTGCTCGCGGGGCTGAACGCGCTGACCCTGTTGACGTCGGGCAAGCCGTGGGGCGTCACGTCGGCGTTCGCACTGTGGGGCTCGAAGCTGCTCGCCGCCCTCGGCGTCGACGTCAGCTCCTGGCCCTACTGGGCCAACCCCGACAACGCACCCATCCTCGCGGGACCGGTCCTGGCCGACCGGACGTCGGTGATGGACTTCGGCATCATCCTCGGTGCGCTGGTGGCCTCCGCGGCCGCCGGCTCGTTCGTCGTACACCGCAGGATCCCGGGCAAGCTCGCGCTCGGTGCCGTCATCGGCGGCCTGCTGATGGGGTACGGCGCGCGCATCGCCTACGGCTGCAACATCGGCGCGTATTTCGGCGGGATCGCGTCGTTCAGCCTGCACGGATGGATGTGGGGGCTGGTGGCCATCGTCGGCACGCTGGCCGGACTTCGGCTGCGGCCCCTGTTCGGGCTCACCAACCCCAAGCCCGACGACGCAGTCTGCTGACGACGGACTCTACTGACGAGGGGTCACCCCCGCGTCAGGAGGCGCGCGCGGCGGACAGCAGCCGCTTGCGTTGGGTGGCCGGAAGCCGGCCAAGCAACGCGACGAGCTCCGGCCACAGCCGGGTCCGCCGCCGCGCCCACACCACCATCTCGCGCAGCCTCGCCTCGGGGATGATCCCGGTCAGGTGCTGCAGCGCATCGGGGTCGGTGACCCGCAACGCGACCTGGACGAGCACCGCGGGGTCCTCGATCGCGTCGATCACGGCCGCGACCTGCTCGTCGCTGAGCGCGGACACGACCTCGGCCATCGTGTCGTAGTCCTCGCGGTCGGTGAGCACCGCAGCGACGCGCAGGATGACGTCGACCGGGAACCGCGAGAGCACCGGCGCCGACAGCACCGGGTGCAGGAAGCCGGACACGTCCGCGACGTAGTCGGCCGACATCCGCGCCGACATCGCCGCGGCCGCGTCTGGCGGCAGCGAGGCCACGACGCCGGCCGACACCCGTGCCGGCAGCCTGCGCTGGGCCAGCGGCGCCGTCACCTTCGTCGGCAGCAGCCGGCTGGCGGAGGCGATCCGGGAGTACGTCGTCTCGTGGTCGGCGTACATCCGGGCGAAGACGGTCAGCCGCAGCGCACGGATCTCGGCCGCGGCGAACCGCCCGAGGAAGTCGAGGTCACGGGTACGGCAGCGCAGCAGACGCGCGAGCCGCTGCAGCTCCGAGTCGACGGCGAGGCTCAACGGCGACCGCCGTGCAGCACCTTGCGTACGCGGCCGCGTACACCAGGCGGGATCGCGGCGACCATCGAGTCGAGTGCGGTGTGCACATCGACGGTCTGGGTCGCGCGTGCCTCCTGCAGCAGGTCGGCGAGCCGCGCTGCCTCCGCCGGACTCAGCGAGTCGACGAGCAGCGCGGCCTCGGAGCCGAGCTCGAGCTGCTCGTCGAGCCCGGCTGTCTCGTCGGGGTCGTTCACCAGTTGGCCTCCGGGGTACGTGCTGGCAGTGCCCTGCCCTGCGGGCGGATCACGTAAACCAGGCCGCCGGAGCCGCCGACCCACGCGTTCGCGAACTGGCCCCGCTTGTAGACCCTGCGCACCCCGCTGTTGCGGCGCGCGGCCGGGTCGTTGGCGATCACGCGGCCGTTGGCGGTGAAGCCCCGGATGACCAGCAGGTGCCCGGCCGTGGACGAGATCGGTGCGCCGTCGAGCTCACCGGCCCCGAAGTTGATCGACGCGACCAGCGGGATGCCCCGGCGGATGAACCGCTCGGCCTCGCGCAGGGACCGCAGCCTGGTGACGAACGAGCTCGTGCGGTAGCGGTTGGCGTAGGCCACGTTGAACGCCCAGTTGCCGGCGCCGTCGTAGCCGTAGTCGAACGTCGAGCGGGCGGCGTAGTCGACCGCGGGGTTGCGGTGTTGCCGGCCGACCCAGCGGTAGGCCCGCGGGCGCGGCCCACGGCCCCAGTGCCCGAGGACCATCGTCGTCGAGGTCGGGCTGCACCACGCCTCGCCGCCGCCGCCCCACTGCGGGTAGTGGCCGCGGTGGATCATCTGCGAGCGACGCGGCACCGTGATGTCGCGCTGCCCGCGCATCGTGGTCCGGGTCGTCGGCGGGTTGCCGCCGGGCAGCCGCGAGGCCATCGCGCCCACCGAGTGCAGGCGCGGTGTCGCCGAGGTGCCGGCGCGGCGGTGCAGCGTGACCCGGACCCGCCAGCGCGTCAGCCGGGCGACGCCGCGGCTGCTCAGCGTGTCGACCGCCACCCTGGCGAGGTCGTCGGCCTGGTCCCCGAACGTCCGCCGATTGAACCGGCGCTCGTGGGAGGCCCACCGGCCCAGGGAGTCCCAGCTCGACATCCGGCCACCCGGAGTGCGGACGCGCATCCGCACGCTGACCCAGGTGCCGCGCGGGGTGTCCGCGTTCCACGACGGGATGGCCTCGGTGAGGGCGAAACCGGGACGAACCCATGGTGAGGTCCACCGGCCGGCACGCCGTGCCGTCCCGCGGATTCGCGCGCTGTCGCCGCTCACCACGACACCTGAGCGGACGCCGTTGCGCAGCGCGCGCGGCGTCGACCAGTCGCGGTAGGAGATGTGGCGCGCCCCGGCCAGTCCTGCCGCGGCGAGTCCCGTCGCGGCCTGGGCCACGGCAGGCCGCGCTGCGGCGGCCGAGTCGGGTGCGCTGGTCGCGGTGGCCGCGCCGGTCGAGAGGGTGGCGGCCGCAAGTGACGCCGCGAACGTCACGACGAGTGTCTGTTTGTGCACCCACCGACGATAACCCTGTGACCAGTGGGTTTGAAGGGAAAACATCGCAGGCCCGGTCAGGTGCCCGGGACTGTCCCGGTGGCCTGAGGCGGGGTCGATACGCTGGGCCGGTGACTTTGAGGCTCTATGACACCGCGGCCCGCGGGATCCGCGACTTCGTCCCGATGCGTGAGGGACAGGTCGGGATCTACGTGTGCGGGCTGACCGTGCAGTCCGAGCCTCACGTGGGCCACATCCGCTCCGGCGTCTGCTTCGACGTACTCCGCCGCTGGCTGCAGTACCTCGGCTACGACGTGACGTACATCCGCAACGTCACCGACATCGACGACAAGATCCTGGTCCAGTCCGAGGCCAGGCGGCGGCCGTGGTGGGCGCACGCCTACCACTACGAGCGTGAGCTGACCTGGGCCTACGACGTGCTGGGCTGCCTGCCGCCGACCTACGAGCCGCGTGCGACCGGCCACATCCCGGAGATGGTGGAGCTCGTCGAGCAGCTGCTCGAGGCCGGGCACGCGTACGCCGCCGGCGACGGTTCTGGCGACGTCTACTTCGACGTGCGTTCCTGGCCCTCCTACGGCGAGCTGTCGGGCCAGCGCCTCGACGAGATGCAGGACGCCACCGACGCCGACCCGCGCGGCAAGCGCGACCCCCGCGACTTCGCGCTGTGGAAGGGGCACAAGCCGGGTGAGCCGGAGACCGCCTCCTGGCCGACGCCCTGGGGTCGTGGCCGGCCCGGCTGGCACCTGGAGTGCTCGGCGATGGCCGATAAGTACCTCGGTGCGGAGTTCGACATCCACGGCGGCGGCATCGACCTGCAGTTCCCCCATCACGAGAACGAGATCGCGCAGGCGCGAGCCGCCGAACGCCCGTTCGCCCGGTACTGGATGCACAACGCGTGGATCACGACCTCCGGCGAGAAGATGAGCAAGTCGCTCGGCAACTCGCTGCTGGTGCCGGCAGTGCTGCAGCGGGTGCGCCCGATCGAGCTGCGGTTCTACCTGGTGGCGATGCACTACCGCTCGCACGTGGAGTTCTCGTTCGAGGCGCTCGACGAGGTGGCCGCGTCGTTCCGCCGGATCGAGGGCTACGTCAACCGCGCCACCGAGGTCACCGGCGGCGTCGAGCCAGGAGACGCGCGGCAGTGCGCGGGCTTCGTCGAGGCCATGGACGACGACCTCGGCACCCCGGCGGCCGTCGCCGCGATCCACGACAGGGTGCACGAGGGCAACAAGCTGCTCGACAACGGTGCGGGCGGCGACCTGGCCGCGCTGCGCGACAACCTGGCCGATGTCCGGGGGATGCTGGGCGTGCTCGGGGTCGACCCGCTCGACGCCTCGTGGCAGTCCTCGGGTGCCGACGGCTCGGCCAAGCTGCACGGTGCGCTCGACGTACTCGTGCGCACGCTGCTGGAGCAGCGGCAAAAGGCCCGCGCCGAACGCGACTTCGCCACCGCCGACGCCGTACGCGACCAGCTGCGTGCGGCCGGTGTCGAGGTGGAGGACACCCCGTCCGGTCCGCGCTGGACCGTGGAAGGCTGACGCGAGCAGATGGCCGGAAACAGCAAGCGTCGCGGCGCCATCCGGCGCAGCGGCAAGGGCAACCCGACCGCCGGGTCCGGTGGCCGCCGTCGTCGTGGCCTGGAGGGCAAGGGCCCGACGCCGAAGGCGCGCGACCGCGTCGGCCACGTCGCCAGCAAGCGCGCCGGCCAGGCCAGACGGCAGGAGTCGCAGTCCGGAAAGGGCAAGGGCAGGAAGCCGGGCCGCGCCACCAGCGAGTGGGTGGCCGGACGCAACCCGGTGGTGGAGGCGCTGCGCGCCGGGGTGCCCGTCACGACCCTCTACGTCGCCGAGGGCACCGAACGCGACGCGCGGCTGCACGAGACGTTCACGCTCGCCGCCGACGGCGGACTCGCCATGCTGGAGGTCTCGCGCGCAGAGCTCGACCGGATCACCGGCGGCGCGTCGCACCAGGGGGTGGCGTTGCAGGTTCCGGCGTACGAGTACGCCGACCCCGACGGCCTCGTCGAGCAGGCCCGTGATTCCGGCGTCGCGCCCTTGATCGTTGCGTTGGACGGGGTCACCGACCCACGAAACCTCGGTGCGATCGTGCGCTCCGCGGCCGCGTTCGGTGCGCACGGCGTGCTCGTGCCGGAGCGGCGGGCGGCCGGTATGACCGCGAGTGCGTGGAAGACCTCCGCCGGAGCGGCAGCACGGGTGCCCGTCGCCCGCGCGGTCAATCTGAGCAGGCAGTTGAAGGCGTACGCCGACGCCGGCCTCGTCGTTGCCGGACTCGCGGCCGACGGTGACGTGGCGGTGACGGAGTTCGACCGGGCCGACGAGGGCGTGGTGCTGGTCGTCGGCTCGGAGGGCAAGGGTCTCTCGCGGCTCGTACGCGAGCACTGCGACGTGCTGGTGGGCATCCCGATGACGCACGACAGCGAGTCGCTGAACGCGGGTGTGGCCGCGGGTGTGGGTCTGTACGAGATCGCTCGTCTCCGTCGGGAGCTGTAGCGGGTCTCGCCTCCACCCATTGCGCCGAGATTGCGCGAATGGCCCAAGCGCGCCTGCCTGGGCTTGCCAGCAGCCGGGCCATTCGCGCAATCTCGGCGCGAAGGAACGGGGACTCTTGCCGCGGCCTATCATTCCCGCATGACCACCGTCGACCGACTCTTCGCGACCGACGAGGCGCGCGACCTGCTGGCGCTGACCCGCGAGATCTGCGCCGACAAGCTCGCGCCCCGTGCTTCGGCAGACGAGGCCTCGGAGACCTTCCCGCGCGACGTGTTCCGGCTCCTGGGCGAGGCCGGCCTGTTGTCGCTGCCATACGCGCAGGAGTACGGCGGGGGCGAGCAGCCCTACGAGGTATACCTCCAGGTTCTCGAGGAGATCGCCCGAGCCTGGATGTCGGTGGGCGTCGGGGTCTCGGTGCACTCGCTGTCGTCGTCGGCCGTGGCCACCCACGGCTCGCAGGAGCAGCGCGACGCGTGGTTGCCCGACATGCTCGGCGGTGCGCAGCTCGGCGCCTACTGCCTGTCCGAGCCGCAGGCCGGGTCCGACGTCTCCGCGGTGGCAACCCGCGCGGTACGCGACGGCGACGACTACGTCGTCAACGGTGTGAAGGCGTGGATCAGCCACGGCGGTCAGGCCGACTTCTACCTGCTGTTCGCGCGTACGTCGGACGAGTCAGGACGCGGACTGTCGACCTTCCACGTCCCGACCGGCCTGGAAGGCCTGTCGTTCGGCGCGCCGGAGAAGAAGATGGGGCTCACCGCGTCGTCGACGACCCAGGTGATCTTCGAGGACGTACGCGTGTCGTCGGAGCACCTCATCGGCGCCGAGGGCGACGGCATGAAGATCGCGCTGTCGGCCCTCGACTCGGGACGCCTCGGCATCGCCGCCTGCGCAGTCGGGCTCGCGCAGGCCGCGCTGGAGGTGTCGGTGCGCTACGCCGGCGAGCGCAAGCAGTTCGGCCAGGCGATCGGGCACTTCCAGGGACTGCAGTTCCTGCTCGCGGACATGGCCGCCGGGGTCGAGAGCGCGCGGGCGATGTACCTGCACGCCGCCCGACTGCGCGACGCGGGGCGCCGGTTCAGCCGGCAGGCGAGCATCGCCAAGCTGGTCGCCACCGACGCGGCGATGAAGGTCACCACCGACGCCGTGCAGGTGCTCGGCGGGTACGGCTACACCCGTGACTTCCCCGTGGAGCGGTACATGCGCGAGGCGAAGGTGACCCAGATCTTCGAGGGCACCAACCAGATCCAGCGCATGGTCATCGCAAGAGATCTGCTTCGTCAGGCGGGGGCGGGGGTGTGACCTCGGTGTCGGGCTTGGTGGTCAGCACCTCGTCGACGTAGTCGCGAGCAGTCTCGAACAGGTCGATCTCGGTGGCGGAGCCCTCGTTGAGGTACCACCGGTGCTCGAGGATCTCGTGGAAGACCTCCGCCGGTTCCAGCTTGCCGCGCAGCTCAGGCGGCACCATGCGGACGATCGGCTCGAAGACCTGGGTCAGCCATTTGTGTGCGATGACCGTCTCGTCCTCCTGCTGCAGCCCGTGTGCGGCGGCGAACGCGTCGAGGTCGTTGAGCAGCCGCTGGGCCTGGTTCTCCTCGACGTTCAGGCCGGTCAGCGCCTGCAGCCGCCGGCGGTGGTGGCCGGCGTCGACGACCTTCGGCTGGATGCGTACGGTTGCGCCGTCCCAGTCGGTGATGATGTCGAGCTCGTCGACGTCGAAGCCGATCTGGTTGAGCCGCCGGATGCGCTGCTCGATCCGCCACATCTCGTCGGTGTCGAACTCCTCCGGCGCGGTCAGCTCGCCCCACAGCGCGTCGTAGCGGGCACTGAGCAGGTCGACGATCTCGTACGCGTCCAGCGACTCGTCGAGATAGCCACCGGCCTGCAGGTCGAGGATCTCCGCGAACACGTTCGAGGTTGCGATCTCCAGGTCGTGCGCCCGCTGCCCGTCCGACACCGCGTCGTGCAGCTCGCCGGTCTCGGCGTCGACCAGGTAGGCCGCATAGGCGCCGGCACTCGGGCGGAACAGCGTGTTCGACAGCGAGCAGTCACCCCAGAAGAAGCCCGCGAGATGCAGCCGGGTGATGAGCACGACGAGGGCGTCGACGAGCCGCACGGTCGCCTGCGTTCCCAGCCCCTGGGAGAACATCGCGCGGTACGGCATCGAGAACGTCAGGTGCCGCGTCACCAGCGCGGACTCGATCGGCTCGCCGTCGGTGCTGACGCGACCGGTGACCACACCGACCGGTTCGACGGCCGGTTCGCCGAGCCGGCGAAGCTCCCGCAGGGTGCGGTACTCCCGGTGCGCGATCGGCTCCCGGGTCTCCTTCACGGCGTACACGTGGCTGGAAAGCTGAACGAAGCGGACGATGTGCCGGGAGATGCCGCGGGGCAGCGGTACGACGTGCTCGTCCCACTCCTCCAGCGGGAGATGCCAGGGGAGGGTCATCAACGCCGGGTCCGGCCGGGTCGCGACGATCTGCAGCGGCATAGCCGCCAATCTAATGCGCTAGTCGCGCAGGTGGACCGCGCCGGGTCCCTGGGCGGCCATCACGTCGTCGGGGTTCGAGAGCGCGCAGCGCCGTAGCGACAGGCAGCCGCAGCCGATGCAACCCGTGAGCTTGGTCTTCAGACGTTCGAGCTCCCGGATCTGCGCGTCCAGGCGGTCCTGCCAGTTGCGCGAGAGCCGGGCCCAGTCGGACTTCGTCGGCGTCCGGTTGTCCGGGAGCGTGCTCATCGCGTCCCGGATCTCCTCGATCGAGAGCCCGACCCGCTGCGCCGCGCGGATGAACGCGACCCGCCGCAGCTGGCTGCGCCCGTAGCGCCGCTGGTTGCCGCTCGTGCGCTCGGCCTTGATCAGG